>Ga0115555_1002205_pt1 | contig 13082 bp, 3 predicted proteins | sample COGITO_mtgs_1104_2_FD_87285 | JGI IMG/M metagenome (GOLD analysis project Ga0115555, IMG submission 87285) | Pelagic marine microbial communities from North Sea - COGITO_mtgs_110407 | ecosystem: Environmental > Aquatic > Marine > Epipelagic | place: Germany:Helgoland, sampling site Kabeltonne... | reverse complement strand
GCTGTTGTGAAGGCGCACTAGAAATCGGGGGATCAGTAGGTTTGGATGAAGGGGCACTGGATGGAAGCTGTTGTGAAGGCGCAATAGAAATCGGGGGATCAGTAGGAGATGGAGATGGGGACGGGGACGGGGATGGGGACGGGGATGGGGATGGGGATGGGGATGGGGAACTAGCTGTCCCGTACTCAATGGCCCCGACTTGAAACGACGTCAATGTCAACAACAACAACAAGACGTAGAGGATCCCTCTACAGAATGATTCTGTCATTGCAGTATAAAATGTCAGAGAGGAGGTTTTATTGGCATTGGTTGTTTGCCATGTACTTGTCGTATACCTTATGGGGGCTTAATCGATAATATAAATTCAAGGTTAAATAAATGACAAGGTTTTTTCCCTATCCATCACTAAAACTCGGCGAACAAAATCAAGGCTTTCATTGTGCATTGCGCTCATTTGAAAGCAGATCAAACTGGGACAACTTTTGTGGCCTGTTGGCTAATCGCGAGCCAGATTAAACTTCCTCTTTGACACCCCACCAAACCAATAGCAAACGCCAGGTGTCCTTACTCGTCAAAAAAATTTTGTTCAGGATGGTTCGCTTAATTCTTGCATTCTTACTCGTCTGCGGCTTCCCCCTGTTTCAGGCCCGACCTGCTGTGCGCTCTATAAAAGATACGAAGCAATTTGACCAGCTGGTGAAGAAACACAAGGCAGAAACGGGGTTGCCTGTCATTGTTGATTTTTACAGTGATGGTTGCGGTCCTTGCAGGTAAGGACTATGTGCGTGTTTGGGTGGGTTTCGGAAAAAATTGATATATACTTATCTCTAAGGTTTCCCCCCCCCCTACGCCTTTGGCTTTTTTTCACCCACCCAAACTGACCCCCCCATTTGCAGACAAATCGCCCCCGTCTACAAGCAAGTTGCGAAGCAGTATGAGGGAAAGGCTGTCTTCGTCAAAGTTAATATGAATACTCAGCACCAGCTTGCTCAGCGGTATGGGGTTCGTTCGATGCCGACGTTCATTTTCTTGCTTGAGGGTAAGAAGATGCATGAGTTCAGTGGGGCAGGGGAGCAGCAGCTGAGGCAGTTTACCGAGCAGATTGTGAATAAGTCACGGCGGAACAACGTTAAGATTACTGAGGAGAATTTGGTAGCATTTTATAGCGAGTTCGACAAAGAGAAGGAGACCGAGGCGGTTCTTGCAATCCATGCGAAGTGTGCTAATTCTGTGAAAAAGGGGGGGGAGGAATGTGGGGGGGGTGCAGCTGCTGACCTGCACAGGAAGCTGAAGAAGAAATACGGGAAGGGCCCTAAGATGGAAAAAAGATTTAAGCCGGATGCTAAAAATGAGGATGCTGCTGCTGATGGTGAAGATGATCATCAGCAGCAGCAGCAACAACAGCAGCAGCAGCAACAGCAGCAGCAGCAGCAACAACAAAAGCAGCGACGCAAGACCTCTTCAACACCATCACCATCTCCCCCGAAACCTAATTTACACCTCGCTAGCACTGAAGATATTATGGCGGAGCTTGAGAAGAGGGAGGAAGCTGAGCGTGAGAAGCGGGAAGAAGAGGAGGAAGATGACGACGATGATGAGGATTTGAATTTGTGGCAACCGAGCGACTTTCCGGAGCGAGTGACGATTCTGGGCGGTGGGCCGGCCGGGATGAGCGCCGCCATATACGCGGCTCGAGCCGGCTTGACACCAGTGATCGTTGCCCCGCCCATGGGAGGTCAGCTTCAGGGGAAAGGCGTAGATGTTGAGAATTACCCAGGCCTCGCCAACATGACTGGCCCTGGAATTGTGGCGGCCATGAGAGAGCAGGCAGTTGAGTTTGGGACGCTTTTCCAGGCAGAGGAGGCCATCAGTGTCGACGTGAGCAAACGTCCTTACAGAGTTACTACCAACACAACAACGATTGAGACGCACAGCATCATTGTTGCCACGGGCGCGGAGAGCAAGTGGCTCGATGTCCCGGGGGAGTATGAGCTGCGTGGGGGGGGGGGGAGCTCATGTGCGACGTGTGACGGGTTCCTCTTCAAGGATCAAGATGTTGTAGTCGTCGGGGGTGGCGACACCGCCATGGAAGACGCCCTAGTTTTGGCCAGAACGAGCAAGTCTGTCACGGTAATTCATCGCCGGGACGAGTTCAGAGCTAGCCATATTCTGTCGCAGCGAGTCTTGCAGCACCCGGACATATCCGTGATTTGGAACAGTACGGTGAAGGAGATTGTCGGGAAGGTTGTCAGCAACGAGCTGAACGATAATAATGGCGACGACGATGAAGAGCAGGAGGAAGACAACCTTGACGACATTGGGACAAAGAAAGTTGTGCAGAAAGTACTCGTGAGTAATGTCAACACCAACGCAGTTACTTCGATCGATTGCAACGCCGTGTTTGTTGCCATAGGACATGTCCCCAACAGCGGGATTTTCAATGGCCAGGTTGAATTCGACGAGTCCCACAGTGGTTATTTAAAAGTAGTGGATGGCACACCTAGAACAAGCGTCCCTGGTGTATTCGCCGCTGGAGATATCAGCGATGCCATATATAGACAAGCCATTACAAGCGCGGGAAGCGGGGCCGCTGCAGCTTTGGAAGCCGAGCGTTGGCTCGCCGTCGAGGGTTTAGGAAACGAGAAGGCCGAGTTTGAGGCGGAGCTTTTAAGGGACTTAATTGGGGATGAAGGAACAGGGGGGAGTGGAGAAGAATACAATGTGTATTCCGACAACGCAAATGCTGGCAAGGGCAAGCAAGAACTGTAAAAATAGTAAAAATGTTGTATAGCAACGTTTTACAGCAGTGTAACACAAAAACATTATTACATTCCTTTCGATTTCGAAGCCGCCAGCAAGAATTTGTTTTCTGTTTTTGTCACTTGGTCAACAAGCCTGCCAAAAACGCTCTTATCCCCATGGTCGATCCCTTTTTTTGCGCCCACCACACGCCTCAGTTTGGCGAGCGCTCGGCCCCTCTTTTGCTTCACCATATCTTGAACGCTAAGATACTTCCATAGCTCCTCAGAATCAGCTCTAACGTCAGGGTTGGGTTGTAGCGCCATCCGTATCGCCCCTCTAACTCTTTCCCCAAAATGTAAGCTCACTTCCCGGACGGTGGCCTCGACTCCAAACTTCGCCACATTTGGGAGCTTCCCCGTGCACCAGTAGAACATGCAACAGCCAAAGGCAAAAATGTCAGCTTTTGGTCCGACTTCATATCCCGCCTCGACCTCGGGCGATACTACGCTCCAACTCCCCGTGTCACATCGCCCCATGCTATATATGCAGCCTGGAGCTCTCGCCGCTTTAAAGCACATGTAACCTCCCACTTTTGCCCTACCACCACTGTCGAGATAGACGTTGCCTGGGTTCAGGTTGCGGTGGGTCAAACCCAGCTCGTGAAGGACCTTGAGCCCTTCGGCCACGTTTTGGCACCATCCTTGCATAGTGTGTGGATCAATCTCTAAGAAATCCACGGTTCTGATGTAATCGACTAGCTTACCACCCCCGCACCACTCGAAGACAAATGCCGCCAAGTGCCACTGCTGGTGCGCACTACCGTGCAGCGTGAACCTCTGGATGAGATGTCTCTCCACGCTCTTGACTCTGACAATGCTCCGGTGAGTTATATCTCCGATTAGTTCAGCCTCCTCCACCACCCGAACAACATCTTCCTCATACTCGCATGGAAGAAATTTTATAACCTGGTAAAACCCGCTCGAGGGATCTTGGACCTGGCACGTCATCTCCATATTTCCAGATAGTAGGGTCCGGTGCCATTTGTACCTGAGCAAACCCGACCGCAAACCTCTGCACAAATTTACAATCTCCAAGTAATTTCTGTGTCCACTCTCCTGTTCGTCTCTCAGAGGCCTCTCGATAGCTCTAAGCCTAACTTCTTCGTTCTTCTTCTGTTCAACCTCCTCCCTGAACAAGTACCGCCTCTCCATCTCTTCTCTGGTTGTTTCAGCCTCCCAAAACCGCACCCTCTCTTCCAGTTCGTTGACGATCTTGGCCTTGCTAGCCATTCCCAAGCCGACCATTTGTTTCACGTTGAGCATTCCTTTCTTCAAGATTGATCCTAAGACCATCTTTTTCTTACCAATGATGGTCTTTGCGCGGGTTTTCTTCCGTAAAGCTTCGTCTTTTTCGTTATCTCTCTCTAGCGCGACGTCAGATGGCACGATTACGGTGTTTTCCAGATCATCCGCTGTTGTCCACACAGGATTTTGGCTATCTTTTACGACAGTTGTAGTTCCGACCAGCTCGTGGTGCCATTTGATCTCGCATATCGTGTCATTCTTCTCCTCGTGTGACGCCCTTGCCAAATTATTCCCTCTCAGAACTGTAATTTTCCACTTGCGAGAGGTTAGAGGGGAGTTTTCCGCCATATTTATGTCGCCGATGGCAACTGTAATAGAGCCCGTAACGTTTTCTACGCTCATAGCCTTCGCAGTATTGTGATGGTGGTGGCCACTTGCTGCCTTCAAATCCAAAGTCACCACCTCAAACCCGAACTGGTCTCTTTTATCGCTCGACTCCGTCAAATTCAAGTACGGGATCGAAGTAGTGCCCAAAAACTTCTTTTTATTGTTGTTGTTGTTTGCAACGTCCACGTCGTAAAGCTCGAGTGCAATTTTGCTATTTTGAGGGGTGCTCACACGTACATTTCCATTTTGATCAGTCGCGATACCGTGCGCGATGACCACATCATTGTTATCCTTTATCATTTCTCCGTTGAGGTTCTCGTTATTTTCACGGTCAACTTCGTGTGCCTGCTGATTCGCCTGTTTCAGCTTTTCAGCGAGGGTGAGGGGCTTTTTCTGCTTCAATATATTCATACCGGCGCTCGCTCCTAGATCACCTTCACTACCAACGCCGCCAACATTGCTGAGCCCTATTTTTTCAACTGTAAATTCCCCTTCTTTCAGGAAGCTGCTCGCTGTATATTTTTTGACTCCAGCAGCGAAGATCGCGTTACTCTTTTCGTCCAACCTGTTCAAATGCTTCAAGTTGAGATTCAGGGGAGGAGTGAGGGGTCTCACGGGGCGTTCCCACGTTGCCTCTCCCGTGGAGGCATTTTCGTAGTAGTAAGCCCCACTCTCTTCGTCTAAATAGGCTGTCCAACCTTCAATGAGCTCGCGACTGTTCCATTCCTCCTCTTTCTTCTCGTCTTCCAATTCTGAGAAGACATTGCCTTGGTGGCTATAATGTAGCCTGTATGCTTCCTTCAGCGAGACCTTGTCAGCCAAATTCCAAACAACCTCCGCTACCTCTCGCTCCACCCACGCTCGGTTAATGACCTGTCCAATGATATCATCCAGGCACTTCTTAGTCGTCGCCCTTTGGGCGGCCGACAGCTCCTGAGCGCCACTGTTGATTCGGAGCTCGATCAGTTCTTTCGTCTCTTTCTCTTTGGCAGTCCTCATTTCGAAGAACTTATCGTCCCAATCTAATCTCCAATCCTCTTCCAAGTCTTGTAACGATTTTATGTCCGATTCGTACTTTTTTCGCCTTGTGTTGCAGCAGTAGTTACGAGATTGGTTCACTTTGATGATGCATTTGTGGTGAAATTTCTCCCAAATTCTGTCGGTTGCTCGATCTCTCCTCTGATCTTTTTTGAAAACGATCCCCCCGACAACCAGCACGCCCTCTTCGCCTCCGGCTAGCAACCTCTCTTTCTCCTCTCTTTCCATCTTGACCGTTTCTCGGCGCTGCTTCTGCACTTTCCGCAGATTTCTCAATTCCTCTTTTTTATTTTTTCGCTCGGCTTCCTTCTTCTTTTTCCTCTCTTTTTCGTCCTCCGTCTTCCTCTTCGCTCGTAAATATAACTGGCCGACGGTGGCTACTGCAGCGCCAAAGCTGCAGAATTCTTTCCTGCTAACCCTCCCAGAACTTCTTGCTGGCTGGAGCATAAAAGCGTTGACGAACTGGACATTAAAAAGGGGTGAGAGGCTGTCAACCCGCTTGCACCTCCCCTTCAACTCCTTGTTCTTACTCAGAGCAGTCATGATGGCCTTTTTTGTCGGGTATTGCTCGCCAGTGGTGTTCAGGGCGTCGTAGATACTTTTGACTTCCTCCGCTTCCTTCTTTTTGGCCTCCTTTTGTCTGGAGAGGCGTGCGTTGTTTGCTTCGATATTTTCAGGATTATTCTCGTGAATGATTCGCTCCATTTCGGTCCTTTCATCGTTTTCTTTTTCCGCCTTCATCACATTTGCAAGCTCCTGTTTGTTTTGGTTAAAGGAAAGCAGTTTGTTCTGTAGCCAGTTCTCGACCTTACGGTCCCAGATTTTGTCTTGTAGAATTTCCTGTCTAGCGGCGTGTTCCTTCTTCTTTCTGGCTCTCATAACACTCCTCTCTTTCCATTCCCGTTTTGCCGCTTTATCCTTCCATTTTTCAACCTCTTCTAAGGTGAAGACTTTCTCCTCCCTTGTCTTGCGCTTCCAAGGCTCCGGCTCAATCAACAGTTTTTTCTTCCTCTCTAAGCGGGCAACGTGTTTCTTCTGTAAGATGAGACGGAACTCTGCGCGGTCGCGAGCTTGCTTAACCTTATACTGCTCAGGGGTCCAGTATTTTCCTTGGACTAGCCCTTTGGCGAACTCCCTCTTGTAAAGGGAACAGGCGCGTTCGTACTCCGCCTCGAGATCCCGAAACTTGATGGGCTTCCTCGGTGGTTTGGGGCCCAAAATGAGCCGCTTTCTTCTCGAGATGATCCTTTCGGTGCTATACCCGAAAAATACGGGGTTAATGATATGCGTCCAGTAGTGCTCCCACTGATCAAAGAACTTAACTTCGCCAGAATTATCCACATCTACGCGCACGGCATTGGCGGTGAGCCGGTTGATGTCGATTACATTTGATTGGTGGCCCCCAACAATGGCCTTTATTCTCATCGCACGGTGTATCGCCGGGTCACCATCGCGTCCTACTATTGTGATCACAAAGTTACCACGAGAGGTGCCGAAACCTCCACGGAGCTTTACATAAGAGCCCACGTTGGTAGAGAATGAAGAGAGCTTTGCGGTTTTCGACTTTGCTGCGAGCTTTGCGGCCTGAAATTTGTTTAGACGTTTTCCGTGCCGATCATACTTTATCTCCTTCTCTTCCAGCTTATATTTGTCTTTGTTTTTCTTGTTCTTCTCGTACTCTGCGTAGACCTTTACTCCCTGTTCTAGCTGTTTATTCTCCATAAACTCTTTCCGCCTCTTGTTCATATCCTTGGCCCCTCCTTCGGATTCCAACTCGTCAACCAGGTCATTTGTCGACATCTTTCGTTTCAAATTGGCGGCGCGTCGCTGTCGGGCTCCCTTAGAAGTCTTCTTGTTGAGTTTAATGACGACCTCTCCTTCGCGAGGATTTGCGTCATCGATTGCCGGGAGGCTTAGCGATGACGAAGCCTCCGCTTCCTTGTCTCTTTTCTGTTCTATCTCGTCCTCGACCACTTTCTCAGCTTTGGCGTCTGCATCGCCAATTTTCTTGAGAGTCGGCAAGAAAGATTTTTTTCTCGAACTTGACCTCTTAAGTTCCTCCTCTTCCTTTTCCATCCTTTCCATGTCTTCCTCCACCTTGCTTTTGAACTCCCCTGCTTTCCCAATAATCCATTTCCCCCTTTCATAATATCCTACATCGATGTCTCTGTTGATCGCTTCTTCGATCACGACATCTTCAATTTCCGCTCCGGCCATCTCTGCCAGCTCCAGGCGTAGCTTCTTGTCGAATAAGTCTCTCTTCTTCGTATCGTAAACTACGGTTTTTACCGTTTCTTTCTTTGCCTCCGACGTCTTTCCGTCCTTAGCCCCCTCTGCGTCATCTTTAACCACTGCCTCCGTGACTGTGCGTATCTCGTATGCCGGGGGGATCTTCAAGGCAAGGCTGATGCACACACGAGCAGTATCAATGGGTTTCGGGCGAGGGTATTTCCAGTGCTCAATCCTTTTCTTTTTTTCCACCAGGGCAAGATCCTTTTTCTCAGACTTGGAGAGTTTCTTATTCTTGACAAATTCGCCATCCCGTCCAAGGGTTGTCGGACTAAGCGGAGGGGACGTCGTTGGGGACCTGATTTCTATTTCTGTTTTCTCCCCGTTTGATATTTTCCCCTTTTTCCTTCGGTTAAAGGATAATCTCCTAAAGAAGCTGTCTTTTCTTTCCCTAGTTCCTTCCTCGGTCTCATTGACATTAAGGTTAGTGATCGGTTGTGATGGTGGCGGGGGGAAGGCCTCGTCAGCATTAACGTCGTTATTGGCGTCGGTATCAGCGTCCTTAGCCGGAACAGGGGGTGGCTTTGCTGAAGCGGTTGTCTTTCGGGGGTTGATCTTGCTCAAAAGAGATGTTATGCTACCCTTGCTTCTCTCCGGTCCCTCCTCCCCCCCCCCCAGATCTCGCCATCTTTTTTCCCAGTCTTTCCGCTCATCCTTAACAATAACCCTTTTAGCCCCCTCTTAGACTCCGCCTGTAAAATTTCGTTTTGCAGTTCCTCGTCTGCCTTCTTCCCCTCCTCTTCAGCGGATGGGTCCTCAACCCCGTCCATCGGCTTTATGCTCAACCCAGCCTCCGTCTCACCATCATCCCTGCCCAATTTGAAAGCAACCGCTGCTGCGGCTTTGTTCTTCTTCTCTTTACTGACAATCTCAGCAAGCCCCTTCGCCTTGGCCGTCTTGGCCGCATCAGTCTTGAGACCGCCTGTAAATTTGTTCTGGAGCTTTAGTTTTTGCCATCGACCCTGTGACTTCGTTTTGTACGGCTCTTTGCTCTGGGGAGTCCAATTCACGACATCGCCGCACATCGTGACCTTCGCATCGAAGAACATGATGTCGGTGACGAGGCGTCGCGATTCCGTGCCCTTCGAGCCTTGCCCTCCCTGTGGTAATTCCTTCATGTGAAATCCTTTACTCGCAGGGTGCCAAATGGCCCTAACCCCAACGCGTTCTTTGTGTTTCTTTAGTCGGTCTTCCCTGACCAAATGATAAGTAACAGAATCGACCATGTCTCTCAATACGTCCGTAACCTGCTCATCTTCCGTAGGATTCTCCGCCCTTCTTTTCTTCTCTTTCTCTGCGTCCCGCTTTTTTTGCCTCTCATACCGTTGTCGTCTCCTCTCTTCCTCTGGCTCCTCTCTCCACATAAACTCCCCGTTACCTGGGTTGTCACTATCCCGCGGCGTTAGTCTCGACAAAGCATCAATTTTCTTTTCAAAGGCATATTCAGGTACTTCCATTTGAGTCTGGTTCGTTATTGTGTGCTGATAATAGACATAATCTTCTGTCATCTTTGTCTCCTTGTTGAATCTCTGGTCTTGTACTTTCCTCCAGGGGTAAATGCTCCAAGCATAGAAATCATTTATGGGCTGTCCTTCTCTGTGGATGTACTTTTGGACGAATTCCTTGTACGTAATGTTGCCATCGTCGTCCTCGTCGAACTCTCTCCATACCTCCATGAAGTTTTCGTCGCTCATGACCATCCCATGAATCTTCAGGGCTTCCCTAAATTCGGAAGGTTGCAGAGTTCCGTCTCGATTTACGTCCATATCGCGAAAAGTCTTGTTGATGAGCTGGAAGCTAGAAATCATCAGATTGTCTAGTTCCTTGAAAACCTCCTTCTTGGTGACCCTAACTGCTGCACTCTTGACTTTTTCAAACTCAATTTCCTTCTTCTCGGGGACACCGCATTTTACCCCCGAAACCTTTGAATAGGCCTCGTCGGACATCCCAACTCGCTGCGCATACAGGTGGCCGAGAGTTCCCACGATCGTGTCGGTTATTGGCCAGTCTTCTTGTTCGTAGTCGGCCTCTTCGAAGTCCTCCTCTTCGTCATTGTTTTTATTATTGGTTGGATTTGTGTAGGTGATTTTGTCACTGGACGAATCGTACCAATACTGACGCCCCGAATCATCCCTCATCTCCTGCCAACGGTCATCCACCTTCTTTTCCCCAACGCCAGTCCGATTTTCGGCCTTCTCACTATCCTTCTCCTTCTCTACCGAACCCTCCCTCGCCTGAGCAAGATCTTCTTCTCTGCTCATTTTATGCTCTTCTGGCTCCTCCCAGACGCTTTCACCGGAAAGCAAGTTGTGGTAGTAAATATTTCCATTCTCGTCGGAGCACTCCTGCCATCCTCCCACATTGTCGTCTGACTCAACTGGAGATATAATCAACGCGTTTGGGAGGGAGGAAGAAGAGGTTGGCCCACGATTCGGGGATTGGTTCCGCTGCTGGCCCTGACGCTGTTGTGCAAGCTTCGTCAGCCCAAGCATGTTACCGCTAAAGGCAGCACCGCCGCTGTCTTCGTCGTCTTTACCGCTACTATCATTACTGTTGTTGCCGAAAACATCCAGAACGTCTCTTTGGTCAATTTTTGCGGAGTGAACGCCGCCAGAGTCTATGTTGTATGTTGGATCTTCCCAAGATGATTCTCCAGTTATGCTGTTGTGATAATACGGCGATCCAGTAGAGGGATCTGTGGTTAGTACCCAATCACTTGACATGATAGGAGTTGTTGTTGCGAATAAAGTGAGGCCAAAACTAGGTATTCGAACATTTTATGGTCATCTTTGCGGACACCACACAGTGCAGTGTAACAAGCTCTATGTATTGCGTTGAACGAAAATTAGGTCAACCAATCTTTTATTTGTTAGGCTTGGCTTTGTTTTTGTTCGACCTCGTCGTCTAAGACATCCTCGAAAAATTTGGAATTTTGTGTGTAAAATTGATTTCACCAAATAATATCATTTTTTTTAACAACTTTTTTTCTTTTGTCATGAGAAATATACAAGGCCTTTACTTGTTTATCTTATCAGCTTACAATGTAATTTCTCTCAAGCTTGTGTTCATTAGAATATGCCTGAAAGGTCCAACAGAATCGCGAGAGAAGCAACCATTAGGGAAAGCCATGACAACGTTGAGGCTTTGCCAGACCCCCCCCCAAGAAGCAACTGCGAGGTGCAAACTCCCGACCGCTCCCTAGTCCCACCGTTTTCGAACATGGCATGGAAGAATAAGCCGTCGTTGCAGCTCAGGCAGTAATCGTGTCTGCCGTCATTGAGGATTGATAGGTTGTCAGCGTCTTTCGCCTCAGCAGAAGAAAAATAACCACAAGCCTTGCAAGAGGAATGGCAAGTGCATCCTCCTATCAAGTTTTCACGGCCGTCGTAACATCCGGCAAGTAACTGCATAGCCGTCTCAGATGGGAGCCCAGCGGCTCCAGTTCCACTGCTGGTGTCATCATTCATAATCAGCTCGTCATCGCCGGTACCATCGTCACTGGCACCATCGTCACTGGCACCATCGTCACTGGCACCATCGTCACTGGCACCATCGTCACTGGCACCGTCGTCGCCACCAAAATCGTCATAGGTAGGGTAAACTGTATGAGTGCAGACTTCTTCTTCGGCACTCTTACCGAAGTTTCTAAACCAGATCGGCTCGTAACTGGTCAACTTTTCGGTGTTGACGCCTCCATTACAAGCAGAAGTTCCACTTCTGCCGCAGTGTTTTAAGTTGTCGACTTTTGGCCAGTAGGTAATGAATGATATACACATCTCGTCAGAACTTCCCAATCCAAAACGAACATCTTCACCGTCATCAACCGTGAAAAAACACTGGGTCTTGAAAGAATCACCAGCCTTAATTGTCATGCGGTGAGCGTGGTACGGATCGGAGACGTCCTGGAACCGGAAGTCATAGAACTCAGTAACAATCTCATCAATCATCTCCCCATCCCTAAATTGCTTCAGACTCATAGCTTCTCCGACCTGATGCATGTGGAGCTGGACGCTCAACGTTTTATATTCGACGCCCGCATCAAGGTACTGCTGAGTACATGTCGAAGGGCAGTCAAAAGACCAAGTGGAGATACCCTCCTCGACTTTAGTTCCGGCGTAGGAAATCTGACCATCGCCCACCTGTAAAACTCCTGCATCATTATCTCGAAGATTGGTGCTGTAGTAAATTCTGACGCCGCTTGTGTCTCTGACATTCGAAATTTTCGAGGGATTGTCGTAGTGCGTATTCATCGAGAAACTCTTGTATCCGTGTGCTCCTACCTTGATTCCGACTTCATTGGGGAAGACGAGGGGAATAACCCCAGGAGCCCAGGCCCAGACGATTTCTTGGTCTCCGCAGGCACTTGGATTACTCGTATCGCACCCATACAGCACAAAGTGGTGCACAAAAGCCTCGTTTCCAGGCTGAACCATGTGCTCAGCTCCCACAATGTGAAAGTCTTTGCCAACATCTTCCGCGGGGAACCCTTCCTTGAAGCTTACATAAGTAGTTTTGGTCCACGAGGGTATGGCATAATCATTGCTTTTCACATCAAAATATTTCACGGAGGGATCATTTTTCATTTCCTCGAATGTCATCGTTTGATGATGTAGAGGAACAGACTCCTCTTCAGTGAAGAATTGAAGGCGGAAAGCGAACTTGGATTGTGCATGATAATGCAGATTGTCAAGATCAAAAGGTGAGTAGGCTAACAAGAGGCGACTTGGATACCCATCGTTCAAAATCGGGCGGTCTTGATAATCACCCGTATTGAGCTTGCGCGAAATGATGACAGAAGTATGAGTGGATGTTTGCTGGCCCCAGTGACCTACCCAATCCTGCTTACAATCAACCTCAGGCATCGACTCAGCCTCAGCGTAATAGTCTATCACTGTCAAAGAGCCATCATCATCATCAACACTTGCTACCACGATATCAGACCCGATCATACCACCAGCTTCGGTGATCCCAAGAGCGACATAACCCTTGGTGTCGGCAGTGATTTTTATGAAAATTTCATCACCAATCACGGACCATTCTAACTCATAATCCATAACGTCACGTGGACGGTGAGTGTGCTCAAACACATGGGTTAGAGGGTTGAATCCTGAACCCTCACTACTCAAACGATGAGGAGTGGGGTTCTCATCTCTTGCTTGGGTAAAGACGAGGAGGGATAAAACAGTTGAAATGAAAAACATGCCACGCAGCGGGGTTGATTGTTCAAGGAGACGCAGGAAACGTTCTTATAATTAGTTCAATGAATGAGATTTCAGTTTATGAGCCACTAAAAAAACATGACAGCAGCCGTGAAACTGTCCG
>Ga0115555_1002194_pt1 | contig 13121 bp, 10 predicted proteins | sample COGITO_mtgs_1104_2_FD_87285 | JGI IMG/M metagenome (GOLD analysis project Ga0115555, IMG submission 87285) | Pelagic marine microbial communities from North Sea - COGITO_mtgs_110407 | ecosystem: Environmental > Aquatic > Marine > Epipelagic | place: Germany:Helgoland, sampling site Kabeltonne... | reverse complement strand
TCCTTTTTTTTTTTTTTTTTTTTTTTTTTTTTTTTTTTTTTTTTTTTTTTTGACAAACAAAAGCGAAAAAGAAGAAGAGGTCGCGAGATGAAACACAAAGAGAGAATTTCACACACAAAAAGAAGAGAAACCAACCACAAAAATTACCACCACACAAAATAGAGTAGAGTATTCTTTTGTATTTCTGGATGCGTGTAGTAGTATTGCGCGCATGAGGAGCAGAAGCGCTTCGGGGCACAATTCGTTTTCTGATTTTGATGATTTTGAGAACGACGAGAAGGAGGCGATGACGACGACGACTTTGATGCTCGAGGGAGAAAGAGGAGGAGGGCATCGTCATCATCATCATCCGCGAAAAGAAATGAACAGATATCCTTCTTCTTCCAATGAATGCGACGAGAAGAAGGATGAGAAAACCGACCACCAAAAAGACCGAGTAGTGGTAAAGATGAGACGAAAGAAGCAAAAAGCGTTCTTAGCGTTAGAACAGCAGCACCGGACGATGGGAATGACGACTTCGAGCAACCGGAAAGTGGACAAACCGTTAGTGTTCTTTGCCGCTTTGATTTTGTGTCTGGTGATTTTCGTGGAACTGAAAACGAGTCCGAGGAAAATAGCGCGGAGAGCGATGGAATCTGTGGAGCACTTATTTCATTACGTGGAGAAAGGAGGAGAAGTGCACGCGCAAATGTTGCGTTGGCGAGGGTGGCACTCGTTAGAGGTTGGAGTGGAGATCGCGTGCGCGTTGACGCTGGCGTTTTTGAATTGGTTGCTCTTCGCGAGCTTGTTCGACGTGGCGGGGATCGTCGTCGGGTTGATTCCGGCGATGGCGACGTTTCTCGGGGTTTTGGTGTTTAGGTTTCACGCGCGGTCGTATTTCGTGTTAGCTTTGATACCGTTAGTGGTAGTTCCGGCGATTGGGTGCGCGAAGCTTTTAGAGAGGAGGATGCGGGTGAAGGAGGAGAGGAGGATGAAGGCGAGGAAAGAGCGAAGACGCGAGCAGAGGATGGCGAGAGAGACGAGGCATCAGAATGGTTTTGTGGCGAACGATAATAATAATAATAATATGAATAATAGCGAGGATTTAACGAGAGCGAGTGGGCGCACGACGATAGATGCGACGGTCATGCGTAGAGCGATGAGTCAGGGGGAGTTGAGTCCAACGACGCGCGTGGTGAGTTCGTCTGGGATGAATCCGTCTTTGTCAGCGGCCGCGGCGAATGGAACGATTAAAGGTTTCAACGCCCTCAGTAATGGTAATGGTGGAGGAAAAGCAGCACCAATCATGCCGGCAAAAGTGAACGCGTTAGCTGGTCAACCGCGACACGCGCGCGGCTCGTCCGCTCCCGAGCTAGGATTTAACCAGCTCTCCTCTTCTTCTTCTTCTTTGCAACGACAACAACAACAACAACCAGGAGAAGGAGCACAAAATACCGCCGCTGGACCACACTCTACACCATCTCCATACTTTGGTGCAAACATTCCGGATTTAGGTGGCGTCGAGCAAAACGCCCCGCCGGTTCCGAAACTCCAAAACCCGCTCCCCTTTGCGAACGCGACCGCCACCAACGTCGCCGGAGGAGCGAGTGGAGGAGGAGGAGAAGGACCAAACCGCCCGACGACAAACCTCCTCAACGCGAACCCCTCGCGAACAGCGAAACGATTCAACGTCCGAAAACCAAACTTGGAAACCATACACTCGCCGTTAGGTACCACCGCGGGGTCGACGGGGGCAAACAACGTAGGAGAGGAAGAAATTTTAGGACGAGCGGGGAGTCACCAGTGGGAAAACGACGACCAGTTGAAAACGAAAGTAGAAGAAAGCAACAACATCGACGCGCTACAAAACGGCAAAAACGAGAACGATATAAACGATACTAAAGATAGAAACGACGCAGTTTAAGAATAATAATAATAAGAGTGAGTAGTAGTGGAAATAGTCCGATGCGAAAAGAGTCGGAGCAAATATACGACACATCGCAAAAAGAAACGTCTTCCTTTTCCTTCGATTTTTTAAAATTTCTTTCGTTTCAAAATGTCTTCACTTCAAATTCATCGTCGTCGCGCGCACACAACAACGAACGACGCACCGTTGCTCGCACTCGTTTTCTGAGAAGAAGAGAAAAAGAGGAAGAAAAGAATGTCCACGCGCGCGGAGCGCGAAAAGCTCGCGCTTTTGGAGGAAAAAAGGTTGGAAAAAGAGGAAAAGAAACGATTGTTGCAAGAGAAAAGGGCGTTGCGAGATGCGAAGAAAGCGGAGAAGATGGAAACGTCGACGATGAATTCTTCGCACGTCGGGGAGTCGGTGGAGAACGCGGACGAGGAAGGTGAAAGTGGTGTTAATGGAGGAAGTCGCGAGGGAGGAGACGACGACGAGGACGAGGAGGAGATTTTGAGCAAAGAGGAGTTGACGAAAGAAGGAGTTTTTGTCTCCGAGGAAAGTTTGTTTATTCAGTGGTCGAAAGAGGAAGAGCTGCGTTTGGTGGAGACATTTTTCGAAACGGACGAGGAGGAATTTGAAACCGCAAAAGCAAGATGGGAAGCGATCTCGTCGAATATGCACTCGTCGTCGCAGTACACCGCGTTACAGTGCGTGGAAAAGTACCGAGAATTGTGTTTGCGGATAAAAAAGGGGAGAGCGTTGTACTTGTTGCGACAGGCGAAAAGAAGAGCGGCGAGAAACGTCGTCAAGAGAGGGCAGGCGAAAAACCGTTCGCACTTGCAACAGAAGCGTGAGTTGGAAGAGAAAGCGAGGATTAAAAAGAAAGAGAAAGAAGAGCAGTTGAAGAGAGAACGGATTGCCGCGAATGGAGGAAGACTGTCGGCGGAGGACTTGGGTTTTTTCATTCGATCCGGGCCAGACGCGAAGAGGAGAGTCAACGCGAACATGGACATTTGCATAACGAACGTGCAACTGTACGGCGGGACGCAAGAATTAATTTCCGACGGAACTTTGAAGCTCGTCAACGGGACTAAGTATGGTTTGGTTGGTAGAAACGGTGCGGGGAAATCAACCTTATTGCGAGCGATTTCGGAAGGAACGATTCCTGTTCCAAGTCATTTACACGTGATTCACGTGGAGCAGGAGGCGAGTCCAGACGCGCGGTCGGCGTTGCAAACGGTGTTAGATACGGATAAAGAGAGGACGTATTTGTTGAGTCTAGAGCAGAAAATGTTAGACGAGGAGTTGGATACAGTGGATGGTATCGATTTGAACGAGGTGTACGAACGTTTAGATGAGATTTCATCCGACGACGCCGAGGCGAGAGCCGGAGGGATTCTCGGTGGTTTAGGTTTTGACGCCGCTGAACAACAAAAAGCGACGCAGGACTTTTCCGGCGGTTGGCGGATGAGAATTGCCTTAGCGGCGGCTTTGTTTATGAAACCAGATTTACTGTTGCTGGACGAACCGACGAACCACTTGGACGTGCACGCGTTGACGTGGTTGGAGGAGTTTTTACGACGGTGGGAGAAAACCGTCGTCATCGTCTCGCACGATCGAGGGTTTTTGAACGAATGCACGACGGCGACGGCATTTTTGAATAAAAAAAAGTTACGCTATTACGGTGGAAGCTACGACACGTTCTTGAAAGTGAGAGCGGATAACCGAGCGAACGAGGAGTCGACGGCAAAGACGCAGGCGAGTCGCGCGAGTCATTTGAAAAAATTTATCCAGCGCTTTGGTCAAGGGCACGCGAAGATGGTCAAACAAGCGCAGTGTAGAATGAAAATGTTGGCGAGATTACAAGAGGAAAGAGTAGAAGTCGATACCGACGATCCTTACTTGCGCATTAACTTTCCATCTGCGAGTCCTTTACCGCCACCGTTGGTTTCTGTCATGGGCGTATCATTTGGCTACGAGGGTTACGACACATTGTACGAAAACCTCGATTTCGGTCTCGATATGGATTCTCGAGTTGCCATCGTCGGTCCGAACGGGGCCGGTAAGAGTACGTTTTTGAAGCTCGTCGAAGGCGATATCTTACCCACAAAAGGGTGGATCAATAGAAACACGCGCTTGCGCTTGGCGAGGTTTTCTCAGCATCACTTAGAAACCATGGACGCGGAAAACGACAGCGTCAACCACATGAAACGTTTGGACGACGAAATGCCTCTGGAAGAAGCGCGCGCGTATCTCGGCAGATTTGGTTTATCCGGTGAATTGGCGACGAAACCGATCAAGTTCTTATCCGGCGGTCAAAAGTCTCGATTAGCGTTTGCCGAATTAGCGTGGAAGCAACCTCACATTTTGCTTTTAGACGAACCGACAAATCACTTGGATTTAGAAACGATCGAATCGCTCGCCATGGCTTTAAACAATTTCGAAGGTGGCGTCGTGCTCGTATCGCACGACGAACGTTTGATTTCCTTAGTAGTCGACGAGATTTGGTGCGTGACAAAAGGTGACATGAAGTGTAACCCACCAAAACCTGGGCACGTGAAAGTCTTCAACGGGAGCTTTGAGGAGTATAAGGCAAAGTTGCGCACAGAGTTTGACGGCGGAAGTATTTTGACCGCGAAGAGGAAAGCGGAAGCGAAGGAGAAGAAGAATAAAGGCGAGCAGATAAAAGAAGAAAAAAAAGAGGAGGTGAAGAAACCGGTTGGCACGCTCGTGAAAGATACCACGTTTTTGAGGGACTCTACGACGAACAACGCCTCAAATCCTGCGACGAGTAGCGGGGAAGCGAGGAAACCAGTAGCCTCTTCCACGGGCGGGTACGTTCCGCCGCACTTGCGAAACAAAGAAGATCAAGAGAAGATTGATTCCGCGTTTGACGATTAAAGAATAAATACTTTAGAACTACTTTTTTTAACTACAACGGACTGCTATAAACGTTTATTCTATAATTAATTGAAAGGTAAATCATCCCCCGGCACGCTCGAATTCCAACGAATGATTCTCCACGACAGCATCGCAACCGCGCAGGACGCGCAATCGACGAACAACTCGCTCGTTTTCGAATTGATCAACAAATCCGCCTCTCTATTTTCCCCCACGACGTACTCACTCGCCGGCATACCAATCACGTGTTCCAACGCCTGCCTCATCTCGTTCTGTTCCACTAATATCAACAACCCAACCGCGAAACATCCCGCCTTTACGGTTCTTTTCATCGCCTCCGCGAAATCCGCATCGTACGCCTCCGTCTCGTACGCCTCCGCGGCTAACGCGCCGAGGACCCAAACCGCGGAGAGTTTACTCCCGTGCACGACGCTTCCAACCAAAGCTGGCAAGTTCGGTAAAATTCTCGGCACTTCTCTCAAATACTCCGCGTTCAACCACGACGGCGCTTTGTGTTGCGAAAGCGACACCAACGCCACCAATACCGTCGCGGATGTCAACACTAAAGCGTCCGCGATAGGTAAACCTCGATCTTTCACCTTTTTCGGTTGAAATCTTTTCTTCATCCTTTTACCGAATCTCATGCCGTACTCCAGCTCTCGTTTCGCGTCCTCGATGGATCGGACGTCCGCGCGGTCCTCGTCGATGGAATCATCCTCATCTTCCTCGTCGTCTGAGGACGACGACGCTCGGAGAGTCCACGTTTTAAGTCGCAGTCGATCGTGACGTCGTACGTCTCTGGTTTGAGCAATGGAAACATTGCGAAGAGAAGAGCTCCTCCTCCTCGATGATGATGATGATGATGATGATGCCGCGAATGATGACGATTGCCGGAGTGCGAGGGCGAACATCGTCGTCGTAAAAGCGCTTTTTGTATATTATTCGGTTTCGTTCGTGTGAATTATATATATATAACGGGTGGTATAACGCGCGCGAGATGGAAGGATGTGTTTTGTTGTGAGGAAATGAAGCGATGACTCCTACTACTAAGTACCCAACTACTCGTATGCTATTAAATACTACTACGACTAAAACTACTCAAATCTAGAAATAGTCCAACCCGCACAACCGTCTGAGCTGTTCCACGATGGGCATTTGCAAAACCATGACCGGACCTTGTCGCATAGCCGCGGGCCAGAATCCGTTGTACAAGGCGAAAAATCCGCGCTCGCGGATGACGCTAGCGGCGAGGGAGAGCGAATTTTTGTTCCCTCCTCCCGAATTCGAGGACATGGCTAAAGTTTTCAACGTGTCCACGGGTTGAGTGACGGTTTGCGCGACGACACCGGAGATGAACGCGCAGGTGAAGTGTAACGGTGGGCCGTCTTCCTTGAACAGAAATGGAGACGGCGCCGTCGTTGTCTTTTCGATTTCATCGTCTTCTTCTCTTTCGCTGTGGAGCAACAAATACCGCTTCGCGGCGTCGTACGTCCCCAACTGCGACCCGCTCAATAAACTCGCGCGCGCTACGCACACCCCTACACCTCTCCACAGACCTTTCACCACCCCTTGCTCTCGAGCAATCATTGAAAACGCTCGAGTTGTGGACGGGTAAAATGTCTTCTGTCGCGCCGCCGCGGAAGACGCCGTCGCCGCCGCCGCCTCGCTCCCCAAACTAAGAGCTCTGTACGGTTGCGATTGCATTCGAATTCTCACTATATCTATCGGGTTAAACACCGCCGACCCTATCGCACCAGTCGTCGCGCCCGCTAAGAGTTTCAGCGCAAACTTTTCGCTTTCGCTCATCGTCCCATTCTCCTCTTCCTCCTCGCTCGTCCCGTCCATTCCCCTAACACCAACGCTCCTCCTCTTCAACTTCTCCGCGTAATAATCTCTCACGGTTGGATACAAACCGATCCGAAACCCGGTATAACTCAACCCTCGCATCCACGTGGCGAGTAATCCAGGTTGCCACAATCCTCTCACCGCGGATCCGTCCGCTTCCTTGATCGCCGTTTGCGCTAAACCAAACGTTGTTGTTGTTGTTGTTGATGATGTGTTTGAAGAAGCTTGAATTTGCCTTCGAACTTTTAAAACCTCCAACGGATTAAACACCGTGTCCGATAAAGCGCACCCGACGCCGGCGGAGAGCCACTCTTTGGCGAGTCTCTCTGTGGTGGTGGTCGCAGTCTTCGGCGACCCCGGCGTTTGATCCGTTGTTGTTCTTGACATGATGTGTGCTTTGTCTAGGGCATTTTCCTTAACAAAAACCTGAAAATTCCCCTCACAAAAATGATGAAAATGACGCAGAGACTCCTCCTGTTCAAGCGAAGCCTCTGTCTGATGAGATCGTCGTCTGCTTCGCAAAAAGGAGCTTCTGTCTCCTCATCTTTTACGACGAGCAGTTTTGCTCCCCCTCGTTGTCGTTTTTTTACGACGACGACGAGTTGTCGTTTACATTCGAGCATTTCGTTTCCCCTACTCGTACAACACCTCCTCGAAACAAAGACGACGACGACAAGAAGCAGATGGAAACAATCATCATCATCAACTACGAGTACTCATAAATACTTCTCTTCAGACGTTCCAGATGCGATGCAAATTAAAAACGCGAACAAATACCGCAAGGCGTTGATCGCGGTGATTCATTCCCCGAAAATGTTCCACGTGTTCCAAGGGACCGGAATCGATATTTTGGACGTCTACGTGACGAAAGACGGAAAATTCGCGAAGGTTTTATTCGCGACGCCGTTTCACGATCGACGAGAATCTTTAGCGAGGAAATTAGAAGTGAACGCGGGGAAGTTGAAATCATACGTGAGCACGATATTGAAGAGCAAGAACACGCCGAGATTGACATTTGTGGACGCGGAGAAGAGGAAGATGGAGTACGCGCGAGAGACGGCGGCGTTTGAGGAGATTCGGAGAGAGCGAATCGAACGAGGGGAAGAGGAGGAGGAGGGTGAAGAGGGTGAGGAGGGCGAGGAAAGTGTTGCGCTTCCCAAAGATGATGGGAGATTGATTAGAAAACGATGATGAAGCAGCAAAAAGCGCGTAGTAATTTAGCGAACTAGCCATAGAAGAATTATACAAAAATCGAATTCTATATTTCTCGAAGATGAAAACGCGTCGTCACCATTTCGCTCGAGGTCCTAAAGTACCGTTGGACGGGATCCAACCTTCCGGTAACAAAACGCCACTGGTCCAGTGCACTTTTTCCGGTGCTTTCACGTGTCGCATTTTATACGTCAACTTGTTCTCGTTCAGAAACCCATCGAAAGGATCGTCGTTCGCGCCTCTTTGGTTGATTTCGACGCGTTCGGGAACTTCGGTGAATTTTAACCAACAGTCGCCAGCCGTGTGCACGTGCGCGTCGGGTTCGAAACAAATGTCGTTGGCTATGTCGCACCAGACAAATGCGTTGCACGGGAGATCGTTGAACGGGCCACCACCTCTCCCTGGAACGTGTTCTCGGCACTTTTGCGCGCATTGCTCCGCCGTGGCCGCTTTGTGCCCGATTCCCCATCTCACGGCTAATCCGTCGTACGAGGCGTGTTTTTCAATCCACGCGATTTGTTCTAATCTACTCGTTTCCGTGCTATCGAATTCTTTATTCGTGATTGAATTCACCAGACACGGAGGCTCGACGTGCGCGTACCCATCTACAGCTGGCGACCCGCACTCTCTCGTCCTCGTCTCTTGCCCAACCGGTAACTTCGGCTCTTTTCTTCTAACGTCCACTACTTTCGTCTTCTCGCTCTCTACTACGTCCTGCATTTTCATCACCCCATCCGTCCCAACCTCCCTTTTCCTGTACGGCCCAATCGTCCCGCTCGTCCACGCGACGTTATCCCCTTTCGCCATCGTCCCCGGCTCCACGTTTTCGTACAACTCTTTCTGTTTCTTCAACCAGCATTTTTTCGTCTCCGGATTGAACACAAACACGTTGCACATCTTCGTCATCTTGCACTGCATGCAGCACAATTCCACGTTCGGTTGATCGTTCGTATCGCCCCAGTGAACGACGTCGCCGGCGTATTCCGTGTGCGGTTGGATCGTCGACGAGTGCAAACCATCGCACTCGGGGCTAATCCGCATTTGAGGAGGCGCTTTGGGAGGAAGAGGAGGTGATGGTGTCGATGGTTTTGGAAACGAAACGCGAACGTGCGCATCATCATCATCATCATCATCATCGCGCTTCTTCGTTTCCGCATTCAACAACTCAGCGTCGTCGTCGTTATAAACTCTGTTTCTTCCTCCATCGCTTTTCCTCCTGCTCCTCTCGTATAAATACGCATCGTCATCGACAAAACCCACAACACCATCATCATAATAATCTCTTCGTCGTAACTGTTTCCTTCGGACGAAAAACGCCATCAGATTCAACAGGATTAAAATCAACACCGTCGATTTGAAGAAGAATCGGATCATTCACTTTTCTGCTCGCCTCTCTATTCTACCGCTCTACTAATACTACTACTCCTGCTCTTCTCTTCTCCTTCTTCTTCTTTTGTGCGATGCTGGTATGTAACGCGTGAGGTACCAGGTAATGTACTTTATTATAAAAAAGTTTCTCTTTGTGTTTTGTTGTGTGTGATGAGAGAATGGAGTTTTTTTTTTTGCATGCTCTTCTGTTTTTCTCTCTTCCAGTCTTCTGTCTGTCTGTCTGTTCTTTTTTAAAAACATCATCCTTTTTCTTCAGAAAAAAACAGTCGCACCACTCTCTCATCAAAAGTCTCTCTCTCTCTCCTTCTCTCTCCTCTGTTTCTTTTCGAGAGAGCACGTGCTTTGCGCGAGTAAACAGAGAGAGAGAGAGAGACTTTTATCTCTGTCTTCTTTGTGTTCTTCTTCTTTTGCTGCTCTGTGTTGGAAAAAGAAATCGTGATACGATTGACTCCTGAAGAAGCTTCATTTTCAACATCAACATCATCATTTTCGAACGCGCTATATATATACAAAAATGATGGTGGACAACAACGAAGGAGTCAGCAGCGAGAACAACAACAACAACTCCTCCTCCGGTGGTTTAGGCGCGTTGGATATCAAACGGACCAAAGAGTTGGACTCTTTGTTAAAGTTGGAAGACGTGTACGAATCTCAGAGCGAGTGCACTCGGAGAGAGGAAGTTTTAGGAGAATTGAACGAAATGTTGCAAGATTGGATCCGGACCAGATCGCTCTCGAAAGGTCACCCGGACGAATCCATACGGTGTAATTTGTACACGTTTGGATCGTATCGACTCGGGGTGCACGGTCCGGCGGCGGATATTGATTCTTTAGTCATTGGACCGAAGCATATCGATCGCGCGGAGGACTTCTTCGGCTTTGAAGAGGACGATTTCGAAGGGTCGTTTTATGACTACATGAGGAAACACGAAGGGACGGAGAAGATTGTAGCGGTGCCAGATGCAGTCGTGCCAGAATTGAAGACCGAGTTTAGAGGGTTTGAGATTGATGTTGCGTATTGTTCCTTACCCGGGTACTCGAACGTGCCTTTAGATTTAGACGTCTTGTCGGCGAAAATTTTACACGGTTTAGACGACGCCGGGGTGAAGTCTTTAGCCGGTTGTCGAGTGGCGGATAGTTTGTTGAAGTTAGTGACGAACCATTCGGAGTATAGGATTGCCTTGAGAGCGCTGAGGTTGTGGGCGGCGAGAAGTGGGGTGTATTCCAACGTCGTCGGCTTCTTTGGCGGCGTGAATTTGGCGATTTTAGTCGCCAGAGTGTGCCAATTATATCCCAACGCGAGCGCGTCCATGTTGGTGTATTCTTTTTTCCAGATTTGGGACAATTGGGTGTGGACGACGCCGGTTATGCTGACGAGTTTAGACATCGCACCGAAAGATCAGATTCCCGGGTTGAGACATTGGGACGAACGAGTAAACAAACCGGAACGGTACCAGTTGATGAAAATCATCACGCCGGCGTACCCGGCACAGAATTCAACGTTTAACGTCAGTTCGTCCACGTTAGAGGTATTGAAGAGAGAATTCAAGAGAGGAAAGATTGTGACTGGGAAAGTGTTGATTGGTGAGGCGAAGTGGACGGACGTGTGGTCGGACGTGCAGTTTTTCGCAAAGTATAAGACGTATTTACAGCTCATCATCACCGCGGACAACGAGGAAGATTTTAAGAAATGGGAAGGTTGGGTCGGCAGTCGACTGAAAAACTTAGTGCAAGGCGTGGAGACGTTCTCGGAAGGTGCGATGATGGCGCACCCGGGCGTGAAGAAGTTTTACGATCCGGAAAAAGACAAGGAGGTGCACTGCAACGTCTTTTTTGGGTTGTTTCCAAATCCGTCCACGACTAGTGGCGACGCGAGAGAAAAGAAGAAAATCAACTTGAACCCGGCAATTGAGAACTTTCAAATGACGGTTGGTAATTACATAGATCGAGCGACGGGTTCTGTAAATTGGAAGCCCGGCATGGGGGTGCAAATCAAACTTTTACGGAAGAAAGATATACCGAGTTGGGCGTTGCCGGAAGGCGGGAAGTACGAAGAGAGCGCGTTTGAGTTGGTCGGTGTGCCCGGAACACAACCTGCTCCTCCTGCTGAAAATGTTAACAACAACAACAACAACAACAAAAGAGCTCGAGAAGAGGAAAAAGAAGAAATAAAAGAAGAAGTAAAAGAAGGAAAGACGGAAGAAAATGGTGATAAGAAAGAAGCCTCGTCGCTCCCGGTGCCGAGGCTCGCGCCGAGCGTCGTCCAGAAAGAAGTAGAAGAAGAAAAAGATTTATTATTAGATAGCATAAACGACAACAAAGAGAGCGAAAGGACGAGAGAAGAACAACAACACGGGAAAGTTGTGAAGAAAATGAAAGTGAGCTTCGCGAGCGTTGTAAGGCAAGGCAGCAAGTAAAAGCAGTAAAATTTGGTAAATTTTGCCCTTTTTTCCTAATTCCTCACAAGTTTTCTTCTCAACACGCTTATTATTTATACTCCTACGCAAACATCCAATAACGATATTTGGATATGGGCGCATTTCCCGCAAAGATGTCGATCGTTGAAAAACTATTCGCGTTAACTTTCGCGATGATCGCGGTCGGCGTCCGCGCGGCCATCACCGAAATACCATCCTCGGGCGGGTACGTGTATAAATGTCTCTTTTCCCCATCACCCAAACGACGCTTTTTCTCTTCTTTCAAATTTTCTCTCTTTTACAGCCGCTAAAAAAGAGAGCGAACGCCAAACGCGCAAAACGTCGAAACGACGGATGAGTCTCTTCTTTTTGTCCGTCGCTCTGTCGATCGATTCGAACTTCTCTCTCTGTCTCTGTCTTTCGCGCGCGAAATTGCAAAACCAAAAATTAAATAGGAGGACAAAATACATTTTTTTCAAAAAAGCACGTAACACTCACACATATTTTCATAAAATACAGCGCGTTGACGACGACCATCACGGTGTCTGAGTACACGTACGAGAACACCGCCATCGGCGTGAAGATGAAGCTGAGAGGTTACAACGTGGACACGACGAGTTTGGACACTTTGCAACACGGGCCGACGTTGAGGTTCAAAGCCGGCGATACGGTGACGGTGACGCTGACGAACAATATGGCGACGTGCGGGGCGACCTGCACGCACCCGGCTTCAGGAAACGGGTATCACTACTCGCAAAAGACAAATTTGCACACGCACGGTTTGCACGTCAGTCCAGATACGGGGGCGGATGATGTCTTTTCTACCGTAGAACCCGGAGAAAGTGGAACGTATACGTACAGTATTCCAAGCGACCACGCAGGGGGGACGTTTTGGTATCACGCGCACCATCACGGTTCGACCTCTTTGCACGCGGCAAGTGGCATGATTGGCTTTATGATTGTTGAAGATGCGGCGGATGAAGTGCCGAGTGCGATTTTGAATGCCGACGAGGTCGGTCCTTTGGCTATCGCGTACATGGATTTAGCGGCGCTGAAGTCGATCGCGAGCGAAAGTCCCGGTGAAGTTTGGACTTCTGCTGATGATTCAATCGACGGCGGTTATAAAGGCTATTTTGTGAACGGTAAAGTCAAGCCGAACTACGACGTGAAATTGAACCGATGGACGAGAATCCGAACGGTTTTCTTGGCCACCGATATAGACGCTATCATTTCGCACAACGGCGCTACGAGCGGGCAATCGTGCGAGTGGTATTTACTGGCTAAGGATGGCGTGTACGTCTCTCCGGCACCAAGAGCTTTGGGCGATGGTAAGTTATACTTGGCCCCTGGTAACAGAGCGGACGTGATGATGCGATGCACTGGAAGTTTGGGGACCGTGACGGTTTCCGCCGAAGCTGCGGCCAAGAAAAGACGTCGATCTTTGCTTCAAGGCGGCGGCCCCGGCGGCGGCGGCGG
>Ga0115555_1002193_pt1 | contig 13123 bp, 10 predicted proteins | sample COGITO_mtgs_1104_2_FD_87285 | JGI IMG/M metagenome (GOLD analysis project Ga0115555, IMG submission 87285) | Pelagic marine microbial communities from North Sea - COGITO_mtgs_110407 | ecosystem: Environmental > Aquatic > Marine > Epipelagic | place: Germany:Helgoland, sampling site Kabeltonne... | reverse complement strand
TGAATTTGTTTCTTGGGTTAGGCACTATTGGAAAGACGAGCGATTGTCTTGGGACAAGACAAAATTCGGCAACGTGTCTTTTGTGACCTTCAATGAAGATGAAATTTGGATGGGAGACAATTTGATTTATGAAACTCTTGAGCCCACTGAAGTTCTGACTAGAAAATTCGACATGTCGGTTTACAGCGACGGGAGCATTTTCATATCTAAACCATTGACGGCAAAGGTTGCTTGCGCTATGGACCTGACGCAATTTCCCTTCGACACACAACGATGCAAGTTTACGATGGGCAGCTGGTCATTCCATGGCTTCCAGGTAGATCTTCAGCCCAGATCCATTGACGGCGTGGACACTCCCTTTGGACTCGGCACTTACAAACCTCACAATGAGTTTGAATTGCTTCAAGTGAATACTGTCCACAGCGTGTTTTACTACGCGTGCTGCGTGGAGCCTTATCCTTCCTTGACGTATGAATTCGTTCTGAGACGGCAATCTTTGACTTACATTGGTGGGATTATGATGCCTCTTATTTTAGTTACCGTTGCCGGATTCTTGACTTTCATCTTGAATCCCGACAGTGGCGAGCGCGTCGGACTCGGAATGACTATTCTGCTCACAGATGCGGCGATCTACTTGGTGGCCAGCGAGCTTGTCCCTAAAATCGGCAAATGGACGTCAATTTCGATTTTATACACTGTATCTTCGGTCGGTGCCCTGGTGACTCTCATCATCAGTATGCTCTCTGTGAGCCTTTACTGCACCAAAACGAGTTCCCAATCGCGGCTTACAGAGAGTGAATTGTTAAAGATATATTTAGATGCCGACGAGGATGGTAATGGGAGCTTGAACAACCAGGAGCTATTGGGTGCTATAAACAACCTCGTGCTGTCCGACGTTGAGCATGCCCGGTTGCAGCGTATTTTGGGGGAAAAAAATCTCGATTCTATTGGGAGTAATATTAGTTTTGAACAGTGGTTCGACGTTGTCCACGCTCTGCAGCAAGACGACGGGCTAGCGGCGCATCACAATTTCATAGTTAAGACGGTACTTCGCCCCTTCATCCTCAAAGAATGGAATTTCCGACGCCGGGCCATTGTGCAGGGCGCCCATAAACTCATGAAGAAGCGGAAGTCAACATTAAAATCTTCGTCGAATAGAAGCATTTCAGATAGAATGAGGTCGTTTGTGGGCAGGGAGGAAGGTGGGGAGAAGGGGAAGGTTTACGTTGAGACGGGTAAGGAAGACGTTCTTGAAGTTGAAGACTTGGACTTCGACGCCCCCCCGAGAGAGAAAAAGTTAGATCCTGGCAATGTCGGTAATGTTCAAACAGAAACATCTCCCCAGGAATTGAGCAATGATCCACAAGACAATGGGGTACTGCGTGCGAACGACGACACCCAACTGAATCACGCCATATCAGATCCAACAGAATATATCGCAAGAAAGACCGCTGGAACGATCGACTCTTTCTGCTTCATATTTTTGCCCACTATTTACTTCGTCTTCTTGCTAGTCCTGTTTTCTGGCGTAGATTTTGCGACGGAAGAATTCAGTGAAACAGTAATTAACCACACGCCACTAATAGAAACTTAGCCCTGTTTTCTGGCGTAGATTTTGCGACGGAAGAATTCAGTGAAATAGACCCATAACACACACGCACGCCACTAATAGAGTTCTAAAACCTAGCACTTCTTATAAATTATTGTTTCCAGCGAAATCTCAAAGTACACTGCCGGGTTTCCGTTTAATTGGGCTGTACGAATACCCCGATGTCAGCCTTGAAGGTCGTGACACCATTCTTTCCCCCACTCTTTCCAAGAGCCATAACCTCATAGTGTCCAAGAATCGGGCAGTTTGGGCAGTTGGCCTGCGTGAACTTCGCGTTGTTGCTGCTAGCAAGGTATCTGCCTGTGTCGACACTCCTAAACTCGACATTTTCCCCTCGTTCCCACGTTCCAGACTTGGTTGCACAGATAACAACCCAGTCATCCCCGCTATCACCAACCCCCTGCTCCCCAAAGGCAGAGACCTCCTGGTTGTTGGTGAGGGGGGACCGAAACGCGTGGGTGTGGACGTTCTTCTGCGTGTTGAGGTGCTCCAGGCGGATCGTCTGCCCGCATTTTATCGGCTGGCCTAAGTCACATTCCCCCTTGTTCTCTGAGCTGGGGTGAGCATCCTTGATGAGGAACATGCTGTCACTGCTGGCCCTGGAGTGCTGCGTTGTCACGGCTTGCTGCCCTGATCCAGAGCCCCAATTTATTCCCATTGAAGAAAGGTAATACCCCGTCGATTTATGCTGAAGCTTCACTGCAGAGTTGCATCCAATTTGGTTGCCATCAGAGGCGAGAGCAGTCAAAAGAGGGACGAAAAGGGTGAAAAACGAAAAAAATGTCGTCTTAAGGGCCATTATTTAGGATGTGAGAAAGGCTTCTATGAAATAACGGAGAAATGTGAATTACTTTAGGAGGGTAGAAAGTGCAGGCGGCTGGCTCTTCTGAAAATGCACAAGCACACAACACACTCACACACACACTCAACACTAGTTTATTTCCCTCCCTCGTCCTGACCTGGTGAACGCAACGCGACCAAATAAAAGGAGAGGGTGATTGTCAAACAGATTGGGCCTGGCTGGGCCATCTCGAACAGCCATGGGACAGAAGCTCTCACAGGGCTCCTCCTCCGTAGGTGAAGGAGGTGGGGTTGGGAAGAACTCCGAGAAAATGACTGGTGTAAAGACGTCAAAGAATTCTTCTTCTAATTCTGATTCTTGTGCCAGTGTTCCTTTTTCGAGTCTGTTACCCAGTAGCAGTGTGGTGATCATCAGCAGATTGTACGAGGACCTACCTGTCGGCAGCCGGGTGTCTGGTGTTTTTGCGCCCGGTTCTAGCCTGGGCGCTCTGAAGTCGGAGTTGCCCCTGGAGGATTTTGTTTCCCTTGCAGAGGAACTATTTTCGTTGAGGGGACCGGAGAAATGCATTCTGAGGTGGATCGAGTTTTTCGGCTCCCCCTCCGAAGCTCTTGACGGGGCTCTTGTCCTAAATGGATTTGAACCGCTCCGGGAGCCTGCGTCTACAGTCAAGGGGACTGCCGGCAGTAGTATTAGCAGAAAAAAAGGGCAAGAGAAGCACATAGTAGTTGACCTGGAGCAACTGGAGCAACTGGAGCAACTCGGGGAACACCTCGAACTCGGGGAACACCTCGGGCACCTGTCAAAAACGCGTGAAATCGATAGGCAGGTCGATGAAATGATATCACAATTCCCTCTGGTGCACCTTCTAGTCACCGCGGGGATAAAGAGGAGACTTGGGGTGGAACAGGCTGAGTTTCATTTGCCAGTAGTTCCTGAGACGAGCTATTTCTTTGATTGCAGCCAACCGAAGAATATCAGAAATCTCCGGAACCTTCCTCTTTTCCCCTTGGCGGACTCCGCCTTTTCTTGCTCTCGATGGACCTGTCTTTACTCTTCAGTAAGCGATGGGCTGTCGTTCAACCGGCTTCTGCATTCTCTGGCGTCATACTCGGGACCCGCTGTGTTCTTCTTTCAGGATGAGGGCACAATGACGACCTTTGGGGCTTACGTCAACACAACGCTTAAGGACTCCCCCAACTTTTCCGGCGGCGGCGATTCTTTCCTTTTTTCCATTGGTCGCTCGGGGCCGGCGAAGATATTCCGGCCGAGGAACGCGCAGAGAAACTTCTTCTACCTGAACTCTTCGGCGCGCTCCAAGGGGTTTGATGGCCTGCCTCATGGGATTGGCTTCGGGGGGGGGCTGGAGGGGGGCTGCAGGCTGTGGGTTGGGGAGGACTTTGAAGAGTGTTGGGCCAGGGGGGATGGGGACCTCACATATGAGAGCGGATCGCTTGTGGGCACGAAAGAGCGCGACGGCAGCGACGGCAGCGACGGACTTGACAGTATGTGTTTGTCCATGTCGAGCAACCCATTCACCCTCTTTAACTTGGAGGTTTTTGCGGTCGGGGGAGACAGAGAGCAGGAGAGGGGATTGGAGGAGAGACGGATGGGAAGGGAGATGGCTAATGAGAGGATCCGCAAGGCGAGGAAGGTAGACAAGGCCCAGTTCTACGAGGATCTCAGCTCCGGGCTCTTTGAGAGCAAGGCATTCCAACATAAGGACCAGGTCGACAGGTCCAGGACCTAGATATTGTTATGTGTATGTTAAAGGGGGTAAGAAGAAGAAGAGGGGGCGAAAGGGAAAGTAGAAAGGCAAAGGCAAGGGAAAGCAGAAAGGCAAAGAGCAGGAAAACGTAATGCGGGAAAAGATGTAGATAGGTTTGGATTAAGGATCAATAAACATTCAAACTACTAGACATTATTATCGTTATTCCTCACAAGGCTTTCGATTTCGAGGAGATTGTGGTTCGCCAAAAAGCGCTTAGCGATATTTCGCCTCATGAACTGCGTAGACAACTTACTGACTGTACCAAATTGAAATAGCGTCGTGACGACGTAAAGAAAAAGGGTGATCATGCTGAGCATTGCAACTGCCTCAGAGCACTCTGTTTCTGACGGATTGTGTCCGTCCTTTATTGCATCCTCTTTCAAATTGCACACTATGGATAGATTGTTCTGAACGCTGAAGAGCTTCGACAATTCTATGAGGAGGAAGAACATGAGCGTTAAGCGGAACCAGTTTAATGTTTTGGGTAGCAGTCCTTCGTCTTTCCTAGCAATCCTCATGCTAAGGATAAACTGAGGCAGCATCGGGAGAGATACTGCAACGTTTTGAAATTCCTCAACTGAACTCAGGTTATCCTTTGCGCCGATGTATAGATTAATTGTGAGCATCATGAGGAAGCATATGAAGATGAGGAACCCTAGGCGCCTTAGCGCCTTGAAACAAGCTGTCTCGTAGGGGGTAAGACAATCTCTAGATTCTACAACGGGGAATAATTCATCCTCGTCCATGGGGAGGATGTGCGAGTACATCCGTCGGAGGCATCCGCCCATATTTGAATATATTATCTAAACTTTTGGAAGGCATTTTCACTTTGATTCAATTTAATTTTGTTCTCAACTCTCTGGACTGCTTTCTCGATTTCAGCTTCTCTTTCATCGACCGTTTCACGTATGTCTGCCACGGCATGTGAGTCGTGCAAAAAGCTGAAAATAAAATGTTGCATGAATGTCCCATGCAAGAATTGCGTACGACGTGGTAAGGTTTGCATCCCAGGTGCGCCAAGCAACCAGGGCCAGCGGGTGAAGAAAGCTCCACCGACATTTGACCTTGCTATGTCATCGCTCCTAAACACATTTGCTTGTACCGTAACGGTTGATACCCATCAACATATTGGATGGTTGAGTTTTCTACGCACCCTGGTGACGTATGCAATGAGGCTAAGGGACACTAAGGCTCTCTCTCAGGCGCTGGAGGAGGCCTCGAGACATAAAATTCCGATGGAAGCTCTCTTCTGCGAAGAGCTGTCTTTTTTACAGAAGGAATTGTTCTCGGTACCCAGTCAAGGATTCAAGGAGGAGATAATGTTGCTCATGGGAAATCCTCTGAGTTTTAAAGAGATTAATGCAGAAGTCGCTGCGTCCTTGTCTTTGAGTGATGAAGCCGCCATGAAGGAGAGTTGGACTTACGGATGCTTTTCTGATAAAGGAAAGAGTAGGTTGTATACTTCAGATGGCTTCGAAAAGGCTTTCGGTTGGAACGCTGAAGAGCTCACAAACATGGTGAAAACGCAGGTGGAGGAAACTGGACAACCTCCTGATGAAGGATCTGACTTGGATATTTTATTGTACAGCGATAGAACTTTTTACGCACAATACCATGAGAATTTTAGCCGTGCGATTGCTCAACAAACTACTATAGACCGGCCAGGTGTTTCTTCTTCAGAGCAGTCACTTGTTGCCAACACAAAATCCAAAAGAGGACGGCGAGTCTACGCTACTGCCTCGTATTTTGGCGTCGGGGCGACTGCGTGCTGGTGGTTTACGACGCTTACCCCTGTTGATGGGTTTCATGAGACGACTATGGAACCAGCAAAGACGGAAAAACAGAAAACAATGGAAAGAGCAAGAATGGGCAAGAATGAGAGCAGTTATGAGAGTAAAAGCAGAGGCGATGCTGGGAGCGTAAGCATTAAAGAGTATGATTTTTCAACTGCCGAGGATCCTGCGTTAGGTTATGCGGGCACAATTGACGACAGGTTCTGCGGCATAATTGACGCAGAGATGGACATTACCGCTGGCGAAGAGGGCACAGGAAGATTCTGGGCTGGTGAGGGAGATATTAATGCAGCACTTGACTTCCTTGCCGGGACTATCGACTTTGAGGAGTTAAGGCATAATGCACGTAAGAGGCGTCATGAGCAAACTTGAAACAAGTGAACAACAACACATTGTTATTTTTCTTTTTGTTATGGTTTAGTTTTTATTAAAGATAGAGATCCAAAAAAAAAGAAATACCCTGGTAGAGCAAAAAAATTCGGAAAAGTTGAAAGGGAAGTCAGTTCAAAAAAAATTAGTACGCGAGCTAAGCTCAGCGCACACTGATGAATAATAAATGATAAAATAAATGTTTGAGTTGTTTTTTGGAGGAAAAATAAAACAATACTGAGAACAGACCGGCAAGAACCCGGAGAAGACCGGCGGAGAGCCCGGAGCCCGGAGAAGACCGGCGGACAAGTAATTAATTGAAAAGGTTAATTGAGTTAATTGAGTCAATATAGACCGTTGTAAGTCGTTGCGCTCTACCTATCTCCTCCTACTCCCCTACTAACCCCCCTACTAACCCCGTATTCCCCTAATGTGCCCTATTTAGTTTAAAATAGCACCCACACATCTCCCCCACCTTCGAACCTCGGAAAGACTTTTTGAGGTGAATATCAGTATGTCTTCTCCTCCAGCAAAGTCAAACTGGGAGATGACGAAGATCCTCGTCCGCAAGAACTACGTTCTTGCTCGTCGGTCCCCTCTTATGCTGGCCGCAGAGTACTTCATTATGCCCCTTTATGTAACCTTCTGGTTGGCGGTTATAGTGCTTGTCTTTCCAGACGACCGTTTGACCCTGTCTGAGGTTAAGGCGCTGGAAAGCGAACTCAGTGCTCAAATTCCGAATAGCTGCACCTTTATGGGACAAACTGCTTTCGTGCCGTCGTCATCTGATACTGCAAGAAACTACATGATATCTCTTGGGGCCAGCTGCGGTGTAACTGACCCTGATGTTGCACTCACCTTCTATCAAGGGTTTGAGACGCGTTCCGATTACGAGTTGGCGTATCTTGAGAACCCTGCGACCTACTATGCTTGTGTTGATTTCACTTCCATCGTGGATTCTAGTAACTCAAAGGATTTCACACTCCTTTACAATGAAACGCTTACTGAGGGTCGCTACGTGCCCAACGTTGACCTGGTAACAAACGAGCTTCTCTCCCCTCCACTCGTTTATATGCCTGCAGTCACGGAATCGTCTAGTATAATGGCCTTTGGTGACAACCGCCTAGTGGACCTTGCCTCCAGGCTCCAACTCATTACAAATTCTCAATCACCCCGTGACAGCATAGTCCCCCGCCCCTTTCCCTTCTCAAAGCCCGAATGCGAGGGAGCTGGTTGTGTGGTGAAGTTTGCTTGGCCGCAGCTTGCCGCTTCGGTCTTTTTCGTAACCATCCAGTCTTTCTTCACCAAGTTAGGGCAGGAGAAAGAAAGGGGTATAAAGGAGGCACTTTACCTCGCGGGAACGAGTCAGTCAGCGTACTGGGCGAGGTGAGTTTTTCTGAGAGGGGAGAACCAGTGAGAGTGCAGCACCACCGCTTAAACGCGTTCTTTCAACGATCAGCGGTCCTGGTTTCGTCACGTGGACGCTCCGAACGGGACCTTTTCTGTCGCTCTCTGTACAAAAGGCTGTGTTTCGCCTAACCCCTCAAGACCCGCTCTCGGCACTAATCACCTGACTTAACTCGCAGCTGGGCTATCACCAAGATCCTGGACTTAATCGTCCCGGTCTTTGTTTTCGTTTTCCTCCTTTTCGTGACACAGATTTTGAAGCACCAAAACCTCCTCCTGGTTGCTGCTACCCTCTTCCTATACATGATATCTTTCCTGAGCCTAGCAGCCTGCATGCAGCCCTTCTTTAAAACTGGGATGCAGATGTTCGTCGCCGGAGCAAGTTTAATGATCGTCTTTTCTGTTGCTTACTACCCTGTTAGGCTCTTGGGAATCGATAAAGGGTGGGATGATTCAGTTTCAACTCTCTTCTTTCTCTTCCCCCCGATTAGCATCTCGCACATTTTCTGGGAATTCCAGGAAGCCGACTCCATCGGTGTAGCGGTGGAAGTCACTGGATTAGTCCTCAATGCCATCTGGATGATGCCCCTGTCCTCTATTCTTTGGTTGTTCCTGGGCTTTTACTTTGAGCAGATCGTGCCTCAGGCTCACGGCCCCCCAATTCAAACGAATAAGGCATTTCTTTTTGACGCCAAGTGGTGGTCATATCGGCCCCTCTCCGGCAACGCGAAAGTTGAAGAGGGCGAGGATGAAATTCCAGTCGGCGCTTTCAGCGGGGTTAAAATCTCCAACCTCGTGAAGGTGTTCAAATCCCCGGACCTCAAGGACAAAAAGAAGGAGTTGAGAGCGATCGATGGGCTCTCGGTCGAGTTTCCCAACAACCAGGTCACGGCTGTTTTGGGTCATAATGGTGCCGGGAAGACAACCACAATCCGCTGCATGACGGCCAGCGAGACCCCCACTTCTGGAGAAATCACCATTAACGGCATTGATGCGATAAAGAACAAGGAATGGGTGAAAGCCAACGTCGGTGTTTGCCCCCAGCACGATGTCTTGTATGACAGCTTGACGGCTCAGGAACACGTGACCTTATTCGGTACCATGAAGGGAGTGATTGGTGACGGGGTCAATTACTCAAGCGAAACTCTCGCCCTTGTGGACCTGCAAGACAAGGCTGATGAGCTGGTCGGCTCATTTTCGGGTGGTCAGAAGCGTCGTTTGTCTGTAGCTTTGTCCCTCCTCGGTGACCCCAAGCTTATTGTCTTGGACGAGCCAACTACAGGTATGGACGTCATTGCTAGGCAGTCTGTCTGGAAAATGATTGAGGAGAAGAAGAAAGGCAGAACTATCATTCTGACGACTCACTCGATGGAAGAGGCTGATGCTCTCGGAGATAGCGTAGCTGTGGTTGGGAAGGGTAAAATTCAAGCCCAAGGTACAAGTTTGGACCTAAAGACCAAGTTCGGAATCGGGTTCCACCTCCATGTTGTCAAGGAGGCAATTTCTGTCAAAATGGACGAGTTCGATATTGGTGCTCTTCGAGCTGTGCTCGAAAAGCACCTTTCAGCCAGCGAAGTCGGCGTCATTAAAACGCTTACCGATGTCGGGGCTGAGTGCAGTTTTGCCATTCCCAGGGAAAATGCTGAAAAGTCGTTCCCCGCTCTATTTCAGGAGCTACACGAGAAGAAGGCAGAGCTAAAAATTGAGCAGATAGCTCTCTCGCAGACTACTCTTGAAGAGGTATTTCTGGAGCTGCATGAAAAGGAACTTCAAGAGGAGAAAGAAAGAGAGGAGAAGGAGAAGGAGAAGGAGAAGGAGGAGGAGAAGAAGAAGAAGAAGAAGAATGCGAAAGAACAAAAAAATGGCAGTGAGGATGAGAAACGGGAGGCGGAGGCGGCTCTGACGAAAGAGGATATTGAGGCTGCCGAGGACATGCTCGCTGGCGGCTCGGGAGTGGGGACCTTCTCCCAACAGGTTTACGGCATGATGTATCTGATCGTCCACACATATCAGAGGGCCCCCACCGCCATAATGTGGCTCATTGGCAACCCCATAATATTCATCTTGATTGCCGGATTCGTTTACATCAGTACGGAAAAGGAATCTCTCGAGAGCAAGGCAGTGGTACTCCCTGACGGGTTGTTTGCAGAATTCCCCTACGTCATCACTGATGAAGCGGCGGCGCTTGAATCGTTGCAACCCAATGCGGAAGACTATATCGACCGCATTGGATTCAACGCAAGCATCACAGGAAAGGCTTACGAATCGCGGAGCGCCCTCGACAACGATCTTGTCGCAAGGCAGGATGACTTGGGTTTCAACTTTGGCCTGGTTTTCTCCCAGCTGTCCAACGGGACCCAATTTTTCGACGGGTTTGACATTGAGCTCCACTTGAATGCCAGTGATGATGATTATTCCTACACTCGCGAGATCGGTGCCATGGTCACTAACGCGGGGATGAGGGACGGGGGTTGGTCCACCCCAACTTATACGGAATTGCCCAAGGGAAACACTGTCCAAGTCAATGCCTCGAGTTGGGGCGCTGGGGGCATCATGATTATCATCAGTAGCGTCTTCGCCTATCTCTCCGCTCTTTACAGCGAAAATATGGCACGGACCCGTATCAAAGGTCAGCGCGTCCACCTCTTCGTTTCCTCCATGGGAAGGCTTCAGTACTACGCTGGGTTCTTTCTCGCCGACACTTTGAGTATTTTGATTCCGCTCATCATGACCCCTGTGATCCTGTATATCTTTGGCTTTGCAGCCGTGACCGAGAGGTAAGTGAAGTTGAAGTGGGGTGCCGAGAGGAAGGCGGTGAGCTAGCAAAAAACGTACAACGAACGAAGTGCGCCGCCGCCGACTAAATTTGCCTGCAAGCATACTTTGTTTCTCCAACAAACAAAAACAATCACCAACAACTAACCGACACCATACCATACCATACCATGGCATGGAAAACGTCGTCGCAGCAATTTGTTTGCGTACTTCTTTTTGGTTATTTTTTTTGCCCCCTCGTGCGTAGCCTTCGGGTACTTCATGAGCTGGTTCTTTCCGACTATTGAGGCCGCGCAGGAGTGGGGTCAGGAGGTCATCGGGATCTTTACTGCTATGCCTTTTTTTCTGACTGCTTTTGTGGTCGACGCCAGTAACTTTGCCCACACCGTAATCGGCCTGATCCCTGGCTATGCCTTGTTCAGGGGCTTCAGCGTCCTTGAGGCCGAAGCTTTGGAGGATAACGCGTACTTGACCTTCGGGGAAATCTTCGACCCGAAGAGGGACCTTTTCTGGGTTTATTTCATCCTCCTCGTCGACACTGTATTTTATTGGGGGCTCGTGATCGCAGCTGAGAAATTGGAGGCGCCAGTTACCAAGATGATGAATGACTGGCGCCAGAAAGGGGGAGAAGTGGCTTCCAGCGGTGCTGGAAGCGCTATTCCGACTGGTGGGAATGCTGTGATGTCCACCACCCTTGGCAGGGAACCTGACGAGCAAGTGTCGACGGAGAAGACCGATGTCATGAGCTCAAACAACGATCTTTCGAATAAGTTGGTCATTCAAGGAATTGAACAAAAGTTCGTGATGCAAAACGGAAAGATCAACCACGCCGTTAAGGGTGTGTTCCTGCAGATGCCGAAGGGGGAAGTCTTTGGATTATTGGGGATGAACGGCGCGGGGAAGACGACCCTTCTGCAAACTATCCAGGGGAAATACGTACCGACCAGCGGGGATTGCACCATCGATAAGGTCAGCTGCGTCAAAGACATGGATGAAGCTAGGAAGATGTTTGGCATTTGTCCCCAGCACGATGTCTTGTGGGACGAGTGCACCAGCAGGGAGCACCTCATCGCATTTGCCAACATCAGGGGCGTGGAGAAAAGCAAAGTCGAGAAGACCGTGGATTTACTTCTCAAGCGCCTAGACGTCAGCCACAAGGCAAATGCCATGAGCAGCACCCTTAGTGGCGGTCAAAAGAGGAAACTTAGCATCGCCATGGCCGTCATTGGGAACCCCACTTGCGTTTTCCTTGATGAACCGACCACAGGTTTGGATCCCAATACAAGAAGATTCGTTTGGGACTACATCATGGAGCTCAAGAAGGACAGGGTCGTTGTCCTGACGACGCACAGTATGGAGGAGGCAGACGCACTATGCAGTAGGATCGGAATCATGGTCAACGGAGAGCTCAAGACTTTGGGCACACCCATGCAGCTCAAGGCAATGTACGGCAGCGGATACAGGATTGACCTCAAGCTTAAATCAGGCAGCAATGACAATGACAATGACACCAACGCCTCGATAGTACAATTCATGAAGGAAGTCTACGGAGACGATGCCATCGTATTCGACTCCACTGCCAGCACCTCTACCATCTGCGTCTTCGACATCCGCAGGAATGAACTCAATTTCGGAGAGTTCTTCGAAAAGGTGGAAGAAAAGCGAGAAGCATGGGGGCTGCTCGATTACAACATCAACCAAGCCAACCTAGACCAAGTGTTCAAAAATTTTGCAAAGTTCCAGGCCTCGGCCTGATGAATAAAGGGGTTAGTTTGTGCAAGAGGGGAGGGGGGTTGAGAGATTAAATGTTATTATATGGAATTATGAAAATGTTGAATACAAACAGCTTCAGGGATTTCGGGTTCTTTTAGTTTATTTATGTTTTAGATATGCGAACATAAGCGAAGGGCTGTGATTAGGGCAATTTCCCTGCTACTGGAGTTGATTTATTAATGGTTAAAAGGGTTCGTGGGGTTCTATAGTTTAGCATGGTTTTCAGGTGGGTTTTCCTGAGTTTCCGTTGGGGTTCTTGTGTGTGTTTGCTGTTTGTTCGTCGTTGTCGATCGTGTGATTGGCTTTCTTCTTGTTGGCATCCTTTTGACAACCTGCTCGGTTGCTTTTTGACAAAACTTGAGGGAGAAATGTACTACCCTTCCAAAAAAGCTGACCAGCTCCTAACATTTTTAGTCGAAAATTGAACAACATTTTCTCCATTCTCCGACCATCCGCTTCCAAAAAAAACTCGTGAAGGGGTCTCCATGGTGGGGGGTGGGGCGGACGAGGTTTTTTTTGGAAGCGGATGGTCGGAGAATGGAGAAAATTTTGTTCAAATTTTCGACTAATGTTAGGAGCTGGTCAGCTTTTTTGGAAGAGTAACATGTATTCAAATTATATAATTATTTCTTATTTTTTCGAAATAAAAATTTTATAAATTTTTGTTGATATTAAATTAAAGAAAAATATTATCTTAAAATTAATTATATAATTTTAAAAAATATTTATTAAAAATATATTATTTATTTTTGTAAAAAATATTTGAAACTTTTTTTATTCAAAATTATTAAAGTTTATACTTTTATAATATTATAAAAGTAAATTGT
>Ga0115555_1002190_pt1 | contig 13133 bp, 14 predicted proteins | sample COGITO_mtgs_1104_2_FD_87285 | JGI IMG/M metagenome (GOLD analysis project Ga0115555, IMG submission 87285) | Pelagic marine microbial communities from North Sea - COGITO_mtgs_110407 | ecosystem: Environmental > Aquatic > Marine > Epipelagic | place: Germany:Helgoland, sampling site Kabeltonne... | reverse complement strand
CGCGTCAGCGCATTTCCGCTTCGCTTCATCGAGAACAACAATCGTTTCACCTTTATTATCATCATCTCCTCTTCCTCCTCCTTGGAACACGAACGGGGACAGATCGATGGTCGGTATCTCGTCGTCCATCATCCGAAGAACGACACCCCGCGCGCGCACTTTTTTTTCCTCTCTCGTAAGTTTTAACGAACTTTTTTTGCATTCTCATCAAGCTGTCAAGAGCTCATATGGAATTGTGCCCTGCAGGAAAAAGCGCTGAATGCTCTTTTCGAAAGAAATTTTCATCACAAAAAAGAAAACACAAGAAAGACTTCTTGGAAAGATGGAATCATCGGAACAAGAAGAAGAAGAACAAAAAGAACTGGTCCGAGTGGACTCTGAAGACGTGCTGAAACTGGTCTTCCAATTTCTCTCGGAGCAAAACTTATATAAAACGGCGAAAACTTTATTGCAGGAAACCGATATGGACGTGGACTTTGTGACCGAGAAATCGGTGTCGAAATTGACGACATCGATTCTCGCCGGCGAGTGGGAATTCGTTTTGGACCATTTTTATAACAAAAACATAATATCGGTTTCTGAGAACGTTTTGGAGAAGATATTGACGCAAATCGCGTTGGAAATGATCGAAATAAGGGACGTGGAAGTCGCGAAAGCGATATTACGGGAAACAGAAACCATGAAACGATGTAAAGATAAGAGTAAAATGAGACGGTTGGAAGCGTTGGCTGGGATGCCAAAGTTACCAGGGGAGATTTTGATGTCGTTATACGTGGACGAGAAAGACGCTGGGAAGTTGGAGAAAGACGATAACGCCATGAAAGGTGCTTCCATGGAGGAGATTAAAGAAAAAGTGACGAAAATGAAACTCAAACGTAGAAAAGCTATAGCGGAAGACGTGCAAAGCGCTTTGCGGTCGGTGAAACCAAACGTGTTGATGAATTTATTAGGGGATGCGTTTAAATGGCGAAGACACTGCGGGTTTGTCTCGGAGAGCATGTTAAGTAGCAACGATAACTCTAGTTTTGATGTGTTTTTAGACCGATCGAACTTGAAGGATATCTTTAGCCATTCGTCCGCGGGAGGCAAGAAGCGTAAAAATAGAGACGCCGAAGGAGGCGAGAATAATAACAACAAATACGATTATAAAAACGTCAACGACGATTACGTTCGAGCCGAGAAACGTTCGATTGGTAAATTTGGTAAGAAGTCAGTAGTCAATTGCCTTGCGATATCTCCCGATGGGTTATCTGTGGCCACGGGTACCGCGGACGGGTTCGTCGAGCTGTGGAAATTTTCCAACGGAAAATTACGAACCGATTTGAAGTACCAAAACGACGACGAACTTTTATTACACGAAAACGGAAAGGTTACCGCGTTAGCGTTCTCGCCCGATTTTGAGACCTTGGCGTCGGCGGATTCAACCGGGGTGATTAAGGTATGGAGAATACAAACGGGGAGGTGCGTGCGTACTTACCCATCCGCTCACCACGGCGCAATCACAAAGATGGAATTCTCCGCCGACGGCAACGGATTACTCACCTCTGGGTTCGACGGTATGGCTCGATTGCACGGTTTGAAATCTGGCAAGACGTTGAAAGAATACGTGAACCCGACGGTTTCATCTGGTGGTATCACGGAACAGTGCGAGTGCGCTATATTTTGTGGCACGGACAAAGAGTTCATCTTGGCAGCGTATTCGAACGGCTTGGTCTTGTTGTTTGACGCGAAAACCGCAGAGATTGTCAAAGAGCACAAACATCCGCTCCTGACAAAAAAGAGCGGCGACGATAAAAGCAGTGACGATGCATCAAAAGAAGCGCACGTCTCTGAGTTCGTCGTCAAAGACATGTGCCGAGACCCTTTATCGTTTGACAAGGTATTTCTTTGCGGAGGCGCCATGAAGTTGGTTTCCTTCGACGCGAAAACGGGGAAGATTGAACGCACGTTCAACGCGCCAACCACCTCTATACCGTCCGAAATCATAGCCAACACCGCGTATATCTCCGTCTCCGTCTCTCGAAAAGGTGAATACATCTACGCTGCCAACGAATGCAACGCGATAGTTCGATGCTGGAGAGTCAACGACGCCAAGTTTGTTTGCGAAACCGACGCGAGAGGCGACGTCGCGGAAGGAGACAAAGATACTTCACACTGCCTCGCCTGCGAGACGCACCCGCAAGGTAACGCCATCGTCACTCTGTCGAGTCCAAACATTTGTAAACTTTTCACCGCGTGATTTAATATTAGTATTCGTTAAAAATAAAAACAACTCTCTCTCTCTCTCTCTCTCTCGATCGATCGATTTTTCGATTTTTCGATTTTTTTTTATTTTTCGTATCGAGAAAGAAAGAATTGGACGAGAATCGCGTCACTTGTTTTCACGCGCGGCGGACCAACTTTCATCAAACCCTTTGCGTTTTTCCATTAAAGAAGAAGAAGAGAAGAAGTCGTCGATAAATAATATAATAATAATGGGTTCGTACGAAGATGCCAAGCGCAAAGCGCACGTCATGAAGTTCAAGAAGTATATCAAATCTCTTTCCAAACCGCAAAAGGTTGGATTGATTTTAACTTTGTGTTCGTTCGTTTTACTCTTGCTCTATTTAGTCATCGACAATCACGACACCTTGTTCATCATGGCTGAGTTCGTGCACTTCATCGGCATCGCGATTCTGGCGTATAAATTGTTGAGGGAAAAATCCTGTCTCGGCCTTTCCATGCAAACGCAAGAGTTGACGGCGATATTTTTAGGGATCCGCTTGTACTGTTCGTTCATGATGGAGTACGACTGGCACACGATTTTAGATTTTTTAACGCTAATGGCGACGATGTGGGTGTTGTCCACGATGAAAGGGTCGTTGAAGCATAATTACGAGACGCACAACAGACCGCTGGATACGATCATGACGTGGCAAGTGTTGGTACCGTGCGTTATAATGGCGATTATCGCGCACCCGCAAACGTCGCACGCGGTTGTGAATCGAGTGTTGTGGGCCACGTGCGTGTATTTGGAAGCGGTGAGCGTTTTGCCGCAGTTGCGCGTGATGCAATCGGCGAAAGTTGTGGAGAGATGGACGGCGAATTACGTGTTTTCGTTAGGTGTGGCGAGGTTTTTGAGCTGCGCGCACTGGATTTTACAGATTTTCGACGGACAGAGTTACTTGAAAACCGCGTTGACGACCGGATTGTGGCCAGTCATGGTTTTGGTCTCAGAGATTGTGCAGACGTTCATTTTGGCAGATTTTTGCTATTTCTACGTCTTGTCTTTTGCGGATGGTGGCAAGGTTGTGCGATTACCAGCTGGATTAGTATAATATATAAGAGGAAGAAAAGAGACGAGAAGAGAAGAGAATGCGTTCCTCAAAAGCGCTCAGAAAACACAACATAAAACAAGAAGAAATCATGAAATAAAACAAATACATCATAGACTATACCAATCAAGTACTTCCACAAACATTGACCTGATTCTCTCATATTCCCTAACTATCACATCTTGGGGATCTTCCACGCTGAACATGTGTCTGTCGAACAAAATTTCTTTCACAATAAACTGTGGCGCATAATCTGTATCGTTTCTTCTCGCGATATCCTCGAATTCCTTCTTCAAAGTTTCCGCGTACGAAATCTTTGCGTCTCGAAAACCGAACACGTATATTGATATTGGGCATCGCCTTTGACTCCAAAAGAGTGGTCTGGTTCCAATGTGCCCGTATTCAGGCGACGATTTTTTATACGAAGAAGGTCGAAATGGAGTGCAGTGAAGTGCGACTTGCAACGCGTGCATTGGCGTCATCGATGGGTTATACGCTGCACACTCCACGCTCGCACCAAAATAAAACCTCATCCCGGATCGTTTATCACCGGTCTTCCAGCGTTCTTCCAACGAGCGCTGGTATTCCAACGGTATGGCTATAGCGCATGGACTATCCGTATATGGCGCGTATGAATGCGCCATTGTATGCGCCAACTCCTCCATTGCTGCAAAAATTCTTTCTTCTTCCTCAAGATTCCCAAAACTGAATTGCCCAAAACGGATCCTTCCATCTTCCAACGCTTCTCTCAGCAATTTACAAAACTTCTCCATGGTTCCGAGTCCGTCCCGATCTCGCGGGTTCGGCGGACATCCATCCAACAACAGCGTCCTAACGTGCACTTTTTCCTCGTCCACAACTATTGCATCGCTGCCTTCACTTTTCCTCCGTTTTATCCTCTCCTCTCGATGTTCTTCGTCTCCCGGTACTTCTAAATCCAACGGTCCGAACGCTTTCGGTAACAACTCCTCCAATCTCATCGCTGCCATGCCGGGCAATAAAATCTGAATATCCTTCGCGTCTCTCAGTTCGTTCATAAACTGTCGACAATGTCCGCACGGCGCGTGTGTTATGGCAATTTTTACAATCTTCTCTTTTTCCTCCTCCTCGTTACTCTCGTTGTTGTTGTTGTTCCTCTCGTGCTCTTTCCTCCTTTCCTTTTCTCTTTCTTCTTTCGTCTTCTTGCCTCCTTTCATCTTCTCTTTCCTCCTGTATTCTTCCAACTCCGCGTTCCTGATTCCAACCATGGCGTTCGTAATCATGCACTGCTCCGCGTGCACGGACCTATTCAAAGCGCACTTTTCCACCTCTACGTTCACGCCTAAGAAAATATTCCCGCGATTCGTCAAACACGCCGCGCCGACGTGGAAATTCGACGTCGGTGGTCGCGCGTATTCTTTCACTTCGTGCACCAACCGTCGCAAGAAGTCGTCGACGTCAAATTTGATTTCTGAGGACGACGTCGAGAGGATGAGAATCTGTTCCTCCAACGACACTCCGTACGACGAGCCTTCTCCTCTTCCTCCTTCTCCTCCTTTCGTCGTTTCCGTCGTCGTACATTCGTTCACCCCCAAAGAAGAATTCCGTCTTCTCAGCGCGTACCCGCCTTCTTCGCACGCGTCCCGGACGACTTCCTTGATCATCATCATTTTAGCTTCATCCTCGTCATCTTTGGTTTCGTCTTCGTCTGTTCTCTCTTTCTTTTCCTCCTCTTTCCCTCTCGTTTTCGTCGTATCTATCATATCTTCTTTTGATGATTTGAAGAGAGTTTTTCCCTAAAAAAGTGTAACGAACTCAAACATCTCGTCTTTCCTCAGAAGAACAAAAAGAGTTTAATATAATGCGTCGCAGTATTGCTTTGCGCTTTGTTCGACTCCTCTTCCTCTTGGCATTCGTAATGGTGGCGACTGCGTACGAGAAATCTCCCGTCGTTACCGAAACCATCGGAGATGATTCCAACGGAGAGGACATCCAATATCTCTACAAAGTTCCAAAACTGTCGAGTGGACCGAGAGCGTTGTTTCTTCTTTTCCACGGGTGCGCGCACGACGCGTTCGATTGGTTCGAAAGAGACGAAAATAATTGTCCAAAATGCAGAGGATTACCGATCGAAGTTTCAATCGCTCACTTCGCGTACGAACAGAACATGGCGGTGTTGGCGATATCGAGCAATAAAGGGTGTTGGCAACGGAATCCAGATGCGTCGAGGGTGTACAAAGTGTTGAAAATTTTTTCAGAAAAAGATGGCACGGATATTGGAGATTTAGCGCATAAAGAACACGTGGACGTGTACGCGTTCGGAGCCTCGAGTGGCGGGACGTTCGTGTCGCACGTGTTACCGCAAATATTCGAGGACCATTTCGGACATTTGAAGATGCGTTTGAAAGGCGCCATATCGCAAATCGCGGCGCCGCCGGAGGTTGAAAAGATTACGCTGCCGATGGTGTTTTCGCACATGCCGAAAGACGAGAGGATTGCCAGGGCGGTGAGAAATACTGTCGATCAGATGCAGAAGAGTTCAGACGTGCCGGTAAAGGAATCGGAACTGCACCCGATGAAATTGCACGAAACGTTTTTCAGAGACAACGCGCCTCCGGGGTATTACGAGACGTACGAGTCTGAGAAAATGTTCGAGGCGTTGAAAACGAACGGGTACTTGGACGACGAAGGGTATTTGAAGGAAGACCCGAGACGCTCGGATTGGAGAGATGTCGTGTGTGGTTCTTTAGAAGGCGAGAATAGATTTGCTCCAGATTCGCCGTGTGAAAATAACAAGAGTTGGACGTCGGAGTTGATGAACGTCGCTTGGGCGTCGCACGAGATGCGTTTCGATACGTTTGCGGAAGATGTGAAGTTTTTGATAGAGGCGAGTCACTTTGGCAATCGAGCGATTGAGTTTGAAGACGAGTTGGACGATTCCAACGATTTGGAATTCCACGAGAAGAGGGCGAGTCAAGAAGGCGAAGGACCGGCGCCGGCACCAAGTGCGAGAGATTTTGATTTGATGTCGCAATCTGGAGGCGAAAATGGTAGGACGCCGACGCGAACGAATCGCCCGACGAAAAGAGGCCAACCGGAGTTTCCCTCGCACTGGGGACCAGTGCCATTGCTGCAAACGCGCGATTACCGACAATACCCGCCTCCGTACGACGAGTATTTCGGTTCCGGAACAGTCGTGAAATGGATTCTAAAGCAGCAAGACATGGATAGAGAAAATCCTGAACGCGCCGCGAAAAACGACGAAGAAGAGGCGACGAAACAAAGCGGCGACGACGAAGACGACGGAGAAGCTGAGCAAAAAGAAGAAATTGAGTTCCCAAAACGATGGGGCGATCCACCAGAGATACAAACGATGGATTACGTCGAGCTTCCTCCGCCGTACGGACACGGTTCTTCGACTTTGCGCAATTGGATCGAAGAAAACTTGAGAAGAGATGCCGAGTTTCGTTTACCGAAACGCCGAGAGAAACCCGAAGTCGAAGAAGAAGAGGAAGAGGAAGAGGAAGAGGGCGGGAACGAGCTGTAAAAGGAGGAAAGGAATGGCATACGAACATATAACATATACGCATAGTAGCACTTGTAAACTGTAAACTATAAAATACAACCGCAGTCTATATACTCAGCATCATCATCTCAGAAAACGTTCGGCACGGTACAATCGCTCGATAACAAGCCTCTTAATTTGGCTTCTTCCCAAATCTTTGGATCGATGTTATCGATTTCATTCAACCACTCTAAGGTCTTTTCTACTTCAAATCTAGATTTCACGCCAACTGCAAATTTCTTCACGACGTTTGGTGCAGCCGAAAACGCCATGGCGACGGCTGGTAACGATACGTTTCCAAACTCTTCGCACAACTGCTCCCACGCTTTCTTCTTCGCGATGACATTCTCATTCGCCGGTCCGTATTTATACGTAGATCCACCGACTAACAACCCACTGGCGTAAATACCAGCGTTGTGAATATACATGCCTCGTTTTTCGCACTCTTTATACAACTCGCACCCATCTTGATCGATTAAATTCCAACTCCCAGCTGCCATGACCCCGTCGAAGGTGTTCTCGGCGCTCTCGCGAATCGCTCGCAACGAATACATCGGATCGTTTCCACCTAACGACACATCCTCGACGACTTTCTCCTCGTCCCGCATTCGCTTAATCCTCACAAAAGCACCCGTATCTTTATTCGCAGCTTCTTCGAATCGCATTTCATCTTCACAATCGTGCACTCGAATGCCAAAAATGTGCTTCACGCCGATTCTTTCCAGCGAATCGGTTAAACTTTGCGCGACGCCGTCACCGGTATAATTCAGCGTCGGTCGACTCTCCGGATTGTTCTCCGGAAACACGCAATCCGGGTGCCCCAATACGTTCCCTTCTTCCACTCTGTCCGTTTTTAACACGTCGTTTTTATCTTTAATCACTCTCCCGACTTTGGTCCAAATTTTAATCTCCTCTCGTAAGTCCTCCGTCATTTTTGGATAACTCTTCAACGCTTTCCCGAATCGTTCTTCGGACAAACCTAACCCGTAATGCGGCGCGGTATCGAAATTTCGAAACCCAAGATCCAACGCGCAATGCACGACATCGATTGCGTGTTTCTCTTCCATTTTCGCGTATAATCCAGCCAAAGAAGAGAGTCCAACGATGACTTCATTTTGCGTGACTTTACTCGTTCGCGGTTGAAGAATCTGCATTTTTATATCTCTTCTGCTCTGTTTCGTTTTCAAACGGGGGCGAGTAGTACTACTACTCTCGCGTCTCTGAAAGATGACGAAAACGACCTGTTGCGCGAATGAGGCTAAAATGATCGCAAAAAGAAAAGCGCGGAGGAAAGAGCCAGCTGATGAAGAAGTCGTCGTTTGTGTACCTTTTTCTTTAGGCATTTCCAATGAGGCAGATGAAGGAAAAATTTTCGTAATTTTTGTTGTTCAATCAATTTGTCTCTCTCTCTCTCTCTCTCTCTGAAACGTGAAAACGCTCAAGCCCACTCCATGGTCGTTTGCGGCGACGACGTGGGAAGCTCTCCTCGTCTTGAACTCCTCAACGCGTGTCTCTTGAACTGCTCGCTCCTTCGCGTGGACGGGTAATTTGGACTGACAAAGTCTAACTTCGTGGCGAGTTGAACCGCGTCTATGCGTTTCAGCTCGTTTTCCACGCGGTGTTTGCTCGACGCGGGTAAGTACGAGCCGGTGCTCAGATGCGGCGTTTGTATCTTTCTCTTCTTCTTTCTCTTCTCCTCGGACTTTCTCGTGGAGAACTTTGCGACTTCAATCATTTTGGACCTTTTCACCGCCGACGACGCCGCCTTGGGTTTCGCCGGCGTCATCTCTTCTTCTTCTTCTTCTTCTTGCGTTGGACTTCGTCCTCGTTTCCTCGTCGGACGAGGAGGTGAAGAGACCGACGATCCTTTCCTGTCTTTCACCGTCTTCGTTTTCTTTCCTTTCACGGACGCCGACCCGGGTTCTCTCGTTTCTCTCGCCTTTTGCGTCTCCGAGGACGTCTCTGGAATCGTCGTCATCTCTTCTTCTTCTTTGTCTTTGTCTTCTTCCTCGTCGTCCTTCTCGGTGACTTTTTGTGCGCTAAAAAATACCTCTTCTTCTTCTCCGTCGTCCTCTGCTCGACTTGGAAGACGAAGGTCGCCGTCGAGTTCCGACGTGTCCACGGGAAAGCCCGGTTCCGGTTTCGACGATATGCCGCCCATCTCCTTTACACTTCTCCTTCTTCTTCTTCGCACGGGTGGCGTTACTTGCGTGTGTGTGTGTTGAGTGCTCGAGTTGTTGCGCGCGTATTTTTTTAAACAAAACACCTCCTCCAATTACACCATTATATACACGCGCGATGACGAATAATACTAATAACATTAATACCGATAAGAAGAAGACAAACCCAGAAGAAGAATTATACTACTGCGAGAAAGAGTTACGCGCGTTGGGAAAATCACTGGAATGTTGCGTGTGCATACGGTTGATGGAATCGCCTTCGCGAACGATATGGTACTATTCGTTTTGTGTTTCTTCATTTTGAAAATTTCCCCTACCAATACTAATTCATTCTTCTTCTCACAGTGCGCATTACTTTTGCAAAAAGTGCATATTAGACTGCGCGAAAGCGAACGGGAAGTGTCCTTTGTGTAAATCCGACGTGAGCAGAAGAGAAGTGAAACCAGACGCGATGATGACGGAGATGATTGAATTGTATAAAAAATTAGTCGTGAAAGTTGTTAAAGAAGAAGAAGAAGACAAAGAAGAGGAAGAAGAAAAGAAGAGGAGAAGCGTGCCGTACATGTCGCAACTGCCGATAACGCAAAACACATAAGTCTGATGATGATTGATTCTTTTTGTATAAATATATAGCAAAACAAACTCTTGATAACTACTAGGCTAAACTCTTTAGAAATAATAGGTGTGACTTTGAATGATAATAAGAGCGAGCGAGCGAACGCTCTCAACTCCGTGAAAAACGAAATGCACCCGCGCGCACCAAAACACCAACATCAACATCAGACGGGTAACCGTTGCCCCTTCTTCACTATTTTCTTCACGAACTGATTCACCCCGGGAAACCGCAACATCGTCCCCAACACTGGCACGCGTTGCAAGAACAAAAGGACGGTTGGAAAAAATCCAGCGAACAACGCGAAGAACCCGTAACACTCTATAATCATCCCAACTACCGCCCATTTCATCAACACTAACAGTAATCCGAGTATGAAACAAAACGCGCCTCTCTGATTTCGAGGTTTGATGAAAAATTTCATCGTCGCTCTCGGGCCGATCGTCGTGGTCACTCCAGAGAGGAACATGAGGTTGCCCATGGCTAATAAAGCTCGGTCGAAGAAGAGAAAGACGCCAAGGGTGGTAAAACCGCATCCGAATGCAATCAGTCCGATGCCAATTTCTATTATTATTACGAGTATTATCATTAATGAGAGATATAATATGTGTTGTCAGCGTAATAATGGTGAGACAGAATGGTGAGACGGGGAGCGAGAAGAGGATGATGATAAATCTCTCTTCTTTTAGCCGTTTATAATGTTTTGTGTGAGATGCGTCAAAAACGTCCCCTAATACGAAGTACGCTTGTTCTCGCTTTTGAAAGAGGAAAAGAAGAAGAAGAAGAATGTAAAGCAAAAGAATCTAAAAAGAAGATAAACGCACTTCGTCTGTCGTCCATCATTTTTGTCGTCGCTCTCGTTTACGTCGTCGTCGTAAACTCTCTTATAGAAGATATAATTGAGAAGAATTTTGCCTACTCTTTCTCGTGTTTGACTTCTCTCAAAAAAACAAGAGAGGCAACCTTTCTGTCTGTGCTCGAATAAAAAAAAGGGGAAAACACCAACAACCTTTTTTGGGATTCAACAACAACAAAACGAATTATTCTCCACAATACAAAAGCAAAAAAGAAGACGAGAAAGAAAGAAAATGAACGACGCGGCAGCGGCAACGTTTGACGCGGTTTCCGACGGCGTTTCCGACGTGAAAGATACGGTCGGGAAATACGTGCAGTTTAACGCGAACAAGACGAATTTTTTCATCAAATTGAGAAAGAATTTAGACGTGAGGTTTCCAGGTCATTATTCATCATTTGTTTTGTGTGTATATGTTTCTGTTGTTGTTGTTCTTTATTAAAACTTTTTGTTGTGTGCACTTGTTGTGCGCGCACGATTGATCATCGCTGACGCTCTTTCTCTCTCTTTCCGCTCTTCCACTCTCTCGTGAACAACAAACATTGATACAAAAAATAACAGCCATCGCACCGATTCCAAACTTGCGCTTTCAAGTCGGCACCGATTTGTCCTTGGTCTCGCACGACGACAGCCGATTTATGGACTTGACGGTGGAATACACGCCGAATTTACAGTGGTCGTGTAAAGAAACCTGGTTCGACGGGGAGATTCAATTCGACACGAAGAATAAGCACGTGAAGTATGCGAAAGATTTCGATTTGGGCGGCGCTATCGTCAAAGTTTCCGGTAACTACGACTACGTGAACAACGCGCCGTTCGTCGGGTTTCAAGTCGTCACGCAACAAGGCATCTCTACGCCGGCCAATTGCAACGGGTTCTCGTTGGCCAAGAGAGTTAAGAAGGAAATGGGGCCGTTTCAAGCCGAATGCGATGTTCAAGGGACGTTGACGTTAGGAGAAACAAAGTTGAAAAAGTCTGGAGGGATGGAAATGGGACCGACGAAGATTGAGATTAATCGCGTGGAGATGGTTGTTTCATGTTAAGAAGTGGTGAGGCGATAATGCGCACTTCTACTTGGATAATAATAATAACAACGAGATCACCACTTACTGTACGGTATCTCGGCCATTTCGTATTTAATATATGTAGTAAGAAAATAATTACTGTAGTACTTGTTTTGTTTTGTTTTGTTACCGGTATCTAATTTTCGCGTTGTTTATGAATTAACCACATCTCAACACACGCGCATCATCAAAATAATTAGAAATCGACAAAGTCCGAACTAAAGATATCTTTGACGATTTGTTTGCTTCCGTTGGGCACCTTCTTCGGGAACTTGATCGAATACGTCACGACTAAATCACCAAACTTCCCCGAATTTCCAAACCTCGGCATCCCTTCCCCTTTATAGGTCTGCACAAAGCCAGGCGTGGTCACCTCCTCGTTCTTCAACACAATCTTCCTACCGTCGTAATGCGTGATTTCCGTCTCAAAACCGTTCAATGCCATCACCAACGTAATCTCTTTATCCATGTACAAATTATTATCACTCGCGCCTCGTCTCCATTTCATCTCTTTATCGTATTGCGCTTTCACAATCATCTTCAAATCCCCAGGCTCGCCATCGATTAACACGTCGCCTTCCTCGAAGAATAAGATTTCCTTCCCATCTTCCATACCCGGTTCGATTTCGCACATCAACGTGGACTTTTCTCTCGCTAATTTCACGTTCGGACACTCCTCGCACTCGTTTTGCGCGTACTGCTGAAACATCCCCGGTCCGACTTGTCGAGTCACCATCTTCTGTCGACAATTACACTTCCTCGTCCCTTTCGCTGGTTTCAGAACGTCTTTATCTCTTATCACTTTAATCGTGTTCCCTAAATACAAATCTTTCAAAGAAACGTACAAATCCATCTGCACCGGTTCGCCTTTCGGCGTCTCCGGTTCTTGATTCATGCCGCCGAACCCGCCGAACCCGCCGAATCCTCCACCGAAGAATTGGCTGAAGATATCCCCGGGGTGCCCACCACCACCTCCTCCGCCTCCTTGCTGATGTTGCTTCAATCCTTCCTCTCCGTGTCGATCGTAAATCTGTCTCTTCTCTTCATCCGTTAAAACTTCGTACGCGTTCGAGAGCTCCTCAAATTTACTCTTCGCTTTGTCATCCCCTGGGTTTTTATCCGGGTGATACTTCAACGCCAGTTTCCGGTACGCCCGTTTAATTTGCGACTCCGGAGCGCCTCGCGCGACGCCGAGGATGGAGTAGTAATCTTTCGCGTGTGCGAATTCCGCCACGAAAGACACGCTCAATAACAACAGCGTCGTCAAGAGCAAAACGATGAGAGATGATGATTTTTTTCTTCCGATCAATTTTTTGCTCCTGCATCTGCGCGGCATCATCTTTTCCTTCGTTGTATTTTTAGTATCATTATCAAACATCATCATCGTTCTCAAACGAACAAAGAGAGCGTCGATCGATCGATCTCTCGTCTGCTTCTAAACTGCTGCTCAAACCCAAAAAGTGTGCGAGTGTTTGTGTGTGCAGTTCAATTCTCTGTGATATAAATACGAGATGCGAAAAAGTCTCTGACGTCTGTTTTTTCTGTCTGAAATGACTTGTCGTTTG
>Ga0115555_1002184_pt1 | contig 13159 bp, 6 predicted proteins | sample COGITO_mtgs_1104_2_FD_87285 | JGI IMG/M metagenome (GOLD analysis project Ga0115555, IMG submission 87285) | Pelagic marine microbial communities from North Sea - COGITO_mtgs_110407 | ecosystem: Environmental > Aquatic > Marine > Epipelagic | place: Germany:Helgoland, sampling site Kabeltonne... | reverse complement strand
GTTTTCCTCGCGGGACTTTCGCGGGGTCGAAGTCGGGAGGGATGTATTTGTTGAGGACTTTACGTTCGCCCATTTTTTATGTATATTTATTCGTGTTGTCGTCGTTTACGTCGTGAGAATGAAGAACGCGTAAGAGTTTTGTGTGTGTGTTTCCCTCTAAGGTGTTTTAGTATGAGGAAAATTGTAGTCGCGAACGATGCGTAGTAGCGCGAGCGCATGCGAGAGCACGCGAGTATACCACAACGATTGACGTCTAAAGTGGTAGCTTATTACGCTATTCTGCTATTTGCGGTGTTCGCTCGCTCAGTTCCACGCCCGCGCTTTCTGATTCTTTACTCGCAAAACTCTCTTCTTCGGTTTCCGTGCTGGCGTCTAAATGTTGTCCTTTCGTCTCGCGTTCTAATCGAGAGACGACAAAGGCGGACACTATGGCTATGAAACCGAACAAGAACAAGACGAATTCTTCGGCGCCGTTGCGAACGAGGTCGACGGCGAAGAGCGGGACAATCATGCCCGCAAATCGGCTGAAGGTGTTGGAGACGCCGACGCCGGTGCCTCGGATTTGCGTGGGGTAGACCTCGGAGCAGTAGGCGAAGAGGACGGTGAAGGCAGCCATGGAGGAGGAACGCGCGATGGCTAAGAAAGCGGTGATGACGTCGCGTTTTGCGGATTGCATGACCGGTATGAAACAGACCGCGGCGACGACAAAGCCTAAAATCATGGATTTTTTACGACCGAGCGTGTCGATGCACACCATCGCCGAGATCATGCCGGGAAGCTCAGAGAACGCAGATAACGTGATATCGCGGTAATCCGCGTTGGTGAGGTCGGGGGAATTATGCGCGAGACAAACGACCGTGGACGGGTCTAAGTTTTTTCTCGCGCCTCCGCTGTCGTCGTCCATCAGTTTCAAAGTCGTCGTCAGCAAGACCAGACCGTAATACAAAAACGCCACGGAGAAGAAGAGGAACCACAAACTCATCGTCGTCTTTCGAAATTTTGGGACTAACAGGCGTTGCATTTTTACCGGCGTGCGGTTCCACACGTACCCTTTCATGGACGAGAAGAACGAGAGAGAATACTCGTCGTCCGTGTACATGTTGCCTTGTAAACTGGTCATTTCCCTTTGGGGAGGACGAGGAGAAGACGCTCCGGCGGCGGTTTCTGTCGCATGGCTCTCTTCATCCATCGACAACCGTCTATCCAACCACTCCTCTCGTTTCCCTTTATCTTTCTCCTGGACTTTCAACACTCCAACCGGCAAAGGTTTCCTATTCATTTTGGCTATGAATCGCAACGTCCTCTCCGCCTCTTCCATCTTCCCTTTACTCGCTAAATACATCGGCGAATCTGGCATCCACACCAACAAAACGCCCAACAAAATCAACGGCGACACCGTCGCGCCTAACAAAGTCCTCCACGAACTCTTCGGCAAAATCGTCCACGCCAACAATGCCGAAACCATGCTCCCGAACGACCAAAAAAACTCCAACGACGACAAATACACGCCTCTCTTTTTACTCGGTAAAAACTCCGCGCACAAGTTATACGCCACCGGAACGCCTCCTAACCCAAAGCCGACGACCATTCTGGCAAAACACAACGCACTGAAAGTCGGCGCGAGCGCAGACCCAACCCCGGCTAACAACGTCAACCCTGTCGAACACCTCAACGAGAACAACCTTCCTTTCCTATCCGCGAACATCCCAAAACTCGGCGCTCCGAAACCCATCCCGAGGAATACGAAACTCGTCAAACTCGACGCCTGCGTCGTCGTTAACCGCCACTCGCACCTCGCCGCGGGGCCTATGAACGATAACAACATCATCTCCATCGCGTCGCATAACCACGAAAGACCGGTCACGGCTAAGAATACCATCTGGAATTTACCGAAACCGATGTAATCGATCGCTTGTTCCACCGTGTATTCGTTTACGCTAATATTCGACTGCCCCACGAATATCCTCTCTGCGCCTTCTGATTCTTCTTCTTCCGTCGTCGTCGTCATCATCATTCGGTCTCTCAATGAAGTCGTCGTCGCGGAAAAAGGAGGAGGCGTGTTGTTGTTCGTCGCGTTATTCAACTCGATTTCGTTGAAGGAGTTAAACGCTTCCTCTCCCGCTCGTCGTTCCTCGTTCTCGTCGTTTTCTCGCTCGATCGAACCAAACGGATTCGTAGTAGTAGTATTCGCCATTAAAGCGGTATTAGTAGTAGTATTGGTGGCAAATATCCTCTCTGAGAAACGTGGTATTCTCCTCGTCTCTCAATCGTCTCTTCTTTTATATCTTCTTCTTTATGTTCTGCGCTTTTTCTTAAGAATACTAATGAGGAATATTTGTCCAACGTGATGGTTGAATATCTCCAAGAAGAACGCTCCGCGCGATGATTTTGATGTCGCTTTATGATGATTAGCATACATGCTGCGCGTCTATTTATTACAATTCTACCGATATGAACTACTGTTATTATTACTACTCAGTGCCGTTCTTCTTTTTATTACTAATATTATTCGCTTTCCTCGGACGAGTACGAGGACGGGGACACGTACGCTTCCAACGCCTGCCATTTTTGTCCATCGTCCCCAAACTGCGCTTCCAACTTGACGAGGAAGCTTCTTCTTCGTCTTCTGTTTTGGTCCTCGCGAGTTGCTAGCGACGACGACGATTCAGACGACGGCGCAGAGGGTACGACTACAGAGTACACGTGGCCACGAAGAACAACGGGCGGCGAATTTTGGTGGACGTCGTCATCGTTTGATAATGCCGCCGTCGTCCTCCTTTTAGGAACGTTTGTCTTCTTCTTAATCTTCTCCTCGAGCGGCGGTGGTGGTGGTGGTCCCCGTGGAATCATCGACGCGTGTTTTGTTTTCTTCTTCATCTCTTTTTGCCGCTGCCAGTAGTTCTCTTTAAACTGTTCAAACTCGCTCGATTTAAGAAAGGCGAAACCTTTCATCGGTGGTTTCGAGGCGAGCGTTCTCGAGAGCAAAAGTTCACCAACTTTTTCACCAACCGCCGCCGGGCTCTTTTCGCCGCCGTTTTGTTGCTCTTCTTTTGCCATCGTCATCGTCTCATCCTTCATTGTTTCTTCTTCTTCTTCGTCGTCTTCGTCTCCCGTCGCGGTTGCGTGGAATCCGCCCAAAGAGGCTTCCAAGAAGCTTCTTTTACCACTGCTCGCATCCTCGGCGTTTTTCTCCTCCATTGCAAGGTTGTTCCTGTCTTTCGCAACTGGCTCGTTTGGTGGTGTCGTCAGAGCGAAATCTGAGATAGTATTGGTTGGTTTTCTCCCTTCTTCTTCTTCCTTCTGTTTCTTAATCCTCCTCGTCGGGGAATCCCAAAGCGGTCCCCACACCGTTGACTTTTTCTTCTCGTTTATGTTGTTCTTTGACGAGAGCAGGGATAAAAACGTCCGTTTCTTTTCACGAGAACTACTTTTGTCCGTCATCTTTTGTAGAATCGTCTCTCTCTCGTATTGCTTCTTCTCGTATTCTTTGTCTTCTTCACATGTTTATATCTCAACACATCTCACATGTAAAATGACGAAATTTGAGCACTTCCAAAAACACATCAATTCGCTCATTTGGCCAACTTTGAAGACCTCTCGAGAGATCAATTCGAACGGAAATCACAAATAAATACGATGAATCGAGAGATCTCTTCCGCACGTATCACTGATATGTCTATCGTTTCTTTTTACCATCTTTAATGTACATCTAGAGAGCGTCAAAGTTGGTCATTTCTCGCAATTTTTGCCTAAAAACTCAAGTCTTTTTTCCACTTTATCCCCATTGGAAAGCACGATTGGAAAGAGAATTCAAACCATTTAATGTCGCATTAGACGAGCTCACACGAACACGCGGTAGTAAAACATGGCATCTCGCATCCTGGCAAACCTCCTGGTGATGGGTTCCGGCGCGGTCTTCCGAGCGATGTCACAAGCGTGGCAAAAAGCGTTGGAAAATGCGCGGAAATCCGGCGTCACCGCGGAAACGGCGAAAGAGGCGGTGAACAAGTCAAAGTCGTCTCTGAGCGCGATGATGCCGATCGAAGAGGCGAGGAAAGTCCTCGATGTAACCGAACACGCGACGAAAGATGAAATGCTACAGAAGTTTCAAACGATGTTTCTTAAGAACGAAGGGGTCTCGTTTTACGTGCAGAGTAAACTGGTCAGGGCGAAAGAGCAGTTAGGGAAAACGCAGTTCGGGATGGAGGAAGAGGAATGGTCCAGAGATCCAAGAGAAGAAGAGACTAAAGAAAACAAAGAAGAAAAAGAAAAGAAACTGGACGAAGGGAACGGTGGTGGTCACAGGACGGAAACGGAAACGAAAGAGAAGGAATCATCGTAACGAGCGGATTAGAGAGAGGCGAAACAACGCAATATTCGGGACGGAGAGGAAGAGAGGAGTGGTCCAGAGATAGATCCGAACAGAGAAGAAGAAGAAGTGGTGGTGGTAACACGACGACGAGACGAAAACGACGAGAGAAGGAATCGTAATAACGAGTAGAAAATGGCTAAAATCTGCGTGTGTACTATAGCACATATCATCTCCCGCAGCGAGTCTCGATTCGTATTCGCTTTGACTCTACTTTGTTGTAATTCAATTAATTGCTCTCTCTCTCTCTCGTATACTCCATTAAAAACAACCATACAACATGACGAAAACGAGAGAGAGAAGGAATTGTAATAACGAGCTGAAAAAGGCGGTCTATATCGTCTCGCGTTTGCGTCTCGTCTCGTATTCACTTTGTAATTCAATTAATTGCTCTCTCTGCTCCATTAAAAACAATATGCTTCGGAGTCCTTTTTATTAAACGAGAGAGCGAGCGAGAGAGACTGACAGAGAGAGAGAGCAACATCAGAATGGCACTCGTGTCGACGAAACGGTCGCTGGCGATTGCTTTCCTTTGGCTCGCCGTCGCCTCCTTGTGCGGTCTGTTCGTCTCTCGCGTGGAACTCGATTTCGTGTTTACGAAGTTTCCCCGACGAAAAGAACTCTCACTACGTTCCGGAAAAGGAAAGGAAACGAAGGAGGAGACGATGAAAACGACGAAGAAACGTTCAGTCGACGACGACGATGACGATGGTGTTGGTGGTGATGAAAACAACCGTTCGGAAATGATGCGTTTTAAAGGCGGGAGAAACCGTCCTCAACCCCTACGACCAAAAGGTCAAGGAGAGGACGAGTCGAACGGGTTCGGGTGCGTTTCAATCGAAAACCTCTTTTTCGTTCGGGAGATGTGTTTACTCGACGTGAATATGGAAAACAGTGCAGAATATGAAGGGTACAAGAAGATGTCCGCGCGATTGACGGTTCGTAAGAAAATGAAGGACGACGATAAAGGCGGCTTTGAGTGGTCGTGCGGCGACTCGGTAAGAGTGGCATTCGAGACGTCGGACGCGTTGTTCGGGCCCGTGAATTCGCCGATTTTTGAGGAGAGAGAGGAAGAGAGTGGGGAGAAGGTGTGCGGGGAGTTTCCAGTGGAAGCGATCGTCCCGAGGGAAGGCGAACAGTATCGAGGTATTCGGGCGAAAGTGTGGTTGTTGCACGTGGACGGCGAAGGCCTCCAAGATCCGGTGAAAGAGAAGCCGTTTCCGGAGAATTTAATGGCAAAGGCAAATAATTGTCCGCCGTGCGATGGGCCAATCGTGTATAATATTAGGAGGACGTTTCCGGGGAAAGTATACGTGGACGAGAAGGACTATTTCGTGAGCGAAAACATGGAGGAGGATGTAGGCGCAGGCGAGAACGTGTTGGAAGACGCCGCGGGATTTACCAAATCCTATAAGAATACCAAAGAAGACGAATCGACGCACGGGTGGTACAAGATGGAAGCGTATAATGAGCGTCACGAGAATCCATCAGAGGAACTCGCTTGGAAGCGGGAAGGTTCGAAGATTCCTTTTTGTACAAACGGCGACGGCGCCGGAAGGTGGGTGTTTTCCAAGAAAATGTACCGAACGCAAAGCGAAGAAGACGCTTTAGAGTGGCGGTATTACGGGTGCAAAATTAAACACGTATCAGGATTGAAATTAAATAGATGCTTAGAAAAAGTTGGACCGGTTAAGTTTGCCGGCGAGAGTACTTTAGGACACGTATACGAGGCGTTTCTGCAACATTTGAACAAGACGGAATATTTTTGGCCTACGAGACACGATTTAGACGCCAGAAAAGTTTACGGAAGGTTAGATTTACTTCGCGCGCAGAACGATCACAGCGATTTTCACGGCATAGATATGGTGAACAAAAACCTATTCGACGAAATTCATAACCACAAACGCACGGCAAACGTGAAATTCGAAAACGTGGTGATTCTACAAGGCGCGAACGACGCCGCGAGGTATTCGATTGAAAAGTTTAGAGAGAAGATGAAAACTTTCGTAGAAACCGTGGTGAGATACCGCGAAACGAGCAACGAGAGCGAACAGGTTCGGTTGAAGCGTTTAGTGTGGGTGACTGCACCGACGAGACAATATAAATCGAGCAGCGGACCCGGTGATAGCATGTGCCCGAACGGATCGTCCTCGGAATCGATGCGAACGTGTAGCGCGGGAAACAGCGGACAAGCGCACACGGACGTCGGTACGACGAGATGGCACGGCATCGAGAGCGGTACAGACGCGAATGTACCGCCGAACTTGTACGGTACGCACGAACGAAGACAACTGTTGAACCAAATAGCAAAGAAGATGCTTCGAGAGAACGAAAAGATGTTGGCGGATGAGGTGTACATCGTCGATTACGAAAGTTTGACGGCGGCGTTGCCGTCGGATTATAACTACGACGGTGAACATTGGGGATGCCCGTGGCGAAGCTGGGAAAATAGAAGAGGATCAGGATACAGCTGTAAAGGCTTAGCGAACGTCGTGGTGTCGAATATCATTAGTCATTTTCTAGGATGCAAAGATTTGCATCTTTGATCTTTCCCTCGTGTCGAGGTTCTTGAAAAAACATTCTGATTAATCGGTACTAAAACCGAACAATACAAACTCGGTTCGCAAAAACTCGATGCGTTTAGCTGCAATCTCGAAACTCTCTAAATGATTTGTTCTCAACTCTGTCGCAATTTTTTGCGTCAACTCGGCGGTGATTCCCGGAATAAATATAGACGAGTTAGTCGCGCAAAACTCTCCGGCGCGCGCGTCGTCTTCGTTCTCGTTACATTTTTTCAAAACGTCAATCGCACCTTCTCGCACCGCCAAAAGTAAACCATCCATCGCGTCAATTACGGGTTTAAGCGACTGCTTCAGCTCGTTTTTATCCGCGCTCTCAAAAATCTTACCTTCAATCATTAAAAGTAAAGCGTTGCACGAAACGGTCAACACGTGCGATGCTACGTACGACGTCGTAGGGACGATACCGTCCAGAGCGAATTTTATGGAGTTTGGCAAATGCTTATTGGATGCGATCGCGCGTATATCTTCCGAGAGATGACGCGAGCAACCAATAACGATGCGTGAAATGACATCGAATGTGCTCGTAGCTGATGTATTTCGGATGATTGCTTGGATGAACGTTTCGTTGAACGCAAACACGTTCGTTCGCGTCCACGATGAAGAGGCTTCTCCATCCTCCTCTTTTGCTTCTCGCCCCGAGGCTGAATTTTTTCCCACGCGGTGTTCGAACATCTCGCGAATCGTCTGTTTTCGTCGCTCGGCGGTGTTTTCTTCACACGAACCCAGAGATGCAACCGAGAAATACGCGAGGGATTCGAGTAGATGATTTCTCGTCCACTCGTCCCTGTACGACGCATTATTCGTAGCGCAAGAATTCTGTGCTAGAAACCACGAAGGCGCCGCGAGCGCTGGTGCGCTTAAGTGCGGAGGTAACCACGAACTGTTCGTTCCCGTCGCATCGTCCGTGTATGTAAAGCAAAGGTTTTTCCACAGATACAGCATGTTCATTTCGTGCTGTTCCTCTACGTCCCCGTTCCCGATGCAAAGTATGCCGTTTGAGCAATTTTGCGATGCCACAGCAAACTGCTTCGTTACGTGGTCGAATCTCTTCTTCACTTTCAGATTAAACTCTTCTTTGTCTGTTATATCAACATCGAGACCAGCGTGTTCGATTAGACCCATATCGTGCAGATATATCGACCGAAATTTTGAGCTAATCGCGTCCATTTGACTAAACGCGAACGAACGCTTCAACGTATCGCGAAACCTCGTAAATTCCAACGCTTTATCGAACGCCTCGTATCGCAAAGCCTTGGCGAATGATTCTCCAATGTCGACATCTGATTGTTGTTGTAAACTCTCGCACTTTAAGCGAATTTCGTGAAACTTTTCCATACTCACGCTGTTGCCATCGAGCGCGGGAACGACGTGATGGAATAAACTCGCCATTTGTATATTTTTGGCATCCAGAAACGCAAACGTATCGAGCATGGACCGCGACGCGCCAAGCAGACAGCTCGAAGCTATTTCGTCGAACAATGCCTCCGCGTTATGTTTTGAACGCTGCAAAACTCGTTTTGAGAGCGCTTTCGCGCACACGAGAAACATTACAGCTCGTGAATGGCATTCGATGATTTCAGATTTGAGCGCGGAGCGGCTTGGTTTCAAATTTAAGCACGAAGCCGCTTCGGCGACCAGTGCGTGCGTGGCGTAAACTCCAAGAACATCTCGCGGTGTCCACTCTCGCGAATCGAGCGATTCGACGAGTGTTTCGCACTTTTCAAATCGTTCCATGAAAATTCTTGCGCGATTTTGGCCAGAGCAATCTTTGTAAACCAGCGGCGGCGAATAACAATTCTTTTGCTTGGTCACCCAAGCGGTATCTATCTCATCCCTCGAAATATCCGCTATGAGGACACGACACGCTGCTTCAACTCGTAACGCGTCCATCGCGTCTTTCTTCTTCAGTTCTTTGTCATCATCATCATCATCATTTTTGTCATAATACGCATCCAAAGAAGCAGCGGCGACGTCTCTGCGTTTCGCTAATCTTTCCCGACAGCCCTGAATCGCCTCAGCGTTGCCACAGTCCATGAGCGCTTGCATAAAGGTGCGAAGCTCTCTCGCACAACTCGTCCACGATGCAAAGGCGTCGACATACTCGGCTATTGATTCAAAAAGTATTTGTGCGTTCTTGACGTTCTTCTTTCGAGAGAGATTTTGACGCGCGGCTTCGAGAACGGCGAGGTACGGTCCTCTGCCTACGACTTTCGCACCGCCGTTCGCTTCTGACTTGGCTCTTAACGCAAATGCAAACGCAATCGTTCTACTATCACTACTACTACTACTACCTTCACTGAGGCCTAGCTTTGCGAGGTGCGCGATTGCGTCGTCTACGTTCCCTTCTTTTCCGTCTTCGAGCTCGGCGAGTAATTCGATGGCGTTTACGATAGCAATCCAATCGTCCGGTGCGAGGTCAATAATATCCACGTTATACTGAAACGCTTTTAATTTTGCGTCATCTAAGGACGCGTATAAGTCTGCGAGCAAACGCAACCGTTCCAAAGGTGAACTTTTCGCGAAACATTTTTGACCAACCTCGCTCTCGAGAAACGCGACGGCTATTTTTCTATTCGCGTCGCCTTTCGGGTACTCTCTCCGTCTCCTCTTACTATCGTTACTAATACTATCACTACTATAAATATCCTCATCCTCTTCATCCTCTTCAAACCCAACGTCCGCGCACATTAATGCCGTCACGTACGCCCTCGCGTTCTCGCTCGTCAAATCCCTCTCTTGATTTTCGTACTCGCTCGTCTTCAAGCTTTTATACATCCTCTGAAACATCGCCTTCCCCAACTCTCCGGACAACTTCTTCTTCTTCTTTCTCTCCTTTTCTTTCTCCTCCTCGCTCGCAACGATGTGCCTTTCTCCGTCTTCCTCCTCCCTCTCCTCTCCGTGCCACGTTTTCTTTTGCATCCCAATCGCTAAACTCATCGTCGCCGCGGCGCGCGTCCCTCCCGTCCCCGTATGCGGCTTCAACCGTTGCAACTTCATCGCGTACGTCTTCGCTTTTTCCAAATCCCACTTCTTTACCATCACGTTTTGTAATTCCTCGAGAATGTCGCAATTCCCTGGATCTTTCTCGTGTTGTTTCTGAACGACCAAATATTCGTTCTCCTCGTCCCCGATGGACTTGTAAAAAATGCTCAACACTCGTAAACTTTGCGCGACTGTCGGACCGAAATCGGTTTCCAGATTTTCCTCCTCATCGATCCTTTTCATCACCGTTACGCACGCTCTCGTCGCCTCCTCGAACGCAGTCTCCTCTTCCTCGCTCACGCGGAGCATCGCTAAAGCTTTCACGCACGAAAACAGCGAGACGGATGGGAACTGCTTCGAGGCTTTCGAGCACAAGGAGACGCATTCTTTCGCTTTCGACGGCTCGTCGACGACGTCGTAGATTTGGTGCAACGTTTTGTTTAACGCATTATTGAAAGAATTCATCGTTTAAAGTTCTTCTTCTTCTTCTCTCAAAAGTCGAAGAAAGTTTTGCTGCTTTCCAAACGAGACGACGCGAGAGAAGAAACAAAGCGCGAGTGATGCGTTGTGAAGTAAAAATATCAAGAATTCCAATCAACTGTCCAAGAAAAGAAAAGAAAAAAAGCAAAAAAGCGTTGAAAATACACAAGACGCATGTGAGATGCATAAAGACTTCATTAGTAAAAAGATCTCGCTCTCTCTCGAATACTACTCATAACAACACCAACAATGTCCAAAGCGTTCAACACAAACTTCATCAAATGTGTCTTCGTCGCCGTTCTTTTCGGGTTTCTCTTCCAACTGCGCGAGATCGCGGCGGAATACCAGTGTCCGAGTTTTGGTGCGTGGTTTTTTTTTGTCGTCCAAGACTTATGTGTCAACAACGTTCTCGAGATGTTCCCGACCAACCACGGAGGACGGATTTGATTGGTTCTCGATGAACCTATCCGCAGGAACGGCGTGAAATGTTAACGCGTGTTTCTCTCTCTCTCTCTTTTTTATAACAGATCCGGCGCAGTTGGAGCAACTCGCGATGCAATGCCTGGAAGATCCGGACGGTTTGTGCGGCGACATGTGCGTGAAAGCGATAACGTCTTCGGCGGCGAACCCGCAGGTGGCGAACGTGAAAGTGCCGTGCACCGGGGGCGTTGATGGACTCATCGAAAACGTTTTGAAAAAGTGTACCGAAGAGCTCGGCGCGCCCTTCGATCCTTGCGGCGGGAAAACGAAGAAGGCGATCATCGACGCGAGCGCGAAGATTAAGTGCGAAGAAGGCGGCGTGCTCGCCGATTACTAAGAAGTTTAAACTTCTTCTTCTTTATTACTCTCTAATGTTAGCTGCGTTTCGTGTTGCTATTACAAAAATATTTTCTAGGTATATAAACAAACTACTCCAAAACAAGTACACGCAGGATGAACGATGAGGATCGTCGTCGTCGTCGTCCAAGTTTACTTTTATCGCTTGGAGGAGAAAAAGTTTCCGAGCAAACCTCCTACTCCACCTTTAGCTTTGTTACTGCTGCTATTGCTAATCTTTTCCCCCGCGACGATCTCTTCGTCTTCGTCTTCGTCGAAAAACCCTTCTTCCCCTTCCTCGTACGACACGCTCGCGCTTTTCACTTTGACGATTTCCTTGTCTTTGTTTGAAATCGTTCGAAACGCTTTGCTCACGCCGTATTTTTGCAACTCTTCGCTCGCGACCATCCCGAGATACTGCTTCGCATCTTCGAGATTTTCCGGGTTGCCGTCTTCTTCGAACTCTCTCAATTGCGCTTCGGTGAACCCTCCGCTCTCGTCCGTGCCGCTTCGCGCGACTCGGAAAAGTAACCACGAACCGAACGAATCGTACGCCAAGGTACCGTCTGCGTTCACTTCCTGTCCCGTTGGGAACGGAATCAATCGATCGATTTTCTTCAAAAGAGACGGTCGGTTTAGCATAAACCGGTCGAATTTCGAAGTCATGGCGGATATTCGTCGTCTTGGAATCTTTTTCGTCAACAATCTGGCAAACTCCCAACCGGCTTGGTCGTTCGCGTCTAAAATCGCCCACGCCTCCGGGTCTCTAATCTTCGCTTCATTCGCGCGTCTCCATGCGCTCAGCGATTCGTTACTCGCGGTTAAATCTTTTCGCAACTTTTGCACGCCGGCATCCGTGCGTAAACTCTTAAAACATAATTGTAAATACATAATCCCTAACGAATACATGTCGAATCTATCCGGTAAATTCAACTGCCACAACACCGGCGAAAGCGCCAAAGCGATTGGCGGAAACGGCGCCTCGGGCGTTTGCGTGCTCATGATGTACTGTTCCGGCGCCGCATATCTCGGGTCGAATATGAATTGTTTTGGCACGTAGTTTACGCCGAAACGTAAATCCGCGCTCCCTCCAAAATCAATCAACTTGAACCGCTGCGTGTTTTCGTCGAAAATTAAATTCTCCGGCTTGACGTCTCTGTGGACAATCCCGGTCCCGTGCATTTGCACCAACAAATCCAAGCACTGACTCATTATCGCCCTGATCGTCGCCGCCGTTCTCTCCGGATCTCCAACTGCTAACGTTCTCGGATAACTCTCCTCGTCCGGAAATAAATACGGCTCCAAGTTATACGGAAAGTCCTTCTCCTTCATAAACTCAAACAACGTCCTCCCGCCTTCGTACTTCCACGCCAACCACAACGGCGGGTACGCCCCAGGCTTCGACGGCTCGCCTTGCCACGACCCAACGTACGGCGCGCACGCGTTCCACGCCGCGATCTGCATCCTTCGGTTCATCCACTCCTCCGCTTCCCCGTAATCGTCCGCTCTTTTCAACACGTACGGCTCTCCCGTTTCGTTATTCGTCGCGAAATACACCACCCCGAATCCGCCTTGGCCGAGTTTCGTCCCCAACGTAAAATCCTCCAAACTGTACTTTTTCCGCATTCGATCTTGTATCGGTTGCACGACGTAGTATTCCACGTACCCAGGTAACGCCCCGGGCGTGATGGAGAGGAAAATGAACAAGGTCGATAACAGCGCCGCGCCTTGCGCGGTGAACAAAGGTTTCAACTCCCTTCGTAATTCCGGATCTAACGTCGACCGGTAAATCATATCGCCGCAGTTCTGGACGGTGCACGGAAGCCCCACGCCGGTGGCGACGTCGAAGATGTGGGACATCTGTTGATGGATGTCTGAGGTGGTCAAATTTTCCATTCCTTCAATCATCATCCTCGTCGTCGAAACGGAT
>Ga0115555_1002178_pt1 | contig 13169 bp, 9 predicted proteins | sample COGITO_mtgs_1104_2_FD_87285 | JGI IMG/M metagenome (GOLD analysis project Ga0115555, IMG submission 87285) | Pelagic marine microbial communities from North Sea - COGITO_mtgs_110407 | ecosystem: Environmental > Aquatic > Marine > Epipelagic | place: Germany:Helgoland, sampling site Kabeltonne... | reverse complement strand
GCGGTAGTACCAAGGTCGACGGAGACGGAGACAAAGACGGAGACAAAGACAACGACCCTGTCTGTCACGCAACCCTCCCAACAACCCTCCCAACAACCCTCCCAACAACCCTTCCCCCCCTCTCCTCCCCCAGCCGCCCCCCTCCCCGTCACCATCCCCCCCCTTACGACGATCCTCTCCAAGACGCTCACGGGCATATCCCTCTCCTCCTACCACTCCTCCTTCTGGCTCAGCCCTTCGTACTACCCCCGATGGCTGGCCCGGTGCGGCTGCAAGGAGGTGGCGTGCGGACCTTGGTCCGACGAGCCCACCGGACCCCACCCCGTCACGGGAGAGCGGTTCGACAGAGTGAGGACCGTGGAGTACATGTACCCGAGGACGACGAACCTTTGGGTCGGACCGCCGATGGCGAGGGTGAGGCAGACGCAGTATCTGAGGATGGACGACGACGGGGGGGGGGGGGGGAAGGTGGAAAAGGGGGGGAGGGGGGGGAGGAGGAGCACCATGAGCGTTACGGTGGAGATGAGCGGTATACCGTATTGTGATGTTTTTACGGTGGAGGTTAGGTGGAGTGTGGGGGATTGTGGGGACGACGGGGGGGGAGAGGGTAGTGAAGAGGGTAGTGAAGAGGTGGGGAGACAGAGTAGACTCGACGTTAAAGTTGGACTGTATATAAACTTCAGCAAAAGCTCCATGTTCAAGAGGCAGATAAAGAGCGGGACATTGACGGAGACTACTGAAATTCACCTCGACCTGTTCAACTCAATGTCGAGATTCGTCAAAGAGCGGAAGATTGTTACTGCCGGAGAAGAAGGGACGAAACCGAAACCGAAACCGAAACCGCAACCGACTGGTGCCGGAGAGCACGAGACGGTCGGGAGTAGTGCGGTCGTCGAGGAGGCTAAAATAGAGGATAAATTCGACGGAGAACAGCTGGGAAAGACGGCGCAAACGCCTCCTTCGAGGCGGGAGAGAGACGTGTGGTTGGTGGTTCTTTTCGCCGCCATTTTCCTCGTCTTGCTCAAGCAGAATAATGACCTCAATCGCTTGACGAAGATTGTATCGGCCATAGAAGCACGGAAACAATGCAGTGCTAATTAATGTAGGTGACAAAATGTGAAAAGTACCTTTCCTTCCTTGGCCCCAGTGCATTCGAAAAAAAAATTCTCAATAAATTTTTTAGATCTATGTTCTCTTCCGCCGAAAAAGACACTCACTCCTCGGCTTCCCCGTCGCTGGCGTTGTCTTTACCGGCATCCTCGGCGGCCTTCTTCGCGGCCCTCTCCTTCCTCTTAGCACTGTGGTCGATTGTCTGCCAGCCGTCGTCGGCGCCGCCGCCGTTGGACTGCGGCTCGCTGCTGATCGCGCCGGACATTATTGTGTCGTCCTTGACGACCCGGGGCGCGTCCGCACCCTTCGCACCCTTCTTCTTCCGGGCGGCCCTCTTTTTGTTCGAGGTGCTGTTGAATTCAAAGTCCCCATCGGAACTCGAATAGTCGTCTTCGGAATAGTTGGAGCTGTTGCTTGTCGGGGTGATGGGGGGGGTATGAGGACTGATCGTGCGTTTTTGCGGCTGTGTATATTAACGGTGTGTCAGTAAGGTGTGCGGCGATAATATATTTTTTTAAGTTGCAATGGCTCTTTGTCGAGTACTTCTCCATACCTGAGTGGGGCTTAATTTTTTCTGTTTGCCTTGCTTCTTCGTTTTCTTCCCGGGGCTGTTGGTCGACGACGAGGTGGCCTTTTTGCTGTTATGGCGGGGGGGCGGTTCGCTCGGTTTCTCCTTAGTGAGCGACGCGACGGCTACAGGCAAAAGGATGTTAGTGTTTGTCTTTTTTCTTTCTTTCCCAGGGGGGGAGCCCGAGAATGAAAAAGTGATTCGTTGGGGAAAGATGCACTAACCTGCGAGTCCCAGAACCGAACTGAATATGATTGCTATACCATTGCCGCCGGTCAAGTCATTTAATTGTTGTAGGAGACCGGCCATTGTGTTTTTTGTTGGTTGCTAAATGGATCTTGGTCAATAAGCGGTGTTGTAAGGCTGCACTTTATGGGGGGATTGTGCTATTTTAAATGTATGGAATCGGTCTCAAATAAGTTTCTTTACGATGATTGGGCTTTTTATCCCGGTATTTATTCGATTGGGCGAGGAATGAAATTTTAGGGTATGTTGGACTTCGTCAGCGGCGACCTCGAAAAAGACCTGGCGGCGGGAAGCGGGAACATCGAAACATCGAAACTCGCACCGAGAACTAAATGTTTTTGTTATATTTTTATTGTAAAACTGCTTCTGCGTGCACACTACCTCACAGTCTCTAATAATGAACTAACTTTAACAAAAACATGTTGCCATTCGTTCATTCATGCCAATCCCATCGTATGTATTTTAACAACCCGCCCACAACATTTTCAGACGTACATTACATTATAATTAAAACACAATCAAACCTCGTCCTTGGAGCAAACCCTAAGACTCTCGTCGATCCACTCGCTTCGGAAAGTTTCGAAGTTAAAAATTTGATCCTCCTCCCTCTCGATCAACATTCCTTCCTTGATTAAGAAGCCCCTCTGGTTCTTGTCACTGACACTGCTCCACAAACACTCCATCCGGATGCTGATTTTTTTGTTCACTTTGGTAGTATTTTGGGTTGTGCCTCCCACTCTCTTGCTCAGTACCCTCGCTGCCACAGTCCTTTCCCCAGCGAATTCGACCTTTTTCTCGTCTCTCGTTCCTCTTCTGCTGCTACCGCTAGCATTGCTGGTCACGCTCCCGTTGTCGCTCATGTTAAGCCGAGGGGTCATCACACCGTCCCTTCCCTTGCTCATGGTCAAACCGTTCCCGGCCATGCCGCCGCCCACCAGCTTACCATTGCCTGTGACAAACAACCGCTCTGTGAACAAAATCAAATCACCCGTGACCACGTCCCCTGTGCACTCGATGGTGAACGTCTCCGGTGCGCTCGCGGCTTTGTGAACAACCTTGTGCTCGTTGGTGTGAACCATGACCATCTCGCTAAACCCTCCGGCCATCTTAGCCTCATTGATGCCCTTGCACCGGAACTGGTAGATGCAGTTGGGCAGCAGGCCATTGATCTTCACCAGAGGATTTTTTCCCTCGTAAACATACGTCCATCCCTCACTTATATGCTTTCTCGCTGCCGTCTCAGCCTTCCGGGCCATGCTGAGAGTTTTGATGAGCTTCCTCTGCAACACAAACTTGCTCCCTCCACCCTTTCCGAAATAAAGCTTCATGAGGGCGGAAGATTCTGTGACGGCGATGAGGGTAGGGCTTTTCGGCGGAGAGGGAAGAGTGTATATGGATAAAGGTGCGGAGAACTTGCTGTGGCTGTTGCTACTTGTGTTTCGTACCCTGAATGTGTATTCAGTGTTCGGCTGGAGTCCGTCAATCTCTATGCTTGTTCGAGACCCACGGTAGCTTATGGCGCCATCATTCCGCTTTATGACATAGGATATTGAGTCATTTTTCCACCAATTTCTGAAGGCGTCAAACTCGACGCTCCCGTCGCCATTGTCCAAGTGCTCCCACGCCTCCCTCAATCGATCCTCGTTGCAGTTAACCCCAAGGTCTTGAAGTAGACGGAGCAAGTCAGACCCGTCGATTCTATCGCTGCGTTGCGTGTCATATGCGCTGAACACCCTGTCTAGCGATACGCCGCCGTCACTCTCGATTGCTTCGGACTTGGTCCACTCGGCGAATAGCTTTTCGTGCCCGTTCTTGTTGGCGGTGCCACTGTTGCGGAGCTTGTTCATAGCGCTGAAGCCGTCCCAAGAAATCTTCACGAAGCTGCTCCCTATGCTCCCCGCCCCCCTCACGGTTCTCGCTGGGGCGGGGGTCTCGAGCAGTGTATTAGCTACGGTCGACTCAGAAGGCTCCCCCGCGACCCCATCCACGTTCACTGCGTAGACACGGTACCTGTAGCTGTGGCCTGTTTCGAGCGATTTGACCATTGCTTCCCCGGCACTTCCTCGCCAAACTGCGTTCCACAAGTCCTCCTGCTGGTTGACGCACTGCTCGACCACGTAGCGAGTTCTGGTGAGAGACAGACCAGTGGAATGCTTGTCATCGTCCACCTCATTGCTGGAGAGCAGCTGCTCGTATCTGTCGATCTCGCTGATGGTTAAGTAATCATCATCGGAACTCTCGATTGCATCGTAAATGCTGATTCCTCCAAGAGAATCGATGACCGTTGACTTCAAGAAACCGATCAAATCTGCTGATTTAGAATCCAAAGCAAGCATGAACTCCAGACGAGTCACCCCATTCTGCACATTTCCCTCTCCGGTAATCTCAACTATCTGACGCAAGGAGTTGAAGTGAGCAGCATTCTTCTCGCTAAATCTCCATCGCAGCGTCAGAGAGTTGGTTGACGTGCTGATAAGCACAGGCTGTGCGGGAGGTGAAGGTTGGGTAGTGAACTCTCCTCGCACGTAGGGACCGGCTCCAAAGCCATTAAACGCTCGCAGCCTGAAGGTGTACGTCGTGTTCGGCTCAAGGTCTTCCACCCAATAACCGAAGTCTGCTTCGTAGGTCGCATCGGGAGGGTCGCGGAAGATCTCGCGGAACTCGTTGTTTTGTTGGGCCTTACTCCCCAGAGCACCCGAAATCTCAAGAGTAAAAAAAGCAACAAAAGACCCCGGGAGGGCACGCCAGCAGAGGCGCAGCTTGTCCGTTTCCAAGTCCTGCTCTTCATGACTGCACCACAGCTCGGGGGCAGGAGGTGGCTTACCCTTGTCCATCATTTTTTTCAGCGAGAGAGCGGCGCGATTCTCCTTGCTTTTGTCCATTAACTCGTCGAGGGCCTTTTTCTGGCGTCTCACGCGAATGCTCTGCTTCGTCGTGTCGTCGACGTCGTCGTCACTGTAGCCATCCTCCTCGTCATCACTGTAGTCCTCCCCGTCATCGTGACCACTTGTACCATCACTGTAAAGATCTATCCTATCCCACTTTGCAATTTCGCAGAAACTTGGTGGTTCTTCCATTTCTTCATCCACATCAATCCCGAAGTCCGCAAATTGGGACAAAATTTTCTTGTGCTTCGCGAGCTCCGGAAGCTCGGTCTTGATCCTGTATTCCCCGTTGTTCATTTTCGTAACTGTCACCATTGGGTCTTCACGGATGGACTTTTTGGGCTTCCCTACGACGGCAGTAACCACAAAGGCGTTGGGCATCCCAGTCTTGTGGCAGGTCGACTCGAAGACGCACTTCCTCTCGAGGACAGCGCTGGTGTCCCCTCGGATGACAGGACGGGACTCGCCACCGGAAGTCTCTGGGCTAATGAACTCGAGGAACTCATTCTTGCTGACTGTCCCATCCTTATTTTCGTCAAAGGCGTCAATAATCCGGCGAAGCTGTTCGTTTTCAACCTTGATCCCGATGTCTTTGAGAACGGCTTTCATGTCCTTCTTGTCCAACTCAACCCTCTCCATGAAAATTTCTTGAATGTTTTTGGTTGAATATTGGAGTTTGCTGAGAATTTCCTTGTTCTCCTTCTTGCTCATCACAACCTCTCTGCGAGGTTTTTTGAGTTTTTCTAAGATGGCTTCCTTGTCATCACCTGTCAACTCACTTTCTTTGAGCTTTGGCAGCCTAATCCCAAAGGAATCCGTGATAATTTCGTGCACCTCCTTGTCCTCTTCCTCTGCCTGTTTTTCTGCCTTGATCCACTTTTTCAGGGCCGCCCTCTCAAAAACCTTCTTGTAATTCACACCGGGGCGGAGAAGCTTCAACAGGGTATCGCGGACACCACTATAAGAAGCGGAGTGGACGTCGCAGCAGCGAGGCTCAAAGTAGTTCCAGAGAACCGTGCACTTGTAGTTGGATTGGAAACCGGACGTCCACTCCTTCCAACTACTGAACAAGTTCCGATCGATTGCCTTCAGCGCCTTGCCCACTTCGATCCAATGTTCTTTGGCCGCGTCTTCGCTCTCATATTCCGCCACAAGCTCTGGCTTGTCTACCGCATCGAGTGTCTTCACCGCCTTTTCGCACACCTCCTTCTTGGTTCTCCACAGCTGGAATGATTTTTTGCATCCAATCTTGCGGTTCTTGTCCGCCTGTTTCTTGAGGTTGAACGCCTTATTGCTCTTTACTTCCCTTTTATACTTTTGCTCATTGTCCTCGTCTGAGTCAGAGTCGGGGTGAAAATTCTCCTTGAAAACATGACCTTGCTGCAGCAAGGCACGCTGGCACTTCTCCAAATCTCCTTCCATCCCCTGCTCGTTCATCTTACCGAGGGTGTGGATGTACTTGAGGCCGCTGCCTCTCATGAGCTCAAGGGTATTACTCGGAATACCCTGCTTCTTGGGCCTAAAAACTCCCTTGCCCATGCTGAAATCCAGTCGCGGGGGCTTTCGAATCCCCCCCAGTTTGTGCTCTGGCTCCTCGGGCACCCTGAGCCGAAGGCGATTCTTGTTCCTAACAAACGCCTCGTAGGCCTGATCTCTCTCTTTGGTTGATGCCTTCTCCGCAATTTCCTTCTTGATCTTCCTCACGTCTTCATCCTCCTCGAGCATCTCGTTAAGGCGGTTGATGCCGTTGTCATAGAGGAACTTCTGAAACTTCCAGTTGGGAACTCCGCCTCCATCAGCCTCGAAGGATTGAGGAGCCATCTGAAATATGGACTGGAGAGACATTCCCGATGAGTCGATCCAGGAGGAAATGTCTTTCCACTCAGGCCCCTTGATGGTTGCGTTCTTGCCATTCTTGAAGATCATGGCGTTGAGGTCAGGAATGTTCACACCCTCTTTGGCAACGCCTATTTCGTCGCCGTCGTCCTCTTTCTCCTCCCCTGCTTTCTCCTCGTCCTCCTCTCCATTCTCATTTTCCTTGTTGCTTTCTTCGTTTTCAAAATATAACTTTGCCCGAAGGAAGAGAGTCACGACAGCTGCCGTCCAACACCTCTTGAACTCCTTAGCCATCACCTCATTCTGCACACTCTGGTCAGAAGTAAGCGCTTTTCTCAGCGCAATCTTTGCATTGTCAGTTGCAGAAATCTTTTTAGGGAAGGTATACTTCAATGATTCCATCACGAACTGCTGTCCGCTGTCGGAATCCTTCTCGCCTAACACCCGGCAGAAATGTTCTCTGGCATTTTTCGATAGGCTTGAGTAGACTTCGCTGCTGATGGAGACATCTTCAAACGTCCACTTGTGGAGGCAGTAACTATAAAATGCCTGCGACGACGATCAAATATAAGAGCAAGGATTGGGGTTAGTTCGAATTTCTAATGGTGAGTATTGTGGGCTGCAATAAGGGATGCCGGCAATAAAAAAACCAACCTTCTTCATTGTCTTGGCATCCTTCGCCGGTCGGTAAAGGTTTCCCATGCTCGCGTCAATCGCGACCATTGCCGTAAGCAGCGTCTCAAATGTGTGCTCGTTTCGTCTGAGTTGACGAGAGTTCCAATAAGGGGCCCCATTACCGTTGTCAAGGTCGTCATTTCGAATGGAGTCATCCGTGAGGCGGTCAGCTGAGATTGAGGAAAGGAGAAGGAGACCCTTGTCGTACTTCACCTACTCAAATGTACAGAGAGACAACGAGAGTGAGAAGGCGTCAGTTTGGGTGTTAAGAATAATGGCTAATGCAAATTCATATTTGTCGGGTACAATTCATATTCACCTTCTTCGCAACCCAAGCATCAAATGCACGGTTGGCTTTCTGCTTTCGGAGTGAGAGGTCATCCTTGTTTGAGTTCACAGAATCGTCATCTTTTGTCTCTTCGGCCATCGTATAGTATAGTTTTTAAAGGGAGTCTCAAGTGAGGGGGGTGGGTGGTTGGAAATTGCAGATGCAGTTTCAATTTTCAACTAGTTTGTTTGTCCCCGATGGGTGAGAAATCCGCGGCGTATTCAAGGGGATGAAATGAAGAGTTTATTGCGTTTGAAGAGCGCACGTGAGAGTTTGAACGTTTTTGGTGCTTAATACATGTGTCAATTTTCAAATGTTTTGTTTTCTTCCGAGCACGTGCCGAGAGAGAGAGCTCGTTCGAAAAACTCTTGAACAGACCCCAGACTGTTATTTCTATAATTTTTTAAGTTCTAAAACACACCTCAACGTCGTGCTTTGAGAGAAGAATTAGGACGAATATGCTTTTTGACTGAAGAAGCTGCTACTTTTACACAGGGCCCACTTCCTCACCATAGAGACAGGTAGGGGAGTTCGACTGGTTAGAATGTTAGAATTAGCAGATAAATTTTGGTGCTTCAGAGATAAATCGTCGTCGAGGTAATGAAGTGTCAGTCTTATTGTAAAAATGTGCACACTTTATCCGTTCATATTTGTTTTATCAACCGCTTTTAGGCACCTTATAATTCATCTCATCTCATGCACCATCTCATTCAGTTTCAAACTCAATTAAAACAGCGTCAACCTTGAGGCTGTCTCCCTCGGCATAATTGATGTTCTTCACCACTCCTCTCCTTTCTGCCCTGAGGATGTTTTGCATTTTCATGGCCTCGACGACACATAGTTCCTGTCCAAGTTCAACGGTGTCTCCAACGCTAACAGCATAGCTGATGAGTTTACCAGGCATGGGACTGAGGACCATGCTGCTGGTGTCTATGACAGGGGGCTCGAGCATGTACTGGGAGAGCTCGTGCTCCTCCTCACTTCTCACGATGACGTCCGTGACCGCGCCACTCATTTGTACAGTCAGTGTGTTTTCTTTGCTCTCACTGTGGAGCTGAATTGTTAGTGTTTCATCATTTACTTCCACCCTTGCAAAAGGGTCGCTGGCATCGTACTGCACACTTCCGATATCAAGCTGTACAGGTTCTTCCTCCCCTCCGTGTTTACTATCGAGCCTCTGGACGACAGCGGCTCCGCCCCATGCATTGTAACTGACTTTAAAGGGAACTCCGTGGGGTCCTCCAAGGACAATTATACACGTTTCAGAACAGATGTCCATCTCCCCCTCGTCGTCTTCGTCATCCATTCCATACCAATCATCTACTTCGTGATCGACTACCTCCGCCATTGCTAGCGGGGGCTGGCCTAGCATACTTCGCCTAACGCTCGCAACGCAGGCGAGTGAAGCTGCCAAGGAATGCTGTTCGTGGTCAGTTAGCTTGACCCCACTGAAACCATCCGGATAATGGGTCTCAATGAAGCTGGTGGGGGTGTCTCCGTCCTTAAAGCTCTGGTGACGGCACACGTCGGCGACGAAGGGAGTGTTATGACCGACTCCTCTGATGATGTATTCGTCAATGGCTTTGGTCATTCCCTCAATTGCCAGCTCACGGGACTCAGCATAGGTGATAAGCTTGCTGATCATGGGATCGTAGTACATGGAAATGTCGGAGCCTTCGACGACCCCGGAATCGACCCTAACCTCTACCCCCTCCAGGTTGTTTTCGGTCCTCGGTTCGTGGTAGCTTAATAGGGGACCAGTGGAAGGGAGGAAGCCCCTGAAGGGGTCCTCAGCGTAGATACGGCTCTCAATGGCCCAACCCTTGTAAGGAACAACACCGGCCTCGTGATTATTAGCGGCCTCAACCAAATCAGCAGGCAAAGGTTTCCCATCGGCGACCTCAATCATGTGTTTGACAAGATCGACCCCAGTCACCATTTCAGTCACAGGGTGTTCTACCTGGAGCCTTGTGTTCATCTCGAGGAAATAAAAGTTTTGCTGCTCGTCGCACAAAAATTCTACAGTACCGGCTGATCGATAGTCGACAGCGCGGGCAAGTTGGGCGGCCTGGCAGGCCATCTCTCTCCTCGTCTCGACAGTCAGCAGGGTGCTGGGGCTCTCCTCAATGACTTTCTGATTCCTCCTCTGGATGCTGCACTCACGCTCGGGGAAGCACAACACGTTATTGTGCTCGGGTCCATCGGCCAAGAGCTGTATTTCTATGTGGTGTGGCCTTTCAATAAATTTTTCTATGAAAATTCGGTCGTCGTCAAAAGAGGACTTGGCCTCGTCAGTAGAAAGCCTGAAACCGTCGCGTGCCTCGCCATCGTTCCAAGCAATCCTCATTCCCTTTCCACCTCCTCCAGCGCTGAAAGGAAAGTTAGCGAAACTATTTGTACAATCTTGCTGGCAGTATCTATGTGCATCAAATTCTTGCGAAGGGTATTGAGCTTGAGGGTATTGAGCAATTCACTGCCTGAAACCCTCCACTGCCTAAAACCCTTTCACTGCCTGAACAGCCCCCCCCCTTGGAAGAAACCTGTCACGAGGTGCTGCACGTCAACTGTCAAGTCACTATCATTTTTTTCTCTCACTCACCTGGCCTTGATCATGACAGGGTAACCGATCTCATTACTGATTTTCACCGCCTCGTCCTCGTCCTTGATAACCCCCTGAAATCCGGGAATAGTATTTATTCCCGCATCAATTGCGATCTGCTTACTCATGATCTTATCACCCATGGCATCTATGGCCTTCTTCTCTGGACCCACAAATTTTATGCCGTTCTGAGCACAAGCATCCGAGAAGGCAGCGTTTTCGCTCAGAAATCCATACCCAGGGTGTACAAACTCCGTACCCGTTTCCTTCATCGCCTTCAATACATTGTCGATGACCAAATACGACTGGATTGAAGGCGCGGGACCAATGCACACAGTCTCATCTGATTGCTTCGCATGCTGCGCCATTGCGTCCACCTCAGAGTGAACAGAAACGGTCTTCATTCCCAGATCACGTGCAGTGCGCATTACACGGCAAGAAATCTCACCACGATTCGCAACCATAAGCTTCCTTCCCGCGAGGGAGGAGGACAACCTCGCGGAGGTAGGCCAAAGCTGATGGGAAGTCATGGAGAGGGAGAAATTTCGGAGCATACCTGACATTTTCCTGGTAGTTGAGGGGCGAGACGAGAAAAGGGCAACAAACCAAATCAAAGGGGGTCGCTGTGGTGATGAGCCTTTCACATCCCCAAGTTATCAAAGCCCTTCCCTTCTGCCTTGTTTAGGTCATCAAAAATAGCACGAGTTATTGATTCAGCAGCTGTGAGGAAATGTTTGCCTCCCTGGTAATTTTTCTGTCCTCTTTCCTAGCTGTTCTACCCCCTTCCTCCTCTTCATCCATCTCCCTCTCTGGACATGTTTTGCCCCCTCCCTCGCATCCTCAGTCGGGCCGCGGTTTCTCGTCGTACAAGCTAGAGGTGAGCGTAGTGTAACGTTGTCTTTTACGGCGATTTGCAGTGCTGCAATGCTCTAAGTCTTTATTCTCTCCAAAGCCTTCCCTTTGTCTCACCTACTCCCCCCCTTCGTCCCCTTCGTTGCAGCTGGATCATGGTGAGGATGTGACTTATTCTCGTGCTGGGCAAGGAGGTGAATTTGAGTTCCAGAATATCCCTTTGGGAGTGCACTCAATATCTGTTGTTGGCGAAGCTAATGGTTTCTCGTCAGAAGCAGTGAAGAAGAAGGAGGACGATTTTGTGTTTCCATTTGTCAAAGTACTGGTGACTGAAAATGCCGATGGCGTCGTGGTGGGGAAATGCCACATGTACTATTTTTTAGGGGGGGAGAGGGTGCCTCTTCCTTCCTGCAACAATCTGCGACTCCCTGCCATCAGTAAGGTTAGCTACTTTGAGCAGAAGCGCCCCTTCAGTTTGATGGGTCTGTTTAAGAACCCGATGTTGTTGATGATGCTGTTTGGTGCTGGAATGACTTTCATAATGCCGAAGATGATGGAGGGCATGGATCCTGAGCAGAGAAAGGAAATGGAAGCGCAGATGGCTGCTCAGCAAGATCCTATGAAGATGATGCAAAATTTGTTTGGCGGGGGGGGTGATGATGAGGGGGAAACGGCGCCCAAGGCTAAGAAGTTGGGCAACAACAAGAAGAACAGATAAAATTATATAGAAGAAGTTTCTGCAGCGATGTTGTTTCCGCAAAATTTACTATCACAGTCGTTAGCGAATAGCCTCAAGGTCCAGTTCCAAGGCAGTCGTTGGGTAGAGAATCTCAAACTTCTTCAGCACGTGGGGATGGAGAATACCAAAGGTACCGACTTTTTTGGCCTCGACATCGTCACCTCTCCGGAACATGATGTCAGCAACGCGACCTGGAAAGTAGCTACTATCCTCGCTCTCCCTGATGGTGTAGAATAGACCTTCCCTAGTCACCCTATACTTCTCCTCGTCTCCTTTCAGTGAGTTCTCGATGTATTCCTTCTCTGGGCAGACCTCGCTCAGTTGCATGACGCGATCTACGAGACCATGAATTATCTCAAAACCGCTGGTGGGGCCAGCATATACAGCGGCTAGGCGGCGGCTGTTCCTGGCCCCGACCTTGCTCTCAGTTTGCACGTGCTCGGCGTCCTTGAGCACGACATCAGAGATCTCGAAGATCTTGAAACCGTTGGAGAAGGAGGCGGCCTTGTTGTGTTGGAGCACCTTAAGCAGGCCAGGTATGAGGGTGGTGCGCACTACTTCGTACTCTACGTTCGCGGGGTTAGAGAGGGAGACGGCCAAGCCCATGTCGATTTCCTTCTTCATGGCTGTGAAATTGTCGTGCTTGGACAAAAGGCCGTGGGTCAAGACCTCCGTGTATCCTGCACGTGCAACCTCGTCGCGGAGCAGGTCTCCAAATTGATTCAAAGGTTGCTCTCCCCCGACCGTACACGTAGTAGGAATCTTTTTCACGATATTGTTGTACCCATAGGCGATGCCGATGTCCTCGGCGATGTCCACAGCGTGCATGATGTCTGACCTTGTCGGGGGGACAGTCACCTTCAGGGTCTTCCCACCGTCCACCAGCTCGGCTGGACCGAGCTGCATCTTGGTGCTAAGCTCCACCATTTTTTCCGCGGTGATGTCAATTCCAATAGTTCCATTCACCATGGCAACGTCCGCTGTCTCAGTCCTTGTGAAGAGCTTGGGGGTGGTCTGGATCTCCCCAGTAGATTTGTAAACGACATCCACGGGCTCGACAGTGAAGGCGTCGCCACAGTACTCGCTGAACATCGTAACAACTGTGTCCAGAACTATATTGGCCTTGGTGAGATCGGTGGCAGTGCACTCAATAAAGATATCTTTTGTGTGGAGCTGAATGCGGGACTTGCGTCCGTTGATGATGGGGGGGAGAGAAAGTACCGTTCCATTCCTGTCCCTAATCACCGGGTAGCGCGGCTTATCGTAAATTATCGGTACGTAGGGTTTAAGGTGCTTGCACGCAGGGTCTGTGCTGTAATGATGCATCAGTG
>Ga0115555_1002176_pt1 | contig 13172 bp, 5 predicted proteins | sample COGITO_mtgs_1104_2_FD_87285 | JGI IMG/M metagenome (GOLD analysis project Ga0115555, IMG submission 87285) | Pelagic marine microbial communities from North Sea - COGITO_mtgs_110407 | ecosystem: Environmental > Aquatic > Marine > Epipelagic | place: Germany:Helgoland, sampling site Kabeltonne... | reverse complement strand
GTGTGCGCGCGCGCGCGTGTGTGTGCGTGTATGCATAGAAAGAGAGAGAAAGAAAGAGAGAGAGAGATGGGAGGAGGAGGAGGAGGAGGAGGAGGAGGAGGAGGAGGAGGAGAAGAAGATGACCGTGACTGGTTTAATCTTCTCGAAAAAATCGAGAGAAGCTTTACACGAGGCGAACGTCTCGACCGCTTCTTTGAGTTTGATTGGATGTGTGTTTATTCTTCTAAACGTGCTCGTTTTGGCGCCATCGACGAGACAATCGAGAGCGGCTCGATTGATTTACATGCTCGCCGTGGCGGATTTTGGATATTGCGTCTCGGTGTTATCGTTCGATACGACCAAGTTGGAGGAGTTGATGAGTAGTAGTGGTAGTAAATACTCGACGCCGTTGGGGTGCCGAGCGCAAGGATTTTTTATACAGCTGTTTTCGATGCAAACGGCGATGTGGTCGATATCGATGTCGCATTTCACGTACAGCTTAGTCGTGAAGAAACAAAGCGGACGGGAAACGAGAGACGTGAAGTACTATTTTGTGGTCATTTTCCTCTCGTCCGTGGCGTTGTCCGTCTTGCCGTTGTTTCGAAATTTGTACGGCGACGCGAGAATCGGTAAGTGTCACATCAAAAACGACGGCACTCAGTTGGCGGTGACGGCGAGGTTTATGCTCTTTTATCTTCCAATTTGGGTGATTATGGCTGCAAACACGTACATTTGGGTGAAGATTTTCAAGACGTTGAGAACGTTGAGAACGTTTTTGATGGAGAGCAGGATGAACGCGAACGTTGTGGTAGAAGAAGTAGAAGAAGATGATGATTATAACGAAGACGGAGATTGGGCGAAAGTGGACGTTATGGAGGAGGAAGAGAGGGACGAGAGTTCCACCTCGCGAGCAGCCTCGAAACGCGCGGTGAAGAAAGCGGAGAGTTTAGTGTACGCGTTAGCGGCGTATCCGATTATTCAAATCATTACGAATATCCCGGGAACGTTCATGCGTTTAGAGAACTTGTTCCAATACGAGAAACCCGACGTGAACGTGTATCTAGCCATCACGCACGTGATCTTGAAGAATTTGCAAGGCTTTTTCCACGCGTTGGTGTTTATTTTTGTGCATCCGAACAAAACAGAAGTCGCGGAGACTTTAGGTGCATGTTTTTATTGTTTCGTCGGTAACAGTAGGAGGAGGGCCAGGAGATGGGGAGGAGGAATAGAATTAGCGGAAGAAGAAGGAGAGGGATTAAATACTAATAGAGAGTTGATGCCGTTGGAGTTTGAACGTAGCGATGTCGCGGCTTAGAGAGGTTGTAGAAGTAGTCATTCCTGATAAATATATATGTACACATTTGTAGAATTCAATGAAAACAGCTGCGGCGCACGGCAAATTAAACCAAAACTTCCACGTCTCCTAATCGCGCGACGAGTTTCGCGACGTCCCCTAACACACCACCCGCGGTGACTGCCGCCCCGGCGCCTGGGCCGGAAATCGTTAAACAACACGAATCGGTCGGGTTATACCTCTTCGATTCAATCTCGACGACGTTTTGGCTTCCTTGTAAATTCGCGAACGCGTGAGACATCGGAAACTCCATGAGTTCTACTTTCAGCTCTTTCGTTCGTAAATCCGCGCTTCCGCAAAATCGCAACACGTTTCCCCTCTTCTTCGCGTCCGCGAACTTTTGCGCAATGACGGTGTCGTACAATTTTCCAAACTTGTCATCAAACTCCTCCGAGGAACACGCTCTCAACTCTTCCGGAACCAACGATTCAATCGACGTCTTTTCGATGGACGCGTCCAGCCAGCCGGACTCTCTGGCCGCGATGACCACTTTTCGCGCAACGTCTTGGCCGTTCAAGTCCTCTCGCGCGTCTGGTTCCGTATACCCGAGTTTCTTGGCTGTTTTTACAACCTCAGAAAACGGCGTCGACCCGTCGAAAGTGTTGAACAAATAGGACATCGTGCCGCTAAAAACGCCTTTGATTTGGTACACCTCGTCGCCGCTACTCGTCAGGTTTCTTAAAGTCGATATGATTGGTAAACCAGCGCCAATCGTCGCCTCGTAAAACCAACTCGCCGTGGACCAACTCATAGAACTCAACCCTCTGCACTTCTGATCTCGCGCCGTCGGCCCGGAGTTACACTTCTTGTTCGGAGTTACGATATGCACGCCCAACGCCAAAAACACGTGATATAACTCCGCGATTTCATCGGACGATGTCATGTCGACGATGCAATACCGTCCTTTTTTCCACGGTTTCGTCGTAATTGTATTACCAGCGTCTAAAGATTCTTTTGTCAAAGCGTCCGAAATGTCCTGATTGTTGCTGTCGTCCGAGAGAGAGGGACTCACGTCGTCTAAAACAATCCTCTGACGTTCCAACAGACTCGAACAAGTCACAATGTCCAACTCGACGTGCAAAACCTCGTATAAATTCTTCGCCCAAATGGCTAAATCGTTCGTGCCATCGAACAACGTTTCCAACAACTCTCTGTTGTGTTCGGACGGAACGAACGGCGTCTTAAATCTGATTTCTTTTCGGGAGTTTGCGATGAACGCGATGGCGATTTTACCTTCCAAAACGTGCGATTCCGTCAGTTGAAACAAAAACTCTTTGCCAATCCCTCCGACGCCGAGAACGCCAAGAGTTAACGCGATTGGTTGTTCGGAAGAAGGAGAAGAAGATTTTGTCGCAGATTGCGGAGTGGTTGGTTGATGGGGTGCCATTGTTGTTGTTGTTATTATTATAACGAAGTAGAGAGAAAAAGTTTGATTTTGATGTTTTGCGCGGGGGCGAACAAAACAAAGTGGTGAACAAAAAATACACGAACGAACGATTTTTTTTTGATCACAAAAAGAAAGAGATATACACATATTTACACCACACACACTTTTCACGCTTTTAACAAATAATAATATGCCGAGCGTGGCATCGTTTGCAGTCAAGAAAGACGACGTCGTGCACGCGCAAGCGAACGATACGATCAAACGATGCGTGGAGATGCTCGTCATGAAAGGTGGTTTGTTACATTAAAAGTTATTTAAAATGTGTTTTGTGTTTTGTATCTTGGACTCAAAAATCTCGTAACTGAACGCGCGCGCAACGCGCACACACCACGACGACTGACTTTTTCAAACCACAACGACAACCTTTTGAAACTGCACAGGGATTGGGTCGCTTGTTGTCATCGATGAGCTCGACGCCGAGAAAGTTCACGGGATTATCACGCACACCGACGGTGAGAGATTTTTTTCTTCTTCTTTCTTCTTGGAACTCACGATAAAAATTTTCAGTATCGCAGTGGTACCTAGAATCCGTGCCTTTGAACGAGGCGGTCAGAAAGGTGATGACTTCGCATCCAATCGCGGTGAACATGCACATGTCTAAAGACGAGGCCGCAGAAACGATGAGAAAACATAAATTGCACCATTTGCTCGTGACAGACGACGAAGGGAAGTTTTACGGCTTAATCTCATCTTTCGACATCGCGCGGGAGACGGCGTTAGACGCCAAAGCATGGTATGTCATAATCAACTTAGCTTCTGTATACGCATGAATTTTGATACCTTAGGCCATGGCCGCGACCCGAGACACATCACGATTTCATACACGTGAGTGGACCTGTCAAGTCAATTGAAAGCGCGGAGAAGATTGAAGAGGCGAAATGAATATGAGATGTTTTCTTTTGGTTCGTTGGAACAAAGGGAAGACGAGTACGAGAAACAAAAAGAATAATTAACAAAAGTTTGCAAATTTTGGTCTGCTATATACTACTTGAATACTTTTTTAAACGTGTTACAACTGCTGCGTACGTGTGTGTGCTCCTTTCTAATTCCTTTTTCTATGCTAATTCTAATCCCTATCCTTTACTCGCGAAGAGTTGCGTGAATAGCTTATCCGCCCATTGCGGCACTTCTTCTTCAATCGAAGAGACGAAGTTTACCAGAGGTTCTTGGACGTGATATCGCAATTTTCTACCTTTCGAAGCTCTGCGATCGACAATCTTCCTTCTTTTCGCGGGCTTCGCCGCACTCCTCGGGGCGTCGCCATCGACGTTACCAGACTCGAGAAACTCTTTGAGTAACTGCTCGTACATGTCGAAATCGTCGTACGATTCGATATCTTTGCGCGATTCCATGGAGGAACCATTCTTGTTCGGGCGCGCTCCGTCTTCATCTCGATCGAAATGCTCATCGTCGGAATCGTCCGAATTTGTAGTATCACCGAGCCGAGATACTTGAACGTTTTCTCCAATTTTTTTTGTGCGCGTCAGCACGGGGCGGGATCTATCGATGGCTTTCTCTGGTGCGAGCATAGCCGCACGGACTTGCTGAGAGATGTTTTGATTGAACGCCTTTAAATTTCCAGCGTTTCCAGAAGACACTTGCGATTTTCTTTGCCATCGATCGCAACTCGAATCTCGAAACTCCGCAAATTCGTTTTGCATAGCTTCGCACACGTTCCAAAACTGTTCCGTGGAGGTTAAAGGACCGCTGACACCACCGTCGCTCTTCTCCTCTTCTCGTTTCTGTTTGAGATTTTTCAATTTCGCGGCAACCTCGGTCGTGTCTACTTCGCCCGTCTTTTCAAATTGTTTCATCAAATACACCTGCAAGTGCAACATCGAGAGAAGTGTATCTTTTGCAGTAGTCGCGAGCGAGTCGAGCGATTTGTTTGCGCTTTCCGAGAGACGACGCAAACCTTGATTGGCGAGTGGACCTGGCATTTTCATGCCGTTTTCGATGCCTTTTTGCAACTTGATCCGCATCCGGAGCATTTGCTCCCACAGAGCTCTCTGAATGCGCACAGACTTTGATTTTTGTTCCGTTTTCGCTTTTTGCTCCGCCAAGCGTTTCGTTTCTTGTTCTTCGAGCTCAAACTTTTTCAGTTCTTCTTCAAGTCGCGGATCGGCGGCATCCTCGATTTCATCGTCGTCGTCTTCATCGTCTTCGTCTTCTTCTTCTTCGTCTCGTGCGCTCGCTCGTTTCGTACTCGATGGTTTTCTTTTCACGTCATCCTTTTCCATGGCACCTGCGTAATCAAAATCATCGTCGTCGTCCTCAAAATCATCATCATCGTCGTCGTCCTCTTCATCCTCTTCTCTATTGTCTTTCGCTCCACCTCCTTCACCTCCGAGTTCATCTTCTTCTTCGTCGTCATCTTCATCCATTGCATCTGCATCATCATCGTCGTCTTCGTCCTCTTCATCTTCATCTTCGTCGTCAGAAATATTCAATCGTGGCAATTCTGCCTCAAACTTCTTGAACATCTTTGCCGCTTCTTTATCGCTCTTCCTTCTCTTACCTTTTTTCCGCGTGGCTGAATCCAACACCGCGCGCATCTCTTCATCGCCTTCATCGTGGATGTTCCATCCCCCGTCGTCGTCGTCGTCGTCGTCGTCGTCGTCGTCGTCGTCGGAAAAGTTGTCGTATTCGTTCCTTCGTGTGCTGCCTTCTTTCTTGTTCTTGTTCTTTTCTTCCTCTTCTTCGCTCTCGTCGTCCGAATACTCTTCCTCTTCTGCCGATCCTATGCTTTTGTTCTCAAAATCTTCTTCCTCATCGGGGTAATCATCTCCCTCAAAATCGTCTAGGTCTACATCTTCGTCGTAATGCGGATTGTTCTTCCTTAATTCCTCTTCCTCGTCCGCGAACATCTTCGCTCGGCTCGTGCTTTTTCCGGCGTATTCTCCCTCGTTGAGTGCAATATCTGCCCGCATTCGCAGTTTACCCGAACGATCATCCGCCGCGTTGGATAATAGTTTCTCCTCGAAACTAATATCTTTATCATCATCATCGTTACCATCTTCTTCTTTTTCTTCTTCCTTTCCTTTCGATTTCTTCTCTAAGACTTCATTTTTATCATCCGAGTCGGAAGAAAATCCAACGAATCCATCGTCGGCGTCGCCGCCGTTTTTTCCTCCTCGGTCGAAATCTTTCAGAATCTCCGGCACTTTGTTAAAGTCCATCTTCAGTTCTCCTCTCTCGATATCGTCGTCGTCGTCTCTCGATGACGATGGTGGTCTCACCTTCATGTCCTCAAAGTTTTTAAACTTATCGATCAGCGCTTCTTTGCTCAACCGAGTCGAAGGGAGAGGCGGCAGTCGTAATTCCTCTTCTTCCTCTCCTTCTTCTTCTCCTTCTTCTTCTTCTTCTTCTCGTTTTTCATGAGAAGCGTCGCTTTTCCGTTTCTTCATCTTCCCTTTCGGCTTGCTTTTTTCTGCCGACTTTTTCAAGAAAGAGTCTGCTCCCAACCAAAATCATCATCCTCTTTTTTCCTTCCGTCCAGAAACACGAGCTGACGTGGAATTTCAAATTTTCAAAAATTCAAAAATGAATTCAAATCGATTGAAGCACTTTTTTCTCTTCTTCATAACAACAGAGAAGAGAGATATAAACAACGCTTTAGCTCGCTTCTTACACACATAGCATTATATTCCTGCGAGAAGACGCGCGACAAAAACGCTGCTCGATTATTACGAGTTACACATCATCACACATTATTGATTGCGTAATACCATCTTCTTCTTCGTTTACTATTTATTATTTAAAACATCATGATGAAGACGGTCGAAACGTCCTCCACGTCCTCCTCCTCCTCTTTTTTCTCAACGGCAGCAAAGAAGAAGAAGACAATGAAGATGAGTTTAGGTCTGAAAAGAAGAACACCGTCATCATCACTCCTTGGTCGACTGGTCGTTCGCGCGGCGGCGACGGATGCTACCGATGAGAATGAATCTTCTTCCTCTTCTTCCTCTTCGTCTTCGTCCGTGGTAAAACAACAACAGAGCAACGAAAACGTCGAGTTTGATTTTTCCGCAATTGGAGGAGGTGAAAAAGAAGCAAAAAATATTAAGAAAGAAGAAGAAGAAGAACAACGACGTAGTCTCGTCGACCCGCTGTCGCCGGAGTTTACGAAAATCGACGACTCGATTCAATCGGTCACCTCGGGTGGGATCTTGAAGAAAGCGTCGTCGTCGTCGTCCTTGCCGTCGTCTTCTGCGAATAGTACTACAGTCGTCGTCGAAGAAGAAGAAGAAGAAGAAGAAGAGAAAGAAGAAGAGAAAGAAGAGAAAGACGTGGCTTCTCCTTCTTCTTCTTCGCCTTCCACCTCGTCCTCGCTGCAACATCAGGACAAGAAAAACGCGCTCCTTGGCGCGGCATCGATTGGAGCCTTAGCGGCTGGGTTTGGGGCCTCGGCTTTATCGAGCGCCATCGAAGGATTCGCTCCAATGGCGGCGTTTGAACAACTCGTCGGTTTAGGCGCGACGTTGAAGTATGGACCGGAAGTTCTCAAGCCTTTGCTGAGCGAACGCGGGAGGCAAGAGGCGAAAATTTCCGCCGCGGAGAAGATTGAAGAGGTTTTGAAGGACGAATCGATTTTTAACTTTATGAAATCCACTGGAAACAAAGACTTGGACGAACGCTTGAAGAAAGCCATGAGTGGTGGGGATTTGGATTGGGAGAGTCAAGACGCGAAGGTGTTGAGAGCCATCGTGACGGATTTCGTCTCGGATACCGATTTTCAGTTGATGTCGCAAGGAGAACGATTAAAAGCGTTGCAAACGTTGCCAGAAAAATTGGAAAAGGCGCAAGATTTGGTGTATAAAGCGCAAAAAGAAGCAGCGGAGTTTGAATCGCAAGTGAAGAGCGCCAAGTTGGAAGCGCGCATGGCGCTCGATAAACGCACGAAGGAGATTCAAGATTTACAACGCTCGAGCGAGCAAACGGTCTCGGCGTTGACGAATCAAATCTCGTTGTTGTCCGGACAGAACTTGAATAACCGCGAGGCGATTGAAAACTTAAAACAAGAGCTTTTGGACGCGAAGAAAGAGTTGGAGAAATTTGAAAACATGGAACGCGAACAAACGCAAGATTTTCTCAACGCCGAGGCGCAAAACACCAAAGTCATCGACGAAATCAGAAACCAGGCGAAATTAGCCGAACGAGCGTTGTTGGAACAAATGGAGTTCGTGAGAAACGAGACGAAGAACGAAATTGAGACGTTTAAAGCGGACATGGAAGTGCAAGAGCAAAAAATGAGAGCGGATATGGCCGAGGAACTCGAAAAGAAGAAACAAACGCTCGAAGTGCAAATGAGCATTCCGTTGGAGAAAGCGAACGCAAGAATCGTCGATTTGGAGCAAAAGTATCACGACATTTCCGTGAAGTTGATTCAAAGAAAACACGAGTTGGCAATCGCGAACGAACTGTTGAAATCGGTCCAAAACGAGTTGTTTACGCGAGAACAAGCGCACGACGAGGAAATCCAATCTATACAAGAAGAACTCACGAAGGCGAAGAACGAGATTTCTTTATTGGAAGCGTCCATCATCGAAGCCACGGAGAATGAGGGCATGCGCGTCGCGAATATTGAGAGACAACTCGCGAATGAAAAGTTTGCGCACGAAAGCGCAAAGCTAGCCTCGTACGAGGCCGAGACGGCGTTGAAAGAAGCCGAACTCGCTTTCGATGCCGAGAAGAAGCAACTTCTCGTAAACTTGGCACAACAGTTGGAAAACGAAAAGCATGACTACGAGAAGGACGCCGAAATGGCCGTCAAAGAGATTGAAATGATTGAACTCGAAGTCGAAGAGTCGAAGAAGACGAAAATCTCCTTGGAGCAAGAGTTGACGAAGATGCACCAACACTACGAGGAGACGACGTTGCGCGCAAACGAGAGAAACCGTTCGTTACAAAGCGAGTTAGAAAACATGAAGAATAGAGTTCAAGCGTCTGCGGCAAAAGCCGAGGAAATGGAAAAGGCACAAATGGAAGCTTTGCAGCAAATTCAAATGGAAAGAGCAAACTTTGCCTCGGAGAAAGAGGAGATGCTCCAAGAGAAAGAGGAGATGCGCCAAGAGTTTCAAGCCAACTCGAAGCAATACGAGAGGGAAATTTCCAACTTGCACGAACGCGTAAAGAAGGAGCAATCAAACGCGAAAACCTTCCGCGACGCTTTAATGCACGCCGAAGAGCGTGTTCAAGGGTTCATGCAGAAAATTACGACTTTGCAAACGGAGTTGGACTCTAAAACGGACTTGAGCGAAGACTACAAGGCGCGTTTGGACAAGGCGCAAAACTACGCGATGAAAGTCAAAATGGAGGCAGAGATGAAAGTCAAAGAGCAAATGAAGAAAGTGTGGGAGTTGGAAAGAACTTTGCAAGAGAAAGATTCGGCCGTGGAAAGCTTGAAACAAGAGTTACACGAGGCGTCGCAAGCGGCGTTGAATTTGGTCGAGCCTTCGGAAATCGAAGAAATGCAAAGAAACATGGAATTGTTGAACGCGCAAAAGATGGAAAAAGAGGAAGATGCCTCGAACGCGCGCGCCGATTTGTTGGCGCAACGAATGGTGAACGCTTCTTTAGTCGAGCAAAAACAAGAACTTGATGACAAAAACCGCGCGTTGCGCCAAGACGTAGTGACGAGACAAAGGTACGAAAACTCCGTTCACCTAAAGAACGTCCAAGAGACGGAGCAAAAGTTGAAGGATACGCAGAGAAACTACGAAAGTATGAAGCAAACGTTTCAAAATGCCGCGAAAGAAAACATCGAATTGAAGAGAGAGTTGAGTCAAACGGTTCAAATCGAGAACGCGGCGAAAGATGAGGTGAGAAGATTGACTGCGCTCGCGAATGAGCTCGAAAACAGACTCGCTGAAGCGGATAACCACGCGTTGCGAACGACCGAGACGTTGGCGAAAGTCAAAGAAGAAGCTCAAATCGAAGCGATGAAGATTGTCTCGGAAACCAAAGAACGCGCGAAACAAGCCGAGTCGTTGTTGATGAAAGAACGAACTGAAAGCGCCGTGACCTATTCCGCGCTCGAGTTGCAGTTAGGTTCGTTACAAATGGAGTTGGACAAAGAGAAGAAGCAAACGTCGGTTTTGTTCAGCGAACTCGATTTGAAGAAAGAAAAATTGAGCACCTTCCAGTCTGAATTCGAAGAAAGAGAAGCGCGAGCCGTGGAAAAGGTTCGAGAAGACTTCCATTACCAAATGCGCGCTCTTGAGGAGAAAGTTTTGATTGCCGAAGCCGCCACTCGCGACGCGGAGATGCGCGCGGAGGCTTTACAACAACTCGCGGAGAAAGCCGAAGACGACTCGGCGAGAACGTTTGACGCCGCCGTGAAGGCAGTCACGGAAGCAACGAATAACAGTGTCGCCGCTGCTGCCGCTACTGCTCCCGCTGCTCCCGCTCCCATTACTCCAACTTCTACCGTCATCACCGCGCAATCATCGTCGGTAGATCTCACAACGACGTCGAATAAAACGCCGCTTTCCAAAATGAAAAAAGCAGATCTCGTCGCCGCGTGCGAGGCGATGAACTTGGACGCCGCCGGAACCGTCCCGGTCTTGCGAGCGCGATTACGAGCCGCAGACTACTAAATGATGATCAAAGTAAAAATCCTACTACATCTACAACTCCTATACCTACTGACCCCGCGAGAATGACCCCTCTTTTTCGCGTCATCTATAGATGAAACGTTTTGTAAAAATGAAAGAGAGAGAGAGAGATCTCCTCTTCTGTCTACTAAAAAATAATTTTTCATGATGATTTTTTTTTCAACTAAAAACGTCAGAAAAGAAAGCGCACACACACGATGGCCTTTTTCTTTCTGGTGTTGATTTTCTTCACCCTTACCACCACCTCAACCATCGCGACGAAGACGAACGACAACCAAAAGCCGAAGGTGGTTCAAAAACACTTCTTAGGCGTCGACCCTCTTTTCCAGCACAAATACTCCTTTGATGACGATGACGATGAAAAAAAATTCGCGTGCAACGACGGGAAAACAATCATCGATTTTACAAAAGTAAACGACAACTTTTGCGACTGCCGAGAAGACGGCTCGGACGAACCGGGCACGAACGCGTGCAGTCACGCGATACACTCGCACGGCTTTTACTGTCAAAATCTCGGCTCGACTGCGAAACTGATCAAAAGCTCCTTCGTGAACGACAACGTTTGCGATTGTTGCGACGGTTCGGATGAAAAATTCAACACGAAAAAACACTGCGAAAATACGTGTTCGAAAGACGGTATGAGGACGATGGAATCGTTGCGAGAAGAGGTTCGAGATTTCGAGATTGGCATTCGAAAGAAGCGAAACGAATACGCGAAGAAGATGGAAAACGCGAAAAAAGAAGCGGAGAAAGAAGTTGTTCGATTGCAAAAAGCCGTCGAACAGTTGCGGGAAGAAAAAGAAAAGAACGAGGCGGAAGAGGAGAAGGCGAACGAAGTCTTTCGAGAAAAGGAGAAGTTGAAAGAAGAGAGAGAAGAAGAGGAGGAGAGAAAGAAGAAACAGGAGGAGGAAAAGGAAAAGGTGGAGGAAGAAGAGAAGAGACATCATCATCCAGACGACGAGAGCAAAGAGGAACGAGAGATGAGAGAGATGGAAGAGGAGATGCGGGAAATCGAGCGAGAGGAAGGTGAGGTGGATCGAGCAGCGGCGAAAGTGGCCGCGAGCGATAGCAACGACGAAAAAAAGGGAGAAGAAGATATAAACAGAGAGGAGACGGACGAAGAGAGAGGACGACGGATTGCCGAGCAGTGGGTGCACGGAGACGACAACGATCATCGTGAAGGAGAAAATGAAGAGGAGGAAGATTTCATCGATGGCGATTATGGACATCACGATCCCTACGAAGAAGAGGATGACTACGACGAAGATGGTCACTATTCCCCTCACGACGACGACGACGACGACTTTGACGACGACGACGACAACAACATCGGGGAGGAAAGAGATGTGGAAGCATCGAAGAAGGAAAAAGTTGGAATGTTTGGACGCGTGAAACAAATGGTAATGGGCAACAAGAAAGCAAAGAAGAAAGCGAGAGGCGGCGGATCTGACAACGAGGACGACAACAAAATGGGAGAGGAAGAACGCGCGCTCGAAGACGCTCGGAAAGTAAAAAACGAAGCGTCGAGGAAAGCAAACGAGGCGAGGGAAAAGTTCGAGGAATCCAACACGAAGTTATCGGCATTCAATGCGAAAATAGAACGACTCTCGTCCGAGACTGACGACGAAACCACGAAGCTGCTCCTCGGCGCGTTGTCCGACCAGTGTTTTTCTACAAAAGCGGATAAATACACGTACGAAATTTGCCTCTTTGGCCAATCAAAGCAAGACAACCACGTGCGATTAGGCGACATGAAAAGCGAGATTACCTTTGACGACTCGTCGGGTAAACGTTTCGCGAAATTCGAAAACGGCGAAAAGTGTTGGAACGGACCGAAAAGGTCCATGACGGTTGAATTAGTTTGCGGAAGTACGGAATCTTTGTTCGACGTTCAAGAACCGAGCCGGTGCGAGTATTCGAGCAAATTATACACCCCAATAGCGTGCGACGAGAAAACATTAGATGAGAAGAAAATAGAGCTGGACAGTTTAGCAGAGCGAGAGAAAAATACCAACGAAGAAGCAGAGGTGGAGTACGTCGTAAACTTTTAAAAGTTGTGAAGTTTTAAAAGCTTGCTATTTCTACGTGTTTATGCAGCGCTCTCTTCTAACAAAATCATCATCAGTGTGTTACTATAAATCACACGTCAAATCCTTCCTTTCGTAAACACACCAAGTGCGCTTCCACTAATTTCTTGCATCTCTCGTCCTCCGCGCCGAATTCTCCCACGCACTGATCTCTCGGTTCTTTCGTCTCTGGACACGCGCAACAGATTTTCTTCTTTTTTGGTTGTTGTTGTTTTTCTTCTTCTTTCTTCTTCCTCCCCCAAAACATTGTGTATTCTTCGTATCACAATCAATCACACGCACAGTTATGACGTTTCGTTTCGTTCTTTCGCAATTTTTTTTTTCTGTCTCCCCCTCTCGTCCACCCAAAATTCCATATACGCTCGATGATGATGAAAAAAAGAACAACAAAAACACGGACGAAGAAAGTTCTGCTCTTTTTCTCACACATCAAAAAATCCAGTCACGATGAGTCAAAAAAAAAATATCTGTCTGTCGTCATCTTTCTTTTCCGATCTCTCTCTTTCCTTTTCGCGTCGTCGTCAAAAGTAATACACTCGTACTGTGTTCTCTGCGCTCAACAAAGATATCACAGTAAAAGAGAAAATGATCTGCTGTCATCATCATCAGCGAGTTTTGTTACTCGTCGCGACAACAACAACAACAACAACAGCAACTCGCACGTCTTCGTCTGTTCGAAGATTTGGAAG
>Ga0115555_1002167_pt1 | contig 13194 bp, 9 predicted proteins | sample COGITO_mtgs_1104_2_FD_87285 | JGI IMG/M metagenome (GOLD analysis project Ga0115555, IMG submission 87285) | Pelagic marine microbial communities from North Sea - COGITO_mtgs_110407 | ecosystem: Environmental > Aquatic > Marine > Epipelagic | place: Germany:Helgoland, sampling site Kabeltonne... | reverse complement strand
TCTTCGCAGAGTACGTTCGAAACAGAGACCGCTTGTGGTGACAATAATGATGATGAGCTTTTTTGATTATTGTTTTTGGTGTCGATATTGAAATACCGACTGAAACCGAGGAGGATGGATTTTTTGTGTCTCGAAGCAAAGTTTTGCGGGAGATGCCAATACACGCGAATCAAGGTGCGAGCGAATCTCTCGAACGTCAAATTATCATCATCCTCGTCGCTGCTTTTCAATAACCATTCCGCCACCTCTTTAGAGCAGTCTTTGTCGTCGTTCATAAGGAAAGTCGAGTCAATAAATTCGTGGTAGTTAGCCGTCTTCCTCAATTCGTCCGCCAAGATTGCGACTGAGTTTAAGGCTTCGCGACGTTGGAATGATGATGATGATGATGATAATAGTGATACGTTTCCTTTGAGTTTGCGCGAGGCCCGCTCGGCGTGAAGACCGAGTGGCATTCTGTTTCGTTTTCTTAAAGGGCTACGCCTCCATCATCTTTTCTTTTCGATGCGATAATTTTTTTTTATGGCGGCTATACGAGTACATACTGTGATGCAGAGGCTCTTTTTTCAACTGATTCTATGCACGGTACTATTATTTATTCTAACGTATACGCGGATATAGACTTTGAGACGTCGGCAATAACTACAACGGAGTCGTCGACGAAATCACCCGTGGCTATCGCAGACACCTTCAAACCGTGCTCGATTGTTTCCAGAACGCCTCCTGTTTCGAGCACTTTGTTGGCACTCTCTTCGCGTTCGAGCGTCCAATCCCAGATGACTATTTTTCCATCCAAACCTCCAGAGATGATTTTCGATCCCTCGTGTCTAGGCAAAAATTGCGCGTAAGAACACGCGTGGGTGTGACCGAATCGAGAACCATCCTCTTTCATCGCCTCGCCTAAGTGTATGGCGGAGAAATTCTGTAAAGGCATGGCGCTGCCGCCGCTCTTCTTTTTGCCGTTGGACGTATTCTTCTTTGAGGAACCTGTTTTACCATCTAAATCTAATACCGAGACAATACCATCACCTCTTGCCACAACGCACAAACGTTTCATGCTACCAATGCTAATATTGCTGTTACTGCTACTACTATTAATACTATTACTACCAACGAACGTATCCTCCTCCCAACATTTCATGGAGTTTATGAACGGCGGATTGAACGCCGTAGACGTCGATTCAACGAACGCTTCGTTTCCTTTTCGTGCCGATTGCACCTCTTTTATTTTCCACACGTTTAGCTCTTTGTTCTTGCGATTAATCTCCCATTTTTTCACCGTACAGTCGTATCCAGCAGAGATGATCTCCTCAGGTTTGTGCGCTCGAAAGCTCACAGCCGTGGCGCACCCACTCGAGGCGTCGCCGTGCGCGTTCTTAAACGTTTGCATGAGTGGGAATTCTTCTCCTCCATCTTCTCTCATCGCTAAACTCACTACGTTTACATCACCACTGTCGTCAGCTACGGCCATCCTGTGGCACTTTGCATCAAGCGCTAACGCACTAACATCGTCTGAAAAAGTTCTCGAAAATATTTTTGACTTTGTTTGTTGTACGTCGTCGTCGTTCGAGGAGGAGGAGGAAGTAGTTTTACGTCTGTCGTGCATTTCGAGCACCTCGTTACGGGCAAAATAAACGTATCTTTCCGGATCTATTGCATCGAACAAACACGCTCCAATCTCCTCGCCTTTGAATCTCCACTTTTGTTGTTGTTGTTGTTGTTGTTGTTGTTGTTTTTCTTTTCCTTCAATGTCTTTGTTTCGGGAGACAGTTGATAAACGCAAGTCGGTGATGAAAACGTGGCCGCACTCTGTTCCCGCGAGAACAAGCGAGGATTGACGAGCGCGATCGACGCAGAGTGTGCCTTTCCGTATGGTCCCTGGCATGTCATTTACGAGCGTTCGTGAACGACTCGTGGTCGTTGTAGTCGCTCCGCCGCTCATTCTAAACAAAAATACGCGAGTAATTTTTAGTAAAGATGAGAGCGCGAATGAGTGAGGAAAACGCGGGGAGGGGGACAGACAAATCACAACAACAAGGAGAGGGTATGAATCGAAACTTATATATTTTGTTAATCGTACATGTACAGATAGGCATTTTCGATATCATTATTCAACGCGAACAGACACTATTTCTCCTTCATTTTCTTCATTCTTTTGGAATGAGCTTTCTTTCAGGCGTTCCTGGACGCGGCGCCGCACGACTGAGCGTCGTCGCTCCACCTTGAGAAGATAGGTCGCCGCCTAACAAATCTCTATAATCCAACTGTTTATCGCCGTTGATATCCAAACGCATAAACTTTCTCCTAATTTCTTCTACATCCTCTGAATCTACTTTACCGCTCGCTAATAACATGGCGACGAGGAAATCGAATTCGCTCGCGTACCCTTTCTTTCCACCGATATCAATCAGCGTTTGCGCAGTGAGCTGAAAAGATTCCACGGCGGACTCATCCTCCAACGATTGGTACAACGTGTTCTTCGCAATCAACGATAACGAGTACGTCACCAAACCTATCGAGCACAAGCCATATGCACACGTAAAAAGTCTACCGGGGTCGGTGACGGGATAGATATCCCCGTAACCAACAGTTGTTGTGGTGACAACAGCCCAATAAATACAATCGAGATACGTGTGTCCTTCGATGGCGTGGAAAATCGCTGCTCCGGAAATCACCACCGCGAGAAGCATTCCTACGGCGTACCACACAGAATTTTTTCTCATGCTTTGGATATCTTCGTTCACTTTTTGCGTTGACTTTTCGTGGCTGCCTTTTTGCAACAAGTTTGGTTCGTACTCTTCCGTACCTTTCATTTTATGCGACGAGACGATGGCTTCTCGCAAGGTGACCAAGTCCTCTTCAATTTCGCGGCTACGCTTTTCTTCGAGTTTCCCTCGAACATCTTTCGCCTTGACGAGAAACCACATCGTCAAACGATCAAATACAGAAGCAACGATTACAATTCCCGTAAATATCAAAACCATGATGTATATTTTACCGCCGTCGGAGACTGGGTAATAATCGCCGTACCCGATGGCCATGATGGTTACAGCGACGAAGTAAAACGCTTTCACGAAGGAACCACTAAACGCCGGTTCGTTCGGATCCGTCATCAGAATAACCACCGATATGCCAATGTAGCAGGCAAAAATAGGCAAGGTCCAATCGATGACGAAGTTTGCTAACGCACTTCTCTCGCTCCGTTTATTCTTCGCGTTTAATCTCCACTTAGACAAATGGTCCACCAGCCTTCTCCTCCGAAAAGGAAACGTTTTGTTGGTGGAATCGTCGTGCGCGTCACCACCATACTTCGTGGACGGCGAGCCGTTGTTCGAACCACGACCAATCCCTGATGAACGCATGGCGTACGGATCGTACGCATCGTCGTCTTCGAACGAGTTGTCGTTCGAGTTACTCTTGCTCACGGTCCCGTACGTGGACGCGCCTTGGGTTATAGATTTCTTTTCAGCCATCCTCGCGTTCTTTTTGTCCTTCACGAATTTTGTGTTAACGAGACGATTTTACGAATACGACGATTCTTTATTTATGCTTAATTATATATACACTCGCTCGATCGACGACGTAAGAACGACGACGACGATTCTTTTATTCACTCTGTCTGCTTTTGTAGGAGTGAATGAAGTGCGTGTGTTGCTCCTTATTTTTGCGGAGATGATTAAAGAAATTGGCCGCGGTCTCTTTTTTTTTACTTTGGTGTTTAGGGTGGTGACAAAACGAGGAAAAACAAAAGAGAGAGCAAATGCACACGCCACAAAACGAAGAACGAAGAAGACAGAAAACATACAGAAACATCATGTTTTTCCGTATTCTCCCCTCTCTCTTCTACTCCTACGTATCGTCGTTATCACAACAACAACAATTATCACAACAACAACAACAACAACAACAAAAGAGTAATAATAACTTTCCTTTGCCTCCTCAACTGTGCATTGCGCTCGTGTTTCTTCTCATCGACGCTCTGAAATTTGTTTTCCACGAGAAAACGGGCGAAATTTGGTCGTTACAGAGAAGAATAAAAACTTTAAACAACACGATAGGAAGAGAAGCAGACGAGAAACGAAAAGAGGAGCTGAGGAAGAAAGAGAAAGAGTTGCTGACCAAACGAACGCCGTTGATGCGAAAACTAATGAGCTTTGGACACTATCTCTCGTGGTTAAAGTTTCTCATCTCCTCAGCCTTCATAAAGAATTTCTTCGGTGTGCCTCTCTTCGAGGTGCCGAGAGTTTTAGTCTGGCCATTGGGAAGATTTTTAGCGTTTCCTCACGGTAACACCTTTGAGTTTGGCCAAATAGCGGTCATTCCGTGGGTGTGTCTCTCCAGCGTGTGCAGCGTACAACTGACGAACGTGTTGTTGGGACCGTTTATTCTTATGTGCTGCTCTTCTTCTTTGGTCGTTTTTGGTCGTCGGCGCCGAAGAGATTTGACTTTGTAGCATAGACGTTAGTTGGTACTTTATTAACAGAGATGAGTCCGACGACTGACTCCTTTACGCGCGCGGGTGTGTAACTGGTAGCGTCGTCGTCGTCGTCGTCGTCGTCGTCTTCGTAGATTATTATTAGCGTTTAGTAATAGAGAATAGGAACTTGAGAGTTTAACAAAACAACAACCTTTTGTGACCTTTTCTTCTTCTTCTTCTTCTTCTTCTCCTTCTTCTTCTTCTTCTATCAAACCTCACTCTCTTTTCCTCTGCTCTACGAAAAACATAAGATGGGATTCCAAAAGTCCTCCGCGGCTGGTAAGAAGAAGAAGAAAAAGAGCAGCGGCAGCAGTAACAGTTCGTCCGCAGTGAAGATATCGTCGCAAACGCCAATTTTCGGATCCATCGAAGACGGCGACGAAGAGGAATTCGATTTGGTTTTACGAGAGAATCCCGACGCCATCAGCGAACGTAACAAAAACGGTTGGAGTCCTTTACACCAAGCGTGCTTCTCGGACAGAGCAGAGTTTGCGAGAAAACTCGTCGAGCTAGTCGGCGAAGAGAACAGAGTTGCTTACATCAACGCGCCGTGTAAAGATGGAGATACTCCTTTGCACTACGCCGCCTGTCAAGACGCCGTCTCGTGCGTAGAATTCTTACTCTACCAAAAAGGCATAGAGTTAGAGTGGAAAGACTTGGACGGCGAAACAGCCTTGGACGTTGCGCGGCCGAAAGCGAAGAGATTAATAAAGGAAAGATTAGAAAAAATAGCAACAAACAGTACAGACGAGGCGGTGATGATGACGACGTGATTGAGAGAGGTAAGAAGTTCCTCAAAAGGATTCTGATTTTTCTAGTCGCTGCGCGCGCAATTGTCAGTGTATCGTTCGTAAAAATAAAATGAACAGTACTGTAACCGAGTATATGAAACTACATCTTATTCTTCTTCTCTTCTATTCAAAGTGTTTCTTACTATTCGAAGAAAAGATTCTCCCTGAAAGCGTGCGTCGCGAAATCTGGAGAGCTGAGATGCACTCTCCGAAACGCGTTGTGTTCTTGTTGTTGTGGCGGTTCGTGCGCCATCTCCTCTGCTCCTTCCTCCTCTTGCGCATCGCGCGATGACGCTTTCTTTTTAAGAGTACTACTAATCCCTTCCAGACCCGCTGCATTCCAAGCCATACCAGTCAAGATGACAAACATGAACGAAAGAATAACATTCTCTCGTCTGCGTGCCTGCGCGCGACTGTTTTCAAACTCCTTCAGCGCACCCATCAAGGCGTGCTCGGACTTTGTGAATCTATCCGCTTGCCTCTCCGTTTCTTTGTCGCACTTCGACGCAGATTTTTCCATCCTTCTCGCGGCTTCATTCAACGCGTTCGAAGAGTTTGTCACCACCGCAGCAATCTCATCGATTTCTTTATTTAAATCGTCCAACGCACCAGCGTATCGCTCGTTCAAGCTTTCGATGTAACGGTCAAGCACAGATTGGTTCAATTCCAAATCTTTCACTTTCTGCGCGAGTTTACGGAAAACGTTTTCGGAACCTTTACCGCCTCCTCCGGGTTGCGAAGCCGCTGCGGCCGCTGCTGCCGCCGCCGCTGCCGCCGGCGTCGAAGCACCTTCAGATGAAGAAGCAGAAGCGCCGCTCTCGTTCGATTTCGTCTTATTGCTGAGGGACGACGATGATGGCGGCGGTTTCATCTGGCCAGCAGATGAGGCGTTGGAATTTTCTTCACTCGTCGCGTCAGCCTCGGGAACTTCCGTAGCAAGCGTTGCGTTCGCAGAAGTAGTGGTAGTAGCAGCGCTAGAAGAAGGGGTGGTTGTGCCACTATTCTCTCTCGTGTCGCGCGAAGACTTATTGGCTGTTGCCGCCTGCTCATCCTTTGAGGGCAATGTATCTTGCATCGCCGCGTTCACTTCCTCCTCGTTCACTTCATTTTTTTTCACATTGTTGGTGGCAGCAGCGACCGACTCGCTGCCGGTTGAATCAGTTTTACTTGTACTACCACTACCACCACTACTACCTTTCGAATTCTTCTCTGTTTTCAAATCTTCTTCGCCTTCCCGAGCTGACACATCGGTAGTACTCGAAGGCTTATTCCCACCATTATCAGTTGCATTCTCGTTATTCCCGTCGCCGTCGAGGTTCTCGTCGCGAGTAATTCCCACAACATCGGCGTCGTCAACATCAGACAAGGCAGAACCGTCCAACGCATCGTTGTTGCTATTCTCTTCCTCGAAAGATGCCGATGCTTCTGCTTCCTCAGTCTCGTCCGTTTCGCGAAACAATTGCTCTACTTCCTCAACCTCTTCTTGTAACCTCTCCATTTCTTCCCGAAGCGTCTCTTTGGCATCTTTACCGTGAACGCGAAAAAGAGAAACCGTACAAAAGTGATGAGATCCAAAATGCGTCAAGAAGCGAAGCTGTACGTATCGCACCCATTCGTTCGCGGGAATGGAAAACTTTTGCGGCTCTCTCGACCGCGAGGCTTCACAAGTAGCGAGCTTTTTCCAACCGTCCTTATCGCTGTGATGACCGTCCGTCCCCCAAATTTCAAAGTCGTGCATGCCGGAAGAGTGAAATTCGTAGTCGGCGACGATAACTTGTGTCAAAGTTGCTTCTTCGGAGAGTTCGACAGTTACCCATTTGCTTTCTGCGTTGCACGGAGATATGTAATACGAGTCCATATCTTCTGAAAGCATCGCAGAAGCGTGCTTCGACTCCTCGTTACTCGAGATAACTTTTGCTCCATTTCGGACCGAGGCTAAATTATACTTTTCTCGGTCTTCTTTGGTGACGGATTGAGGATGTATAATTTTATTGGCCATGTCATCATCATCATCATCATCATCGTCGTCTTCATCATTTGCATCGCTTGCTTTGCTGTCTTCGCTGTCAAGATGGTTGTTCTCCTTCGAATCTGCAACGTTATTATGCTCGTCAGCACTGCTCTTATCAATCTCCGCTTCTACTTTTGTGCTGCTCTCAGACGACGAAGCCGCCGCGTTCACATCTAATGCGGATGTTTCAGATTCCTCGGATTTTTCCGCCGCGCTCTTTGTATGCTCAGTCTCATCGGCCGCTTTTTCGATGCCGTCATTCCCTGCGTGCTCTTCGTTTCTATTTGTCTCCGTTTCTCTGTCTCCTTTATTTTCGGAAGTCTTTGCACTCGACGCCGTCTCCTTGTTCGCGACTTGTGCTTTTTCAGTCTTCTCGATGTCCGTTTTCTCGTTCGCACCCTTTTCATCTCCATCAGAAGCTTTTTTCTCCGACGACGCAGTGGTAGATGATAATGACGACGACGACGACGACGACGACGACGCTGATGCTGCAGACTGTTCCTCCGCGAGAGTGGCATCATCCGAAACGGAAATTCCGGATTTGGTGGATTCATCTGCTTCCTCTCCAGGTGTAGACGAGTTCAGGTCTTTCTCGCCGTTGCTCGCGACCACCACCACCGGTTGTTGTTGTTCGCCGCTGCTGCTAATATTCTCGCCGCTTTTCGTTGCTTTTTTAGCCTTCTTCTCCAACGCTCGTTTTTGCTGAAGTTGTTCTTGCACGGATGTTTTGTACGCCTTCAACGAGGGCAAGACTTCGCGCTCTGTCTTCTCCCTCTTTTTCAACAGCGGCACGGGACCAATCTTTTCGTCTTCGTCGTCGCCTTCGTCGCCTTCCTTCTGGACGTCGTAAACGCAGAATTCATCTTCTAACGGTGACTTTTGCAGTACGAACGAGGCAAATTCTACGCGCGAGTACACCTTCGACCGTCGCTCGGCGTATTCCTTTTCCTTTTGTTTGTTTGATTCCTCCGCGGTGGCGTCTTTAAGAATAGTTGCCACCACGGGAGGCGCTCCTACTTCTGTGGTGCCAATTTCTCCAGCTTTCCTCGCGGCGTTGTCAGCAGAAGAGACCCCGGGTTCACTTGCCTCTTTTGCGAGCACGTATTGAACAAAGACTGATTCCTCATCGTTGAAAATCAAAAATGAGAGGAGGAAGAGAAGAAGTGCGCCCCATCGACGCGTCGGAAATTGTTGGCGCATCATTTTTGTTGTTCAGTCGATTCTCTCGGTGACGATTCTCTTTCTTTTCTTCTCTCTCTCACGTGGGAGTAATCGCAAACATGATGTTGTATCTGGCGCGTTATGGCTCTGTTTCACACTCACTTCTTCTTCTTCTTCTTTTTCCCTTCGATAATGATAACAACCCGGAGTTTTGCTCTCCACTACCTTTTCTCGCTGTTCGCTGTTGAATGCGTTGAATTTTTGTGGGTGCAGGTCACGTCGTTTTTGTTTACTGACTTCTTATTAAAATGTTGCCTCTCCTCCTGCTCGCGTCAAAATCGAAGCTCCCTCTCTCGGGAGATACAAAAAACACGCAGCAGGTGCTCACTAACAACAACTACATACTATTATCAAACGTATAATAATATAAAACGAGGAAAGAAAGATAAAAGAAAAAGTGAATAACGAGTAACAATGTCGTCGGCTGCGAAGGCGGTTTCGCTCAAGTGTAACGTATGCGGCCTTCTTTTGAAAAGCGTGGAGGAGTGTCAAACACACGGGGAGATGACCGGTCACGCCGATTTTGCAGAGTCAACGGAAACAATAAAAACGATGAAGTGTCGAGAGTGCGGGAAACGATGCAGAAACCTAGAGGAACAGAAATTGCACGCGAACTTTAACGAAGGTCACAGCGTGTTCGTTCCGTGCGAAGAGAGCGACAACGTGGTACAAACGGCGAAGGAGTTTCGAAAGATGGAGAACGACATGCGCGAAGACGCCGGGTTGCCTCTCAAGAAGAAAAGCTCAAATAAAGACGACGACGTCATGATCATCGACGATGACGACGACGACGACGACGACGACGAAAAAGTTGAGCCAGAAGTTTCGAAAGAGATGGTTGAAAAGTTAAAGGAGCTGGGATTTGCGCACAATCGATGCGTGCGCGTTTTATTCGCGACGCAGTCGGATTCAGTCGAGCAGTGCGTGCAATGGCTCGCCGAACACCAAGACGACCAAGGAATGGACGAACAACTGCTCGTTTCGAAGAAGAAAGCCGCGGCAGCGGTGAAGAAAAAACTTTCGAAAGAAGAAGCGCGCGTGGCTGCGGAGAAACTTCGCTTAGACGTCGCCGAAAAGAAAAAGAAGGAAGAAGCAGAGTTGGAAAAAGTGCGAGAAAAAGAACGCATACGGTCTGGAAAGGAACTCTTAGAGGCGAAAAAGAAAGAAGAAGCGCTGCAGTTCAAACGAAACGCAGAGCTGCGACGAATAGAAAAACAAGAAGAAGAGAAAGCTCGTGAGAAAATTAGAGTGAAACTCGAGGAAGATAAGAAAGAGAGACGAAGGAAACTCGGCTTGCCGGAAGAGTTGACGCCGGAGGAAATCGAGCGAGAGAAGAAACGAAACGAAGAAAAGGCGCGAAAGGTGAAAGAGGAGGTGGAAAGAAAAGAAAAACAAGGCGTGGGAGTCGTGCGCCCCGTGCAACTCGCGGAGAATTTGCGAAAAAACCTCGTCGACGTGAAGAAGAAGCACAACGATACCGATCCCGCTGGCGTGGAAAGGTGCTACAAAACGCTGTTAGCTTATCTAGGTAACATCGCGAAAAATTTTGAATGCGAACCGAGCGACGAGGCGTACGAAAAATACAGAACACTCAAAGTAAACGGCAAAGCTTTTTCGGAAAGAGTGAAAGCGTTCGATGGCGACGTGTTTTTGAAAACGTGCGGCTTTTGCGAGCAGAAGAACGACGCCGGCGAAGACGTTTTACATTTGCCAAAGGAAAAAATATCGCTCGCGGAACTCCAACAGGCTGGAATAGAAATCGATAACGCCTTGAAGAACCCATTCTTTGGAGTTTTGTAAATACTATACGAAAATAGGATTTAGCGCAAATGTTATTACTTACACATACAACTTGGGGATAGATGGTCGTCGCGCGTGTAATAAACTCGCACTTTTGAAAAATCGAAAAACACTTGAAATAAAAATACACGAACACAAAAGACGTCAAAATATCGCTGCTGCTTCTTGCGTCCTGTGAGCGCGCCGCGACGAACCTACTTGAACGTACCAAAGGAGACGCTGAAGACGCGCGATGGATAATAATGAAGCGCCTGTTATTAAAACAACCGAAGAAGTGAGCATTAAGCCGGTATGCGCGACCGTCAAGGAGAGAAGGATTCTCGTTCCTATCGATATCGCTTCTCACCAGCACTCGAAGATATCAACAGAGTTTGTGTTGAAGCATTTGATCAAGCCGAAGGAAAGCAGTATTCATTTCTTGACGATTATACCGAGGAAAGAAGTGAGCGAGTACTCGAGCACTTTGTCACAGAACGCCTCGCGTTGCAAAGCAACTGAACTCTCTATTGAACGATGGTTCAGGGAGATTTGTGAGAAAAATGAAGTCGCGTTTTCGGTGGAAGCAGTGGAGTTGGCAAAGATGTCGAATAAAACAATATCGTCAATCATTTGCGAACGATGCCTTCGTTTCTCGGGGAAAGTATACACTCTCGTCGCGTTGGCTGCGCACAACAGAAGCGGCATTGCAGAATTCTTTCTCGGAAGTGTTTGCAAATATGTCGTCGCAAACGCGTGCATCCCCGTATGTGTTATCAACACAGCTCCACAAATAAAAGAAACGGCTTGAAGTGCATGTGTGTGTGTGTGCGTGGTTGTAATAAATAAGCGTACTGTAGCTAGTTTACTAGTGAGACAAAGTTTTGAAGCTACTTACTATTGAGTACACAATTCTAATTACTATCATCTTCCTCGATGCGGAATTCCGGCGCTTTATCGCTACCCGATATGAAATACCACGCAAAGCTCGGCAGTCTTAATACGCTTGGTCTCTCCCGCTTCTTCGCGACGACGACTGCAACTTTCTTCGTTACAGATGTTTTCTCGCTTATCTTTTCTGCTCTCTCAGTACCGCTATGGACTTTATCGTTCCTTGCTAATTCCACGTCTTGACCGATGTTACTACTATCTTGCTCGAGAAGAAATCGTCGTCTCAACTTCTCGTTCTCGCGTCTTATCTCTTCATTCTCAGTCCGCAATTTCTCCACAACCTTCACCGCCGCGTCCTTTTGTCTCTCAGCTTCCTCCATTTTCTTGTGCGACTCTCTATCTCGCATCTCCGCGTTCTTCTTCATGAGACTTGCGAGTTCTAATTCCTCTTTTACCGCTCGCGGAGACATCATTATTTGGTGTTGATGTTCGTGGCGGTGTTCTACATTCCCTCGCGTGTCGTTTGTATCTGGCGCAGAATCCTTTTCCTTTCCCTTCTCTTGCTCTCTCTGGTTATGCATATCTTCCAGTTTAGTTTCCAAGAGCGCATGTTTCGTTTTTAATTCAGTATTTTCTTCTCGAAGACGATTTAATTCAACCTTTGTCGCACTCAAATCGGCAAACATCACCAGCACCTTGTCTTCGGCTTTCTCCAACGCTTCCTTCATGACGCGTATTCGTTCTGTTTCTACATTTGTCATTTCCTCGTTTTCGTTCGCCTTTTCTTCACCGCTATTCGCGTTACTCTTTCTACTCTCTTTCACTAGTTGTAACGCATCCGCGAGCTTTTGTTTGGTTGCGTGTAACTCTGTCAAGGCAAACTTCCCATTCGTCGCCTCTCGTCGCTCTCTTTCAATCGCCACTTCTGCTCTTTGCAATCGCTCCGACAAGTCCTCGCACGCTTCAGCAATCAGTTTTGGACGCTCTATATCTATTTCTTTCCGTACTTGTTCATTCAATCGCTCGTTCTCCTCTTCCAGGGAGGCGAGTTCGCTTATGCTGTCTGCGAGTGCCGAGCGCAGGTCTCGATTCGTTTCCAAAAGAAGCGTCGTGGATGTCTGCGTAGTCGTTTGTGTCCTTTGCGAATGTATTGGATCTGCCGCTATTCGACTCTCGATTTTATCAATTTTGGTCCCCACACTCGCTTGCGACGGTGAAGGTGAAGTAACCGCAGTTGTTGTTGATGTTGTCGTATTTTCTTCTGCCTCGTGAATAAAATGCAACTTTTTTTCAGTGACTTCATCTCGTTCTTCTTCTATCTCTGCTTCGGCTGGTATTGAATCGGTTGACTTTGTCTCATTTAGTGTTGATTTCGGGACCACTTTCTTTGCTGGCGTAGGCGTTGGTGAGAGTATAGGAGATGGAAACGGCGAGTTTGTTATTACTTCGACAGACTTTTGAATTTCGTTTTTACGAGTGAAGTGGTCTTCAATAAATTTCGGTGTTTCTGGTGTGTCCGCCAAAGCCGCGTCATTAGAAGTTTGGCGAGCGGCACTTTGCGGAGTGTTATTGTTGTTGTTGTTGTTGTTGTTCTGATTCGAGTTCTTCTTTTTCTTTTTCTTACCACTCCCCATCGCTGTCGCGTTACGTTACGTTGCGAGCAACTTTTTGTTCAGTTTTGTGTGTGTTTGTTCCAAAACAAACAACAAAAAAGTTTGGCTTGATTTTGAATTTTTTGCGACAGCCAGACAGACACACAAAGTTTTCAAAAATTCAGCGCGCTCTGCAGAGCGCTTTGATAAAGATGGAGACTCAGGGGTCCTTTTTGAACGGCGCGGAGCCTTCTCCTCCTCTTCCTGATGCAACGAAAGAAGCGGAGAAAGAAGAGACGCGAGAAGGAGAAGGAGGAGAAGAAGAGCAGCAACAACGAGTGGAAGAAGAAGATTTCCCCGGGGAGGAGGAAAAGAAGGAAAGAAGTGAAATGAACAAAGAGGAAGAAGGAGGAGACGAAGAAGCACCGACGACGACGA
>Ga0115555_1002165_pt1 | contig 13220 bp, 13 predicted proteins | sample COGITO_mtgs_1104_2_FD_87285 | JGI IMG/M metagenome (GOLD analysis project Ga0115555, IMG submission 87285) | Pelagic marine microbial communities from North Sea - COGITO_mtgs_110407 | ecosystem: Environmental > Aquatic > Marine > Epipelagic | place: Germany:Helgoland, sampling site Kabeltonne... | reverse complement strand
TCGGGGGAGGGGATGGGTACTCACCTGCGCCATTTGGTCCAATCACGCAGGTAAAGTCCTTGAATGGACCAATCGTTTGTTCACCACTGTAGCTCTTGAAATTGTTGAGCGTGAGGTGTGAAACCGGCATCGTAACTTTCCCAGAGTTGTTTTACCTAATTTATATGAGACAAGTGACGGTTAGAGGTCAATTATGTGAAAATTTTCGCACTACCTTATGTGGTAGGGCACTCAAATGAAAGAGCGCCAAAAGCCTCGTTCGAAGGGTTTGTCGATGTTCTCGGTTGCTTATTATTTTAAACTGGGGTAAAGAGATCAAATTATTCTTTTTATGGTCGCCAGATACCAAAAGGTATTGATTTAACTCACCTAGGACAGCTTTCTTCGTGTTGTTTCTCGTGAGTTCGACTCGATATCCCAAAAATTAGTTGGTGCTTGAAAAGGCAATTTGGTATATTTTTGCACCATGCCACTCGACAACATCTTTCCTCTCGACGAGAATCAACTCGTGTCGAAATATTTTGTACTTTCGGCTGAGTACAGCTCTTCCACCTCTTTGACGAAGACAGCCTCCTCCTCCTCCTCCTCCTCCTCACCTGCTGATGTCGACGAACGACTGAATAACCTCCTTCAGCGCCTGGTTCCTGCACATGTTCTTGCCGACAAAAGGTTCGATAACTCAATTCTCAGATGTGTCTTGGCCGTTCAATCTCTCTGTCTCTTCTCTTCACAATGGAAATTCGTCCCCTCAAATTATTACAGCCAGCCTTTGGTGGTTAGGCAAAAGATTTTGGGTGCGAAAGATATCAACATGCTGTGTAAATCGGTAAGTATATCTCCGCCACTGAAGACTGTGATTGTTACATCACACCTTTGCATACATATTTTTCTTCAACTAACTCTTAATGCCCTGTGAACTGGCTAACCAACCACCTCACCTATCCTCTCTCGTCAACAGATCCTCCTCGAAAATAAGTCATGGGCGCCGTGTGATTCGTCAGATGACGGTACGAGACCAGAAAACAGCAAATTTTACCTGGTCATAGTTCAGTACAGTTCTGCTATTGACACAGGGAAACTAGGAAAGAGCGTGAGGGGACTGCTGCCAAAGGAGAAGAGAGGGAGCCCAAATAATTACAAATTCATGGTGGCGAGCGAAGAGGATAATGATCGGCTGAGTGGATATAGCCATAATTCTGTTTCACCGTTTGGAATGCTTTCCAAGCACGTTCCAATAATATTCCCCGTGGAAGCAGCAGAAGAGGTGGACTTTGTCTGGATGGGGGGGGGGCATGTTGACCTCAAGGTTGGTGTAAGTGTCGGAGATTTGAAGCGGTCGGGCGTAATGTTTGCGGAGGCCAGCACTAGAAGTTGACAAATAATAAAGAAATGAAAAAGGTTGATTTTTGCCGTTGAAAAGTGGTGATAGGAAATGCAAAATAACTTCCTAAAATACTACGTTACACGACAATGTTACTCCTACTGACAGCACTAAATGTTTCAAATCCCAGCAAGACCCTTGATAAACTCCTGGATAGTCTCAAAGCTCATGAAGATAATGCCCTGCCCAGGCACGACCCTACCAAGGCGTGGGATTATGCCAGCGTAAAACCCATGAATGCCTTCTTTCATCATGATTTGACGAAAACAGTCCAATGTCGATGAGTATTGGGACGCATTAATACCCTGCATCCTCGTTTTGACTACGTCAAAGGGGTTATTCCCAAGGGTGCTAAAACAGCCCGCGCTCATTCCTCCGAACAGACCCAATAGAGGGGTCATTGGCTTTTCCCCATCTGAGGTTACAATCCTCTTGTACTCGTTGAACCACATAAATCGTAAACCCTGGTTGCTCCCCTGCTTAAGAGCCGTCGCTCCAGCCCCTTGGTAAACTCCCTTCCACCCCTCCTCTTTCAAAATATGCTTGAACGCCTTAAGGAAGGGCATGTCCAGGTCGATGCATTTGGTTTTGACAGTCTCTACAGGAGCCACAATGATAAGCGCCTCAGACACCCCAGCTCCCAAGCCAGCCACGAAATTTTTTCCTGGAGTCAGTTTGCCATTAGAGTCTTTCAGTCGCCCCTTGATCTCTGCGTTCAGACCGAATCTACATACAAGCAAGTTAGTGCAGTTTGGGTTAATAGATTCAAAGATTCATTTGATTCAGATTCTCTGTGTTAATCTCTAGTGCTGTGCCTGCTCACCTTATACCAGCTTTAGGAATGCTCCCTACCAATGTAGGTGCAAGTCCTCTGTATAGCCCCAAAACTGCGTGCGATTTGATCACTTGTTATGTTAGCCTTATCGTCTGGTAAAAAGATTTGCATCAAATTTAAAATCAAAGGACACACTCACATCCTGACTCTGCAACAGTCCACCTCAGTCCGCTGATCATCCCAGTGTAGGGGAGAGGTGCCTTCGGGGACGACAATTGCAGCTGGGTTTTTATGAACTCCATCGGCCACACGGCGGTGGCTTCGATACCGCCGGCAACACAGCCAGCAGCAATGGGAACCCAAAAGGGCGTATCGGATGAAGATTGTGGCATTGGATGGATTAAGGGGGGTAAATGGTGGAAGATTTAGATCAAAAGCGCTTTCGGTGCTCGAGCAAGCCGCAAGTGACAATTCCTGGGGCTCCGGAAAACCCACATCGCCTATCTCCCATCCTAAAGGAATTTTTTCAGTAAATTTTGTCATTCTCGTGATAAAATGAAGTTCCAGCACTATTCGTTGGCTTTTACGTCGGTTGGAGTTTCACAGGGTCAGTTTACAACATCACAGACCATGATGACAGCGCCTTGATGAGGGGATAGTAGGCTTTTATTGTTATCAAGTCGTGTTTTGGGGCTGCTGCTGTTATTAGCAGCTATTTTTCCTATCCGCTTCGAGACTTTTCATGCGCATTTTTTGTTTTCTCACCCCCTCCCTCTCCTGATGCAGCTTTTTTAACGACAGGGACAGCAAATTCTCTGGCCTTCCACCCAAAAACTTTGAGAGAGGGTTCTTTCGATAGTCGGATCCATACGCGCTCGCACTCCCGTCAGTGTACGTGTCCACTTTGTGTCCGCACCCAACACACCTCTTCCCTGCATGCAACCCGGTCCTCCTCCCATGGCCTCGGATGCTCGTGTGCTTCTTGTGCCCCCAGCCTCCTTCAATGCTCGCCCGAGTGTACATGTGAGGATTGTCAGTGCGTCGATTGCAAGTGTGGTTCTTGCCAAAGCAGATCTGCGAGAGGCTGCGGCTGCATCGGTTGCTTGAGCGGACTCAGTTGTGTTGCTGGAGGGAGAAGGAGGGTAATGGCATTGAGGTCAACTTTGTCAGACGATGTTCAGGGTGAGGTGGACAGCGATGTGCCACCAGAGGTTGCTACCGTCGATGCAAGCGACGGTGATGATGCTGTTGCGCATAACATCGAGAGACCTGCAGGAAACAAAGGAACGAAGAAGAGGAAGCCCAGGCCTAAGGGGAAGCCTCTTAGCGACTTTGAAGTCGGTCAGGAAATTGAGGGGAAAGTCAAGAACGTGCAGTCATTTGGAGCGTTTGTTGGCTTTGGGTGCGAGGCGGATGGCCTCCTTCACATATCCAGGATATCGGACGACTACGTTGCTGATGTCAATGATGTAATTGATGTCGGCCAGGAGGTGAAATGTCGGATTCACGCAATTGATACGGAGAAGAAGCAGGTGAGAATGCTGTGCGTCGGAAATGTTGTGATGGAATGTGGTTATTTTTCTCAACTTTTTCTAACAGCGATCTCGCCAATCTCAAACTCACTCACTCTCAAACACCTTGGACAGGTGGCCCTGACAATGAAATCTGGTAATGACTCTGATAACGCCTCGTCACCCTCCGACAGCGGCGGGCGGCGCAAGGCTCGTCCACAGCGCTCTGGCGGGGATCGCGGCCAGCAGAAACTGTCATGTGTCGCCCTTGCAGAAGGGGGCTATGACGAAGAGAAATTCGTGGATGGGATGGTTGTTAGCACCATGGACTTCGGGGCATTTGTTCGCTTCGACACAAGCCAGTTTGGAGGAGAGCTTACAGGGGAACTCGATGGACTCGTTCACATTAGTGCCATGACCGCCGGCAGGTTAAACGCCGTTACCGATAAGGTCAATGTAGGAGACAAGGTCAAGATCAGGGTTAAAGACGTCGACAGCGACAATGTGAAGATCTCGTTGAGTATGATAACGAAGGAGGAGGAGCCGCAACGAGGAGGAGGAGGATCGAAAAATCAAGAACAGAGGTTTGACCCCAAGTCGATGGGGGCATCAGACTGGAAGGAGAGCATGGGAAATTTCGACCAGGCCGACTTCAGGAATGATTTTGTTCTTGTTGAGAAGAAGTAATGTTTGAGGACTATGTAATGATTAATTCGCACAATGAAAGAAAGCAGGACCATGAGCATGTTTTGTAACGCGGGGAACTATTTACGGCATTTTTTGGGGTGTATCTTGCCAAAACATTTTTCTTAACCACTAATCTCATTTTTAACTCCGCATGTCAGCAAAGAAGGGGTGATTCAACGCATCCTGGGCAGTAATCCTCTTCGCTGGGTCGAACTGGACCATTTTCGTAAACAGATCGACTCCCTTGGCATCAAGTGTCGGCAGAATAGAGGAAATTGAATCGGGAGGGTCGTAGCTGGCTAAATTACCGTTAGCTGGGTAGTCCGGAAGGTCGACAATTCCAGGGTAAATGGCCTCAGAAGGTGTCCCAAATTTTCGAAAGATTCGATCAAGCTGATCCGACTCTGACGTGCCTGTGATGAGTGGTCGGCCGTTGACCATTTCTGCGAAGATGCAGCCTATTGACCAGATGTCTACTGGTGTGCTATATTTTCGAGAACCCATCAGAACGTCAGGAGCCCTGTACCACAATGTTACCACTTCGTGAGTATAGCTCCTCACAGGAATCCCAAAAGCTCTTGCCAGTCCGAAATCCGCCAACTTTAGTTGCCCACTTCGGTTGATGAGCAGGTTAGGGGGTTTGAGATCGCGATGAAGTACTCGGTGGTGGTGGCAGAAGGCAACTCCTGTCAGGAGCTGGTGGAGGAAGCTTTTCAGAATTGGGGTGCCAAGGCCGCCGTCGCAGACATCCAAGTATTTTTTCAGATCTGTGTTGCCGCACATTTTCACCGGAAATCGTTACCGTAAATGTTAGGGTGTGTTCATCAAAGCATTTTTTTTTAGTTCCCCCTCAGATTTCCTCTCACACAGTTTCAACTCACCTTGATCAAGAAACTCAAACACTAGCGTTAATTTTCTCTCCGTATGTACCACGTCGTAAAGCCGCACTATGTTTGGATGCTGGAGTTCCTTTAGGAGAGAAATTTCCCTTATTGCCGTTGATGGGATGCCCTCGTCTTCAGCCTCCAAGCGGATTTTTTTCAGGGCAATGATCTCCCCTGTTATTCGGTCCTAAAGTTTGGGGATTGGTTGCAAAACGTGCGGGGGGGGGGACATGGTTAGATGGGGAAGATTGATGAGACAACAACTGAGGCATCAGAGCATCTTACCTTTGCTTTGTAAACAATACCATAGGTCCCCTCTCCAATCTTGTCCATCTTCTGGTAACGTTCCATTTTGTCAAGGTAAGTGTTTCAGGTGGTATGCGGGGTTCTAATATGTTCGGAGATTAACGCACTTTTTGATCAAGGCGTCTCTTAAGCAGGGGTGGTAGGTGCGGGGCACTTGGGTCAGACGAAAGGGGCAGAGAGGAGCTCGAGGTTTCCCAAGGGACGTTGCGGGATAGGCTTTATTTATTGATGAGAGTCCACAGTTGGACTATGGAGGGGTTTTAAATTAGTGTATTTATCCCACTTAGTGAATCAGTGGAGCTACAAGGGGAAAGGGTTGGGGTTTGCAGCGAAAGTCAGTCATATTTTCTCAAAAGCAAAACCTCCACCAAAATCACGATTATACGATGAAATTCAATCTATTGGTCCTTCTGAGCGGGGTTATGTTGGGGTTGGCTGACGAGAGCTGCGAAGGCAAGTGAATAGTCCAAAATTCGAGCTACTGTAAAATTCGTAGGACCGAAACAGATAGTGCTCAGTAGTGAGCAATGGTTAATGGTTACTTTCAGTGTTTCTTGGAGACATAGTGCTATTTTTAATGCGTTCGAAGTGCTTGCTGTAGTTGCAGGGTGGGAAATCCAAAAATCATTTGGGGCTGTTGGTGCTTTGCCACGTGTCGGTCATTTTGCTGGCCAATCCACAATTTCAACCGACGGTTTACTAACACGATCATGCGCAGTGTGTACTAAGGTAATAACGGACATCCGAGCTGGTATGCCCAAGGCAGATATCAAGTCGAAGCCTAAGGTTGAGGGAGCTATTGACAAGTATTGTAGCCAGCGTGAGCTCGGACCCCGTGAGAAGAAGATTTGTTACTACATTGAGCCCATTAAGAGGGATGTAGCCCAACCCTTTTCCACCGGAATGCCTGCAGAGAGGGTGTGCAAGCGCATCCAGAAGTCCAATCCTGAGGTGAGTAGTGACAATTGACAAGTGACAATTGACAAGTGACAAGTGACAAGTGACAAGTGACAAGTGACAAGTGACAACAGGGAGGGCTGAGATGGCAAAAATTATCAAGAGAATGTGCTAACTTTCTACTTATAGGTTTGCTCTGTGAAATTTCCAGCCAAAACCGAGGGATTGAAGAGCGAGGATTTCAAGAAGATGCGAGTGAAGCAGCTCAAACAGATCCTTGCTGATCGGGGAGTTGAGTGCAAGGGGTGCAGCGAGAAGGATGAGTTTGTCAAACGTGTTTTAGATACCGCTCATATGGAAATGTAATAAATAACTGCAGAGTGGACAAATTTTGGCGGTACCCTTTTTCCCTTTCTTTTTGATGATTTCTTGAATGATGAGGAAAGCCTGTCGAGGTTTATTTAATTTGGCAAAACTCGTCGAGTTTATTCACTATTTGTCGTCCCACTTCTGGGATAATTGTATTAGCTCCCGCGTAACAGTCATTCCAACAGCACAAGCAGGCATGACCTTAATGTATGTCACTGTTATTCCACTGAATAAACTCCGAAACCCTTCCCTCTGAACAACCTGACGCATGGCCAGCCAAGTCGAGTCTGACAGGACATTATTGCTGCCCGCAATAGATTGAGTTTGCATCCTTCTTCTGAGAACATCGAGAGGGTAAACTACCGTCTGCGCTGTGGCGCCAGCAATACTTCCAATGCAAGCCATCTTCACGGGTGTCACCTCTATATCATTTTCTGCAGCCTTACTCTTCATCGCATCTGCAGTACTCATCTGACAAGCCAGAAACGGTGCAACAGCAAAAAGGGTGGGAGAAAGCCCCTTGTATAGCCCCCTAGTACCGCTTTCTTTAAATATCGACCGACCGCAATCAATCAATCCTCTATGAGCCTGCGGATTGACGGTCAAGCGAGCTCTTATCACGTCGAGAGGATAAGTGCAAAGTTGACCAATGATACCCGCAGTCGCTGCGACTCCACCCCTGTAGAATGGCTCCCATTTATCAAATTCATCGTCGGCTGGTGTCATTTTAAGACCCCTGAGGTAGCAGATTGTGACGATGCCTGCGTAAGGAAACACGCGGAAGCAATTTGCTGCATTGCCAGCAAACAGACCCCTCCACCCCAATTCGCGTTGAGTTTTTGCAAGTTCTGAGACTATGCTTATTCGATTCGACGAAGTTTGAGCCACAAGTTTTACTTTCTCTAGAGGCGCGGTAAAGGTCCGCGATATGATCCCTCCTATTCCTCCAAAAAGGGCGTAATACCAAGGGACATCAGGGGAAATAACGGGAGGAGAAAGATCACTCCCAACATCAATGGGGATTTGGTTGATCCAGTGCTTTGCGATGGATGCCAGAGATGCGGCAGGTACTAATTTGAAGAACTCATAAAATTCGCTATAGCTTACTTCGCCGCTAGCATCCGAGTCTACTTGACGCAGAATGCTTCTAATTTCTCTCTGTGAGAGCTTATACCCAAGAGCTGAAAGTGCGCCCCCAAGCTCATCAACGGAGATGTTCCCACTGTTGTCTACATCCATCTCGCGAAAAACTGACCTTAACTTAGCCTCCCCGAAAATAGCGCGAAACTCATCAAAACTCAATTCCCCGCTACCATCTTCATCGGATTCTGAAAGAATCGTGGCGATTTCCTCTTCTGTCACTTGCACATTTAGTTCCTGTAGAGCCTGTGCTAGCTCAACCTTGTCAATAGTTTTTGTCTGATCAACGTCAAACCGATTAAATATCTCCGCAAGCTTAGGGTCAGAGGGAAGAGGCATTTCTGGCATCTATCTTATCTTTCCAGGATTCTTCTTGACGGTTAGGGTCGCTCGTTAAATTGATCTAGCAACCGTAACAGTCGGAATAGTCAAGATTCCTTAAAGACCAATCCCAGTGATTTGTCGCCAAGTTTTGAGAGCTTTATTGTAAATTATTTTTTGAGAAAAAGAAAATTATTTTGAAGAACCCAGAAGAAGTGTGAGGAGCTAAGAAACATAATATTGAATTTCTTCACTGATAACCTGTGAAGCCGTTTCATTAAGGATAGATAAAATTTACTAAGAGAGTCCCAATTCGCTCTCCCCAGTCTTGAATTCTGCTATGTTTTCCACAACGCCAGATGACCTCAAGCAAGAACATATACAGGAGATAAAGTTGGTACTGCTGGGGCCACCAGCAACTGGTAAGAGCTCCCTGTCTCTCCGCTTTATCAGCGATAAGTTCCATAACTATTCTCAATCTACCATTGGAGCTTCATTCTCCACAAGGGTTTTGGAGCTAGAGGGGGAGAGAAAGGTGCGAATTAATGTTTGGGATACAGCAGGACAAGAAAAATATAAAAGTCTTGCGCCAATGTACTACAGGGGCTCTTCTGCTGCCGTTCTTGTCTACGACATTACTGATAAGTCTAGTCTAGATGGAGTTCAAATGTGGTATGATGACTTGCTGCAGCATGTGCGAGAAGATGAGATGCAAATTACAGTTGTTGGGAACAAGTTTGATCTCGATGACCTCCGCGAAATATCACCGCATGAAGGGAAGATGTTTGTGTCGTCAATGGCAGAAGCAGGAGGCCATACAGTTTGGGGTGGCGAAATCAGTGCAAAAGAGTCACCCCATGAAGTCATCACAAAGGTGTTTTCTGACCTTGCACTTCGGGTACCGAAGCTCAATGATGACGCAGATGTGGATGTTGATTTGGACGGTCGCATTGATCTCGCTTCCCTTGATACAGGTTTATCTGGGAGAGGTTGCTGTTGATTTGTGAGATTTTGTGTCCCTATTTGCCCGGGAACCCTTTTCAACAAATTGTTCTGCAAGCGGAGTTCTTGCAAGGCGGGCAAGTCAGACACACCCGTGGGCAGCTCCGCCAACTTATTCCAACCAACATCCAGTTTTCTCAGATTTGCAGTGGTGAGGCAGGAAAATTAAAAATAAAAAAATTGTTTTTGGGTAGGGCAGAATTTTGAAAGTTGGCATGGCAAAGTCCAAGCTCTACTTTTTCTCGTTCATTATAAACCAGTTCCGGTCGCAGTATTCAAGTATTTCACCTATGACATCGTCCGGAAGCTTGCTGAGCCGGTTTTTTACTCTAATCTTCCCTTTGTTTACCCCGAATTCAGTGTGCTTGACGCTCCCTAGAAAATCCAAAACCTTCCTCCCATTCTGGCAGTAAACCTGGTCACAACCCTTCTTCTTGTTGTAGCCGCAATGTATTTTGACAATCATTTGACGGATTTTGTCGTCGTCTCGTAGTCTATCTAAAATAAAGATACGCTCAGCACGGCTAATAATTGCCCCTCTACGGAGCAACTTCTTGACAGCGGAATCTTGACGATGAGCCACAGCTCCAAGAAGTGCTGAAAACCCTAGTTTGCAAGCATCAAGTTTTTCGATCCCCGCAAGCTCGACCCTCCCCTCTAATCTGATCCGGTTCAGTTCGTTAATATTTGCTTTTCCTTTCCTCAAGACCAGCTCCATGCACTTTGTCTTTCCTCTAGTTGCTGCAAAGTATAGGGGGGTGTGAGAACTTTCTACCGGTGGTGAACCATCGTTTCTTGTGGATAGATAATTTATCTGTCCCACATCACACCCATGTTTTAGTAATATTTCGACGATTTTCTCGTTTCCGTTCTTGCAAGCCATGTCAATACACCTTCTGTTGGTTACTCTATTCCTCAAATTGAGAGTTTTCTCCAAATTGATTAATTTGGACTCTTCAAACTTGGAGAGGAGATACTGGAACATCTCGGCGGATCCCCGGCTGCTGAGCATCAAAGGCGTCTCCCCGAGTCTTGTCATGTTGAGAAGCGTCGGACACTTAACAATTCTGTTCTTTTCTCCACGAAATCGACCTTCATCTTTCTCAAGTAAAACTCCAGCACACTTCACACTGTTTGACATGACAGCTCCGTGCAGTGGAGTGTATCCCTGGCTCGTTATTGAATCAAGCTGGACATCCAAATAAAGGTCGGGATGAAATTCTAAAAGAGCCGACAAGCACTCATCAGATTTCCCCTCGATTGCATGAAAGAGAGCATTTGCTCCCTCTCCATCACGAAGGTCTACGTTAGCACCATACTTCAGAAGAAGAATTACAGCATCTCGTTGTCCATTAGCAGCCGCAAAATGGAGGGCAGTCTCTCCGCTGTCGTTCTGCTCGTTTATACTGCAATGGAAGGTATCCAACAAACTCTGGATAACTTTTAATCCCCCAGTCCCAGCAGCATACTGCAGTGGCGTTTCGGTACGATGATCACCAGTATTAAAACTGTTGATTGTTGTTTGGTGCTTAAACAAAAGAGGGAGAAGGTTGTGCATGTCGTAGCTCCCTACAGTCATAAACGGGTCCGAAAATTTTCCTTCAATTTGTGTTCCTCGGAACTGCCCCTGCCCAAGCTTTTCGAGCACAGTCGCAAGACATCTCTCCGCTCCTTTCATACACACCACCGTCAGAATGCTTGACAATAAATTGACTTGATTCTTTTTCTCGGCTGTCGTAATCGTATGCGCTGGGGAAGAGTGTGCGGATGGGAGATTCTTGAAAATGAACTTTTTCAGCTCTTCTGCATCATCTCTATCAACAATAGCATCAATAATATCATTGTGTGTTGGCATTTGATTGGCTTTCACCGTTTTTTGTTTTTCGGTGTCCTTTGGGGTGTAGTCTGCGATCCAGGGAGATGATATTTCCAGAATCAATTTAAAATAGATGCAAGTAAATCAATTTCAATTTCAGGCACAAGCAAGTCAAGTGGATCCTCCGTCAAGTGGTTTCAGGTGATTTATCGGTTATTTTCTTTCGTAACCGTGAACAGTTCTATTTTTCAATATGTTAGCTACGTTTTTAGCCGTCGGATCAATGGCTGTTTCCTTGATTATTGCCATCCTGATTGATTGGCACTTCAACCCTTTAGAACGATCAAGAGATTACAGGTTGGCACGAACAAAGAACTGGTTTCTTACTGGCATGCTATACAGCTGCTACTATATGGGGAGGTACAACATGTCGATTATTAATAATGCAGAGGTTCGGGATATGTTGGAAACTAGCAAAACCACATTTGGCAGCATTCTCCTTGCTGGGCATTTTAGCTACGCAGTCTTCATGCTATCTGACGGCCACAAAGTCGACCGGTGGGGAGGGAAGACTGCGATCTGTGTTGGGGCCATAGGATCTGCATTCGTGAATCTGGTCAGTGCTTTCTTATTTTATAGTGACTACCACACAGTCCCGTCGCTCATGGTCTGTAATATCATGAACAACTTCTTTCAGCCCTTTGGCAGCTTGAGTGTCATCAAAATTAACTCAAGTTGGTACAAAGTGAGTGAAAGAGGAGTATTCAGCGGGGTGATGGGTGTGATGATCGGATGCGGCTATTTCCTCGCCCTTGTTACGGGAGGACTGATATTGGACAACTTCCCATTCTGGGTGGTTTTCGCCAAGCCCGGCATTTTGTTGGGCATATTCGCCTGTCTTGTATGGACGAAGGTTTCGGATAAACCTGATAGTAAATTGGTCGATATGGAGGACGAGAGGTTGAGTTCGGAAAAGGATTTTGGCGTGGAGGGAGCAGAGGTGGTGGAGCAACCATCCACAGATTCTAAGGAGGGAGAGGGGGGGAAATCAAAAAAAGAAAGTCTAGCCGGAACGTTCATCGGCGACGTCAAAAAGGTATTCGCCAACCGGTCTCTCCGAGTTCTTTGCTTGGCCATGACTTGTGTCGGATGGATCCGCGAAGGCTTTTTCAGCTGGTTTACCAGCTTCCTCGAAGAAGTTTACGACATTCCTGTAGGAACGTCGTTGTACACATTCGCTGCAACTGGCGTGACGATCGGGGGAATGTTTGGTAGCTTGTCGGGGGGTTATATCAGCGACAGGTTCTTTGACAGCAAACGGGCACCTGTTGTGGGAGGGTTTTTCCTCCTCCAGGGATTGGTATTTGTTGTATTGGTCTGGGGCATTGGGCCTGACAACCCCTACGGAGCAGTTGCCTGTACCACATTGATTGCAAGCCTCCTCTTTGGCACCTTAACACTCATTTTGGGCTGCGCCTCAGCCGATGCAGCGGGCGCCAAGGGAAGTGGAACAAGTTCTGGAACGCTCAGTTTTTTCGCTTACACTAGCAGCGGGATCAGCTCCTTCGTCAACGGATACCTCATCCAGAACTACGGCTGGGATCTTTGGGCAATTTGTCTCCTGCCCGCTTCATTCTGTGGCTGTCTATGTTGTCTATACCTCAATCATGTGCAGAATGCTGAGCGGAAAGCAAAGAAGCAGAGGGACATCCAAGTCAGAAGAGATGATGCCCTTTAAAGTATATATTTTATTGTGTCGTAATGTGATGAAAGCACGTAAGGTAGCCCCCTAACTTTTAATATTAAAGAACGATATTTTTTTGGCAAAAAACTGGCTGAGTTGTTTGCCGCTGTTTTTGATTATCGTGTTCGTAGAGGTAATGTTGGCCCATAACCTAGTCGGGTTTGTGTTAAATGTATTTAGTTCTTTTCTTTGTCGACGATTGTGGTGTGGGTATCTTTCTTTCGATTTTGGGTCATTTTGGGTCTTTTTGGCTCTTATTTGTGCCATCTGTGGGCTGTTCACTCCGAAGGTCGAAGTGTCTGGCAAAGAGGGGAAAATTCCCCTTTCCTGCTCTGAGTTAGATAATAATTCCTGCTCTGAGCTTTTGGACAAAAATTGTCAAAACAG
>Ga0115555_1002160_pt1 | contig 13241 bp, 6 predicted proteins | sample COGITO_mtgs_1104_2_FD_87285 | JGI IMG/M metagenome (GOLD analysis project Ga0115555, IMG submission 87285) | Pelagic marine microbial communities from North Sea - COGITO_mtgs_110407 | ecosystem: Environmental > Aquatic > Marine > Epipelagic | place: Germany:Helgoland, sampling site Kabeltonne... | reverse complement strand
GCGTCGTACTCGTACTCTTCTTCGTCCGTTGATGCGTCCATTATTATATCGTTCGTATTTAGATAATTTTCTTTCTTATCGCGGCGAAGAAAAAAGCAGATCCCTTACTTTATAATTTGTGCAGTATAAATGTGATTCGTTCGGGTTTTTATAAAATTGATGATGATGGAATTTTGCGATTTTTGCTTCTTCTTCTTTCATATTTTTCATTCTCTCTCTACTTTCTCGCTATTCTTCTTTACTTCTTCTTTACTTCTTCTTTACTTCTTCTTTACTTCTTCAATCGATCGATCCTTGGTTAAGATATGACACACCCGCACCCTGCGTTATTCTTCTTATTATCGGCTTCCTCTCTCAACTTCTCGACGATCGGGTCGAGGTAAGAGATGACGTTGAAAAACGTCGGCCTTTTCTTATCGATCGGGTTCCACATGTTTCTCACCAACGTCATAAATTCTTTCGGCATTAACCCGTTATGCAACGGTGGACGAGTGTCTTGGGTAGCGACTGCTCGCGCCGCGTGGATGGGATTGACGTTCGAGAACGGTTGTTGACCGGAGAAGAGTTGGTAAAAAATCATGGAGGCGGCGTAGACATCCACGGCGGTGCCGTAGAATTCGTGTCGGAAAACCTCCGGCGCCATGTATCGATAACTGCCCGTTTCGCCGGTCAAAACGAACGGTTCTTGAGAAACCGTCGAGTTTGGAATCTTGTTTCGCACGGATAAAGTTTTCGACAAACCGAAATCGCCTATTTTCAAACGTCCGGTTCTCGTCAACATCAAATTTCCCGGTTTCAAGTCTCGATGAATCACCGGTAACGGCACGCGACCGTGTAAGTACGCCATCCCTCTCGCACAATCTAACGCCATGTTTGCCGCTTCGCACAAAGAAAGTAACTTCCCGGAACGAAATAAGTGGTCTAAACTCCCTCCTTGCATGAACTCGGAAACGATGGACACTTGACTCGTTTCGCTCGAAATCATGACGCCTAAAAATTGGACGATGTTTGGATGGTGCAACTGACGCATGACCTTCAACTCCAACGAGAACTCAACTCTCGCGATCTCGTCCTCTGCCATATGCTTGTGAATTTGTTTAATCGCAACCGGCGTTCCTCTCCATTTACACTTCATGACGATCCCAAACGCCCCGGACCCGATATTTTCCTTATCCACGATTTCCTCCTCCGGTATCTCCCACGCCATGGCGTCTTGCGGCAAGAAAATGTTCGACGAATTCGCCAACTGTGGCGCAGCGACCGAAGACAAGTGACTGTCCGATAGCTTCACTAAAGTACCCGTCAATCTATCTTTAATCTTCCCCCCGTTTTGTTCTATGTACTTTACAATTTCTCCGTGGTTCCCAAACACCGCGCACTCCAACGGCGTCGCTCCCCATCGATCGACGGCGTTAATCGCCACCCCATTCTTTACTAAATAATCCACGATCGCGAACGATCCGTCCGCGCACGCGATGTGTAAAGGTGCTCTCAAATCATAATCTTGGTACGGTTCCGACGTGATGCTTTTCCCCGCTTTTTCTAAGCACCGTTTAATTCTTTTCAAATTCCCAATCGACGCCGAGAATAAAAGTTCCGAAGTCAAATGTCTCCCGACGTATTCTTTGTAGTTTTTCGACCCTGGATTGGATTGGCCTTGGGAGGAATCCGCGCCTTGAGAAGAATCGCGGTCGGAATCCCCGCCTTTGTTGGTGAATTCGAAAGACCCAGAAGAGTCTGGAGACCCTCCTCTCGGGCGGTCGGCGGAATTCTCTCGGCTGCCGGAATGCCTCGGCGAAGAGGGGTAGGATTCGTTCACGCTGTTGTTTACGATTTCCATGTTTGGCTCCGCGAGCGGGTCGACCGTGTTGCGATGCTCGAGAGGATCCAAACCCATCTTTTCTCTGCTTTATTTTGCGTTTTGTTGGTGTTGATGATGTGTCGTGTGTACCTCTATTCTGTTAAAGCCGGAGAGGCGAGCTTTATTCCAATTTTGGTTTTGCGGAATTTTTTTAAGAACAGCTACGTGTGATGTAGACTCGTATGTGTGTGTGTTATTCAATACCGGTACACGATTATTTCTAATACATGCACGTCTTCATACCGCTAAATATAATCTCTCTCCCTCTTTCTCTCTCTCTCTTTCTCTCTCTCTCTCTCTCTCTCTCTCTCCGCTCTCCCCTTTTATATTTATTATTATTATCTCTCTCAATATCTAGTAATGTGTCTTAATAGTATCATTGCGTTCTTCGCGTGTTGCGACGAGGCGTAGGAGACATCGATCGACGCTTACCACCGCCGCTGCCACTTTTTTTCGTAGCAGTCTTCTTAGCCGAAGACGCCGCAGAACCTCGCGAAGCTCGAGGCGTCGGCGAAGGCGACCGGCCATTTATGCGACGATTGTTGGTTTTCTTCTTCTCGATGGAAATCTTCTCCGCGCAATACATGTAATGCGTAGGCATAAACGGCGTGTACGGTACTCTGCCTTCGTTTTCAGAATACCACACGGTTTCTAAATCTCTTTGTTGTTCCAAAAAGTCGACGTGCGCGCGATTGAAATACACGCCGTCGTGCGCAAACCACCACTTGTACAATCTTTGATCCCACCTATCCTCGACGCCTTCGCGCAAGGTGAAATCAATCAAACACAAGTTCCCGCCCGGCGCGACGAGATCTTTCATCGTCTTCAAAGCCTCTCTCCACGGAGGAATCATCGTCAAGCAATACGAGCACGTCACCAAATCCACTTCAGCTGGAAGTTTCTTTTGCGTCTCCGCGGCGTTGATATCGCCTTCGATGAAAACAACTTGTTTAGTCAAACCGAGCGCCTTCACTCGAGATTTTGCCATGGCTAACAAAGCATCCGATAAATCGCACAAATACACTTTCGTTTTCGATTCGCGAATATGTTCGGTGACAAATTCGATATCCCTCGCCGTGCCGCATCCGACCGAAATCCACGTCTTTGGCATCTTTGTCCACGGAACGACGTATTGCATGAAAACGTCTCTGTGTGGCAACAAAGCTTCACGAAAGCCGTCGTATCGAGTGCCTTGAGACTTATAAAACTTCTTCACGTCTTTGTTTGAGCTCAAACCGTGACTAGCCATGGCATACATGACCAACATATCGTCAAAGATCGTGTTGGAAATGCTCCTGTTCGTGCCGTTCAAAGTAATCATTTTCGGCTCGTAATTCTCCGGAGTTGGACCGATGAACGTGGTCAAGTACCACCCGACGCGATCGTAATCCGGGACTAAGTTGGCGCGAAGGTGTCCGAGCACCGGTGAGTGCACGCGATCACCAAAACATCTCCAATAAATCCTTCCTCTCTCTTTATCCATTCCGGTGACTACTTTCGAAATGTTCTCCGCAATCATCTGATGCGGCATCCAATCCATAGAATCAAGCAAGGATGCAATGGTAATAGATCCCGGGCCTTCCTTTTCTGCGGCATCCGCCCAGGTGCCGTGAAATAACTCCACTCGGTCCGTGCGCTCCTTCAAAGACTTGAAATTCTTCTTTTCTAAGTACCTGGGGCAGCACGTTGGCGAAAACTCGCCGACAATGTACCCGTAATAAAAGTAGTTTCCTCTTTTCCACATTCGCGTGGTTAAAACTTCCTCTAAGCGCTCCACAAATACCTCCGGATTACGCATGACTAAGTTGAGTTGTTCGATTGGAACACCACCTAACGGGGCAATCCACGACCAGAGCGTGGTGAAGGAGCAGATCTTCATCGTGCACCAGAAGAAGAATCCGCCGCGGTCGCCGCCGACATCTTCTCCGCTCACGATACGTTTGTGCACGCCGGCTAACCATAACGGTGCGCACAAAATCTTCGCCATCAAACCAGATGTTCCGGCATACATGAAGTTATCGCGGAACAAGTGCGTGTTTGCATCCCAAAACTCCGCGGTTTCCGCTTGGAGCAACTTACGAAGCTTCGATTTGTACACCGCGATGAAAACTTTGTAATCGGATCGACCCCAAATGGCGAAAAACTGCTCCCAGGTTAACGCTTTGATGCACGCCAACTTCAGTTCTAACGTGTGTAACTGCGCCGCGTTCATGTCCACCGCGATAATCTTTTTTGGCCCTTCGCACAAATAATCTAAAACGTTGCACCCGGCGGAAGAAATCGTCAACACGACGTCGTCTTCGTTCATGTGCATGACCTTATGATCGATAGCTGGGTCTTCCCAGCTGGTGTTGTAAATGATTTTCTTCTTCCCAATCGACGTCATGATGAAATTTTGACAGTACACGTCGTGAATCATAACGCCGAATAACGTCATAAAGTAGAGAAATATTGCGCCGTGTAAAGCGATGACGGGTATCGAATCCTGGTGATGATCCTCGTACTTTTGCGTGACTAAATCCCACATCGCGTACGAGTGCACCAACACTTGCGCGATGAGCATGCTCAACATGATGAGCATTTTATGTCTGTATTTCATCCGTTTCCTGGACGCGGAGCGCATGAGATACCCTCGCACCCACTTTTGGAAAACTTTCACGTGCCACGTGAGCAAGACCATTCCCGAGAACAAAACAAAGTGCGAAAATTGTCCAACTTTGTAAATTAATACCGTGTGAAAGACTACTCGCGTTAGGAAATACAACACGCCAAACAATAAAGACGGACGTTGTTTGTTCCTGACTTCAAAGAAAGATAACAAAACCACCGGTATTTCCTCAATCAGCGCCACGGCGAAAAACGCCGTCATCTCGTGGTGGAGCAAGAAATAACAAATGGTGATGTATAACAGGTGATGGATCCACCCGTCTTCGAAGGATATCTCTTCCACATAATGCACGCTTCCGACGACCAAATCCATGACGCAATACCCGATGAAGAATAAAGCGATGTACCTCGAAATCACCGTCTCGTTCGATATCGTCGATGTGAATCCATCGTGTAGTAAGTGATATCCAAAATACAAACCGACGAAAGAAGACACGAAACTCGCGTAGAACGTCAGATACCAACTGTGCGTTTGAGACCCTCTGATGCTTTTCATTATGAAGAAGACGACGATGCAGACGAGCATGTTCAACCCTAAAATCATCATATCTTCCTGACTGAAGGCAATCATTTCGCTGAAGTGCTTCATCAGCAACGGCGCGTGATGTAAAACCATCGCAGCAGCAAAGCGTGTTCTGTGTTATTAATTTTTTCTACCGAATTTTGAAGCACACGCCCACAACCAACCCGAAAAGGTATATTCTTCTTTTTCTAACGCGAGTAATTATTTGTTTTCCCGCGTTTCGACGATGTTCGATCGAGAGGAAGGAAGGACAAAGAATAGAAATCTCTTCTGTTGATAACAGTCTTCGTTTACTGCGTCGTTCTTACTATCTATCCCCCTATTTAAACAACAACAACAACAACTACAAAAAACGCGCGCGCGCGTTGATTGATTAAAAAAATGAAGGCGAAGCGCCGTTTTTTTTGAACCACGAAAAAAAGCGAAAAAGAAAGGTTTCAAAATTGAGATCCTCTGTCTGTCTGTCTGTGAAAAAAGCTTTTGGAGTGGATTCATTTATTATTAAACTATATATTATTAAACTAAAGGCAGGTGATTCGCTACGAGTAAAGAAACACACAACACACACCTCGTCAGAAGCGAGCGAAAATGACGACGATTCAGACGACGAGAGGAGGTTTTTGTGTCCTAATCAGACGACGATTACTTCTTCCCGCCCTTCTTCTTGGCGTTTCTCTCCTTGATTTCTCTCAACGCTTGCGCTCTCGCCGCGGCGCGAACGTCCGGCTTTTCCTGGCGCTTCTTCGTCAAAACTTCCAAAGACGCGCTGACGTACGATCGCTTACTCGCGTTCTTGTTGATCTTTCTCTTCTTTTGCTTCACAACCGTCGATTGGTCTTTTTTGTGCTCTTTTCTATACGCCGTCGTCCACGCGATTCTTGCCGGCTTTTTTCTTTGCCCGAACAAAGACTTGATCTTCGCGTTGAGGAACAAAAACGTTCTGGAGTCTCTGAGGTACGTTCTCATGCCTTGTTTTGTTGATGATGCGAGAAGGAAAAGAAGGAGGAAACGAAGTCAGTAAACAGCGAGAGTGAGTCGTTTTCTAAACGACGACGACGACGAGATTAGATTGTTTGTTCTCTCTCCGTTTTTTGCTTTCACAACAGAGCCCTTATTGAGGGCGGAGGAAAAGAACGAGCAAAAAAGAATCGCGCGCGCGCGGAAACCAGCAAACGCCATCGACCACCACCCTTGAACGCATTTGTTTGCGCTTAAAAGACACGCGCAAATACTCTCTCGAGCTGAATCCAAGGGATTCGATGTCGATATCGCGTCGCAAAGGCGCCACCAGTACACCGCGATGTGCTTTTCTAGGCCCCATTTCCCTCGCCAAAGTCGTCAAACTCCCTTGAAAATTTAGCGGGAAAAGCCCCTGGAAACATCCATCAAAAGCGCGCGCGTTTATCCGTATGCGAATTGAACGAAGCGTCCAAACTAGGAAATAATCAATATACGTTTACGAATACGTACCGTGACCCGGGTAGACGCGGAGGCCCGACCACGAGCAGTTTTCAGTCTTAAGAACCATATTTTATACTCCGTTAAATGTGTGTGGGCTAATTTATGAAGGTGAAGAGGGAAAAAGGATGGAAAATTTAGAAGAAATGAGCGAGTGAGTGAGACCGAGTGAGTGTGTGTGTCGTTATTTTAGTTTTACTTTTATATTACACAACAGAAATGTATACAGTCATCATCATCCTTTCTTGCCTTTCTTCTTCTCCGGGTTCCTCGCCGGTGGCGCCGGAGGTTCGAGATTGTAAAACACTTCCATCCTTTCGATGTAATCCCCGTACGGTAAGTTGGTAAAGTCTCCCGCAAAGGCGGTTTTCCCAGAGTCGAGTTCTTTCCGCAGCGTGTTTCTGACCTCGGCGTCGGACCACATGATTGGGCCGCGAATGAAAATTGTGTAGCCTAATTTTGTTGCCGCGAGTTCACTCAAATACCCCGGGTGTGTTCCACCTTTACCTAAATAACACGCGGAAACCGGAAACCACACGTCGCCGGTGAACGTGCCGTTGTTCAACAACGCCATCGCGTCGCTCCCAGTGTCCCAACTCAAACCTTTCGTCATTTGTAACTGTTTTGCCGCGGCGTGGACGTCGTATTCGCCGTATCCAGTCGGAAAATCCGAAAACTGCACCACGCGGCTCGGGTAGGACAGGTCTTTCAAGGCGACTAATTCGGTTTCCTCCACGGAAAGTTGGTTCAACGCGTCCAACTGCAAAAGTTTTCGATTCTCCTTTTTGTTCGTCTTCCACGAAACTTCATCTAAAGCTGATTTTCCTATTCGTCCTCTCCCGTCGTCGCCAACCATGGCATTTGCGGTGTGTTTAATCACTCGCATGAGTTCGTCTTGATCGATTTCCGCGTTTTCCTCCGCGGTGAGTTCGATTCCATCTTCGCCTAAAAACGATCCGAGTTGTTCGCCTTGGGACGGTCCCGGTCTCGGTATGATCGCCTCGTCGTCGCACGGATGCATGGTTGCCACGCCGAGCATTAATATCGCACCAGGGACGTGGTCGAATACTGCCCCGACGAACGATACCGGATCGAACGGGACGACGATGGTCCCATCTGTCAGAGATGACACCTGTACCGCTTTTAAATTTTTCGGCGGCTGTCCTCCCGGATACGTCTCGGGATACAACATTTGACAGGACATCTCCGGCAACACGGCTTCTGGACCGGGCAAAACCTCCGCTTCAATCAAAAGCGGTCCCGGTAATCTACCGTAATCTACCTCGACGTCTAACATTTTCAAAGCCGCTTTGAATATTCTCGGATCGTGGAACCGAATGTGTAATCCTTTCTGCGTCGCCATGCGAATAAACGCGTTGACGGCCTCGTCAAACGTCATCCCTCCTTTCGCTTTCGATACCGGAAGGTACGATGACTTCGAAATCACCGGCACTTCGTATTGCTTTCCGGTTTTTGAATCATACGTCACGCTTCTAGAGACGTCTAAAGTCACCACGTGCGACGATGAGTCTTCGATGGCTTCTATAAACTCATCGAACGTCCCGCTCGGTTTGCTAAACACCAACTCGGATGGATTTTTCAAGTGGAAGTGTTTTAAAATCCTCTCCGTGCTCCACTTCTTCCCGTCAACTCGTTCGAAATTCAACGCTGAACCCCACTTCCTCGTCGCTCTGTTCGGGTTTATGTGTTCCGCGTCCGATCTGTTCCCTCGACTGCCTTTCTCAGCCGAGCGAAACTGGTTCGACGCTAACGCTAACAAGGAGACGATCACGACGACTAAAACAACTTTCCACGTCGGAGGCGATTTGAGTCCACCACCGACACCACTTGGAGCATTATCACCACCACCGCCTTTCTTTTTGTTTGGATCTTTCAGTTGTTCTTTCATCGTTTCCATCTGCGCGTGTTTTTCCTTCAAGATGTTTCTCAAATCCGAAGGGTGCACCGGTTTGCTCGACGACATCTTTCTTTACTTCTAAATTTGTTTTTTTGCGACGATGATGATGATAAGAAAGAATTCTTCTTCCTCTCAACGCGCTCCGCTCCTCTCGTCGTCGCGCTGAATCTCTTCTCCTTCTTTCTCTCTCTTTCCCTCTGGGGGTTCAACTGGCTGTTTCTCTCTTTTTCTTCGCCTCAGTCGCGCGTTTTTGTGCGTCTATTTCTGTCGTCGCAGGAAAAGATTTACAGAAAGAGAAAAGAAACGATTAGAGCACGCACAGCAGTGAAATAATAAAACGAGTGTATGGCACACGGCGAGTTTTTTTTCAAAAATACGAGTAGACAGAGAGCACACACAGTATGGCAAGTATCAGACAGCAGGAAGTACAGGAGGTCCGTGATAATAATAATATAATATAAGAATGACTCTTTTTACAACAAACTTTATGTATTTACAACAAACGCGAAAGAGAAGGTAGGATGGTGGTGGTAATGACAAGTTACCCTCTTTCTCCTTCTTTGTCTCTCTCTCTCTTTTTTTTTATCTCTCTTTTTATTTAAGTGAAGACACTTTTCTTTTCCTCCTCCTTCCTAATAATAATATAATATTTTATACGAACTCGACGTCGTTGGTAGTATCAAGTTTCGGCGTCTTATTCGTCGGCCGATTAGAAATAACATCCACCGGTTTCTTTTCTACGACTGGGGCTTCGTATTTATACACGCATCGAGGATCATCGTTTACCGAGGAGAACTTAGAGACGAAAACTTTCGCTTCCTCGGCGTTGAAATCGACCAAAGCGGTTTCGCCTTCGCCAATCTCGCCAGTCAAAACGGCTTCCGCGACGTTATCGTCGATGATTTGTTGCACCGCTCGGCGCATTGGTCTCGCGCCCCAAGCTTGATCGAAACCTTCCTTTTGTAAATGCGCCATGACGCTTTCTGTCAACGCCAAGCCGATATTTCTCTCGTGCAATCGACTTCCAGTTTCGTTCAACATCAACGCGGAGATTTTCGAGACGTCCTCTTGATCCAACTGGCGATAGACGACAATCTCGTCCAAACGGTTCAAAAACTCCGGACGGAAGTGATTTTTCATCTCGTCGAGCACTTTGTCGCGCATGGTATTATACGCAGCCTCTCCTGGATTCTCCTCGAACGCGGAGAGATCGAAGCCTAAGCCACCGCCACCGTTCTTCGAAATCACTTGACTCCCGACGTTTGAAGTGATGATGATGATTGTATTTCGAAACGACGTGACTCGACCTTTTGAATCTGTCAATCGACCGTCTTCGAGCATTTGAAGCATGACGTTGAAGACGTCTGGGTGCGCTTTTTCGATTTCATCGAATAAGACGACCGAAAACGGCTTCTTGCGCACGGCTTCTGTCAGTTGGCCACCGCCGTCGAAACCGACGTAGCCAGGCGGCGCGCCAATCAACTTTGACACCGTATGCCTCTCCATGTATTCGGACATATCCAAACGAATCATAGACTCTTCGTCGCCGAAATATTCTCTCGCCAATGCTTTTGTCAACTCGGTTTTACCCACACCAGTCGGGCCAGCAAACATCATCGACGCGATTGGACGGTTTTCATTCGCTAATCCGCACCTCGCTCTTCGAAGAGATCGCGCGACCGCTTGCACGGCGACGTCTTGTCCAATCACAGACTTTGTGAGCTTCTTGTCGATATCTTGCAAGATGACAGACTCATCCGACGTCATTTTTGTCACCGGGATGCGAGTCCACGCCGTGGCAACCTCGGCGATTTCATTCTCCGTGACGATCAGGTTTTCGTTACTTTTTGTGAGCGATAAGCCTTTGGCGTTCACGTCCATCGCCTCTAAGCGTTCGGTGACTTCAAGCTCGCGTTTTCGCAAAGTCGCAGCTTCCTCGAACAAACCAGCCTCGGCGGCTTGGTTCTTTGCGAGTGTGATGCTTTTGTGTTCTTGCCATAAACTGATGAGTTCCGCGTTTGGTGCGGTGATGACTTCTTCTTCCCCGCTTTCCTTTTCCAATCGCTTGGCTTCGGCGACGTCTTTTTGCCTCTTTTCGTAACTGAGCATCTTTGCGCGACTCCCCGCTTCATCCATCAAATCAATCGCTTTATCCGGTAAAAACCGATCGGAAATGTAACGCGAGGAGATTCGAACCGACTCGCGGATAGCCTCGTCCGTGAACTTACAGTTGTGGTGGTATTCGAATTTATGGCGTATACCGAACAAAATCTCCACGGCTTCTTCCTCGGTAGGTTCTTCCACGATGATTGGTTGAAAGCGTCTGTTTAAAGCGGGATCTTTTTCGAAATACTTTCGATGTTCGTCGAGCGTCGTGCATCCGATGCAACTCAACTCGCCTCTCGCGAGCGCTGGCTTCATGAGATTTGAAATGTCCATGCCGCCACCGTTCACGGCGCCCGCGCCGACCATGGTATGAATTTCATCGACGACTAAGATGATATCTTTGTCGTCCGCGACCTCTTGCAAAATCTCTTTCACTCTTGATTCTAACTCGCCACGCTCTTTCGCACCAGCCATGATTAAACCAATATCTAATGAACACACTCGTTTTCCGAGTAAATGTGACGGAACGTCGCAAGCGACGATGCGTTGCGCTAAACCTTCGGCGATGGCAGTTTTACCGACTCCCGGCTCACCTAACAAAATCGGGTTGTTCTTTGATTTTCTCGCCAAGATTTGTATGCAGCGCGTGACTTCTTCCTCTCTGCCGATGACTGGATCAACTTTTCCGGAGCGCGCTTTTTCAGTCAAATCGAACGCGAACTTTGCCAAGGCGGACTCTTTTGCCCCCGCGCCTGCGTGTTGCGCGGGATCGTCTTGCACCAACTTCCCTTGCTGCGTGTTTGACTGATACGGTCGCTTCGCTTGTAAACCAGTCTTGTTGTTGTTATTATTATTGCTATTATTATCGCCAGACATAGACGAAGACGTCGAGCCTGTTAATTCGCCGTCGGCTTCTAATTTTGCATTCGCGGCGTTTCTTAAAACGGTGCGATCGATGCCGAGCTTTTCAAAGAAGGCGACAATCTCGTCGTCGTCGAACGTATTACACGCGACGATGCACAAATGTTCGGGAGCGATGTATCCAATATTCATCGTCTCCGATAACTCTAAAGCTTGTTGAAACAAAACCTTCGACCCTTTGGAGAACGGAACGTCGTTCGATCCGGAGGAAGATTTTTTGCCGGGCGCGATTGGACGACTTCTCGCCGCCGGTTTAGGCGACGGCTTCTCCTTCTTCGCGTCGTCGTCGTCTGAATCGTCGTCGTCGAGAGAGGCAGACGCGGACGCAGAAGCAGCAGCGATGTCTTTCAAAACCTCGCGCGCTCTGCCGACGGAAACGCCCGTATTCAAAAACCCGTGTTCCCCGTCGTCCTTCGCTTCCACCATCAAGCCGATAACCAAACACGCCGGCGTCACTTCAGTCAAACTCGGGTTTTCCTTCGCCTCCAACTGCGCCAGCATGACTGATTTGATCGCGCGTTCCGTGAATCGTTCAAACACCGCGGAAATTGTATTATTATTATTATCATTATTACGTTTTGTTATCGTTCTCCTTTTCACGACGACGCGACCGACCCCTCGTCCTCCGCTTTTATTATTTGACACCTTTGAGGACAACGAGGAAGGCAAAATTTTTGTCTGAGTCAACATCATTTTTTTTTGGTTGTTTTTCTTCTTCTTCTTCTTTCCAGAAACAACTATTAATTACTTTTTACACAAGAGTCTGTTTTTGTCTGTTTGATGACTGTCCGTCTGACGAGTAAAACCATCGTAAACGAAGAAGACAAAGGATTTGGTCAGTCACGTTTTTTCTTCTCTCGTCGTTTTCTGGTGACGACGACGATGATGATGAGTATTGATGTATGAATACTCGAACCGTCTTAAAAGTTTCGTCTTCTTAAAAGTCAAAGTATTTTAAAATAAAAACGACGGTTCGTCGTTTTTTCTTTGCTTTCGTGTCTTTTTTCGGAACTTCCACGACGACTAAAAATCAGTCTTTTGGTTCAAATTTCAAACGCAAACACCGACGACCGCCCTCTCTCATCAATTTTTGACGACGACGACGATGAAGAGACTATAAAGACGACGATCAATCGATGATCGGATCGATGATCAGATCAGATCGCGCGATACTAAAGAACAACGTTCTTTTTCGAAAGAGAAACGCAAGAAAAGTAAAGAAACGAGAAGAGACGCGCGCGCGCGCGACGTCCGTCGTTTCACAAAAATTGAGGCGACGACGACGACACGCATCACACGTCGAAACCGTTATAGAAAAGTCTTCGCTTTGATTCAAATATAAATATAATTCTCTCTATGTCGTCGCCTCGTGAAAGAACAGATCGAGAAGAACTGTTGAAGAAAAAGAAAAGAGAGAGAGAGAGAGAGTGCGCACCTATTCTCCTTCGCAGAAACAGAAGAAGAAGAGATCTGACTGTCTCGTGTTTAAAGTGTGTGTGTGTGTGTTGCGCGTGTGAATTTTCTGAAGAAGGTCAAACCTTTCGTATTATTTCAAACGAAAGGCGCAGAAAGAGCGGGAGATATTTTCTTCCTGCGTGCACTTTTAAAATCTGAAGCAAAAAAAAAAAATCATCTTCCTTTAAAAAGCAGGGGAACAACACAAAGAGAAAGAGAATCACAACACTTTCGCCTCATTTTTTCTCCCTTCATTTAAGCGCACACACGAACACAAACACGCACACACACACACGCACACGCACTATTTATCCAACAACAACAACAACATC
>Ga0115555_1002149_pt1 | contig 13276 bp, 10 predicted proteins | sample COGITO_mtgs_1104_2_FD_87285 | JGI IMG/M metagenome (GOLD analysis project Ga0115555, IMG submission 87285) | Pelagic marine microbial communities from North Sea - COGITO_mtgs_110407 | ecosystem: Environmental > Aquatic > Marine > Epipelagic | place: Germany:Helgoland, sampling site Kabeltonne... | reverse complement strand
TCCCCGACGCTCTCGCCCCCACCGCCACCCCCCACGACGTCGCCCCCACCGCCAACCCCGTTTTTTGGAGAGATTTTTCTGCCATTAATACTCCTATAGAGTTAAGAGCCCGTCATTTATTTAATTTTATTGGAGTTTGGAAAACAATATTAAAGCAAGTATCTCATGAATGGAATAATGGTCAACTTTACAGAAACATAAATTGTGATGATGATAGTAGAATAGAAAATAATACTGGAAGATGGACAGACACAGATGATCCTAATTATAATTATAATCTGTTTATGATAGCCATAGAAATATTATCTAAAATTGATTGGATTGGATTTGAGTATAAACCAAACAAAAAACCAAACCCCGTGATTGGCACGGTAGATAAATCATCAAGTCCTGTTTTTAAATATGATAACAAACCCATTTTCTGGGATTTACCAAATGAACCAATACCAACAAATAATTTCGATGATGTTCTAAAGGCTAACTGGGATGGTGCTAACAACGAAACAAAAATTACCGAACTCGCTTCATCGCTAGATTATTCAAGTGCAGTATTTAAGGTTAAGGGAGAAAATCAATTATATGCGTGGGATACTACACAGCGTAAGTTAGCCAAATCAATTATAGAAACGAGTAAGAACTTCCCATTATATAATCCTAATATAGATCCGGTGACTGATGATCAAGGAGTTCCAGAATTATTACCTTCCACAGATATCCCTGTAATCAAAGATAATGTAAGACCAAGGGAGGGGAGTGCTAATACAAGGGTTGATGACTGTTCAGTAGGGTTAGATAAACATATAATAAAAACGTTAAAAGAAATGAAAGATGAAATTCAGATTGATGGAACTGCCCTATCTGAAGAACCCAATAATGTTACACGCACAATAATAATTATAAAAATAAAAAGATATTGCTACCAAATACTTAAATTTCAAGGAGATACGTCACATATGGTAATAGACGACCTATATGAATTAGCTATTGGGGGTCAAGCAGCCAGTGATAAGTTTAACCGTAGGATACATTTAAAGGAGAGACCAATGACTGTGCGTGCATTAAATGCCGAAAAAGAATTTGTTCTAGAGATGGGATTTGCTGCTTTAGTGTCAAAGGGTTTTACTGATTTACCTAAAGATCACGGATATCATTATATTCCCGAAAGTGAAGATGTCAAAAATGCAAAATTGTTGGGTAAAATTTTATCAAAATTAAAAGATCTAGAAAGTATAGACAATATACCAGAATTAATTCAAGATATAACATCGCAGTTAAATCATAGATATTATTTTTTAAACAGGCAGCAGCAATTCAATAGAATTAAAATGATTGGTACACAGAGACATAACGACTATCCTTTTGTTATAGCTCATAATGCTTTAGTGTATGAAGGAATAGATAACCCTGGTGTTACTCGTGTTCGTGAATATATTAAATCACTTATTGATAATGAAGATAATGAAGAACTATTAAATTTATACGATTTATGTCAAATACATGATCAGTTAAAAGTATATGACAATACTACGGCACTTAAACGTGTATTAAAGAATATTAAAAAATCATTCACCGAACGAGGCAAACAGGTAGTTTTTACTGATTCTGTCTTTATAACTAAGTTCGGCGGTCGTAAGTCACGAATATTGCCAGTGAAAGCCGGGTTGGATTGTATAGCAAAATTATTTAAACGAAGAGACACAAATATGGCAGACGATATATTTAAGTTTTTTAATACAGGGTACTCATCTTATATTGAATCTAATAAGTTCCTGGTCCTATATTTAGAATCTTTAAAAGCTACCAATCTCCCACCATCATCATTTCTGACGGGAAGTGTGTCTGATTTGCCGCCGCCGCCGCCGTCGCCACCGGTGCGAAGTATTTCTGAACCGCTTGCTCGGGTATCCACAGCACACACAGTTGATGATGCTATCACATTTGATGATGCTAGCACATTTTATGGTGCTATCACATTTGATGGTGCTACTGAATCATTAAAAGAATCTATCAAATCATTAAAAGAATCTATCAAATCTATACTATCTAGTATAAAGGGCACCATAGACGACGATTTTAAAAAGTGGGTAAGAAATACTAATTTGAATCCTTTATTACGTAAGACTAATACTGATGTAACAACTGGAGGAATAGACAATGATATTCTATCAAATGGGTTAACTGATATAATAGAAGAAGAAATCGGAGAACCAGAAGAACCAGAAGATGATTCTACATCAAGTAAAAAAAAAAAATCTCGCAGAAAAAAAAGCTTAGAACAATATCTAGATTTAATTCCTATGTTATCTAGTTATATTAATAATGTATATGAATTCATGAATACAGTTAAAAATATGGAGGGCGGAACCTACGATCAAGATATGGATGCTAGCCGTGAAAAGGAGATAGTTTGGTTGAGTAATTATTTTTCTGTAGATAATGACATTTTGATAGAAATGGGAAAAGCACAGGGGGTGGAGGCGACGTCCCCCAACGCGCCGATGGACCTCACCACGACGGGAAACCAGTTGAAAGAAAAGGGGCGAATCAGGAAGAGAGGGGAAGAGGCTGACGAGGAGGATGAAGAAGTGCAGACCAAGAAATTTAAGCTGAAGCTGGAAACTGATGGAGACGAAGTGCAGGCCATGAAGTGGCAGAGTTTGGAGAACACGTCTGTTCACATTGTTCCGACGAATGCCAACTTGCCCACACCTACGTTCTTCGGACTTACGCCCCCCCACGCGCCGATGGACCTCACCACGACGGAGGAAATAGAAGAGGACTTGATGGAAGAGGTTATATCTAAATCCATTTTAACTGGGATACAATTAACAGTTGCTACGAAAGTGGGCGAGCTAGACAGCGAATCATACGAGTATCGGGGGGCGGTGATTGAAGCGATGGCGGTGGTTAATGAGGCGAAGACTAATGACGAGAAAGGGACCGAGCCGCAAAGGAAGAGAAGGAGGGGAAGGGAAGATACGAGCGAGGATGAATATGCGGAGGCGGAGGCAGCGGACGTGATGTATGAGGGGGCGGCGGTGGCGAGAGCGGAGGCGGCAGGGGTGGTGGCGGAGAAGGCGGAGGCGGAGGCAGAGGAGGCGAAGGCGGCGGCAGAGGACGCGAAGGCGGCGGCGGTGGCGTGGGTGGCGGAGGTGAAGACGGCGGAGGCGCGGGCGGTGGCTCAGGAGGCGTCGGCGGTGGCTCAGGAGGCGTGGACGGCGACGGCGGAGGCGTGGACGGCGGCGGAGGAGGCGAACAAGGCGGCGCAAGACTCGGACTCAGACTCGGAAGACGATGCGAAAGATGACGGGATGGATGTGGTGGAGTCGGTCTCAGACTCAGGGGCGAAAGCGGCGGCGGAGGAGGCGCAGAAGGCGAAAGCGGCGGAGCAGGAGGCGTGGGATGCGGTGGAGGTTGTGTATGAGGAGGAGACGCAGGCGAAAGCGGCGGCGGAGGAGGCGCGGGAGGCGGCGGCGCAGGCGCAGGCGCAGGCGCAGGCGCAGGCGATTGGCACCAAAGCGGCGGCGGATGCGTGGGCGCAGGCGCAGGTGGCGGCGGAGGAGGCGGAGGCGAAGGGTGCAGCGGCGGAGGAGGCGATAGATCGTGCGGCGCAGGCGGAGGACGTGGCGACGGCGGTGACGGCGGAGGCGCAGGCGGCGGCGAAGGATGCAGCGGCGCAGGCGGAGGCGGAGGCGGAGGCGAATGCGACTCGGGAAACGGTGAAAGAACCTGAGAAAAAGATGTCATCCGAAAAAAGAAAAGTTATTGAACTCAATAAAAAAAAAGAAGAAGAAGAAGAAAAAGAAGCACTAGAATTAATGAAAAAAAGCTATGAAAAAATAGATTCTAAATTAAATGATATTAAAATTAGCAATGGGGGTGTAACAAATATATATTATTATGCTTTGGAACAAATCAAAATTAAAAAACGGATTTACGAGTTAAATTTAGAACTACAACGGATGAATGAACCTAGTGAAATATCTATAAATTTAACTGGTAATGTACCAATTGGAACTAAAGAAATACAGATGGCGCTTATAGATTATATTACCAAAAACATAAATGAAGAGGTTGATACTAGAATGAATTATGCTAACTTGACAAATATTTTTGAATTAATAAAGAATTATTTATTAGATGATGATCATAATTTTTTTGAAAATATAGAGGTAAATCTTGAGCAATTAGAAGCTTTAGTTCATTTATGTGGTATAATTCTAAAAGAACAATACATAACTACAATTACCGAATGTATCAAAAGTAAATATCAGGATGAGACGAAAACCCGCCCAACACGCTTTTTTGATTTTGTTATACCAATTATGTTTCCCTATCATAATTATAAACCTGAATATTCGGATGAATTAAACAGTTTATTAACCGATGATTATTCTGATCATATAGACACTAAGCAATTACTACTTAATTTATTAACCAGACAAATAGATATCATAAATATGAAAAAAACATTATATAAATATTTAAAATATCACCAATATAATAAACAATTGCAAGATATCGGTACAGCTAAACCAGATATATTTATACCACTAACTGTGGAACAAATTAACGTGACTATTGCTAAGCTCACTCAGAGTGGTAAGGGAGCCGCCGCTACTACCGCCGCCGCCGCCCCCGCCTACTCTAATGAGAATGATATGAAGACGAATTCTACCAAACCTAGTTTCTTAAACTTATTTGTTGACCTGACGGAGAAGAAGGCGAATAAAACAAGGGGGGGAGCAAATAAAACAAGAAAGAAATCTAAATCCTCTCAACTTCGTAAAACGATTAAAAAGCAAAGGGCAAAAAAAATAAAGCGGAAATCGTTAAGGCGCAAAAAACCAATCAAAAAGCGGGTTAATTCCAAAAACCGAAAGGTGAAGCGGAAGATAAAAAATAAGACAAAGAAATATAAGAAACCTAAGAAACAGAAACGTTCGCGCAAACCCAAACCCAAACCTTAGTGCGTATAATTACAGCTCCGTTTTTGATAGTTCATTTGATAGCGTTGCAAATTGGTTCGCTTCATCGCCTTCGCGGTTTTATTGTATCCGTAGTAATATGTGTGGTCACGAATATCATCCCAGTGCCATGTCAGAAATGGGTATTGGCTAAGTAAATTTACCATTCGGTTGTTTTGCGAATTCCGGAAGACCTTTTTAATAGCCCGACGCTCATTCCTGGTTTTTGCGTTCTTAATTTTTATTTGATAATATAATGTATCCAATCGCTTCAATTCATACCTGATTTGCCATTCTTCATCCTCTTCCAATACATCATTTTGAAGCCCGTCTACGAGTTGATTAAGAAGCTCTACAAACCGGTCACTGACCAACTCACTGTTATTTTTGAATTTCATATTTCTATTATATTTTTTAATGTAACTGCTAATTTTCACAAGGTCTTTTACACCAACTTTCTTATTGTAAGGTTTATTCTTCATCTTACAATAAGATTTCGTCATCTTTTTTTTCACACATTGCAACAGCTTAGTCAGCGCCTTCGCATCATAGCGTTTGATAAAGTCATTGTATGGTTCGCTCGCGTATTGCGTGTGTTCCAGCGGATTATTGAACAGATTCCCGAGTTCCCTATCGTATAGGAACTCGGGGGCACACTTTTTCTCCGGATCGGCGGCGGCATTAATCAGGTCTCGGAATTTATTAGCTATCGGTTTCTTGATAATATTATAGAGTTTGGTCATCATAATCCCATGCTCGGGCTTACGATGAATCGGATGAGCGTATTCACGAATAATACTCTCCAATCCCGGCGGTAGCATCCCCGATAGTCTCGCATATTCCGACATAGTTTGTAGTTTGCTACTATTTCGCAGTCATTATCATATTTCAATTTATTAAATAATTCTTTTTAATTTAATCTGTTTAATTCTTGGATTCCTTGTAAATGATTATTAACCAACATATGGTGTATATATCAATCCCCATTATACTATAATGGTCTATATTTTTAAATATATTATAATGTAATAAATGGTGTCGTAACTTTAAATTGTCGCACTTTAAAATGTATTGTTTTTTTCAAAGGCACCCGCTAATTGCTGCCTTGTCAACTGCTTCTGAAACGACAATATGTAATCAAAATCATAAATGTAAGAGTCTTCGCTACCCGATTCGGTATCTGGGTCCCAAATATAGTTAATACAAAACTCGGCATTGAGTGTTTGCGTTGCTAACAATATCTTTTTGTCTAGTTTTCCCACATTTCTCTCCAGCACATCCAATGTATACTGCTTTTTCATAAGAGAAAAGTCCGATATCTCGTTCATTTGTATATTATAAGGTCCTCTATTTAAAATAGAATTTCCATTAATACAAGGAGAAAAATAAAGGTGATCGCGCTGTTTTCATATTTGGCAAAGTGTTTATGTGCGTAGGAACCGATACCAAACCCGATTAGATTCACCACTATTTCGGCAACAGACCCATGCCAGCCGTGTTTTTTGGAATTCTTAATACCCAGCAGAGCGTCCAACGGGTTGAGGTATTTCTCCTTTCCTTCTGTAACTAAATGTTTATAATACCATTCGTTTCTTAACTTATAATCGGGCCGTCCTAGACATCCCCCGAGAGAAAAGGCGAATTTTTCATTCTTATCCAGATACATCTCAAAGAGTTCCCATAATACGCCCGCGCTCTGTATTAGATAAAAATATTCGCTGAAGAAGTAGCCCAAAAATATGAAGAAATACAGGTGGTTTGTCTGCACCCCGAATATTTCAAACCGATAGCAACCCTTTCGTTTATTCACATTCTTATATCCACACGGACAATTAATACCGATTAAAAAGAACCATACAATAAATAGTATTCCCACAATAGCCAATTGTGTATTTTTATTATATAAATGGCGTTGAATAAAGGTATCCATCATATATTTACATAATATATATATTTACTTGGCGTCTTTGTTGGTGAGACGGTATCCCCAATGTTGGAGCGTCTGTCTAATTTTGGGACTCACCGAGAAATCGTTGTATTTGGCGTTCTTTGCATTGATCATATTGATAAGCCGCTTCCGAAACCGGCTCTGCGGGCCCGCGGTCTGCTTCCACCGCTTCACTTGGCGCTCGTCGTCGGCGCCGCGTTCGCCACGGAAGAAGTCGCAATACCAATGCACCCACCCATACGGGTGCAGCTCGTCGATCCAGTCTTTGGACTCCCAAAATTCCAACGTGGTCCCCACCATCACTCCGTATGTGTTGATGCCCTTGTCGTATTTATCCCACTCGCTCACCAGATGCGAATCGGGAATCCCCTTCCACCACGATTTGGGATATTTCAAATGCTCGCTCTTATATTTTTTACCCGTCACCTTGGACGAAATAGGCCGCCAATACGTCCCGCCGAAACTCCCCGCTCTAAACATCTCTTCTGGACTAAGATTGGGTCGGAAATCGGGAAAATCCTTAAATTCAAATTCCTTAGCACTATTTCTAGTAGGCATATTATTATAATTTAATATTATTATTATGGAATGTATTCTCATTTGTGCTGGAAAAATAGAGAGATTCACGTTTTAATTATGTCTCGCAAGGATAAATGTGCTTCTCGTCGTATATGATGTGGCTAATTACGAGCCCCTTGGAGCAATCGAATGCCAGCTGACATTCGTAAAGAGCAGGAAATAATTCGCCGCATAAATAGAGCGCCAGCGTGAAAAGAATTATCAGCCCTACGTTTTTTTTGGTGTTTTCGCGGATGTAACGCCAATTAGTCATATAGTGATTGGGGACGTGCGTCGCCACCATATAAAGAAAAAATATGTTAGGGTCATAGAGCACCGAGCTTCCTATCAACAATGTGCTGAGCGCGCTTTTCGGAACGTGTTTAATCGTCGGCATATCGTGGCGAAAATGAACGACGGAGGCGACTATAAAGGCGCCGTCAAGGAGCATCGGCGCGCTATTCGCCATTATTACCGAGCCACCCAAGACCGCCCCGTTTAAAGTCAACAGCTCCGTAGTTATATTATACTGAACCGCATGTATCATATCGGTAATTCCGTGCGGGGCAATAACCGTAGTCAGGATATTTTTATATATAGGAATCATATATAAATATCCGCCTTTTTATTTAAATGCTTGTTACACAAACGAAGTTTCAATCGTGATTTTGATGCGGAACTTTACGAGCATCAGGTAGAGCGACGTTATAATGAGCACGGCAAACGTATACGCATAATTGTGTCCGCGTAGATAGAGCCAGAAATCATAACAGGTATCGAGACGGTCGGGGATATTGTAATTGAACGTGTCCCAAATGAAGACCAAAACCAGCCCATAGTATCCGCGAAGAGTCATAGTTTTATTCATTGTGCAACACCATCTACTAATTGCGATTGCGTATCAATTTTATAGAAATGTGCGGAAACATCCGCTACACTCGTTGTATGCTTGGGTATAAAAATATTAGGTTACATTATATGGTGGAGGAGACCCGCCTGGATATGCTAGAGAGAAAACTTACCGATTTAGAGGACAAACTAGACACAATCATTTATTTATTAAATAAAGAGGTAAAACCAAGCACCACGAAAATGACGGCCCACATCGATTTCGTAGAGGCGGTATATGAAAACGTCAAAAATCCTCTCGGGTTCCTATGTAATAGGATAGGGTTATTAGCCGGCAACACTATTGGAAATTATACCCTCGAAGCTCCGCAGGACCAATTGTGCGATAATAATTGAATACCATAAGCAATTTAAATAATTATACATATAAATATATTATGGCTTATGCTGATGGTAGAGCGATTGACGCGCTAAAAATCGTATGCGACAATCACAATAACGATGTCATTGACGAGGCGAGCGAATTATTAAAAGGCGAGGAGTTGTTCCGCGACAAATGTGGGGTTTTAGAGAAGGAATTATGCACTATTATGTGGGCTTCTCGCAAGCCAGAGAACTTCGAAGAGTTCCGCGAGTATATGAATATGCCGGAAATAACCAAAATTAACGACCTCTGGAACAAGAACATAGAGTGTCGTCTAAAATACAAGCACCTTTTCGACAAATTCAAGGAATATGGCGAGGGATACTCGGACTACTGTATGTTTCTGGGGATGGTTGGCGGAATACGTCTAATGGCCGAATTACACGAGAACTGCACCAATCGCGACGCCGTTTTGTGGGCGTGCATGGACGATATGGAGGCCAGCGAGGAGGACGAGGAGGAATATGACCTGGAGGCGGAGTTCAAGAAAATGAAGGCAACATTTATATCGGATAATATAAATGACGCGCTGAATATGCGACTAAATCTAGATAGCTAATTAACCCCAGTGTCTCTTGGAATGCATACGTTTAGTTTTGGATTTATTAACACCTTGTCCTTTACCGCGCACCTTAGTTTTTTTACCTGCGTTTGCCCGGCGATGTTTGTTGTCTTGTTTGTGGCGTTGTTTTTTAGTACCCTTCTTTATATTATACATCCACCCCGCCTTCTTTGATTTTTGAATTGATTTTGATTTTGATTTTGATTCGGATTTTTGAATTGATTTATATTCCCTTTTCATTATTTTCATAGCGTTGCTACCATGTTTAATCAATTTACGTTTTTTCTTGTCTATGCCTCCAAAGTTGAATGGGGTTTTATTTGTAACACGATCGTAGCCTACCGAGTTACCTCTTCTAAGTTTCCCATCTGTGTAGCCGTATTCGTCAAAATCTGTATCGCGCGGTATTGGTTCCGAATCAGCGTAATCTTCCTGAGGACCCATATCAAACATAGTGGACGGCTTGCGCCACCTGGATGAGAATTTTTTGACACTTTTTAATAATTCATTATGCTCCGCATTATCGAAACTACCTGGTTCCGTATCCTTCAACGCATTATGTAAATAAGTCTGCATCATTGCTATCAGCTTCTTGTTATTCTTGAAATCTTCTTCTAACGTCCCGTAGTTTATATAATCATTAATTAATTGGTCACCGCCTTCATGATCTTGTAGGTTTTCTAGGTCATCAATAGCATCGGCTATACCAGTTACATCAGCTACGTTATTATTAATATTATTTATATTTTGTTCAATATCCCTAAGTTCTGGTGCATCATTTGGTACTTGATATTCCCGTGCTTCCGCCCTCCATTTTCCTATAGATGTAATATGACCTAATAACGCTCCGCCGAACGCAACAGCCACCTTTTTAGACATAACGCCATTTTCGTAACCAAACTTCGCAATTGTTTTTATAATAATCTTCGCGATAACCCATGTCCCGACAAAACCTTGGGTTCCCCTATAATGCATTCCGCACAAAAGATTTGTTAACAGTGTAGCAATAAAACCACGCAGAGTCGTGTAGATCGCAAGTATCCCCGAACTCGCACCTAAAGCTGCTATAAGCTTAGTGCTACCTAGGTACTTTTTAAAGAACTCTATAATGACGGCGAGGAATCCATCCATCTTTCGGTTTCCTTTTTTACAATCTTTAAATCCAAACATTCCCAGAGCAACGTCACTCATGTCGGTACACACATCTTTTCTCCCGGATAACTCTAAAGATGCTTGATCTAGTAATTGAAATATATTATTAAAAGTATCTAATACGATTCTATATTCACCAGTATATGGCGAGTTATGTAATGCTATATGACCCGCGCTTACTAAAGCGGGCGACGAGTAGATAAGAAACATCGCTACTTTTTCCATTGACAGGTAAATTGCCTCCTTTCTACCAAAACAAAGATCATCTTCCTCTTCATCTTCCTCTTCATCTTCATATTCCTGTTCTTCTGCTGGACCAGAACCACCATATTGGACAATTTCACTCATTATATATATATAAAATTATAATATTTATATATACACTATCATATTGATTTATAATATTTTCTATTTCCGCGAACCCGACTTTGACCGGGACCGCGACTTCGAACGGGACCGGGTGCGCGAACGGGACCGCGACTTCGAACGGGACCGGGTGCGCGAGGCGGACCGACGCCTAGTTGAACTATTTTGCATTGAACTATTAGACTGTTCCCTTTTAGCCTTTGTTTTTTTAGCCTTCTTCTTTGCCTTCGCCTTCTTCTTCTTCTTTCTATTTCTCTTGGTAAGGCGCTCTTGCTCCCGCATAGAGCCGAATAGTTTATCTTTTATCAATTTATGTCCGGTGTTCCAATTAGCATATGTGAGACCGCTCTGAGCCATCACCAAGTACGCAGCAACTTTTCTAATGAATGCTTCCGTGGCTGCGAGACGTGCCTCGCAATCCGACCCACCTAAAGACGTGTCTATTTGCATAAGTCCTAATCTCACGGCTCTTGACAATTCACCTTTACAAAGTGGCTCTAAAATTCCATTGTTATATATATAATCTTGAATTGCACTACGATTTAACGCACTCACGGTAACACCACCAGCGGCAATGAATATCGAAACTGCCAACATAATATTGTTTACTATGTTATCCTGACTACTTTGCGAGCGACCTGACTCGGAAACAAAGAGCGACTCGTCATCGGAGTCGTAGTCAGTGTCGTCGTCGGTGTCGTCGTCAGTCTCCTCTGCCGCAGCGCCGCCCTTAAGACCACGTTTGCCGATCTTATTGAAAATATTAGATAATAAATTCATAGGAAGGTCTAACTCTTCTGATAAATCTACAATCTCTCTGCGGGTAGGTGCTTTATACGAACAATTATCCCCCTTAATTTTACAAGTTTGTAACTTTAAAAAGTCATTTTTTAACGAAGCCATTATATATATATCTAGCTAAAATAACATTGTAGCTAAATATACATCGCACTTTTTCATTTGTCTAAAAATTGAAACACAAATAAGTTGTCATAGATATCGCACAAAAAAACACAATGCTCACGATTGATAATATCATCTCAAACCACCTTTCGTTGCGTAATATAGTGGGATTACTAGACACAGAAACCACGCTGCGCGTCTCTAAACTCTGGCCGTGCGTAAAAACGCAGCAGATTGCTTCGGTGTGTTTCCACGAAGGCGGCGGTCCACCGGCACAGGTTGGACGAGTAGTCCACAGGCACAGGTTGGACGAGTAGTCCACAGGCACAGGTTGGACGAGTAGTCCACAGGCACAGGTTGGACGAGTAGTCCACCGGCACAGCCAGTATTAGCCCTCGTGGCGTATATGCTGTTATACACAATGAAACGGTGACATATGTAGGGTTAATTTATCTATCTAAAATTACATAAACTTAGATTCCAATTTGTATTTTTTAACCACGATAAAAAATAGGCTGCTAGCCAATACCCATGCGGTGGTTGCTTTTGCGATAGGCATAACTATATCGTCGTCTTTTTTAATATAATAGGCCAGAATCCCGCAACTCAAAACCAGCAATAATAATGCGAAAGTTGTCGTGTAAACGAATCTGGATATATACAACGACGATTTACCACTTTCCTTCATAAAATATATCGTGGGAATTATGGAGACCGGAATAGACCATAATATGGCGCCAGTTAACGAGTCCACGTAGGTCCCCATGTAGCTTATTCCCGCGGTCATCATACCACCAACTATAAAGTTCTTAAGTATATCAGTTGACAATTTACTCATTATATATAATGTGTCATTTAATATCTAGGGGGTTTCGCGGATTTATCAAAAAATTGAAACGGTGAGTTCGGTTCAATTGATAGCACAACAACTACAACTATAGCAATAAAAGCAACATGAACTTCCAAACGATGTTTGATTACACCGCAATTGGCCAAGTGATGAAGATGTCGGGAAGGACATTCAATCAACTGAGCGCAGAAGAGAAAGAGGAGTATTTCAAGACAATGGATATTATGCAGCCTACTAATGTGCATGACCGCTATTCTTACAATAGTTATATGCCGATGCCGATGCCTGGCCATATGCCGATGCAAATGCCGATGCCCGGCTATATGCCGATGCCTGGCCATATGCCGATGCCTGGCCATATGCCGATGCCCGGATACGTCCCTCGTTCGCGCGTGCCTGCACCAGTCAATATGGATTCGCGGTTTGATGCGGTGGACCAGAAAATCGCGGGAGTTGAGACCACGATGACGAGTAAGTTCGCGGACACCGCACGCGAGATAGCCGATATCAAGACGCAGATTGCCGAGATGGTGACCGGCGTTAAGACGCTCTCACACAAATGCCTGACGAACGAGGAGAGCATCCAAAAATTCAAGAGCTCGCAGCATATCGTGAATTACAGCATCTGGATATGCCTCCTCATCACCGTGTTCACAAACTACGACGCGGTTAAAAATAAGGTCTCTGAGAACATAGT
>Ga0115555_1002148_pt1 | contig 13278 bp, 7 predicted proteins | sample COGITO_mtgs_1104_2_FD_87285 | JGI IMG/M metagenome (GOLD analysis project Ga0115555, IMG submission 87285) | Pelagic marine microbial communities from North Sea - COGITO_mtgs_110407 | ecosystem: Environmental > Aquatic > Marine > Epipelagic | place: Germany:Helgoland, sampling site Kabeltonne... | reverse complement strand
TGTTGCTGTTGCTGTTGCTGTTGCTGTTGCTGTTGCTGTTGCTGTTGCTGTTGCTGTTGCTGTTGCTGTTGCTGTTGCTGTTGCTGTTGCTGTTACTATTGCTGTTGCTGTTGCTGTTGCTGTTGCTATTGCTGTTGCTGTTGCTGTTGCTGTTGCTGTTTCTTTCCTTGATTTTCTTTCTCCTGACGAACAGCACACTCTTCTCCTGTTTTCTGCGGTGGATTTTCAGTTCTTCTTCCGCATCTTCTTGCCTTTTCGAGCCGTTCTTCCCGTCATCACTTTTCTTCTCGGGGGCTAGTTTGACCACATCAACGAGGCTAAAGCATCGCTTCGCTTTTTCCATCCGCTCTTTCTTCGTGATTAGCTCAGGTTTACTGAGTTGAAAATTTTTGATAAGGTGGGCGTTCCCTCTTCTGAGAAGTCTTGCTTTGTGAGGAAGGTGTCTAATATCATCATCGCCGTCGCCGATTTCCCCCCCTCCTCCTCCCTCTGAATCACTTCCTCCAATTTCACTTTCATCATCTTCTCTTCTCAGTTTTTTATTTCCCTCAATCATATCGTTAACTGCATCAATGCTGATGGGGTGGAGATTTATTGGTTCTCTACTCAGGGCGTCGGGACTTATTCCATATCGTTTCTTAAGAGTAGGCAACTCCATGCCACCAATGTCCTCCCTCATTCTGACGGCCACGGATTTGCTTCCCATTGAGAACATGGAATTCGAGCCAATTGTACCCTCATCGCAATCTATATCATTATCATCATCATTATCATCATCATCATCATCATCATCATCAAATGATGATAGTAACGCCTTGCTCGAACCGTCGATTTTTGCTCTTCTAAGTAGGCTTTCCTTTCTCTTCATTCTTTTATATTCCTTGAGTTCCTCTTCTGCATCAAGCTGCTGTCTGTCGTTCTGATGATCTTCCAGCGCCCCCAGAACCCTTATGCTGGGGGCGATCTTCGGAACATAGTGAAGCATAATTTTCCGGTGAGCATCACCGGGGGCGAGCGCCTTTCGACGCCTGGCATTCAGCCGCACATCCTTGACCACCTTTAGCAGGTTGTGCTGGCGAAAAATTTCCACTGCCAGTCCATTCTCCATTCTGATCGTATTGGCCTCTTTTGTGAAGATATTTTTTTTATCTAAATTGATCTTTTGCCTGTCGAATTCCTGCCGAACAAGTGCCCTCCGTGTGTTGAGAGTACGACTGGCTTGTCGTACTACCTCCAACCTGTTCATGAGGGAGGGTTGACTGTCAATGAGTAGTCGCAGTTGGAAATGACCAGGCATATCCGTCGGAGCGCTATCTTTTAGCTTTCGCATCTGGTGTTTCAGCGTATCCTCACTCTTGCGCGTCGCCTGGTGCGTCTTCATCTTCTCAGTTGACTTTGCAGAGGTCTTCTGGCGGTACTTTTTGGTTATGGTGTTCAAGTCAACAATTTCCTTGCCCTTTAAGCGCAAATTCTCCGGACGAGCGATTTTCATGTGACTATAGGGCGCATTTGGAGCCGTCGTAATCGTTGATACATGGTTGAGGGGTAGAAAGGTAGTCTTATGCTGGCGATAGTAACCAACATTCCGGGGTTTGTGGAGTTTGGGAAGGGACATTATGAAGGTAACTATTTAGAATGCGCAGCGGCAACAGAACTCAAAGCGGGAGAAATGGTCGAGGGACAGGGACGGAAATGTGAAAAAATATGGTGAGAGATTAAATGTAATTGTCAGAATCGCAACTCACAAAAACAACAACAGACCAGACCGATTGTAAATTGTAACACATCCATAGTATCAGAAATTGGCAATCATGGGCGAAGAGGTGAGAGAGACGGGCACATGGCCCTCATGACCTGAATTAAAACCATTTCATGTGATTAACAAACAAAAGCTGCCTGCACTTTGAAACAACACCGAGTTTGCCCTGTCCTAGCTAACACACTGCTCTATCACAACGGCCATGACGACGGCTGGGACGATGACAACAATTATTTCACGCACATCCGGTGGTAACAATCACGACAGATACCAGACAATCAGATGATGTGGGGGGCTAAGGTGAAGACACCGGTTGATATGCCCGATGATATGCTTAAGGATGCGATCATAAATGTGACGAAAGCTTTGGATGAATGTGAGTATTTTGCTGAGTAGACTGTGTTCCGACACCCGAAACAAGCGCAAACCCCGAGCAACAATAACTCACTAAAAAACTCTTCTATACGGTCGGTCGTCCTTCCTCAGGCGAGAACTTCGAGGCAGATGGACAGGATGTAGTGGCCAACCTAAAAAAATATCTTGACACAACTTGGACACCCAACTGGCATGTGGTGATCGGTCGAAATTTTGGATCGTATGTGACTCATGAGACGCGATCCTTTCTCTACTTCTACTACCAGGAGAAGGCAATTATGATCTACAAAGCCGGTTAAGGTTGATCTGGGTGGTAATTGACTAGATATAATAAAAATGTTTATTTCGCGCCAGCAAGACACCCCAACACGCAATAGAATACAAAACATCCCCAAATTTCTTTTCTCTCTTTTCCAGTACAACCAACCTAACAACAACCTATTTAGTTAACTTACACCTATTCAATTGTCAACAACCCATTTCTTGACATCCAATAGTTCTATCCAGGGGGTTTTGTTTGGCTCTCGACTGTACCAGTCAGCCAGCTCATCGAAGCTAATCAGTCTCTTGTTATGACTGTTGCGACCTCCGACGCCTTCAAACACTTGTTGGCTTGCCCATACACTCCCCGCATCAACTGTGTCGATGAACTTTTTCAACTCAATTGTGTCCTTCAAATCTGATGAAGTGCTCAAAGCCATCAAAACGGTTAAGTAGCTCCTAAAGAACTTCCACAGATCTCTTCGTCCCAGCATGCCATCCTCATCTGCGTCAATGACCTTCCAACCCCAGAGCAATTTGTCGCTCTTGTTCCCTCCGCAGAGCAGGCTAAACCCAGTGGCAAATTCACTCGTGTCTACTGTCCCAGATGACTCGCGGTCGAATGCCCGGAAGACCTTGTTGAAGAGAACAGTAGCGTCGAGACGCTGTTGCTTTGTCATCATCGTGCCAGGCAACACAGTCCTTATGCAAGTGTCAAAGTCGCTTTTGCTAATGGCTCCATCACTGTCACACTGAAGCAAGACATTCCCCACGTTGCTGAACGTTGTCTTGTGCAGATTCGTCGAGGTCAAAAGGTGGTAAACAGAATTAATTACATGTGAGCTCATCTGGACCACAATTCCACCTGACAATGTATTCGTGGAAAGTAGGAACTCGAGGGCAGAGTTGCTGGAGGTTATGGCATTTGCATTTGCATTTGCATTTGCATCTGCATTTGCATTTGCACAAGGTTTGGGAGGGGACGTTTGGGGAAAAGGTGGCAAAGGCATGTAATCAAACGCATCGCCATTGTCATCGTAGTATTCCTCCCCGTCATCTTTGTCGCTATCGTCACCATTCATCCACTTGTGAACGTCAAGCAACTCGAGCCATGGGGCGACCTCAAAACCGCCCCCATTATACCAGTCTCCAAACTCGTCGAAACTAACCGTTCCACTCTTGTTACCTAGGAACAAGAACTCAGTCACCATTTTGGCCGTGTTAGTGATTACAGTGTGGCGCTTCCCTCCGGTCATCTCGAGCCCTTGGGTGGTGCAGCTAAAAATCATCACGAGGAAACTTCTGAAGAACAGAAAGACCTCCAGAGCCGTGAGCCTGCCATCTGAATCCACGTCAAACATCTCAAAAGCAAACTGCAACTTGCTTGACTTCTTCCCGCTACAAATGACTGTCAGACCGACCAAGAGCTCCACTATGCTGACGGAACCATCATTCACGGAGAAGTTGTAGCTCTTAAACAAGTTAGAAAACACGTGCTGCACCTCGGTAGTCATGGAAGTTCCCGTGACATTTTTCACAAGCTCTGCTAAACAGGCAATGAAATTTTCCTCGGACATGTCCTCTTCCCAATTGGTGAACCGGCCTAGAACCTCCAGCATCTCCTGAGGTGTCAAAAGCATGAAGGAAGTCGAGCCAACGAGAACACGGTACACGTAGTCGACATCATCATCAGTTATGACAAGAGAATCGTTGTCCGCAATAGGGAATGTGTACACCACAGAAACACATGACGTAGCTGATGACGAGGAACTGGCTGAGGAGGGGGCGGCAGTGGCGACAGCAGTCAAACTGAAAAACTTGCTCAGATCTAACAGCTCCAACCAAGGAGCAACCTCAAAGCCACCAAGCCGGTACCACTCTGCGAAACCTTCGAACGTGACAAAATCTGTGTCATCGCCCCTCTTAAATAAGTTGCTCGCTGTCCAGTCCGCCCCATACTCAATTGCCTCCACGAGTTTCGCCCACACTTCATGCGACATAGGCTTAATCTTCTCCGACTCGGTATAGGTGATGCCAACAAGGAGGGTCAAAAAATTACGGAAGAAGCGGTACATACCCTTACGATTCAGGGGCTTGCCACCGCCGACCAGATCAAATGCCAGAGTGAGCTTTTCGCTCTTGTTCCCCCCACAAAGGAGCGTGAAGCCACTGGCAAAGTCCAAGACATTTACCTCGTTCTCGTCAGCCAGGTCGAAGCAGTAAAAGAGACAGCTTAGGAATACAGAAAACTCAGTGCGCTCCTCGTTGGACAGGTCCGACCCAGGCACCAGCGCGCGGATGCACTCGTCAAATCTGGCCTTTGATAACTTCCCCTCATCGTCGCTAGCCTCCATTAGCAAAGTAGCAACTTCCTCCGCTGAACGATCGATCAAATGCGTTCTCGTCGTCACACGCTTAAGCAACTTCATATCAGCATGCGTAATGCTAATTTTAAGATTCTCGTTTGACCTAGGGAGGGGGAATTCAAACGACACAATTTTCATGTCGGTGGATGGGGAGGAGGTGTAGCTGTCAGCATCGACTGCATCAGAGGTTGCAGAAGTAGTGGACGCGACAGAGGAGCTATCGTCGGCATCTTCCATCACCAACCACTTTCTCAAATCTAATATCTCAATCCAGGGAGCCCACTCGAACCCGCCGCTATTGTAAAAGTCACTGAACTCATCGAAGCTGATCTCATTAGTCTTGCCTAAAAATTCAACCACCTTGCCCGCCACATAGTCGGCACAAGATGTGACTATCTCATAGTACTGCCTCGTGGTGAATTTTAAGGTCTTCTGCAGACAAGCGAGGATAGCTGTCAGAAAACTGCCCAACAATGCCTTCAAGCTCTCATTGTTGAAAAGAATGTCGTCAGTACTGGCAGACGAGGCATCATCATTGACGTTGTTGTATTCGTCCTTCTCGTACATTTCTCCGAGGAGCTTCCACGCGCGTGATAATTTCGCGCTCTTCGAGCAGTCTGTGAGAAGAATCAACCCCACCTCGATGTGTTCCAGGACAGCATCGTCCTCGTTGGGGTTTTCATCAGCCAAAAGCGAGAAGAGCTTCACCACATTGTCTACCAGGGCACAGTCACAACAACTGGCGGAGAGAAGAAGCGGTAGCTTCTTTGCCTCTAATCTGCTCACATCTTCCAAATCGTGTCCGTTGTATCCCTTTGCAAGTTCATTGACAGCTGAGATGACCTCACGTGACTGTCTGACCGAAGGGGTAATATGGAGAGGTTGGTCGTCATTATCCACTTTGATTGATATCAAGGGGGGGGTAACAGCGGAGGCCACGACCATTTGATTTATTTGCTGCTAGGTTTAGGAAAGGGGTTGGTAGATTTGAATGTTTGCTCGCTCAAAGACCCAATTCAAAAAAAAGAGAAGAATTTCAGATAAGAGTTCAGGTATTTGGGCAAAAAATTCACCGTATACACATAATTACATATATACAAATCGCGTATGCAATGCTTACATATTATGTCAGACAACTGTATTCATTATTACTACGTTCAGAATAATCAGAGAGAATCCAGGTTGGCATGAGCTGTCTTGAGTGTGCTGAATTGAAGATCTAGAGCCTCCGCAACTTGGATTTGGCAGTTGTCGAGGATTTCCTCATCGTGAGAGTCGAAAGGCTCACTACCCTTCTTATTCAACATCTGTATGACAGCAATTACACTGCTTTCGCCGAGGCGGCTGTGGATAGGAGCGCAGAGCATGTTCCTTGTTTTGAAGCCAGTTTGCTTGTCAATGGCTTTGTTGAATCTCTTGTCAGCATATACATCTGGAATATTCAGTATTTTACCTGTCGTTGCTGCATAACCCGCTAACCCTGTCCCCTTCTGAAACCTGATACACTCATCATTCTGTGTTTGGTTGCGTGGGGAGGGGAGTGATGAGTTAATTATTTGTCAAAGGGAATCCTCCGAGGGGGGGATATAGATTACCTACTGTCGCCCAATTGTATTATTCCTTCGCCGGTAGCTCACTAACCTGATAAAAGAACATCTCGTCTCTATGGTCGTCCAAAAAAATCAAACTACATCTCTCAGCCTGCAAAGACACCATGAAACTTTTCATTACCTTCCTCCCAATTTTTGCAAGACCATTGTCTGCCAGTGCAGATTTCTGGGCAGCATCTCCGTAGGCCTTGGCACGGGCTTTTGCGTCTAATTTTTTCTCTGTCGCATCATCATTACGACTGTCGAAGCGCATCCCCTTATCAGAGCTGTTGTTCATGGGCTTTCGTTTCGGTTTAACGCCATCCGGTACATGCATATTTGATACATTTTTCTCCACTTCTTGAAGAAGTTTGGACTTTTCTTTGTTGGCGTCATTGGGATCGAAAGAGCGACGCCTAATCTTCTCTACCTTACCATGCGTCGAATCTCTATTCAGCTGGGATTGCATCTTGTCAATCTTCATGAGCTGTGACTTGGCGTCTAGAGAAGGCCTCCTCTCAAGTGAAGGACGCTGCTTCCTGTCGAAACTGGATCTCTTTTTCTTTTTCTTCTTGTTCTCCATATGGTCGTCCAAACTTTTATTACTCTCACTTAGGAAATCTTCGTTTACATGCATGGATTCAAGGTTACTTCTCTGTACTTCCAGGTCAGTCTTCGGTTGATCCAAGGCCATATTGGTGAGAGCAAAAACAATATTCTTCATCAAAACCTTCTGGTGTGCATAGTTGCAGATACTCATCTGCGGCAAGTGCGCCAATTGCAGCAATCGCAGCCGATTCACTGACAGCTTGGAGGAGGAGGCCCCAAAGTTCTTGATGAAAACATCATTATACTGTTCCAGTTCAGGAGTAACCAATACACTTTTTACGTCAATCGTAGACATAATCGCTTCTTAGAAGAAGAGTCCTACTTTTGAAAAAGTATAACTGAATATAAATATTAAAAAGAAAAGGTAAACAGAGTCGTCGGGTGTTTCGGGTGTTGTGTTTTTTTTAGGCAAAAGTGCAAAAGTAGCGAAGTGGCGTGAAGGCAGAAACTCAAGTTGTTGTTTCAAAATACTAAAAGCTAGTTAATTAGTTAATCCGAAGTCAGGAAGTACACACTTATAAAATCTAGCCCGCCGCCATCTTCTTGCTTAATTATTACTCGCCCTTGTTGAAAAACGTCATGCTTCCTTCGATCCCTTCCTCACAGATATCAAAAATTATCTTGGGTACCCCCATCAAACCAATGGCTCCCTTGCTACCTAACTTGACACTATCTTTGATGCAGTCCTCGTGATAGATGCTGTGAAGAAGGCTCGTTAAATCTACCTCATCCATCCCCTGAGCTACGATTCTGCACTTCATGCCACGATTTATAGTGTCGAGAATTTCCCCCAGAGCTTCCTCCTTGTAATCCTCATTGGACCAGTAGCGCGCTTCATTGATTCTGACGCTGTGAACAGGCCTGAACTTGATCACCGGCGACCTGACATCGTTACCCTCATCATTCAAAACCTTGTAGTTTTTTTTCTCAACCTTTTTTGGGACACTTGCATACTTTGCCCCCAGACTAATATTGTCCATTTCATCATTCATTTTCCCCATGACGCTGTCAATGTCTACAGCAAACTCTGGATTGTAACCATTGAATGCTTCGTTAACTTTTCTCTCTATTGCCTCTTGCTCTAATCTCGTCCGTTCTTCCTCCGACATATCCAGTACGCCTTCGTTGTAAATGATTGCCTCTGCTTCCCTTTTATTATCTTCCAGCATTCTCTTGAGTATTTCGTCGTAATCTTCCTCCTCCTCCTCTCCTTCATTTTTCTTTATCTCCGCTTGCTGACCTTCTCCCTCCCCACCTTCTTCCAAGAGTGCAATCGCATCTACTGACCCACCCTCTCCAGCACCAACTAAGACCCCACCCCCAACGTTCTCACCATCCCCTTCTCCCAAGTTTTGTAGGTGTTTGGCGTTTTGAATAAAGTCGTCTAAACCCACTGCACCTCTTCCTCCCTTGATTTTTGCATCGATCACCGCCCTCTTGACCAGTCGTTCCTTCTCCTTCTTTTGGTTCTTGGCCATTTTGGCTTTTGCTAGATCGACGTTCACTGTGTCCTCCATCAGCTTCTTGTTCGTCGTGATCCGATTGTGACAGGCGCCACAAACTGACACACTGTTATAAAGACGCAATTTGTCCCGCTGGTTGATCTTCTGCAGCATTTTTGTTTCGAGCTTGTAAAGATTCACGAACACAGGCGTATCCTCCTCCTTGAGTCCAGCCTGGTTGATTTCAGCAAGTTCTTGCTTAGCAAATTTATCCAGCAAGATATCTTTGTAGCTAATTTTGTGAAGCTGAGATTTGATAGGGTAGACAATATGTTCCTCAGGGGTGAGCTGCTCATGGCAGTACAACTGCCCACAACATTTCCCCATATAAGAGCTGTTGCTGCCGTTAGGGTTATCGTTGATTTTACTCCCTCCCTCCCCCGTCTTTTTATTCTCAGCAACCTGGTAGATTTGGTCCCTCAATTTGAAACTCTTTACTTGGACGAAATTCCATCGACCATCGCTTTCCATGATAAAGTCTCCTGCGACCATGCTGAAGCGCTTACCGAGGCGCTCCTCGCTGAGCTTCACAAACTTTTCCATGATATCCCTCGCCTCGGGCCAGCTCTTGGACGACGCCGACTTGACAATGCCGCAGGATATTGGAGATTTGCTATCTATGACGAACTTGTCGGTGTCATTCAGCACGTAACTGTATCCCTCTGTGCCACAGTCCTCCTTGAGCTTCCACACAATCCGCACAAGCCAGGCAGTTTGTCCTTTTGGTTTTATATATTTTTGGATGCATACTGCTTCGTCTCCGCCCGACGAGCAGCTGCGACCGGTAATCAATTCTTCAAGTTTCTTTTTCAGCTGATCAACACCGTAGATCAGCTCGATATTGTTGAAGTTCTTCTTCTTGTTTGATCTTTTCAAGACGGCAATAGGATGTGGATGAGTACTTCTAGTCTCGTTCTCGGTTATGTTCTTCCTGATATTATTCAAAATCTTGCTGTTACTACCGCGCGTACTTTCAGTCTGATTCCGTCCGTCCTCATTCCCATTGGCACACATGCTCATAACGATCATACGCTTTTCTTTCACAGGGATTCCGTTGATGTCATAGGTCCGGCATCTGTCGGCAGATATGTAGGAGATCTGGTCATGAGCGTGAACGAGCATTGGAGCCATCCGGACACCGATTCCATCTGAAGCAGATACGAAGCGCGGCGAGAAGAAATGCAGCCGAGGGTAGAAATCTAGGCCATCAGGATAGCACAAACTCTCAAAAGAGCAATTAGATGATAGGCTCTCAAAGAGTTTGTGGGATCTCATAACGTTTGATTCGGACGCATCGCCCTTGTTCCTGTAGCCAGTAGGATCGTTTGACTTGTACTTTTTTTGCGAGAAGGTGTACCCGAACTGGTTCACCATCTTCTGCTTTGTCTTGTCATCCAACACTGTATTCAACCACTTGTCAAAGCCATGAATGGCTGTTTTGTGCTTGCTCATTCTCCTATTCGCAGTCGTTTTATTTTGGCGCGATGCCTTTGCGTCATTTCTAAGCGCATCATATTGGTCAGCAATGTGTGGGAGAGGTTTCTTTATCATTTTTTGAAGAACCACTTGTTGGCCCCCTGAAGAGGTAGAATTGGACTTTGTTTGCTTTAAACATGCTTCTCTCGCGGCTGTCTTGTTGTGACTTTTGTATGCTCTTTCAAGAATATTCGAGGCTGCCATTTTCTAATGGTTCTGAGCAATTTTCTAACTCAAAAAATAAAAGAACCCGACTTCGAGCAACGACCGTCAGAAAAAAAAGGGGAAAGGGGTAGAGCAAAATGATATCGCAGGAAGTAGAAACCTGGCTGGCCAGCTGCCCGGCCCCCCTAACTGTTACAGTGCTAGTCATTTTATTCCACACTCTCTTGCACCGGACAATCATTAAACACTTGCGTGGATCTTTGTGGGCAACTCCAACACAACTGCAAAAAGCCATCGTGACACCACCGCAAGAGGGGTTTGCTACGCCGCAGTGCACTGACAACGGCACAGCGAACGGGATATCAAGCGGGGGTTTCAGTAGCGGGGGATCGAATACCAGGGAAAGGGGCAACACAACTGACCGACCACTCATACAGAAGAGGACAGGTTACCGAAATTCTGTCCTAAACACAGACCCATATACTGCCGACTTGCTGAAGTCATTTGATAATCTAGAGGGCTGCCTTAAGAAGAAAGGGCAGGGGATTGTTGGTTGGCAAAAGCGATACTTTGTCATAGATTCTGCCTACATGAAATACTATGACTACTCTAAAGACAAAATCAATAAGGGCAACCATCCCCTCGCGGCGATCGACATCAGACAGATGAAAAGCGTCACTCTCTCTGTAAACAATAATGCGATATTCAACATTGAACTGGTCAATTCTAGCAAGACATATAGCTTGAAGGCAGATTCAGTTGAGGTGGCTTCTTCATGGTGCAAAAATTTGAATGCCCGACGAAATGCCTTGATCGATGTCATTCGCCGATCATCGAGTCAAGATTCGGTCAACGTATTCGTCAGCCCTAAAAAAAGCAACCGTACATCTGCCGCTAGACGAGAATCGGCTACTTTGACACCTCGAAACGTGATGAATGTTTCTGATGCTGAGTTTCAAGGCCTCGGAAAGATGAAAGAGAAATTCCCTAATGTTGACTCTGCAACTCTTCTAAGATTTCTAAGGGCGCGAAAGCTCAAGGTCGCCGACGCGAACGAAATGCTGCTGAGTCACTTGAAATGGAGGAAGGAAACATTTCCCATCAGCTTGGACGAATCTGTCAAGGAGCAGATTGCCAGGGAAAAGTACATTCTGAGAGGGCGTGACAAGGACGGGGACGTGGTGATCTATATCCATGGCCATAACTTGGGGGAACACACTTACAACACTATCGAGGAGCACATGCGTTCCGTTTTTTATCTGCTCGAGTTTGTTTACGCAGAAATCATGGAGGACCCTCTGGATCGTTTCACAATTGTCTACAATCGCACTCACAGCACACCTGCCAGCAGGGACGAAGCGTGGGTCAAAAACATTGCCAAAACGCTGGCGGATCAGTATCCAGAGAGAATGAAGCGCGCGATTGTCGTTCCCAGCAACATAGTTTTCCGTACCATCTGGAACATTATCAAGCACTTCTTCGATCCTGTGACAGCGGCAAAAATCTCCATGATTGCCAGCAAGAAAGAGCTCCTGAATTTCATCGACAAAGACCAGCTATTGGTCGAGCTCGGCGGAACGGATGATTACAAATTTGACATCAGCCACCTCTTCACCAGGGAAATGATCAGTGAGGAGAGCCGCAGTGTCGAGAGAATCAGCCCCAAGGCGCAGCTAATTTATGACATTCCTGAGTGAGACGAGGTGATGATTTGTTGAGCAATTTTTTTGAATAAAGGCGGAGAAAAACCAGCCCTAACCGTTTATGTAAAAATTGTTGCGCCTCCTTCTCGTACACATTTCTTAATAAGTCTTCTTTCATTCTTCACTTCTTCATTTCCTCTCTCTTCTTTTTCAAAGCCAACATTCTTGTCTCCTTTTTTGAGAGAATATTCTCGTTATTATCTGTTTTCTTACCCATCATATTTTTTGCAAGGTTGGCATTCTGATTACCTTTGATATCGCTGCCACTGTTACTTACAATTGCGTTGTTGTAGGCGCGCTCCAAGTCAGTAAGACGATTCAAACCTCCTGTTGCAGCGCCTCCGACCCCCCCATAACCACTGTGGCTGACCAATCTCCCATCCTTATACTCAACACGACGGTCATCATCCCCATTCCGTGTTGGTACTAGTGGGGCTACATAAGCTGTCTTTGACTGGGAACCACAGTGCCCACTGTTGCCACTGTAATTTGTATTGGCAGATCTAACTTCACAATCTATCCCCATTATTGTCGCCTCTCTGGCAGCATTTGCTATATACTCACGATACACGCGGCTATCAACTTTCACAGTCTTCACCCGTCCAAACTCATCAGTGATATCCGCAAACTCATCCTGGCATTCCTCCTCCCTTTTCTTCCCAAAGTCGATCAGCCCTCCCCCCCCTTCAGGATCTGCCTCCTCCTTCTGCCGCTCGTAGATCTCAGCCTTGCGACGGAGGTTTTCAACAATCACCCCGCTTCTGGCGCGCTTCTTCTCGCTCTCGTGCAGATGCAAGTCAGACGCGATTCGCTTTTCCACACCTGCATTGCGTTTCACATCTTTTTTGCTGCGCCCCGACGACCCACCTTTCTTCAGCGGATTCTTCAGCGGATTCTTCAGCGGATTCTTCGGCGGTTTCTCCCCCCCCCCCCCCCTCCCCTCCCCCCCTTTACCACGTCCCCCCTTCGCCGTCATCTCAGCAGCTGTCTCCAAAGCATCAAAAATTCCCTTCATAGAGTCTTTTGGCACAGATATCTGAATGGCCTTCTCTCTCCCGCTCTTCGAGCCGACTTCACCCTTCTGACTGATCATGATCGTGGCTAATCGTGCTTCATAAGTTACATTTAACGCCAAATTCAGAGAGACGAATCCTTTCCATAACCTCTCAGCACCCGAACACAAAAGCCCAGTTCCCAATCGTTCCATCCTTGTTTTTTTTCGCCCCTTTCCCTGCCCCCCTTCTCTCTAGCTCCTCTTTGTCCCTCCTCGTCTTCTTGCCCCTCATCCGTTTGTTCCTCGCCCCTCGGGTTCCTTGCTCCTCCCCCTTCCCCTCCCCCCTCTCCCCCATCTCCCCTTTTTCCCCCCCCGCCTGCTCCCCCCCCATCCCTTTTGCCCTCGCCCCCCGGGCCCCTTCACCCCCCCCCTTCCCCCTTCCCTAGGCCCCCCCCCCCCCTTAGACCCCACCAGCCTTA
>Ga0115555_1002139_pt1 | contig 13304 bp, 14 predicted proteins | sample COGITO_mtgs_1104_2_FD_87285 | JGI IMG/M metagenome (GOLD analysis project Ga0115555, IMG submission 87285) | Pelagic marine microbial communities from North Sea - COGITO_mtgs_110407 | ecosystem: Environmental > Aquatic > Marine > Epipelagic | place: Germany:Helgoland, sampling site Kabeltonne... | reverse complement strand
TTTGTTATGTGATATTGTTTGTGTGTTAAGTTCTTTACTTGTACCTTTTTTTTTTTTTTTTTTTTGGTGTTGTGAAAGTGGATTTTCATATAGGGTCCCTCCATATCCAGACGGAATCAGACCTGATAAGATTTTTCGTTTCGTCGACCAGGTTAGAACGCCAGAACAGGTAGCAAAAACGAACTGTAGCAAAATTTAATAAGTGAATAGATTAGCAGACCTCTCTCTCTTTGTTGTCAACAGAAGGAACGGCCCACCAGACCAACTTCGATCTCGACTAGAGATATGAGCTCGCCAGGGGGGCACACTAGTAAAGAACCTGAAACGAAGAAAAAGCTTCAGCTACTGACCCAGGAGGAGGTTTCTATACTTCTACAAAATCTGGGCCTTGATAAGCACATAGAGACGTTCAGACGATTTCACGTTGACGGTGTCGTCCTATCGTCCTTTAAGGCTGAGACAGATCTGAGTGGCGAACTGCAGATGAAATCTCATGTGCAGAGGCTGAACTTGATAAGTCATATTAAAGACTTTCTTGATGTTCAAAAGGGAGTTCCTCTTGCTCTCCTGGAACCGCCGATTGAGTCTCGAAGCAGGCATAGAGCTTTGTCGTCGCTGAATGTCACTGAGGTCGGTCAGTTAATGACTCGTTTGGAATTGCCCAATATCGCTGGAATCGCTGAAGAGCATCGGCTTGACGGCAGTATGCTTGCCGAGGTGACAGATTCTGATCTCAAAAGTGAATTAAAGATTGAATCCCGTATGCAGCGTGCGAAAGTCATCAAAAAGGTGACAGATTTTAAGACCTACGGAGTTCCCATCGAGTTCCTAGGGGAACATGACGATGATGATGACTGTAGGGGGGAGGGCAAAACTGATTATGATGATGATGGGGAGGGGGATTTCTCTAGGAAATAGTGGACGGTCTATCGGTCAAATGGTTATACAAACTAAGAGAAATAATAAAGTAGCTTTGCTAAAGATCGCCACACGTATTGCCACATTTTATTCTTTCATGTGTAGTACCACCCACCCACCACAACATTTATTCAGGCACCCTTATCTTTTTCAGACCTTTCAGGTAGTTGTAGATGACCTCGACAAATGTCTCTTCGTTGATTACTTCTGCCATATAATTTTCGTAGCCAGCGTCCCTGAACAGTTTAGTCATTAGTTTCTCCTCGGTGTTAAGCATTTGCACGCTCTGTTCAATTAGCTTGACACTCAAGGCTTTTTTGTTCTCGGTGTCGTAGATTTGAAACAATTGCCTGAGATCGGCGCGACTAATTTCATCGTCATGATATCCAGCTTTATCATGATCTTCGACGAATTGGGTCTGCATGATGTGCACCATAGTTCTGAGCTGGCGAGCGCTCGCCTTGTTGAATACTACTTTGCAGATTTCATCCAAGCTGATAGCGCCATTGTGATCCTCGTCGATGTGTATGAAGAGCCTCCTGGCATCAGTACCTCTCATTTCGTGGTTCATACTTTTGAGGAAGTATTCCCACTCGCCAATTGAGATTTCACCACTCCTGTCTCGGTCGACAAATTGGAAACACTCCTGGAAGTGTTTAATTTCTTCGATCTGGTAGTGGGGGGCGAACTCAGTCTTCTTAACTTCGCTCCATTTGGTGGGCATTCTTTCTATCCTGCTGCTGCGCCTGAGGTTTGAGCCGTGCCTTTCAATTTTCTTGCTGGTGAAAACGTTCGATTTCTTCTTTGGTACCTTTTTCGCCTTCATATTGCCCTTATTTACCGCCACCAATCCCTGCTTGTTCTCCTCCTCGTCGCCATCGTCGTCATCGTCGTCGTCCTCGTCCTCGTCCACGTCCTCGTCCTCGTTCTCGTCTCTCTCGTCCACATCGCCCAGTTGAGATAATATATGCGATCTCTCAACCATCAACTTGCTAAATTTTCTAGTTAGTCGCTTCTCGACCGTATCAATGTGTTGGTCAGCGCTACTGGTCCGGTGCCTGATGTGATGATTGAGGGTTTCGTGGAGTTTATGATGCTCAATCATAGCATTACTCAACTTTCTGTCGCTCTTTGGTGGGGTGAAGATTGGCTTATTTAAGTTGCTGTCGCTGGCGTCCATTGCATCTTTCATAATCTCCTGGGAGTGCACGTATCTACCCTGCTGCTCCAGAGGCTCGTCCACCTCAGCCCCACTTTTCCACTCGTTAAATCCGTGCAACCTTCCGGCGCCTTCCCTTTTCACCCCTCCTAAGCCTCCGCTGCTCCCTTGTCGCAACATTGCCTTCATTCTCTCCTCTCGATCCTTATTTGTTGGTGAAACGTCCTCATCGTCGTCATCGCTCTCGCTCATTCCATCTTCGAGTTTATCTGCCAAACTATTCCCGAAGTCAAGATCAATTTCCTGCCTCGTGTCACCACGTCCGCGGGTCGATGGTGTCGTTCCTGCCATTAAATTGTCTCGTGTTCGTTCTTCTTTGGGCAAGAAACTGCCAACTCCGGCCGGAGACATCATGGGCTTCCTGATGTTTTTCTGTTGGTAATTGAACTCCCTCACTAAATTCGCGTAGCCCCGCCATTGTTGCTGACCAGACCCTCCTCTTCCGTTCCCAACAATACCACCTCCTCCGGTGGTATTTGGGCGCTCAGCCACGGGTGTGTCTCGATAAACCTCGTCTATGACAGCTTGGTGCCGAATGCCTGTAATCCTGTCTATCTGCGACGGAAGTATGATTGGATATGCCCTGCCATAAGCCTCCCCTCTGCCTCTAAATTGGCCGATCTTGCGGAGCTGACGTACCTGTTCAAAGTCGTAGACGCCGTCTTGTACCCCCCCTTTGATACTGCGACTCGAAAAGGCGTCAGCGATTCCTGGGATGTGCCCACTTTTTCTAATCTTTTCCAGCGGTGTCTCCTCAAATAGCATATCGGTGAAGTCTTCTACCCCGAATGCGGATGTTGGAGCTGTTTGGGGACGCTTCGACGAGGAGCTAGAGTTCTTGGACTTTCCGCTCTCTACTTGGATCTGCTGAAGGATACCGTTTCGTTGTGACCTCGTCACGTTACCAGACGTTGCAGTTGCAGCACTGTCTGTAGTTAGCTGTCTGTTCTTACTTCGGGCCATTTTTTCTACCGGCGACGTGACGTCGATTCGCAGCAAATCTGGACTGCTGTCTAGCTTTTCCAACAACTTTGCGCCAATCATTACACTTGCAGCGCGCTGCTTGGAATCAGAGAAATCGGCCACTCCAACGATGCTATTGACCCTGCTAACAGGGGCCGAACTCGCACCCTCAATATGTGAGCTTTCCGGGTCAAATGAAAAAAAATTGCTACTTTTTCTGGTGGGACTCTTTATCGCCCCGTGTTTGATCGTAAAACTCTTGCCGAATGCATTCAGAGTGCTCTTTCTCAGCCTCGCAGCCTTGGTAGGGCTAGAATTGTCGATCGAGGCCAATATGGGAGTACCACTGCTTTTCCTGAAGCTTATACCTCTCCTCATCGTTGTAGCCCTACTCCTATTGATGAGCTCTTCGGCAACCTCTTTATGATGTTTGCTCACGTCCGTCTTCTCCTCGGGAAAATTCCACTCTAGCTCCTTTATAGGGTAATGAAAATGATTCCTTTGGTACTGCCGCGCTGCGTCGACGTTAGGCATCCTCATTTCTCCCAGAAGGTCTCCATCCAAACCCCAGACGGTCATGAAACCGTCCGCACTGGCGGACAGAAAACTAGGAGGGTGAAGAGTGCTTATCCCGCTGACGATAGTCTGGTCGTGGCCTTTCCACCTCCTCACGAAATCGATTGTCAGACAGTCTGTTCTCTTAGCGGGCTCAGGGATATTTCCCAAATAAACTTGCATATCCCGCTCCAGTTTTAGTTCAGCAATATAGTCTTGCTCGTTACAGACATAATCGGTTTTGGAAATCTGCTGCAACTCTTTGTTCTCACGCTGAACTGCTCTTACAATCGTGTCCAGACAGAAGGTGGTAAGGACGCCACCGTCGTCCATCACGCATATATTGTTGACAACCGGCTTCGCCTCTTTACTATTCGTGATCTCGCCGGGCTCAGTTAGCGAGAAGGTGCCTGCGTCACTCTTCCTCTCTGATTCGGGTTGATTCTCGGGTGTTTTATCATAGCCGCCAACGGCGCCGCCCCTCACAGCAAAACAGATCGCGGTGATTCCGGAAACGGCGGGCCTGGGTTCTCCTAGGCGGCAGAGGCACTCTACACCGTATTGCTGGTTGTCGCATTCAAAAAAGTAACGCCAACAGTACGCCACTCCGTTCCCTCCAGCGACAATGATCATCTTCCACTGTTCGATAATCTTGAGACAATGAACGTCCTTGGTAGTCGCTTCTCCAACGCACTTCAGCGACAACCGCTGAAAGTCCCAAAGCCTGAACTCGCCGCACTTGCTCCCTCCAGTAACTATGAGACTGAAATTATAGCTATAGGCTAGGCTGGCGATGCTTCCGTTGTGACAATTCGAGATGCTACGCATCAACAAGAGCTGGCCATCAACATCGTGGCAGACACACACACGGTTGTCGTTTCCCGTGGTAATAATCATCTTGGTATTTTCGTCAAATACGACATTTGTTACCTCCCCATCGTGCACATGAAGTTTGCAAAGCAAAGCGCCCGTGATGTAGTTCAGCATGCAGATCTCGCCCCTCTCGTTTCCAAGAACGATTCTCCTCTGCCTCGGGTAGTCTGTTGTGGCGCAACATATGTCAAACTTGCCGACGTCGTCGAACGCACGGATGTAGCTACCGTCCGTTGAGTCCCATAAGTGTAAACCATCACCAACGCTGGCGATGAAATTGCAGCTGCTTTCGTTGTAGAGGACTGTAGAGGGTAGCATGAAGTCCTTTTTCGCCTTGTGAGGGATGAAATGGTGCAGCGTGTTGGCACCGCAGAACAAGTTGCTGTATTGGTCCACGATGTTATCCTTGCAGAAAGGCGCCAGTATGCAATTGAACTGCTGAACCTGGTCGCTTATTGTGACATTGAAGGATTGAAGAGCAGTTGACTTTGCGCTGATGCTTCCCCCTAAATCCCATGTTTTCATTTCCCCTGTATCATCAAGTGTTACAGCCAAGCAGTTGTGCTCAATCGTTGAAGGCATCATGAGGACGTCGACTATTCCACTCTTGTGCCCGCTTAGTGTAAAAACCACTTCTTTGCTGACTAAATCCCAGACTACAGCTTCGTACTCGAATCCCACGCTTATAAGTGTGCCGTCACTGTAGGCCAGTTTCCGCACTCCGTGGCTGTGGCCGTTCAAGACGTTCTTCTTTTGAAAATTCTCGAGCCCCCACAGAATGATACTCTTGTCCATACTGCACGTTGCCATGAGCTTTTTGTCGTGGATAACCAGCATGTGCATAATCATATCGCTGTGGGCGTCGACTTCCCGCTTACACTTTCTGAGATTGAGGTCCCACAGATACATCCTGTTGTGCTGGCCAGTGCTGTAAAGGAGCTCGCTCTCGTCATCCCAAGCCAACTTGATCTGATTCTTGGATTGTATAAAGTGCTCAAAGATGGATCCGATCAGCTTATATGTGCGGTGTATTCCACCCGCAGTCAACTCTTCCTCGTACAAGTAAATTGTGTTATCGCTGCATGCTACGGCCACCAAGTTCTTCTCCGGAATGTAGACCAGATCGTGGACCGTCAGGCTCACTTTGGTGAGTGAAACGCCTCCGCTGTCAGAGTTCGAGTCTCCCACGACCAAAGTATGTGCAATGACTCCCTTGTTCGTGTAGCAGTTGATGACATTGCTATCTTTCTGAATCGTCATAAATTTTTTGGTGTGAGGGACATTCACCATCTTCACGATGGGGTGGAGCGGTAGGATTGTGTTGTCGTGAAATTTAGCATCCTGCTTGAGTGATACACTATATTCGTCCAACTGGCTGTGCTCGGTCTGGTTCGTTGCAGCCATACCGTTCTCGATATTAAAGCTAGTGAACTCGTCCCAATCAACCTTGCCGTCGCCATTAATGTCGATCTGCTCGAATAGCTCCTCCAGAATCGCAACAGTATGGCTCGCCTCCCTCAGAGTTCCCAGTTTCGGGAGTCCCTTGAGAAGTTGCTTGAATAGAACTTTCACGAATTGCTGCTTGCCGAGACCCTCCTTGTCCACTGTGAAATATTTTTTCAGGTGAGGAAGAGCCATGGACGACAAATTCGCACACACTGACGGGACGTGAGGCAAGACGCGCTGGTTTTCCGGCAGCAAGTGAGGGTAGACATCCCCCAAGTGGGCTCCCAATTTCGTAATAGCCTCTGTAATCGTTCTAATCCTCATTTCCTGGAGAACCACCTTGGAGACCCATCCCCGGTTCGCACCACTGCTCATCAACCGATCTCGTCTTCCCGAAGAAGAGTTGGTAGCATTTCCCTCCGGGCGGTAAATCTTATAGAGCACAACGCAGTTGCTATTGTCAGACTTCTTCGGCGACATTCCAACGTTAAACAGCGTAGAGCTTTCGACCACCTTGTGGGTTTTGAACATGGGAACCCCAGGCCTAGCAGCCATATCATCCTTCATATACTCCACCTTGTTGACGATGGAGCGAATCTGGCTCACACTTCCGAATGTACCCGATAGGCACGTTCCAAGCAAGATAATGCAACGGACTTTAGGACTCATTGATCGAAGGTCCACGGCCATCATCTCCTCATCAGCCCCGTTGAAGCCATCACTGTCACCACTCATGGCCACTGTAGCATCGATAGATGATGGAGAAGTGAAGCCGACCATCTCCAGAAATCGACCTTTTGTATCGTATGTGAGAGCATTGATGTCAAGGTCCGTCCCCCCTACCTTGCTGCGGCACTTCCAGGAGAGAGTGGCCTGCAAGTGATTTGTCTCGTCGTCAAATGAGAAGATGGTGTTGGGTGCTAGGTCATCTATTGCAACTTTGAACTGTGTGTGCTGGTCAATTATTGTCTGTCGCGCCGTCTTGTTCCGTTCTTTCGCCCCGACAACCGTGGTGCCGGCTGGCATCGCTTCCTGGGACAGATCAGGTGATTCTCGAGCCTTCTCGCGAGCATACTCTTTTGATCCTCCGCCTGATCTGGCAATGACATCGTCAATAGAACTGCCCGTCATTGCAGTTTGTTAGTAGGCTGCAGGAGTGCGGGTATTTCTTTTCCTTTGCTTCTTTTTCTTGAATGTGAATAGCCAAAGAGAGAGTAAGTTGCATCAGAAAATCTGGAAGTCCACGAAGTTCCAGAGAAGGGGGGAGCTAAAAAATGGATTTTTTGTCTTCAATTTCATGGAATTGATTCAGGCTTATTTTCTCGTTTATTTTAATCGTTTTGCTTCTAACGGATATATCCTTCCCTTCCGTCTCTCGCGATACCAAAATAGTTTTGAAAGGACAGGGCATTTCGAAACTTTGGACCTCTGCATCACTGGCAAAATGTCATTTTTAGGATTTGTTGGTGGTAATATCGGCTGGACGGTAAATCTGATCCTCACGCAGGTGCTATTCTGGGTGTATGGATTTCCGGTATGGCGGGACTACGGGTAAGAAGTGAGATAAAGTGGGTTGTGGGCTTGAGAAGGTCATTTTCTGACAAATTCCCTCTCCCATTTGACGCGCCATGGCAACGCCCTCGCGGTCGTAGCTACACAGACAAACAGAACGAAGAGGGGGGGTTCGATAGCGGTCAGTTTGGTAGCGGAGTCGCAATTGTCAGCCTTGCTTTGGCTGCCGTAAGCCTCCTAATTTACTTCAGCCAGATTCTCTCTTACATGGGTAGCGGTGGTGAGGAGGAGAGGGAAAAGGATAAAAACGCTTGAGCTTGAGCTGAGTATTAATTCGGTAGCCTGCAACTGATCAGCAAGTAACTGAGCAGTTGACTTAGTTGCCTGTAACGTTGTACTCTTTCCTTTTTGATTTCACAAGTCAAAATGATGAGTGTTTTTCTTGGCAAAACTCATTTTCAATTATTATTTTGTGCTGGCATTTTTAAGTCGAGTCAATGACAGCCAGATCACCCTGCCTTGTTTGAGTCTGGGGGCTTGATGATGGCGGGTTGGGTGGATTATCTTCGATCCCCACAAGTTGCTCGTCCAGCATCCCAACAAGTGCAGAGAGCTTGGGATGACCTCCAAGGATTTCGATCTCCTCCAAGATGGCAAACTTGAGAGCAGTGCATCGCTTTCGGGTGTACAGGAGAGACCCCCGAGACCGGAGCAAGTTTTGTGCGTACTTCTTCACCTCAATGTCCTTCTCCCGGGATGGGGTGCGGTGGGGTGCGGTGGGGTGCGGTGGGGTGGGGTGAGTCGAGAAAGGCAGACAAAACGTAGTCCACTTGAATGATGAGCGGTTTCCGACGAAGTATGTCGTATTCTGTTACGCCAACACACGAAAAAATGATCGCAGAAGCTTACCTCTGTGCGCTGCTTCAAGATATTCAACAGTTTTGTGTCGTTAATATCACTACTAATACAGTGGATTATCGGAAAGCTGAATTTCCCCTCGGTCAGATCTTCACAAAAACTACAGAAAATTAAAAGTCAGAAACGTAGATTTGGTGACAATATAATGAAGCTAGCCATGACGAAGAAATGTAGATAAATTCTCACCTCTTGCTTTTCATGTACTCTTCACTTGCCAGGTTCACCAAATCGTCCCGAATCTGAAAGTAAAGAGCCAAGTCATTCACCAGCTTGGCATATGTTTTGCTATCATTTGTCGTTGCAAATACACGCATGAGGCCTACAGCTAAACGAAACAAACCGCCTGTTTTGTCCACGACCATTTGCTCGTACTCGCTCTCGCTAGGACAACGGACATTATCTCTCCACAAAATGTCCTGACCCTGCCCACGATGCAAGTTCAGCAATTCACTCACAAACACTTCGATTGCCTTGGGATTTCCCAGCATATAAACCATCTTTTTTTTGTGCGCGAGTGTCCGAGTGATTTGCGAGTGTGTGGAGAGGGGGAGGAGGAGGAGGAGGAGGAGGAGGAGGAGGAAGAGGAAGAGGAGGGTGAGCTCAGAACGGTCACGCACTTTTCCCAAATGAAAAGCACTCACTCACCTCAAGTGTCTTGAAATAAACATAATTGGCACTGTTGATAACACTCGGTACACCGAAAATGCTATGAGCAACGGGGACACCCCGCCTCAGCTTGCTGTTGTCCTCAATGTCATCAATAAGTAGGCTTGCGTTGTGCAGCATGGTTATTATTTTCTTAATTATAACGACCTTCTCAGCAGGGCAATTGTAAAAGACGTTCCAGGCATCTATTAACTTCTCCCGAATGTTCTTCCCAGGAATGCCGTTAATATAAGAATAAGGCTCGATCAATGCTGCATCCATTTCATGTGCCGCGAAGGCATCCAGATTGTCGCCCATACTCGATCAATCGGATCGGCGCCCCAAACGTTGTGTGTGTGATCAGCAACAAATCCAATTTTACAAGCGATTTTTCATGGAGAAAAATTAATTCTCTTGTTTTTCGTGTGTTTGCCCAGAACGTGGAAGTTTTTGTATATAAGAATCAAAAATTCGACCGAAACCACCGCCCTGAAAAAGTAATATGGCATACTAGTTGAAATCCTTGAAAAAACTGCATCTTAAAATCTTACTTCTCGATGATCAGTCTCTTCTTTGTCATTCTCCTCTTCCTCCCGAGTGATGCGTTCGTTTTCGTTTTCTTCAAAGGGAAGCGAGCAATCGGAGTGACGACCGGAGCATCTAGAATAGTCAAGTCTGAGCTATCGGATATAATAATGCGTTCGTTTTCTTCAAAGGGAAACGAACCGGAGGGACGACCGGAGCATCCTGAAGAGTCTGAGCAATCGGAGCAGTCGGAGCAATCAGAGCTACCACAGCAACTTGATCTCAGCGACTGGCGAGCTTTCCGGAATAAGCTAATTTCCAAGACAAAGGTGGAGATGGACGACCAGAATAAGCAAATTCTTGAGGAGCAGCTGGGGCCTACCCCGGTCCTCGACGTGAATAATGTCTGGGCCCACGAAATCCCGCTGCCTGAGGTGGCCTCTCTGTGCGTTCGTATGCCGTTTGCGTACGAAATGTTCAGGCAGAACGAAGAGCAGTTTGTCGCCGAGATAGTCGAGGACGGCGGTAGTTCCGGTTTGACCGAGGAGATGGTAAAAAAATACTGCGATTCTTCCGCTCATTATTATATGAAACATGTATCGGCAAGAATCAATGGCAGGCTGAATGACATCGCCATCAAGTCGTTTAAGGCCGAGGAGGGGAGGCGCTTGAAGCTGGACGAGTCCACTCTGAGCGACAAAGACAGGATTTTCTTGCGGGATTACTCTCGAGCAAGCGAAGACTGGCAATCCGTTTACCTCGTTCTCGGCAAGAGTACGTCGGTGTTGATCAACCGTCCCCTGGCCCAGCGCATGGATGACGATCACTTGACCCGACTGTTTTTGTTCGGCCAGAATGAAAAGTTTCAGGATGGCTTATCCGCTATGGACTCACTCCCAATGACCACCCTCCTGGAAAAATTCCAGCGGGCATTTGGCAGTGCAAAGACCTGCCCGCTCTATTATGGTGGTCCCAGTGGCATAAATGGCGAAGGAAACAACCAGGAGCCTGGTATAATAATCGGTCCGTACAAATTATCTGGTGCGAGGGAACTTTCCGAAGGGACTGGCATTTTTGAAGGTGGCTTGGAGGATGCGTGCGATCGTATCATATCGGGAGAGGCCCAACCGCTGGACTTCAGGCTGTTTTTGGGGAAAACCCGCTACGACTATCCAAAAGCCCTGTACGAGCAGTGCGAGGAATTCAAATTGCAGCCGATTAGTTGCTCGCGGAGTTTGATACTGAAGCAATGTTTGCAGCTGCCCAAGCCGTTATTTGTGGAGCTGTTGGAGTGCTGTGGGGGTCAGCTGGGAGAAATCGCCTCTATTGAGTTTGCAAAGAGAGGGTAATTGAAGATGTAGGTGACATGCAGGGGAGATGAGCGGCGAGACAAGAAGAAGGAAAGATGGGATGACTTTGGCCCATCAAGCAGTGCGGACAGGCGAGACAAGAAGAAGGAAAGATGGGATGGCTTTGGCCCAGCAAGCAGTGCGGACACTGTAGAAAAAAGAAAAGTTTGCAAGCACAATCAAAAAAATATAACCTACAAGCTTTAGCTTCCGCGCATTTTAAAGACCCATCTTCTGCTCCATAGCCTTGTGCAGAGTGAGCCGAGGCGCCTCCACACGGTTCTCCTTAAGGTTTAGGGTGTCAGAAAAATCTAGCGTTGTGTCAGTACCATTCACTGTCTCAAGGAGGAAGTTCGCTGAGGGAGTAGAGTCCATTCCAGGGAGCCTGGGTCGCAGCGTGTTTAGCGGAAAGTTTCGTGTTAGTCCGTTTCCATCCAATTTGCACACAGAGAGGACTCTCATACGCACCTTCCGCCACATTCCCCAACCAAATATCGCTCAGTAGCCAAACCCATCGCAAAACCCACCCCGTAAATCTTCCTTGCATCCTGAAGGGTTTTATCTCCCCCAAATGACACCTCCCCCTTCTGCTGCATTTGCTGAATTGGGTGCTGTGCTACGCTCTGGGCGGCAAAATTTGATCCGTTGGGCCCGTTGCTGAGCATTTCGGGGGGCGAGCGAAGAACCTGCGTCGACGAAAGACAAACAAGAGGGGGGGAGGGAGGGGGGAGGGGACAAGAGGCGGCGGGGAGCCAAGATTGGGGCCGGAACAGTTAGAGGGACAGAGAAATGACAGCATTTACGCGAAGTGAAGGCGGGGTTTGGGCTTACCTCAATCGTCTGGTGTTCCATTTTTAAAAGAGGAGTCGATTAAAGTGCTGAGGGAGGGATTTTAATCGTGAATCAATTTCAGACTTTTAATCTATGTGTTACTCCCTGATGCATTAATGTTTTTGGCGGCCGTGATGCGCGCAGCATCGAAAAAAACTATCATCCGTTCTAAAGTCGCCGCGGTTCGATTGTTCTCAACGAGCGGATTGCCCCCTGGACGACAGCCATTGTCGGTGACGATAGTAGGGTCGGGCCCGTCTGCATTTTACTCCGCCAAGCACATTTCGCTTCTCTTGGCCCCTGGCTCGAAGAAAAACCCCTGTCCCCCATCTTCCCTGACGATAAATATTGTCGAGAAGAATCCTGTGCCCTTTGGCCTTGTGCGAAGCGGTGTTGCGCCCGATCATGAGGAGGTGAAGAATGTGGTAAATGATTTCACTAGGTTTTGGGAGGAATTCAGTGGAGACAATGGGAATGAGGGCGTCGTTTGGAATTTTTTCGGGGGAGTTGAGGTCGGCAATGATGTGACACTTGAGGATGTACAAAGTGCGTCCGACTGTACTGTTTTGGCTTATGGATGCTCCTCTGACACGCCCTTGACTTTCGGTGATGGCACAATAGTGAAAGACTTAGATTTACGTTCTGCTGATTTCCCTCCTCAAAGTGGGTATTTGAATGTTTTGCCTGCTCGCAAGTTTGTCCATTGGTACAATGGCTATACATTTGGAAAAGAACGGCAAGAACAACAATTGAGGTTGAATCAGCATAAAATTAGAAATGTCGTCGTGATTGGGAACGGAAACGTTGCAATAGATTGCGGGAGAGTAATTGTGAAGGGAAGAGTATCTTCTGCTGATCGACAGGTGGAGGGGGAGAGTTTGTTTGGAACTGATTTGAGCACGAGGGCGTGGGAATTGTTGTCGGCCGATGACGATGTTTGGAGAGGATTGGAAACAGTTACAATTGTTGGACGCCGGTCCCATCTTCAATCATCGTTCACAATTAAGGAACTTCGGGAGCTAACTCGCCTCACGGGCGACGAACATTTACCCATTGAATTTGACGTTTGCGCGGGGGAAATCGAGAGAGGTCGAGGTTTTCAAGTGGGGAAGGAGGCACTTAAGGAGAGGCCAAAGAAGAGAATCGACAAGGTATTTTCCGACTTTATAGAGGTTAAGGCGGAATCACCTTCGGAAGGTAAAGAGGGAGTAAAATTAGCTTTAAAGTTCTTCTTGGCACCCCATTCTATTGTAGTCGATGATGCGGATGACTCTGTTGTCACCGGCGTTACTTTTGAAAAGACAACCCTCGACGACGAATCAGCTAGAGCGGTTGGGTTAAATGAGGTGAGTTTCGGCTCTTTGAATCCATGAATATCTTAAACTACGGTGACAATGAAGAGGAAACTCGCCGACATCACTGTCTGCTTGTTCCATAATCCAACCCCCCCCCCCCCCCCCCCCCCCCCCCTTCACGCCCGGGACTTGGCCCACATCCCTCGGGCCCCCCCCAATCATTGAGTCGGCAAGAGTAGGCCCCACACTCCCCCC
>Ga0115555_1002137_pt1 | contig 13310 bp, 6 predicted proteins | sample COGITO_mtgs_1104_2_FD_87285 | JGI IMG/M metagenome (GOLD analysis project Ga0115555, IMG submission 87285) | Pelagic marine microbial communities from North Sea - COGITO_mtgs_110407 | ecosystem: Environmental > Aquatic > Marine > Epipelagic | place: Germany:Helgoland, sampling site Kabeltonne... | reverse complement strand
GGGGGGGGGGGGGGGGGGGGGGGGGGGGGGGGGGGGGGGGGGGGGGGGGGGGGGGGGGAGCATAAGAGGACGGGGAGTATCCTCATTCCCGCTGGTTTAGGACTGGAGAAAAAGGACAAACCGGGGAGCCCAAAGATCTTGGAGATGAAAAGGGGAGGGGACAGTAGTAATGACCTCGAATCATCTGGTGGTAGTGGTGATAGTGGTGGTGGTGGTGCCACTGGTGCCACTGCCACTACTGCCAATACTGCCACTACTGCCACTACTACCACCACTACCACCACTACCACCACTAGCACAGACACACACAGCCACGGCACCGACACCCTCGACCAAAAGAAACTCTTCGACGACTTTGTCTCCACCCTCACCCCTTACAAAGTGACAGCCTGCTTGTCCCACGTTATCCCCTGCGGAGTCTCGGCGTACTACTCGAGCTTCCTGGCGGACGGGGCCGGGCACTCCTTGGGGAAGTTCCACGGGGAGAAGAGGGGGGACACGGAGATTCACGTCGCGGATTGGGCCGAGGGGGGGGAGGAGGGGGAGCGGACGAGGACCATCGACTTCAGGTGCCCCGTCAGCGCGCCGATTGGACCCGACTCGACCAGGGCGACCAAGACACAGAGGATTCGGAGGTTTGGTTCCCGGGGTATATTCGTCCACACGTCCACGTCGTTGAAGGACATACCTTACGCTGACTGCTTCACCGTGGAGGATTACCACCTGATAACGTCCCTGGGGGACGGGGACGGGGACAAAAAGGACGAAAAGGTCGAGGTAACCGTTCGGTTCGAGGTCAAGTTCGTGAAGAGGTGCCTTTGGAAGGGGATGATCGAGAGCAAGACGAAGGGGGAGACGACGCAGTGGACGAAGGATTATCTGAAGGACATTGAGGAGTGGCTGGAAAGTGACGAGGGCGCAAAGAGCGTCGGGAGGAAGGAACTGGAACTGGAACTGACGCTGACGGGAGAGGAAGAATCGGGGGCGACGCGACGACGCAACTCTTCGACAGGGCGGGGGAAGGATAACCAGGAGGTGAATTTGGCGAGGGGGGGGGCGAATGCGAATGGGAATGCGAATGGGAATGCGAATGGGAATGCGAATGGAGCGGTGTTATACCTCCTCGTAGCCGTGACTGTTTTATCAATGGTGGCAGTAATCGTCGTGCAACTCCGATTAAGTTCCGCCATTGCAGACCTGTCAACGACTGTCGAGGAATTAACCCAGGTTGTGAAAGACATGAAGAAAGGAGATATTTACAGCACTTGTGGAGCGAGTGTAGTTAACGATACATTATAATTAAGACGTGCAAAGGCAGTAGAGAGAGTGTTTTTCCACAACAAAAAGTCAACTTACTACTTGTTGTCAGCGTAAATTCTTTCCATCTCCTCTCGATACCCCTTCTCGTGCGTGGGATAGAACCCGCTCATGCTCCCGCCTAAGTCAACCTCCAACTCGCTCTCCTCGATCAATTCGCAGAGCCTCGGCCCGTAAGACTCGACGCTGCCGTCCAAAAAATTCACCTTGGAGCGCGTCTTCTGGGCGATCCAAGGGCGTATCACCTTCCAAGCCAGGGAAAATACAAAGGGGTGCTCCACTAAATAAACCGCCTTGGCGCGCTCGGGGAAACACTTCTGGACCACGTCAATCATCGCTTTCGTGCACTTCATCGCGACTGGTCCCATCATCCGAGCATTGTAATTTCCCATTACGAAGATACAAACGAATTGATCATTCTTGGAGGTCATAGAAGACACCAACAAACTCAACAAGTAGAAGACATACTTTGTGTATTCTTCAGCTCCATGTTGATACTCCCATGGTCGCCATTCTTTCGATCGACATATCAGGATTGGACTCCCTTCCTTGTCGTAGCCACTCCATCTCAAGGTCCCCTGCTCGAGCGCGGTTGGGATTTCACTCGGGGGCATCGTTTTTATGTCAATCCTCGTCCGTATCCGTATCATTTCCAAAGCCATATCCGTGGCCTTACTGATGTCATTATTCCTCGCTATAAGAAGTCTGCTCAACTCCGCATCGCTATTCAACACAGCTTCAACTTCCGCCTTCCTGTATAAGGCATCAAAGTCACCGTCTAACACGTCAGCGCATTCGTGCTCCCTCTCTATGATAAGCTGGGTCTCGATCGATCCCCGTAGGAGTCGGGTCAGTGTGTTTTGGACAGATTTTTTGGCCGGCGAGAGGTACTCCTCCCCATTGCTTGTCAAATCAGAGTTGCCCCCGACAGTTTGAACAAACCCGGCCATAAGATCTGTGCCCTATATTGAGGTACCGTAATTTTCCTTCTTTCTATGTGGCTTTGGAAATAAGTGTATGCATGTATGAGGATATAAGTTCTAAATAATTAAATTTGTCATGTATATGTTTGTCATTTGCATTTCACGCTGCGGCGGCCAAATCTTGCATGGTTCTCCAACACTTAATCGTTTTTTCATCGTTTCAAAATAAGCGAATTTCAGCCCTCCGACACATCAACGTCGTCTATTCAAACAAATTGAACCGCATATTACTGTCCCCTCTATCGTACTCGTCGTTTCGAAAAACCCTCCCATGACCGGGTCGTCCTCCCCCCTGGCGTTCCTGGAGACGGAGGCGTCCTCCTGTCCCCCCCACTGCGTCTCGCACTATGAATCCCTTAAATCCCTCTACGAACGGAAGCTCTGGCACCAGCTGACGGTGGCCCTTACCTCCTTCCTCTCGGACTCGGGGAATGAGAGCGGTGGCTCGTTCCACAGGATATGGACAGAGTTCGTCTCCCACTTCGAGAGAAAGATCAACCAGCTGGAGCTCGCGAAGATCGCCGTTAGGATATGCGAGGTCTACGAGGGGGAGGAGGGAGGGTTGGAGAAAGGGGAAAGTCTGCTGGCCCCCCTTCTCGGGCAGAAGGAGTTCCTTCCCCCCAGCGCCCTGCTGTTCGTCACTTGCTCCCACGCGCTTTTGCTTTTGAGGTTGGATCCTGTTAAGAACGCCGGCGCCGTGAAGAAGGTTATCGAAGACGGCCGCTCGACCCTGGAGAACCTGGGTGACGTGGTGGCCGCGGGGGGGGAGACCAGCTGTCACAAGCAGTACTACCGTCTCTCCATGGAGTACCACAAGGTCATCGGTCCCCCAGAGGCGTTCTACAAGAATGGTCTGATGTTCCTCTCCTTCACCCCGAGCTCCACGCTCTCCAGGGAGGCGCAGCACGACCTTGCCAGGGACCTGAGCCTGGCTGCCCTCAGCGGGAGCGACATCTTCAACTTTGGGGAGGTCTTCGAGACTCCCATCCTGCAGGTCCTCAGGGGGACGAGCGACGAGTGGCTGCTGAAATTCATGGAGGCGTTCTGCACGGGGGATGTCAACGCCTATAACTCCACCATGAAGGCCTGCCAGGAACAGTTCAACCTGCAGCCGGCCTTGGCCAACAAGGCCACCTTCATTCACGAGAAGATAACGCTGCTGGCGCTTGTGAATATGGTGTTCTCGAGGCCGCCTTCGGACCGCACGATATCGTTCGATGAGATTTCGGTGAGGGCGCAGGTGCCGGTCGATCAGGTCGAGTGGGTGGTTATGAAGGCCCTTTCTTTAAAGCTTATTAAGGGGAAGATGGATCAGATCGCTGGGACTGTGACCATTACTTGGGTCGTCCCGAGGGTGCTGAATGGGGAGCAGATCAAGGAGATAGTCGGAAAGATCAGGGAGTGGAAGGAGAGGGTGAAGACCTACGAGAATGTTGTGAGAGACGAGACCGTGGAGATGTTGGCGTGATTTTACAATGACAAAGAACAATACAATGACCCAATGACAAATAACAAGACTGAGATTTTTTTGCGTGAAAATTATTTGTTTGTGTATAACGCTACGTTGTTGCATTTATTTCTTCTATGAAACTTACCGGTAACATTCCTTCAAGATCAAGAAATCAAAGCTCAAACGCTCAAACGCTCAAACCTTTTTCGAAAAGCGGCAAAAGCCAAACAACAACCTTTTTGACCGGTTTAATTCACTACAAGTGTCAAAAAAGGATGCTCGCCTCTTCGCCATCACTGACAGTGACAAAACTGAAGAAAAAACAACAGTCCAAGACTGCCTCTTCTTCCCCTGCCCTCTCTCTTCGCTCAAACTCTCCATCGAAAGGTATTTCTAGGAGTATGATAAGGAACGCCGCAAACTTGCCGAATGCACCCCCTCCTCCGGCGCCACCCCCTAGTGGTAAATCGACTTACCAGCCTAAGCTTGCCAACACGCTCACCTTCAACCCTCTTCAAACCCACCGCCCAATTCCTCCCGCCACGGAAGGCAACACCAAAAAGTATATGGATAAGGAACTCAACAAGATGTGCTTCAAGATCCGGGGCACTGTGAGCAGCGCGAACTATGTGACGAATAGTGCGAAAGTGAAGGATCTGCTCCTCCGTGGGAAGTACATCTACTCAATCTTCAGAAGAGTCCCTGACCAGGCTTTGACGATGCACCTTGATTTTGTGACCAGTAAGGCTTTGAGTTTCCGGATCACTATCAGCACATTTTTTAGTGAGCCAAAAGTTGCCGGCAACACACTTCGTCTGCCTCTCTCCCACTGGTTCAGTGATAAACAGCTCGCTGACGACAGCTGGGTCATTCTAGCTCTTGATGTCCCAGCCGTCATCAAGAAGTTTGCCTCGGGTAGCTTTGTGAATGATTCTGTAGGCCACCTGCGGTCGACGACATCTTGTGCAAGTATGGCGCTTTTTGGAATATTTGTGAGCGACGTCGTTTTTTCAAGGGAGACCTTATGCGAAGAAATAAGCATCAGCAACATTGAGAAGTTCAAATGGTGTCCCAAGAGGCCGAAGGCTGTGTTGAGGGATGGGTCGGGGACTTCAAGTGGGGGTAATGTCAAGACCCCAGAGAGAAGTGCATCTGCTAATTTTTTTGGCTCTAAAGAACTTCTGGATGAAAACAGCTCGATGTTAAAGGTGCGAAGGGTCAATGGGAAGTCAAATTTGACCCCAAGGTCCCAGTTGACCCCCGAACGCCCAACGGCAACCCCTGAACCGCAGGTACAGCAGCAGCAGCAGCAAGAACAGCAACAAGAACACACACAGCGGCAACAACAACAAGAAGAACCGCTACTACCACTGCCGTTCGGAAAATCCCCTCTCCGCAACACTTTGTTCTCGCCGCCCATTCCCCCACGCCCGCTGAAACCGACTAAATTGTCCCGCATAATCGGGTGCGGAGGGGGCAGCAAATCCAACAATATTTCTTGGTGCGACGATGACAAGAGACTGTGTTTCAATATCAACAACAGCATCGTCAGCGTCGATGTTAAGAATGAAGCTCAGCAGTTCATCCATAACCTATCGCCTGTGTCGCTCACGACAGTCTCCCAGTCCTCCAAACTCATCGGGTGCGCTTCCTCCACGTTCCTCAAAATCTTCAACAATGGCCACCACTGTGTCGCCAACATCTCTCTGCACAATTCTAAGAGCGGTGAACTTCCTCCTAAGCCCATTAGCATCGCTTTTAACGTGAACGAGTCAAGTTTCGCGTGCGTTCTGCTGGATTCGCAGCGCCGCACCTCGATTGTAATCTACGATGTCAGCTCTCTGAGCTCCGATAAGGACGTTGATGTTGGCGGCGACCCGACCTCATCGGCCGCATGCGTGAGATCGCTGCCCATTTTAGGACGGCAGACGAGTGACTTCCCAATCACGAAGATGTCTTTCTCTCCGTATGAGAACTCTCGCTTGGTTTCGTGCGGCAGCGAGAATGTGCGATTCTGGAGGCTGAAGTCAGACCACCTCCCCGCTTGTCCCGCCATCTTGAACGAATTCGCTCGAGGCACTGCCTTCACTGACGTGGCGTTCGAGTCAAGCTACGGAATGTTGGACGACAGGGACATCCAGAAAATCGTCTTTGTGAGCAGCGACAAGGGGACAATTCTCCAGATCAGCTATACCACGAGGAGTGTTCTGTGTGTTCTGAGGCTACACACTGGGCCGATCAATACGCTTTGTGTGAATGAAGGCTACGCCGTGACTGGGGGGTCGGATGGGTACCTGAGGCTGTGGCCCCTTGATTTCAGCGACTTTTTGCTCGAAGCCAAACACGAAGGTGGTGTTGAAGGTGTTGCGCTGAGCAGAGACGGCCTTACTATTGGCGTTTGCTGTGAAGGAGGCACGATTGGAGTTTTGGATGTAGTGACGCAGAGTTACGAGACGGTGATGCGGAGCCACACTGACACCGTCTTGAGCATCGTACCTGACCCCATCATTAGCCGGGCTAACTTGGCCACACTGTCGGCTGACAGAACCATACGGATATGGTGTACAAATAGCGGAATTCAAAAATTCGAGTTTGCCTCTCCGCAGGATCCCCCAACGTGTGTTGCCTACCACCCGACTGAGCAAGTAATTGCCTGCGGCTTTGCGAGCGGCTTCGTAAGAATTTTTGATGTAGAAAGTACCGAGACGATCTACGAGTTAGAGCAGCACACCAACGTTGTGCTGAGCATAGCGTATGACTGTGAAGGTTCGATGCTGTATGCTGCCGCTAGCGACGGACATATATCTGTCTTTGATGTTAAGGAGCAGTACACTCCCGTTAAGACTGTGGCATGCGACGTTCCCGAAGACAATGTGGTGATGTGCTTGTCGGCTGATGGTCAGTATTTATGCAGCACTGGGCCGGATAAGAATTCCCTGTGCGTCTACGAGGCTCGGAGTTTGGTGGTAGTGAAGAAAATCAACATGGGGGAGAGCTTTGGAGAGGTCAAGGCATTGTATTTCGCTGACGACAGTTTTGGTTTCGATATTTGCGCCATAACAAGCCATAAGGTTCACAAAATCTCTAACTGTGGTGCCGGCAGTGTGGGGAAATGTGAAGTGCACGTCGAAAGTATTTTTTCGGGTGTTTCTGGCGGTGCTGTTAGTAACGGTTCTGTCTTTGCGTGCAAACGACATGCGAAGACGAATCTTACAGCTGTGAGCTTCCGTATTCCTGATGACAGTAAGACTAAATCCAAATCAGCGGTCTACATCTACAAAAACAAGCGCGAGGTCGCCCGGTGCGTTGGCTGCTTTGGTCAAATCGCTTGCTTGGGTTGGAGCGCGGAGGGGGGCAAGTTATTCGGGAGCGACGAGGCGGGGGTAATTTACTCCTGGGACATAGATGTTGATGTTGTTGCTCGGGATGGAGATGAAGCGAAAGAGGAAGGTGGAGAGGAGGTGGATCTTGAAGGTGAAGGTGAAGTTGACCGCGACAGTAATGGGTCCCTTGACGCTCGATTTATCCTCTCTGAGCTTGCTAAACCCAAAATCCTGTCCATGAAAAACGTCGAGCAGATGCTTGAGGATCAGGTTCAGAATGAAGAGAGCAAGAAGACGGAAACAGAAACGGATACTGCTGCCCCCAAAACTCTCTCCGTGGAAGAAACCATCAACGTAGTGATCGACGAACTCTACCAGCGTGAGTGGATAGAGTGGGAAATTGCTAAAGAAATGAGGAACACGGAACTAGACGAACACGCGATTCTGGTAAAGGCCGTGATGGCCTTCAATGAAGACTTGGACTTTGAGAAATTACTCGAAAACGTTTTTACAGTCAGCAAGTTTGTTCGCGCAAAATTGCACCCCGACAATGTCGTGATGAAAGAGTCGGAACGGGAAAGAGAGTGGAGAAACGAACCTGAGGGAGACGGAGAGTATTCTTCTGATGAGGGATTCGAAGAGTACGAATCAGCTCCACTCGAAGACTTTAGTGATGAGGAAGAAGACGAGCATAAGGTCAACTCATCTCTTCTCTCGTTTTACGAAAATGGCGAAATTGGTGCGAAGGAAAATGCAGGTCGTGCATTCCCTGCCAAACTTACCAAAATCGAAGGTTACGCGGGATCTGCCGCAGCCAAAAACAGCTTAGTCTGGGACCCTAACGCTGGGAAACTCGTCTATTGCGTTGGCAATGTTTTGGTCAGCGAAGATCTCGAACTGTCCTCACAAAACTTCTCAACGCACGAAAATCACTCGAGCATCACCTCTCTGGCTGTCAGCAGCAGCGGGGATCTAATAGCAACGGGAGCAACGGCCAGCTGGGGGAGCTTGCGGGTATGGGAACTGGGGAAAGACGGCGAGACGACCAAATTGATGACGAACAGTCACCACGATATCGTAGGGGTGGTTGCTACAGCTTTCGTTTGCGACGATAGTGCCATCGTGAGCGTTGGAGAGTACAACAGCTCCATCGATTCTACAAGCATTGTAGTATGGGATATCAACAAGAAGAGACTTTTGACATCGACTTCCGTGAAGGGGGAGTTGATCAAGACCTGTTGCGGGCTCTCGTGGAGAAATTCTAGCTTCGCGTTCGCGACAGGCGGAAGCGACGGGGCGGTACTGTACTCTCTTGATGCGAACAAGAGCTTACTCTCACCGACCCAGTGCGAGCTCGATTTCTTTGACGGGCACGCTGCTGACGAGTACATCAGCTGTGTCAACAGCAACGACCTTTCTCCCAACATTCTATTCGCCGGTAGCAACAAGGGTGTTGTTTGGATGTTTGACGCTCGCCAGAAGAAGGCTTTGAAGAGGTGGAACGCAATGAATCTGACGGAATCTATCGTTTGTATCTGCTCCAGGAGCGACAAGGTTATTGTCAGCGGCGATAAAGAGACGCTCGGAGTGTGGGAAATTGGGAATGTAAGTCATCCCGTGTGGCGAACAAGAATTTCTGGCGGGGTTAAAAGTATGAGTTTCGATCGTGAGGGGGTGGAGGGGGTTGTCGGATGTGGAGACTCTATTAAGTATCTCAAGGTAGGAGGTGGGGAGGTGGACTTGGTTGCAGCAGACGCGGTAATGGAAGGGGTGAGCTACAGTTGTGACGGAAGGCTGGTGGCAAAGTTGTGTGGCGGTGTCTGTCTCGTCGGAGCTGGAGATGGGGGGGGGGAGAGCGTTGCTATTCGCCACGGCGCTCGAGCCATCCTTGTTCAGTTCTCGAACAAATTCGTAGACGACGGCAGGTCAGAGATCAAACTTGCCGTTTGTTTTCAAGACGGAGCGGTCAAAATTTTTGTGGTTAAGGTTGATTGCTACGGGAGCTGGTCGCTCGCGGATGGTGAGAAGGAGTGCTGCACCTTTGTACCGTTCGAATCGTCGATGAATACGACAACTGTCAAAAGCTGCTGCTTCAGCGAAGGCTCACTCGTCTGCGCGACTGAGAGCGGTGAGATTGCCATCTGGGACATTGAATCTAGCGCCGAATGTGAAGAAGTGTTCAGGGATCGGAGCACCTTCGGTGGTAATCATAACAGCAGCAAAATCCTCAAGGTCGTGAGCAATCCTATCATCGACTCAATGTGGGTTGTTGTGGGTAAATCCAGGGGAGGGAAGAGGAATAATTTTGTGAGCGTTTGGCAAGAGAACGAGCAGGTCGACTGCTGGATTCCGCGTGGACCCAGCCCGATAGAAAGCATTGTCGATGTGGCCTTTTCTAGTAAAAATCCTGACTTGCTTGTCTGTCTTTGTGATCTGGGTCACAGGGGGGGGTCCTGTGTGACCCATTATAGCTGTGGCAAACAGGCACAGCCCGGGTATGCAATCAACTTTGGCTATGATGTAGCCGGCATGGCGGCATCGGAAGAGGGCTTTGCTCTTGTAACAAGGAATGGGGTTGTCCAGTACGCAACGGAGATCATGGGGAACAGGGAAAAGTTGATCGAGCTTGATGTGAAATTGGATGGGGAATACAAGTTCAGTGCTGTAAGCAAGAATGGGGACAAGATGGTCCTAGGAACGGACGTTGCAAGCTACCACCTGAGTTTTGCGTGATACAGCTATACGATGTGTTGCGTAAAAATGTATATATATGAAATGAAACTGCATGTTGCACTTAAAACAGTTTTTTTTTAATGTGTTGTGGGACGTGCTTTTCCTCACCGAACACCTTTATCACATTCTCACTCAACACCTTTCTCAAATCACCCGATAGCATCATCGCCATCATGTCGACATTCTTCACACTCGCCAAGCTACTCCAAAACCCCCTCAATTTGACGACGGCATTCTCGCCCTCGGCGATTGAGGTTTGTGTCTTTTCGGAAAAGGTCGCAACAATAGCTGTGAAAATGTCGGCATCCTGAAAACCACTCTTGAAGATCTTATTCAAAGATGAGTGTGAGCCAGGGTCACAGTGCGTGTAAAGATAATTCGCTTGTTGTGCAGGGTCGGCTTTTAAAGAGTTCCACGCTTTTTCGAACTCATAGCTGTGTGTTGTATTGTATTGTGTTGTGTTGTGTTGAGTCAGTTAAAAAAATTTCATATCCTATGAAATTTTCTCGCTCGATTTTTCTCACCTATTCTTTGGCGGGCGCTTAGGTAGCTTTACTGTCGGGGTCGGTGCTGTCGCAATTTTTGATGCGGCGGGTGGGGGATGAGGAGCTGCCTTGTCTACGTCGAAAACGCCGTCCTCGTTGGCCTCCATAATCGTCGGGGCTGGTGGGAGCGTCATGTTCGTGTCAATCTTAACGGGAATTCTCTTCTTTGGCGCGCGGTGCACCGCATCTTTCAGAGCCTCTCGGCACTTTCGGATCTCTACAAAGAGCTGCTTTGAAGGGCCGTCTGTCAACCGCTCTGCTATTTTTAGGTCGGCCAAAGCAGCACGGAGCTTGCCCAAGGATACGCGAGCAGCAGAACGTCGCTGGTAAGATTTGATATGGGAGGGATCGATGGCAATGGCAGCGTCGGCATCCTTCTCTGCCTTGACCCATTCCTACAGTGAGTGGAAGTAGTAGTTAGTTTATTTATTATTCTTCGTTATTATCATCGGTGGTGTTCAGTGTTTGGGCTGGGCTCAGACGAAAATAAATTATTTTCTTTCAAGTTCGCCTCACCTTCAGCTTCAAATATGCCATGGCACGGTTACTAAATGCTACCACGGATTTCATGTTGTATCCCAAACAGCGCGTATAGCTCTTTATCGCAAGATCGAAATCGCGGTTCTTGTAAGCCTCATTGCCACGAACTCGCTCCTCGTCCTCGAGGGATTCCCTTGACTTGCGGGGCTTAGGTTTGGGGATAGGCGTCTTCCCGTCATATGCTGACGCCGCCTTCACCGCACTCGCGGGGGTTAGGCTATTCCCCGTGCCGCCGCCAAGCATCACGCCCCGGTGAGTCTGCTCGTCCGTCGTCGGGTCGTGAGTCGACTTTTTCATGCTGTCTAAGGCCTCCTGAGGAATTTGGTAGTCCTCAGGTGAGGCATTGGTAAATCCGGTGCTGATCAATCCTCCGCTCTCCCTAATTGCCGTTGGGTCGTACGTTGTAGATTTGGGTGCACTGTTGCGCGGGGGGGGGACCTTTTTCTTCTTCTTCTTCTTTGCACGCAACTCTGCGTCCTTCTTTTTAAACTCTTTTTCCCACTTGGAGACATCAGACAAGTAAGAGGAGGTTTCCTCTGCGTTGCGTCGAATTTGTGCCTGAACCTCTAGTGACTTCTGGGCCATCGACATGTCAGGGGGGGGCATTTTATATGTTGAGGGTTAAGGTTAGGGAGGAAAAAGATGATTATGTTTAGAAAATTTGAAGTTGGGAAATGAAGTGTTGGAAAAGGTTTGGGAAATTTATAGAGAAAATTGTGGGTGGGTCTGGGGGGGAGGGGGGGGGGCGATCGATAGTGGCGCGGGGAAAATTCGATTATAGTTGTTCAAGTTTTAACATTAATATGAGAGCCACACCCTTTTTTTTTTCATCCTTCCGAAAATCCTGATCCATTTCTTCAGACGGAAGACGGCCGGCCCTCGCCCTACGCCCTACGCCACCGAATCACTCTCACAACAAGAGTGATTTGTCCACAAATAAGAAAGAACACAAACAAGTAAAAAATAAGGTGAAAATGGCAAAGTCTCAGAACAAGACTGCTCAAAAGGTCAAGTCAGTCACGGCCAAGTCTGCCGAGGTGAAAAGTGTTGTAAAGGTCCCCTTAACCCCCACCACCCCCATCTCTGAGGGTGCAACAATCCCACAGGTTACCTGGAAGACCCGAACAAGAATCGAGTCGGACGATGCTAATCCCTTCGATTGGAAGGACTTGAGCTCTGCCGACCTGTTCAAGGGAAAGAGAATCGTGGTCTTCTCCCTCCCTGGAGCCTTCACACCGACCTGCAGCTCGACGCACCTTCCCGGATATGAGAAACATTATGAAGATATGCTTAAACTGGGAGTCGACGATGTTTATTGTATCAGTGTTAACGATGCTTTCGTCATGAGGCAGTGGGGCTTGCACCAGGGTTTGGAGGAGGATAAGACGGTCGGGAGCCTTGGGTTCAAGAAGGTGAAGCTCCTACCGGACGGTGCGTGCCTGTTCACTCGCGGTATGGGGATGAGCTGCACTTGGGACACTGAGCGGGGATTCGGTGAGAGGTCCTGGAGGTACAGCGCCGTTATCAATGACCAGAAGGTTGAGAAGCTCTTTATCGAGCCCCGCAGAGTCCAGAATTCTGGACCGGACCCTTTCGAGGTTTCCGATGCAGACACTATGTTCGCTTACCTGAGCAAGTAGACGGAAACGGAAGGTTCGTGGTGACGATGATGCTGACAGCATCCTTGCCTCTTTACACATAGCATTTACCACACACACCCCTGTTAGAGAAAGCATTTAGGCGTCTGCTGGGTTTTTTACAATAAGGACATCATTCTCGTTATTTTTGCCATTGTCATGTTTTTTTTTGCTCGGTTTTCGTGTTCGTGTATCGTCGGTGTTCGTGTGTGTGTTCGCGGTTCGTTCGCGGGCTCTGTTGTCTTGTCTTAACCTTCGTCAAAAAGATTCGAATTTCGTGAACTTAAATACATTTTTATAATACAATTTACTTTTATAAAATTATTATGGTAAATATTGTTATCTTTTTGAATTTAAAAGTTTCAAATATTTTTAAATTATATATACAATATATTTATCTTTAAATTTTATAATTTATAACTTATTTTAAGATAATTTTTCTGTTTATGTTATTAAAAAAATTAAATTTTATAAAATTCAATTAAGAAAATATATATATTTAAATTTTAATATAAGATAACAGTAAAAATAAGGGAAAGCAAATCGAGAGACAACTCCAATCGAGAAAGAACGACTGGATTATTGGATTATTATCTAACAGGGGGTTTTTTATATTATCTAACAGGGGGGATGTGTGGTAACAGGGGGGTGTGTGGTTATTGTTACATTATTATCTAACATCGACTAAGGTAAGTCAAGTTAACAACATGTCTAAATCACAATGTTGTCCGCTCTATTGCCATGTCGGCGGGCAAAGAACGACCTGGAACAAGAAACTAATG
>Ga0115555_1002136_pt1 | contig 13317 bp, 5 predicted proteins | sample COGITO_mtgs_1104_2_FD_87285 | JGI IMG/M metagenome (GOLD analysis project Ga0115555, IMG submission 87285) | Pelagic marine microbial communities from North Sea - COGITO_mtgs_110407 | ecosystem: Environmental > Aquatic > Marine > Epipelagic | place: Germany:Helgoland, sampling site Kabeltonne... | reverse complement strand
TTCTTCTTCTCCTGCTCCTGGGAGGAAGAATCCTTCTTCTTCTGCCATAAAACGATATCAAACGCTCTTTTTACTCGCAAAGCGCTTTTAGTCGTTTATGATGGTGTATAATTTAGAATTGAGAAATCAAACGATGTGAGAGAGAGTGAGAGCAAAAATGTGAGCGCAAAAAGAAGGAAAAAAAAGAGCAGAGAAACTGAGGATGAGAAAAATTTAAAAACACAAGCGACAGCTCAAAATTTCAGATGATTTTGTTCTTTTTTTTCTGCGATGAGAGAAGAGTTAAACGGTCACAAAATTGTCTCGTGACGAAGCAACGCACACTACTACTACTCTACTGCCCGCGTATTTATCCTCCAAATAACAAACCGCGCGAAAGCTGCTCTGACGAAGAAGACAAAAAAGACTTAAGAAGAATTTTAGATGACAATCTCGACGAGGAATAAGAGTCGTTTGAACACCACCGCAAAGTCTTTTTCGTCGTCGTCGGTCTCGAAGATGACGACGACGAGAGAGGATGAAAAAAGAACGACCGCTTCTTCAAAGTCCCCTAATGCTACTACTAAGAACAAGAAGAGCAACGAGGACGACGACGACGAAAACGACGCGATGAGAAAGAGGAGAAGTCCGCTCTCGCAAGTGCTCTCTCCGAATAACGCATCGTCGCCCTTACATTCCGGGGAGTATTCTGATGGAGGAGGCAACGCGACGACGCCAACGAGAAGGCATTTGACGACTGGAGAATTGACGAGACCGAGCTTGAAAGTGTACGTGGAACAGATGACGACACCGCCTCCATCATCATCATCACCATCAGTCGTTGACGATGATAATAATAATAATAAAAGAACAACAAAAAGCGTGGAGGAAATCGCGGAGCAGCTGTTGAAGGAATCGAACGAGGGTCAAACGAAGACGGTTTTGATGGACTTGTTACAGACGGCGAAAGAGAACGCGAGTTACAAGTTGATGCTGGAACGGATGAAATCAGACGAGGTGGAATATTCGTTGAGGTCGTCGAGAAAGATGAGCGAGGTGACTCAAGTGTACGAGACGTTAAAAGAGGACAAGATGAAAGCAGAGATGAAGATTGCGAAGTTGGAAGAGGAGAAGAAGAGTTTGATGACGGCGGCGGAACGAGCGAGAAGCGCGAGCGTCGATACCGATTTTGGCGCCAAGACGCCTTTAACGGCTCCAGCGAAGCAATCATCGCTGTCGTCGTCATCTTCGTTTCGTTTTGCAACAACTTCGACAGTCAACGATGGTAACAACAACGTTGGAATCTTTGCCTCGCCGAGATGGGAAGCGGTGAAGAAATCAGCGACGGAAACGGCAGAACGTTTGAGAGCGCTTTCGAGCGAGAAAGGCACGGCGGCTTCTCCGTTTACCGGCGGAAAAGCGCGAACGATGGTGATTGAAGATGAAGAGGAGGATATTTTCGTCGACGCGTTGAACACGGTCGCACAGACGCAACAACTCCATCGTAGTAAAAGAATGACGGCGCCGACGACGGCGAAACCATCAGTCAGGGCGATCGAAAAGACGCAAAACTCCATAGCCGACGCCTTGAGAGATTCCAACAACGAAGTTGAAGTTAAGAGTTTGCTCGCTTCCCTAGACGAGTACGTTCTGACGCTCAGAGAGAGAATATCGACGACGACGACGATGAACAGTGGTGAAGAAGCGAGTACTTCTGCTCCTACGCGAGACCAGCAACAGCAGCCGGGAGACAAGAACGAGGAAGAAGAAGTTTTGAAAATTGCGGATAAAGCGGACACTTCGATAAAATCGCTCTTCCAACTCTTATTTATTAAACACCACAAAAAGAAGGAAGGAGAAAAAGAAGCTATCGCGACGAAAGAAAAAGTCGATACTAAAGTTGACCGGGTTAAATCGGATTTACTGAAAACGTTCGAAGAGGAAAACGATGATGCGCAAAATCGATTATTGAAGAAGGAACAAAACGAGCGTAAGAAGGACAACGAGAAAGCAGTCGAAGCTTTGAATAAAGTTCAGTCACTCTTAGACGAGAAAACAGACGAAGCGAAACGAACGGTGGAGACTTTGGAGAGTGAGCGACGGAAAAACGAAGCGTTACGGACGCAATTGGGCCAAAAAATGAAGGAGATGGAAGATAAGAAGAAAAGCGTCGCGAGTGTATCCGTGCAAACAGAAGAAGTGGAAGAAAGTAACAGTAATAGTAAATTCGACGAGTACGAATCGTTAGTTGCATCGCTCAAAGAAGAGAATGAAGGTAAAGACGTGCAGATGCTTCAGTTGCAGCAAGAGTTGGCGGATTCGATGTCCGCGAAGAACGCGGAGCTTTCAAAACTCGCGAAGGAGTACAGAGAGCAAGATGAGAAAGTTTCCGAACTTTCGCACGCGTGCGCTACCCTCGCAGATGCTTTGGAGTCTGCAGAACACGAGGTTGAGATGTTGAAAGAAAGAGTAAAAGGTGGAGGCGAAATAGAGATGAAGATGGAATCTTTGAAGGAGGCGTTGACCGAACGCACACACGAGCTCAACATCGCGCAGTCTGAAAAGACCGAGTGGGAACAAAAATACGAAGATTTACAGTCTGAAATGCTTTTCAAAGTCGCCGCGTTGGAGACTTTGAAGCAGTCTTTTGTAGAATTAGAAGCGAACGAAAAGGAAGTCGAAAATATGGAAAGTCGTAACGGTCTGTTGGCGGATGAGGTGGAAATTTTTGAACGTCTGTTTGAAGAAGAGAAGCAAAAGAAAATAGATTTAATCTCGAAATACAACGAAGAGAAGGAAGACATGCTTGAAATGATAAATCATCTCGGGAACGATATGAAGAAGTACGAATGCGAAGCGTTTACTTGGTGGACGAAAGCAGAGCTCGAAAATACGCGCGCAGCTGATTTAGAAGACGAAATAGAGCGCTTACAAGACGAGCTCGAACGCGTCAACGAAGAACAGGACGAGCGCACGGAATTACTCTTGGACGTAGCGAAACTCAAGGAAGAAAAGCGAGCAGTCGACGAAGCCTTGGAAAAAGTCGACACGACGAATAAAACGTTGAACGTTCGCTTGAAGAAATCGTACGAGCGAATACAGGAGTTGGATAAAGAGATTGAATCCGCCAATAGCGATCGCGATTTCTTGCGAAAAGAAGTCGACGAAGCAAACTCGAGAGTGAAAGTTCTCGAAGCGTGGTGTAAAGAGACAAAAGTTCACGGTGAAATTGATGATGGTGACGACGATGATACTAATATCTCTGATTCGTACGATTACGCTAAGATTCCCGCGAGATATGAAGAATTGAAGCTCGAGAATATCGAATTGATGGAGAAATTGACTGCCTCGAAAGCGGTGGAAGAGAGTTTATCGCAGCGACTCGAAAATACTATGCACGAAACCGACGGGTTGAAAGATGAAGCGAAGACTGCGCTCATGAAATCATCTGAAATGCAGAAAATGACTGAAAATGCGGTGGAGAAAACGGCGCAAATGACCAGCGAGTTGGAAGAAGCGACGAATGAAATACAAAAGCTCGAAAATTTATTGACGGTTTCGAGACGGCAAGTACAGACGCTTGAAAAGCAACTCGCCGCGCCACGAGGAGAGATTCATCAAGAAGCAGAAATGCATCCAATCTATGAGAATGAAGAGGATACGAGCGCCATCAAAGAGTATTTCGAGGCGCAAAACGAAGAGTTAACGGCACTTTTAGCGTCCAAGACGAGCGAATTGACGCAGATGCAAGCTGAAATTGAAATTTTGAAGAACAAATCGAGTTTGGAAGAGGATGCGAAAACGCTTCGAGGTGAAAATTACGAGCTCGCTGTTCGACATAAAGCGACGTTAGAAAGATTGACTGCAACTATGGAAGAGAAGGAAGCTTTAGAAAAGTCCTGCGAACACTACGAGACGACGATAGAAAACATGCAAATGGTTGTGAAAGAATTGAAGACGGAAATTGAAAAGTTGAAGGCGATGAAGTCTCCGGCGCCGAAGGAGACGTCGCAGTCGACGAAAACCATCGAAGATGGACGTCCATCGTCATCTGAAGCCAACGCCACTGCGGTTCGCGAAAAGATCATTTACGTGCATAATCCACCGCAGCATCTTCCACCGCACGCGAGACACGCGACGACGACTGAAGAGGATGAAATGTTTTACGACGTCGACGACGATTTCCATCAGCACCGCCGCCAAAGTCGCAACGCTCAAAGAGTTTCTGTGTATCCACTCGCACCGAAAGGACAATTACCGCCGTTACACAGAAATGCCATTGAATCTTATCACTTAGACGCGCAAAGAATGCGTTTACGTAAAGAGTGCGAATTGGAAGAGCGAGAGTTGTTACGGATGAAACAAGAGAAGAGAATATTATCGGCGAGAATGAAGGAGGAGAAACGCTCTTCTTCCTTGAACAAAGAATCAGAAAAGAAGTCGACAAAAATGAAAAAGAGCAACAGCAAGAAGAATAGCAGCAGCTCTGCCACGATGACTGCGACGTCGGTGGACTTTCCGGCGCAATCGCTCTCGTTCAAGACGCCGTCGCAAACTGGCGCGGCGAAGAACGACGAATCTTCTCCTCCTCCACCACCTTCCTCCTCCGAAATCCTCGACGGTTACAAAGCTCCTAAAAACACACCCGCGGAAACGACGGAAGTTCCAATGAATACCAACGACGACGAAAACTCCTCCGTCCTGTTAGAAACCGCCTTGACGGCAAAACTCGTTCTCGAAAACTCGCGCAAAGCGGACGAAAAAGCCAAACACTACAAAAAACAGGCGAGAGCGGCGTTCAAATCTCTCGAAAATATTAGCGAGGAAATGCGAAAGATGAAACAAGCGTTCGTCAAAGACCAAGAGGAGACGACGATGTGCATTACTCCTTTGACGGAATCTAAATTTTTGATGATGCGAAAATAGATAGAGAGATAGATGATGGTGATTGATGATATAGCGTTTACTTTTATCGTTTTTAATAATGTGATTTACTGTGCATGCAAAATTCAACTTCAATTTTTTTCACAACGAAAGCGCAGAAGAAGAAAAAAGAAGAAGTTTTCTAGAATACAATCTCTTACTCTATCACAAAACGATAAGAACAGACACGAATAATAATGTCGTCAGATACTACGACTGCGACTGCTACCACTCTCGCTTTTGGGAATAAAAACGATCGACGTCTGCGAGAGTTTATTCTCTGGTGCGAACAAAAAGGGTGCGAGTTGAGCAAAGTCCACATCAAATCCATCGACTCTTATAAAGTGGAAACCCCTAAAGGACACCTCGCACTCCTCGATGATGGTGATGATGACGAAACTACTGGTGGTGAGAAAGAGTTCGATCGAAGAGTGTATTGCAGAACTGCGGATGATGATGATGATAACAACAACAACAGTAATACTAATGTTGACGCCCCGACGATGATTAAAAAAGGAGAGCGAATTTTGTTCGTCCCTTTTGCGTGTTGCGTCGGGACGCAAGGATTACGCGTTGGCACCGGCGGTGATTCTTTACCTCCGTTCGAGCAAGCGACGTCGTCGGAACGGTTAGCGGCGGAGTTATTGAGACAGAGAGATTTGAAAGAGAAATCGGAGTTTTACCCGTACATTAACGCGTTGCCGAAAGTTATCGATTCGCCGACGTGCGGGACGTGGACGACGGAGGAGATCAAGGAGATGCAATTCGCGGACGCCATCGGGACGTGTGCGAAGACGTTGGCGAGGGATTCGGTGAACGTGGAGATGCACTTTAAAAAGGAAGAGACGACCGCGACGAGGAGTTGTAGGAATTGGACGAAAAAAGAGTGGGCGTGGGCGATGGCGAACGCGCGATCGAGAGCGGTTGAGATTGACGCGGACATTGGAGACGTGGGGAATAACGAGGGACGAATGCCTCCGTCAGGAGCGTTCGTGGCGCCGTTTATCGACATGTGTAATCACACGCACGTGGACCCGGCGGCGTTTTGGCGGCCAGCTTATAGCGAAAAGAAGAAAAAGGAAATAGAAGGAATGAACTTGAAAACAACGTCACAACACGAAGAAGCTCCGTCCGAACAAGAACAGGAAAAGAACAAACCAGACGGCGTGGAACTCGTCGCCAGAAGAGATTTAGAACCCGGAGATGAAATTACCGTCTCGTACGCCGTGGCGGATTCAGACACCTTTCTCCTATTCGGTGGTTTCGTCACGGAATCTAGAAACCCTCGCGATACGGTTGAGTTATGGAGAACGTTACCGGAATCTGCCACTTGGCTTTCGGAAAAACTCGTCGACGCCGGAAGTTCCGAGCAAAACGCCATGGCTATTCCTCTCGAATACTCCAAAGGCGTTGCGTATGCCATCGTCGAACAACGTCGTCAGCACATTTTAGAAGCCATGGGTCAGAATAAAGCCGACGTGAACAAGTTTGATTGGGATAAGTCCGGTTTAGACGAAAGCATACGCGCAGGATGGAATTTCGCGAGGGACGAGGCGCACCACGCGATGTTTTCCTTCATCGTGCAAAACGTCATGCAACCGGACAACGACAACGACCAGCTCTACCGACAAGTATTAATCGGAAGAATCACAGAATTACTGCAAAGCTTACCGACGTCCATGGAAGAGGACGTCCAAATCATGGAGCAGTGCGTTTCTATTCTCGACGAGAACGACAACAACAACGATAACGAAACGAGACTCAAAGCTTTGCGATTGAAAACCGTCTGCCGATACCGCGGGCAAAAGAAGGCTATTTTACATCAATGGTTAAACTTCCTCGCGAAAGATGAAATGCCCAGGGATTTAACCGCGATTAAAAATCAAGTCAAAGCGAAAGAGGCGACCAGTTCCGCCGCGGATGAACTCGCCGCCATGTTGTAATATTTAGTAGAAACGTCCACATAATTAGTATCTCTCTCTTTATATCATCACCTCACCAAGACATAAAGAATGGCATCATCGCGCAACAATAATACGAAGATAAGTACGTTTTAAAGAGGAGTAATCTTAAAAACAAAATGGGCGGTCCGAGGAAAGAGCTGATGAAGAAGAAAAAAGGCATCGTCGCCACCGGAGGGATGAGCAACAAAGCGGACGCGAATTGGTCGGAGTTGAAGAAAATTGATTTACAGTGTCCGTATTGCGATCGAGATCCGTTTAAACAGAGAGACCGATTGAAAATGCACATCGAAAGACATCACAAGGAAGAGTTAGAGAAGGAATTTAATGCGGAAAGTGGTGGGAAAGAAGTAAAAATAGATGCGAAAGATGCGGTGAAGATGTTGGCGCAAAAGCAGAAAGATTTGCTAGAAATGAAGTTGGCGGAAAAGAGCAAACAGCAAAGCGATAAAGCGAAAGGCATCGATCCGTCCGCAATAAATATAAATACAACGACAACAAATCCGAAAGATAGAAGCGCGAAGAAAATTATCGTGGATACGGTACCGGTGGTGAGAGCGTCGGTGAAACAACCGAGAACGATCTTGGAGGAGTTTGCGAATAAGAAGAAGGACATCCGGAAGCCGCGATACGTGCCGCAAGAGAAGAAAGAGAGTAGTACTACTACCGGTGATAATAAATGGATTTGTAAGGTTGTTTTGCCGGATAAATATAAACCAGATTCAGATATTGTGTTGTGGATGAACGACGCGGCGCCGTCAAAAGAAGAGGCGATTCAGAGAGGGGCGACGTTGGCGTTGGCGAGATACGCGACGAATCTCCCTTTGCAAAGGTTGCTTCCGCACGACTATAAACAGAGGTTTGAAAATTACGAGAAAGAAGAGAAAACGAGATTAGAGAAGAAGGGAAAAAGAGAAAAGAGAGAGTTAGAGAGGAAAAATAGGAAACCGAAACCGAAACGGGTCATTCCGACGTTACACATGTCCGAAGAGAAAAGGTTGATGGTTGAAGAACTACTCCGAACGTTTGAAAGCGAAGAGTCTTTGACGATTACGCAACATCACCGATCGTACGACGACTTTTCCGTGTTGCACGAAACGGACGAAGAAATTGCAAACCCGGAAGTCGAAGCGCTGACGAAGAGATTGGAAGAGTGTGGTTTTGAGAAATCAGACGCGACCATCGCCGTGAAACAATCGAAAGATTTTGCCTACGAGAGCGCCTTGGACTGGTTAGTCATTAACATTCCAGAATCGCGATTACCGGCAAAGTTTGCGCCAAAAGCTATGAACGATCCAATAGTCTTGTTGAACAACGCTAATAAACCGATGGAGGCGTCTAGGAAAGAGAGTAATAGCGTTCCCGCGAAAGATAGCGGAGATATTAGAATTCTTTGGGAACGCGGATTTTCCGTCGAAGAATCAGAGAATGCAGTCAAAACTGCCTCTTCTCTTCCTGCTTCTTCTTCAGTATCGCCGATGATTGTTGCGTATCGAAATAGAGTTGGTCCAAAGTTTACGATTCGTCTAGAGAAACAAAAGAACGAAGATTGGGAAGACGAAACTGTCGCGATTGAATCTATATACGGAGATGAGAACGTGAAGAAAGACGATAAGGAATGCGCTATTTCTGTATCCGTGGAGAATAAAGTGCTCGTAACATTTACGAATGTGCTTGGTTATCCCCAAACCGCACCTCCACTGATATATTTATCTTATATAGATAGCAGTAGTAGTAGTGGTGGTAGCAGTAATAGTAGTGATAGGGAAATGATTGCGACGTGTTTGGAAGTAGCGGTCGCAGCGGCGTTGGAATGCGTGGAAAGTGGGTCGGGGCCGTGCATGTATTCAGTCATCGATGCAATCAGCACGGAGTTAAGCAAAAAGAGATCTACCAACAGCAACACCGAATCATCTGCAACGACAAAAGCAACGCAAAAGTTATCGTCGTCGTCTTCAGCGGTACCAAAACCAAGAGGTGTAAACGCGGCAGCATTTACACCGCCGCCGCGACTTTTGGCAAACCAGCAAGGAGACACGAACAGAAACAAGAACAACGAAAAACGCAACAACGCGCGAAATCAACTTTCGCGAGCTCAAATCGAACAAGAAAGCGCGCGTTTGAAAGATGCGTATGATTTATGGCAACGCGATTGCAAATCCAACAAGCACTCGGCGGCTTTTAAAATGCAAACCGTTCGAAACAACTTACCCGCGTCGGAATCCAGAGATAAAATTACAAAACTCGTCGAAAGTAACGCCGTGGTTGTACTTTCCGGGGAAACTGGATGCGGGAAGTCGACGCAAGTACCGCAGTTTATTCTCGAGAACGCGATTTTTAATCAAAAAGGTGGCGAAACGAATATTATTTGTACGCAGCCTCGAAGGATTAGCGCTATTGGTTTAGCCGAGCGCGTGGCAAACGAAAGAGACGAAAAAGTTGGAGGCGTCGTCGGTTACTCCGTGCGTCTGGAATCGAAAACGAGTAAAGAGACGCGCTTGTTGTTTTGCACGACTGGTATTTTACTGAGAAGATTGCTGAGCAATCCAACTTTAGAAAGCGTCACGCACGTCATTTTAGATGAAGTTCACGAACGCTCCGTCGATTCGGACGTTTTACTTCTACTTCTCAGACGCGTCGTCCAAAAGCGACCAAATCTGAAACTCGTTCTCATGTCCGCGACTGCCGATGCGGATTTGTTTGCTGACTACTTTCAAAAACCGTCAAAACGAGCGAACGAAAATGCAATCAAAGCCGTGGAAACGTCCAAAATCACCATTCCTGGGTTCACGCACCCCGTGAAAGAATACTACCTAGAAGACGTGTTCCAAGAGACGAGATTTTTAGTTGGTCAAAAATCAAAGTACGCCAAGACCGCGGTGGAAAAGAAAAGGCAACTAGCTCTGCTTGAAAACGAGGAAGACATCGTTGATCCGAATGCACTTCTGTCTTCCTCTGACGACGAGGATTACGATGACAACCGACAAGCCGATCGTGAAGTCCCAGAAAGCTGGGACGTAGCCGAGCTGGACGAAATTGTCGCTTCTTCCAAGAAACAAAAGAAGAAGAACAAAAATGATGAAGATAATGAAGACGACGAGGATGACACATCGGATAGTGACGACGACGACGACGATGATGCAGAGGATTGGGCTTTGAATAAAAACCAGGCTGCAAAAAAACGTGCGTCTATTCCGAAGCTTTCTCCCGTGACGAACAATAACAACATCGACAACAACGAAACTACCGCGGACGAAAACATGAAACGAAGGAAAGAAGAGGAAGAACGAGAGCGTCAAACCGAACTCGCTTTAGCGAGAAAGCATTTGGAAGAGAACTACAGCGATGATGTAAAGCGCTCCATTCAAAACGTGGACGAATCCGTTTTGAACTATGAACTGATTGAAAATACACTCTCTGCGATTATTCGTAAAGAATTCAAAGAAGGCATGGAAAGCATCGTCCCGAAAGGAGGCAAACCGATGGAGAAAGATACGTACGGTGCATTTTTAATCTTCATGCCTGGCCAAGCTGAAATTTTGAAGCTCATTCGCGTCCTCGAGCAATCGCGCTTGCTAGAGGTTTCCGAAGTCGGTGAGCTAGACTTTCTTCCTTTGTACGGTCAGCTTTCTGCGGCGGAACAGCGAAGAATTTTTCAAAAGCCAAGGCTCGGCGTGCGTAAGATTGTCGTGGCGACAAATATCGCAGAAACTTCAGTTACAATCGACGATATTCGATATGTTATCGATACGGGACGGCAAAAAGAAATGCGATACGATTCGGAGAGAGGTCTATCTTGCTTGGAAGACTGCTGGGTCTCCAAAGCTCAAGCGAAGCAGAGACGCGGGAGAGCCGGGAGAACGACGCCGGGCGCGTGTTTTCGACTGTTCTCGCGCACGCAATTTGCAAACTTCGAGAAGACGCAAGCACCGGAAATGTTGAGAACGCCACTTCAGTCGTTAGTTTTGAATATTAAAAGTATGGCGCCAGAATCTGGAACGGCGAAAGAAACGCTTTCGCTCGCGTTGACGCCTCCGGATGAAAATGCGCTGGACCTCGCCGTTCAAGAATTGAAGGATTTGAAAGCGATGGCGCTCGTAAATAACACCGAAGAAATTGTCACGCCGTTAGGTAAGCATTTAACGCACATGCCGTGCGACCCGCGACTGGGTAAGATGCTCGTCTACGCTTCTTTGTTGGGATGTTTAGACCCGATGTTAACCATCGCGAGCGCAATGTCCGGACGTCCTTTGTTTTACTCTCCGAAAGATAATCGAGAAGACGCCGAGAAGAAAAAACGGGCGTTCGCGGTTGGTAAATCCGACCACTTGGCCGTCGTCAATGCCTTTGATGGGTGGTTAAACGCCAAGAAACGCGGCGGAAGAGGCGCAGAGAGACGCTTTTGCGACGAAAATTATCTCTCGAGTCAAGCCTTAGAGGCTGTGTTGCAATCGCGAGTGGACTTTGCGCAGATTTTGTCCGACTTGGGATTTGTTTCGCGAAACTATGCGCTTCGCGTCAAACGATTTGGGCGCGCGAAAGACGACACGACGAATAGTAGTTATGGCAACATCGGAGGTGGTTTAAAAGACGAAGTGGACGTGAACTCGAACGTTTCTCGAATCATCAAAGCCGCGCTCGTTGCTGGACTGTACCCAAAACTCGTACGAGCGCAACATCCCGTTGCAAAATACGCCAAGACGATCGGCGGCGCCGTCGAGAAAATGGCCTCGGGGAGAGAGATGAAATACTACTCTCGAGACGTCGGCAGAGTATTTTTGCACCCAACGAGTGTAAATTTCAACGTCGGCAAGTACGAATCGACGTGGTTAGTTTACGGTGATCGCGTTCAAACCTCGAAGGTTTTTGTTCGCGATTGTACCATGGTCGGAAGCTATCCGCTGCTCTTGTTCGGAGGCGAATTAGACGTGAAACACGAACAAGGCAAATTAGTTCTCGACGATTGGTGCGAATTTAATGCCCCGGCAAAGATTGGCGTGTTAGCGCGTGAGTTGCGCAAGAAAATTGATCAACTTTTGACGAATAAAGTAAACTCACCCGGCCCCATATCCATGGACAACTCAATCGTTAAAGCCATGTTAACTCTTATCGAATCCGAGGGAATGTAGACGACGAGAAACCTAAATGTGTCGTAGTACTTGTTGTTGTTGTCAAGTGTCTATTCACTAGTACTGTACTTATTTGCTGCTGCTTCTACTAAAAATCCCGCTACTTTCTAAAATCTCTAAATACCGTTGCACTTTTCCTCTCGCGTCTTCCGCGGTCAACAACAACCCCTCCGAGGTGATTCGTTTATCTTTCCTCTTCCCCATCGCTACGCCTTTTCTCAACATGTCAATCGTCAACGCCGCTTCCGTCGACGGCGGTGCGTCTGGACTATTCACGCACGAATAAAGCGCGCACACGAACTCGTTCGGCGTCACTATAAAAGGCGTGTGCACGCCCCCTCCGTTCTTTTGCGGGATAGAGTCCCACACGGCGGCTTCAATCGGCGTTAACTCTTCCGCGTCGACGAACGCGTCCAGCTTCAGAGCGTTCTTTTGGAAATTGTAAATCGCCGAGTCTCTGTTTTCAAACACGTACGACATGAGCTCTAAAGGTGCGTCCGTGCCAACATCGCTCGCTCTTTGTAGCTGCCCAATCATTTGCGAGAGTTCCGCGTCCGCTCGCTTTATTTCCGAGAGGAGTATTTTCAGATTGCTGAAGTCAGACATTTTTCCTCCTTCATCAGCCGCTCGAGCTTCTCCTTCTTGTTCTTCTCGCGTAATAAAGAGCATCATCTCTGTCAATGCACACGACGCGAGTGTCTTGGTCATAATCTCTCGTCGTTTACGTCGTTTATGTTGTCTATGTCGTCTTTCTTGTTGAACTTCAACTTCATCCTCGTCGTCTTCATCCCGCCGGGCCGTCAGAAACTCAAAGCCTCTTCCCGTCTGTTTCTTCGGTCTTCGCCTCGACAACAGAGACGACGAGGACAACAGCAGCGTTCCACCACCAAAAGCGTTCGCGTCAGTCGTAATAAAACTCTTCTTGGTCGTCGCAAACATTATTTATTCATTTATTTATGAGTAGGTGCGTTTGACGTGAAGCGAAGTTTGTGTCTTTTGTGTGTGTGGAAATTCTTTCTTTTTTCTCCAATTAAATTCCTTTCTTTTCCTCCAAATTTCTAAAAAACTTCTCCTTTTTCTTCAGTCTTTCTCTTTCTTTCCACTTTGTTGCAGCCTTTTAAAAAGCTGCAGTCATCAAAAACGACCTCACAAACCCCTGAAGAACAACAACAGTACAGAAACAGCAGCAGAAACAGAGCAGTCGTTGGCGTCGTCAGAGAGAGAGAGAAGAGAAGAGGAGTCATCGATCGAGAAGGAATAAAAAGAAACATTATTTTCATCATCAAAAATCAGAATCGGAAAACATTGAACGAATATGACAACGA
>Ga0115555_1002129_pt1 | contig 13337 bp, 13 predicted proteins | sample COGITO_mtgs_1104_2_FD_87285 | JGI IMG/M metagenome (GOLD analysis project Ga0115555, IMG submission 87285) | Pelagic marine microbial communities from North Sea - COGITO_mtgs_110407 | ecosystem: Environmental > Aquatic > Marine > Epipelagic | place: Germany:Helgoland, sampling site Kabeltonne... | reverse complement strand
TCACTTTATCACCATCACTCCATCACCATCACTCAATCACTATCACTCTATCACCATCACTCCATCACCATCACTCCATCACTTCACTCCATCACCCTTTAACCCTCAAACTTGCCTACTAACCCTCCAACCCATTAAGCATACAAGCATGCATTCCTTTTGTCTTTTATATTTACTTTTTTCACATCTTCTTATAATCACTTTTGTAACCCAACTTAAAAAACTTTCTTTTGTCTTTTATATTTACTTTTTTCACTTCTTCTTATAATCACTTTTGCTTTTTTGACGATTGTCAAGAAGCAGAGAATGATGGCAACGAAAAGTCCCCAATACTTGAAGATATACCATGATGCTCTACGATAGTCTCCCTCTGATATCATCTTTGGTATTCGGACGAAGACGTTGCGCTCGATAGTCTGAAGCCGCTTATTTTGGGTCCAAAATCGGCATTCCCGAGCAATAGTTGACATTGTTTCTTGGTACTTTTCCTGGTTTGAAGGAATGTTTTCAGCGAATTCACTGAGAGCCGTAGAGTAGTAAGACTTGTCTCCTGCTCTGCTGGAGACAAAACCAAACGGTTCTTTCTTCAGATTTAGATAACCATGCACACTCAAAGACTCATCACTGATTATTTCAGTTCGATGTCGCATGCCCACGCACCAAAAAAGAAGGTCGTTTTGTTCCTTTGGACCAAGAAATGGAAGAGTTGACGTTAGGGAGGATTTGTCAATATAGGACACTTTCCGTCAATATAGGACACTTTCCACGGACGCTCGCTTCTACACCCTTCCTTTGCTTACGCTCACCTGTAGCACCTCGTAGTCTGTTTCACTCGAGTCCCCTGGAGCCGACGAAAACAGCCATTTCTTACTTCCGAATACCATATATGACCAAGAGCATGAACATCCGATGTTGTCGATATGTTCGGTAACGCCAGCTCCGCGAGATCCGGCGTACATCCACATTGACCGTAAATTTGGGGCTGGAAAATATTTCGGGGGTTCGAATACACTTTTCACGAGTGAAATTTCTGCAGGGTTGTTTGCAATCAAACTGAGATAGCTCTTTGGGAATTTCTTACGAACCCAACCGTAATTTTTCAGGGTGATGGTTTTATTATACCTTAGAAAATCTGAATACTCTTGTCGTACAACTTCATCGACGATTTCTTCCTCGAATTTGCTTTGCCAAGGTTGCACAGTCTCTTCTCTTGGCCAGGAGGAAGAGAGCGACACTGCCCAATCGTCTACTGTTTCAAAAGTTGTGCCGAGGCTGCCACCTACATCACTAGTGATAAACGGCTGACCAGATCGCAAGAAGTCATTTAAGATTCGCTCGTTCAAGGTTTGCAAGCGTTGAACAGATTTCATGTTGATTTAAATTTCCTGACCCTCGCAAGATAAATCTCAGCCTGTCGGGGCGAAGTCTATTAAGCCATGCAATTTTGGTTTGGAATCAATAAGGGAATATCCTCGCCAAAATCTGAAACAAAAAAACGAAATATATTAATTATGTTTATGCTTTGAGTAAATGGAGAAAAAGTCGTCTTCTTGCCAAGCTCCTAGCGTGCTTTTTCGATCACTGCTGTCCGCGGAAAACAACCAAGCTCCTACCCCTAAAAGTATATCACCGCCAATTCCGGCAAGCCCAACTATATGCGACTCTTTGACGAACTACCTGTGCACCGCGTCTTTAAAGACGGCATCAAATAATGTTCGGAGAATTTTTGATGAAGTGATCGGTGCAGTTAAGGCACAAATTGGTCAAATGAGCAAGGAGTATGAAGAACAGATTGTCGAAAATGTAGTGGAACTCTACCTCATCACTGTAAGATTTTTTACTGTCGGTCTTCCCCGAGTGCGAAAAGAAATCCTCGGCTACAGTGAAGAATCTAATTGGTCTATGTTTACAAACATTTTTCTCCCAATTCTGCTAACTGTCGTCTCCATGACACTGTCGTCTGGGCTGACCCTTGGCAATCATCATTCTCGAAAAGTGTGGAAATCTTTCCCATTGCTCGAAGATCTTGAAGGGGTAGGAAAGGCTGCCGTTGATACTTGGAGGGCGAGCTTGGAAGTGCAAGAGGGAAGGTCTGAAGAGAATGTCGAGCGATTGTTCCTTCAATTGCCAGAACGGAGAAAGAGCAAGAGTGAACCGAATGTTGAAATCGACGTCGTCGTTGCGAAATCGGGCGATGACACCAGCCCCGTCATATCCGGTTGGGCTCTTCGGATCGACGCCTGCATTCTTCTGGACAAGTGTTGGTTGAGGTTGACTGAGAGGGCGAAATGCAGTCTGAACCCACGGACAAATTTTACCAGTTTCTACTTCCTGCACCGCCTACTTGTTGAGAACAAGGTCGATCCCGCGCAGCTTCTTTGTTTTGTGTGCGCTTGTGTTCGCCTTGCGTTAAATTTTTCTCCAACTGCTGGGCTTGTCTTCAGAGAGGTTCTTATCCGTGGTTTGGACGTGCCTGGTTATTGCTCTGTATGTGTTGCTGACCCCTTGGACATGACCCCAATCATTACACATTATGAGGCCCAACTCGTTGAGATGACTGACAAAAATGAACGCCCCGATAATCGGTCGCCTTTGGTGCACTTAAATCCGGACCTTAAAACAAACAGGGTGGAGCATTTGGACCTATTAGCTCGCTATATTGATGGCGGTAATGACAAAGGTGCAATCGCAGTCTCAAAAGTTGTTTCGAAACTGTCCACTATGATGCATTCTCCGCGACTTCTATACTCGGGCACACAGGTGCTGCAGTCCTCGTTGCTTTGTTTTTGCTCTTGCGTCCGCCTTGTTTGTAAACTGATGAATTACCAGGTCGACGTCGCCTACTACGAAACCTTGGGAGTCAGCTATGAAGTTGTTTGCTCTGGATCGAAACATCTCTGGAATGTGCGGAACCTTTTAAAGAAAATCCAGAAAAACAACAGCAAGCAAGATTTGTTCGAATTTACTGGCATTACGGTAGACGAAAAAAACGATCCGGTATACCTTGCAGAAAAAAATGGAAACGCCGACAGGGAGAGCAAGAGCGACGAAATTAAGTCGCTTTTAAGTCTTCTGGAGCAGAGGTGAGATGGAGGAAAATAAGGCAAAATGAAAATGTTGTATGGCCCGAACGAGAACTCTAACTTCTTTGCGTAATTTCAAATCGCTTCTCGTTTCGTCATCCTCGCCCGCTCGTTCTCGCAGCTACAACAATTGTGTTATGAAAGGGAAAATCGCGACTCTGCCTGATTCTGTCCGGCTAGAACTGAAGGACACAAAGAAGAGGAAGAAAGACGAACACAAATTAAAAAAACTAAATAAGGCAGCAAAGAGGGGGAGAGATAAAGACGTGAGTGGTCCTTTATGCCCTCCCTCGGCAAGAATTAGTTTGACGGTCTCCGAGGATAGCGGCTGCTCGCCAAATACACCTGACTCGCCAGTACGTACCAATACAGGGCGTGAATGAATTTTGAATTTTTGCGAGGCAAACACTTTTGCAGCCTTTCCCTAATTATAATGTTATTGAAACAAACGTCGCTCGGATGCTATTATTTTTGGCATTCGGTAACTTGCCACAACAACACAATCACGCGACACTATTTATTTATTTTCTTGGCCTGATTCGAAGACAGATCCATCGATTTTCGTGGCTGCGAGGAAAACGAATTCGATAAAGTTTCGAGGCTTGCGCCCGCCTTTTCCCTTGCAATTACCTTTTCCCTTGCAAACCGGTTCGTAATGTCGCTTTTGGAGGTTTAGAAACATTGCGTTTGCTTGGCTAAGAGTAGTACCAGTGAGTTTCGAAAGAGTCTCTTTATCAGTTGCTGAGAGCCTCTGTGACATTTTCGACAGGTTTTCCAGGCACCAGCGGTACAATGCATTGGTCTGCTCGAAAGTGTACGGCGTTTGCGTCTGCGATGCGGATATTTGATTTGTTTGTGAGAGTTCATTCTTTTTTCCTGACTTTTTCTCCTCTGCGCCTGCCACTGCTGCTGTCCCAGTCACTTCTTCCTTCTCATCAAATGATAAAGGGGGTGTCGGTGTCTGTGTCGGTGTCGGTGCCGGGCAGACGACGATGGCCTCAGCCTCCTGAGGCGGTGGGTAGAGCAGGGAATTCCATTCCGAATCAGGATAAGGGCAGACAATGACTTCCTCCCTCGGTGCAAATTCGTTCATCGGATTGACTGCCGTTGGCAAAAGCCATTTCACCTTCTCTCTACGCTCCTCTTTCAACATACTGATCTTGCTCCTCATATGTGCCAGTGCACTTTCAATGAATCGGTGTATCCCCGCGGTCTTAATGTCGGTGGATTGACGAGCTAGTGGGGAATCACTCAACGCGAATGCGAGTGCTGTTATTATTGTACCGCTATCGACCTGATGCTCACGGAATTCCGCCAAAACGTCATCACCAGTGCACCAAAATTTTAACTCAGTGTACAATTGTATTAGTTCTGCAAAGTGATGGTGTCTAGCAATCTGTTGGTGTGAAGGAAATTCCATTGAAGCGCTCGAGAGGTATATGTATGGTGTGGGGTTTTTGTTCTTATTGGAATCGCCGAGAACTATTAATAGAATTTTTCTATTACGCTTTATAAAACTGGTGTATAGTGGCACCTATTCGCTTTTCAGACGATATAAGCACGCTTTTGGCAATATTTTTATTTTAACCGATTGAATGAATGCTTTCATCATGTGTTCATGAATGCTCATCTCCACCGCACAGAGAGAACTACTGCGAATAAATAGGACTTTAAAAAACCATCCAAAAGTTCGCTGTTAATGATATCAATGCAGCGCTTACCCGTAATTGGCCGTAAAACGCTTGTTTTGAACCCCTTTCTTTCTCTCTCTTTGTTTTCCACGGTGACCAAGCAACGCCCGAAGAAGGGGAATAGGAGCAATTTCGCTGGTGCTGTAATCTGCTTGCCCGGTTTAGAGGATCTTGTTCATCGGCGACTTGTTGGAACAGAAAGAAGTGAGGACCGACTTGTTGGACAACAACAAAGAAGTGAGCACCCAAAAGAGATTGAAGGCCTCAAAAAATTCAAGGGTGTGGTTGAGTTCAATAATCACAGACTGCGGGACGTTTACAAAATTCATCAGCAATCGCGTGGCCTGGGGACACGAGTTCTAATTCGCCTGGCCCTGTTGAAACGTGTGAATTCTTTCTCGCTTCTTGAGGACAAATTGAAGGCGATCAGCATAGAAGATTTTGTCGATAAAAAGCGGCCTGTGTCCATTCGTGTTTCCTGTTCGCGCAGTAAACTTTGGCACAGCTCTGCTGTGGAAGAACGGGTGCGAAATGTTTTTGGTTTGAAAAATGAGGTCGATGGGTTTGATGATGAGAGTCAGAAGCAACTTTTGGTTGTGCAGGTAAACCAGAACGTTGTCTCCATATCAGTTTCAACAACAGGACTGTCCAACCTTACAAATTCGGTAAACTATAGAGAGGAGGTCGGGAAGGCGCCTCTAAACCCCTGCGTGGCTAATGCGATGTTGGATGAGGTCAATTATCAACCTGGTGACGTTGTTGTGGATCCTATGTGCGGTAGCGGTACTATTCTTATTGAGGCTGCGCTCCGTTCTGTGCGAGGAGGGGATAAGGAGGAGGAATTCATGCGTTGGAAGGGGTTCAATGCAGGAGCTTGGGGCAGTGTAAGGCATGTTGGCGTTACTGCAGACGCTGTTGATGATGACAATAACTCACCTGATGATGATGATGATGATGATGATGATGATGACAATAACTCACCTGATGATGATGATGATGATGATGGTGATGATGATGGTGATGATGGTGATGATGATGATGACAATACCTCACCTGATGATGATGATGCCAACTTATTAAATTTCCCTTCGAAACCGGCGCCCATGAAGAAGTTGCTCTTTGGATATGACATTGACAAGAAGGCGATCAATATAGCAAAACGAAACGCGGCTCGTGCCGGCGTAGAGCATTTGATTGAATTCCGCACCTCTCCAATTGGTGAGCTAACTGCTTCGAAGCCAATAGCAGCCAATACAATGACTGATGATAAAGCAGCTATATCTACTCGTGGTTTTTTCCTCCTAACGAACCCGCCTTGGGGAGTCAGATTACGGGGGAAACCTCCTCCCCCCGATGAGTCAGACGCGGATGACCGACAAATTAGCGCCCTCCGAAATTTATACGCAGCCATTGGCAATTTGCGCCGGACACAGTTTCCAAAGTTTACTCTCGGTGTACTGCTGGCCGCCAAGAGGCTCATATCAGACATGCACGAACGGGGAGGCGGGGTAAGGTTCAGCACAATTGTGGGGAAGCGGGAGGTTTTTTTTTTCACCGATGAAGAGGGAAAGGGAAAGGGAAAGGGAGAGGGAAAGGGAAAGGAAGGGAAAGTGAAAGTGAAAACTGAAAAAAATGGTCCCGAAAATTATAAAGTTCACGTTGCCCACCGTGAAAAGAAAGCAAAGAAAAAAGAGACACCACCGATGGAGTAGAAAAGATGTGAAGGACAAGTTTATAAGAAGACGAAGTTTTAGCAGTAAACAGTAGGTAGCGCAACGTTACATATTACATTTCGTTTTCCCTTCCAACCTTTATATCATCAATCACATGGACAACAAAAATCCCAACCCCAAAATCAGAACGGTCAGTATAGTAGGTCGCAACATGCTCCCTGCAGCCTCGCAGTCTCCTAATCCCCGAAGCGGCGTGTCCATTTTGTTATATTCGTAGCGGGGGCACATGAAGTCGTTAATGTCGCACTCCCACACTCCACATCTATCCAAGACGTCGCACATAATTCGGCCGCTATTTTTTCTGCACCAATCCCCCTCGATACTGTAGCTGACGTCTTCGACCTGTGTACTGAGCTCAAGACAACTGCAGCCGCTATCAACTAAAAAATCATTCCTCAGCTGGTCGTTTTTCAGACAGTAGTCTGAGCACATAACTCCATAAATGTCGTATGTTGAAACAGGTCCATGTTTACCTGCCAGATCCAGCTCCAGTTGGCGCATGCTCTCTAGGCACTTTATGCTCAAGATGCTGATTGCTTCGCCCATTCTAAGGTCGAATCCGCCGTCTCCCCCTCCCTCTGCACTGAGGTCATACTTGGTTATACTAAAAAATCCGGGGTCACTTGCTAGTGGGACATCAAAATCAGTGAGAGGTCTTTGCAGCCAGTTTTTGTAATACGTGATATTGCACGCTTGAGGAGGTATACTCCCGTCATCGTCGACGACGGTGTCATTCCATTGCGTCCCATTGCCGTCTTCTGATAAAACTGTGGGTGAAAGAAGTAGGAAAAGGAGGAGCAAGAAGAACACACGATATTGGGAAAACCGAGGCATCATAGCTCGCAAGCGATATTGCTGAAAACCCCTTTCTTCCGATACTCTGGGATCTCCTCAATAAGCCGCAAACTGTTCGCAAGGTATGATGATCAGATCGTAATTACTGTGTCCGAAGGAAGCAGCTTTTAAACCATCTCTAAGGAGATTATTTTGAATAATTTGGTGATACTACTACACGTGTAATACTTTGTTGGTAGTTGAGGGCAGTGGATTTACACAGGGCAGTTAATTTAAGTAGTTTTTTTTTCCTTATTGTTTTGAGTTGAAAAAAAAAGCCTTGGTCTCACGACTCTCACCTCTCACCTCTCACGTCTCTCACAACTCACAAGTTCAGCGAGGCAAAACTGACAAATCTGACTTTCCTGTATACACTTAATTCACTTAAATTGTAGCGAGAACAACCGAATCCGCTTCCTATTCCTTGTTTTGTCGTCTATTTCTTCAATTTAACTTGTAATCTGCACAAAATAATCTACTTTTGGAGTTGTGAGGTGTTAGTTAGTTAGGAAGTTCGAGTAGAGAGAAACAGGAAAGGGAAGAAATTATTAATTCATTATGTCGCTCAATTCGGGCCTTTCAGTCACGGCGTTGATGAGCGGTGCCAAGAGGGATGAGGAACTTAAAAAGGAGAAAGCAGATAGGAGCAAAAGACATAGCGGCATATTCGGGGGTAAAAAGGACACCGGCAGTCCATCCGATGAAAGTGCACTCAACAGTCCCTTGCCTGGGGAAACTGGCCCTAACCCTAAGTCTCGTATGTCTTTCTCCCCTAACCCGAACAAGAAGCGTCTCTCTCTTGTGCCAAAGGGGTTGTCACCCGGTGTGAAAGAATCTCGGCTGATGCAGTCAATGAAGAGAACGTCTACACTACATACTACTGCTGGTAATTCTATTTTCGGTTCGGATGACAAAGCAGAGAAGCAGAATTCCTCGCTCAAGTTTTCTTCCGGCTCCGGCCGGCACCCCAACTCATTGAGGACTTCCGGCAGGAAGATGACAACATTTACTATAGATATGGACAAGGACAAAAGCGATGGGGAAGACTCGGGTAGCGGAGGGAGTCGCAGGGGAAGAGGAGGCAATGTAGGGGATGGCAAAAATAGTGGTGGTGCTAGTGATTCCAATCCTAGCACACCCAAGGGCAACACAAGTATTAGCATTTCAACTTCCGGTGATGTCGGTGTTGTCTCATCAGGAGGCTCCTACTGTATGGCAGTATCACTATTTCCCCTCATTATATCGTACGCTGCCATGGCTGTGCATGTTACCTTCGCTGATATGGATTCTGTTTATAACATCGTTCTTTATGTACTTTGCACTTTTGTTTGGTTGGGCGCTTTCTTATATATTTTTCCTCGAGGGGAGGCCCAACCTCAACGAAGGGATCTGGGCAGTCTTCGGAGCGACGGAGCAGATGATGATGATACGGAGAGTACGAGGGTGAGCAACCTCCGACACAATATGCAACGGATGACGAATCCAGGAAGTGCTGCCCCTGTCCCTGTGGGTGGCCGGGGGGGTGATGGGGAAGATGAAATTGATTCTGAAAAGGGAGAATTCCCTGTATCTGGTGACTTTGGTTCTAGTTCTAGCAACGGGACGACGGACCTCTTTGACGTTTACAATGACGGTGCAAATCGAAACGACTACTCCTCGCCCAACGGCGCTCCCCTCGATCTTATTGTCTTGGCTTTGATGTCCACCAGTTCCTTGGGGTTGATAATGTCCAGTATGAGGGGTCACGTGGGAGGTACGATCTTGTGTGGTGGTTCCATAATGCTTGTGTTTTACCTCATGATTCGTCTTCGCAAGGCCACTAGTGATTTAACTGATCGGGGGGTGAAAATTTTCAAGGTGGTGGTTCTCTTTCTCTTCACTGCGAATGTCTTTGTCACCCTGTTGGCTATTCACAGTAAGAATGCGAGGTATCCATTGGTTAAGGCAACTGCTACTTCCTTTCCCGATAGATGTGTGAACCAGGCCCCCGCGGTCTGGGAAAAAATATATAACTGCGCTAGGATTAGTCCCTTAAATAGTTACTGCAGCGATGTCGAGATAGAATACATAGGAAACAACGCAGGCAATAACAATACATACTGCTCGGAATTCGACGGCATTGTCATAAAACCCGGGTCCAATAGTGAACTTGGTTCTCATGTTGACATTTACTATATTATACTGTATTGGTTTAAGGATCGTAGAAACAGTATTACGAGCAAGGTGGCAGTAACTGAAACTGAAATAATTTTGAATGAGCACCTCGCGCAAGGTGCTGTCACTGAGTTGAGCTTTTGGTGGGGGTTTGTTGATGACATTGTGTTTAGGGTGGAAAAGGTGGGAGAAGAAAATAGCTCAGAAATGGAAGATACCAGAATAGAGGTACAGATTCATTCTCAGTCTAGGATGGGATTGAGTGATTCTGGTGTCAATACAGCTAGGTTGAGAGAATTGTTCTCTCATCTTTGCGAGGAGTTGAAAAATATGGAGTCTGAGAACGGCGGGGAAGTAATTGGTTGTAATTGACGACGTCTTTTGGGTGTGGACCTTTCTTCTGTTCTTCTTGTTTATTAATAAATTACTGAGTACTGGAGAAAAAATCCTCTAGTGGTCCCTAACCCTTCGTTGTTGTGTCATGTGTCATGAATTTGTCATTATTCCGTGCATGCTTGTTGTGGTCATATTTTGATAATTAGGCTATTTTTTTTTCGCCCTATTACCCCTGTGCTGTCAGCGCACCCCACACAATGTTGCTGTCAGCCATGTCATCCCCTTCCCTTTTCCTCATTCTCCTTGGCCTCATCTTTACTTTCCCCTTCTCTATTTCCATTTCGTCTCCTTCCTCTGATGACGAACTGCGAGCCATCAACTTGTTAATCTCTCGCCGTGATTGGTCTACTCTCAAAACCCTTGCTCTATCTGCGATCGCGTCTACCGATTTCACTTCGGTATCTAACTCCCCAACCTTGGTTCATCACTATTACCTTGGTGTTGCACTGTACTATCTTGGTGAGGACCTCAATGGAGCCATAGACGCCTTCACTACGGCTTCTCTCCTTTCTCCCGACAATCCAACAATCCATGGCTCGTTGGGTGAGTCGCTGATGTCTCAGTTTCGCTGTTCTGAGGCCGAAAAGTCCTTTGCAAAAGCATATGAGTTAGACAGAGACTGGACATGGTATGTGAAGATGTTGAAGGCAAGGGACTGGGTTGGAGATTATTCCCCATTAGATGTTGATAGGGATGAGTTGGTTGAGTTACTGAGCGATGGCGGGTCTTCCTCGGGTTTGACTGAAGGGGATTACTACGATTTTATGGGATTTGTGAGGGAGGGGATTATGTACGAGACGACTTTTTCTGATGATGAAGTTAATGATGTTAAAGGTGGCGGCGGCGGTGGTGGTGGTGGTGGTGATTGTGGTGATTGTGGTGATTGTGGTGATTGTGATGGAGATATGATCCTCCGGGTGGGTTTTATTTCCTCCGATTTCGGAGTTCACCCTGTCTCTACCTTGATTCGTGGATTGATCCAGCACCTCTCTTCTCCCCCGCTGAGTTCACGTGTTCAGATTACCTTGTTCTCCTTGACTCCTTCCTTCTCGTGGTGGTGCACAAACATGACTGCGACGGTGGGTGCAGAACAATTCGTTGCCTTGGTGGGGATGACAACGAATGAAAAGGTTGCAGCGGTGAAGGCGAGGGAGATTGACGTATTGATCGACCTGAACGGCAAGACTCTCAACAGTGGTCTAGATATTTTTGATGGACGACCGGCAAATATCCAAGTGAGCTTCCTTGGCCTACCACAGACAACCCTCCACCCGTCGATCGATTATTATATTGGGGACTCCATCGGCCTCGCCCCCGACTGGAACTTGAACTTGGCCAGAAAACACTTTGTCGAAAAGCTCTCCCTAGTGGTTACCTGCTATGGCATTGTCAGCGATTATGCTTCGTTGCAGGGGCATACACACTGGCGGTATCCCATGCGACCCTATGCATCCCCGCCAACGACGACGACAACGACAACGACAACAACCCGCTATCATCTACTCGCGTGCACTCTCAGTAACATCCAGAAGATGTCTCCTGACGTCTTTGATATTTGGGCCAATATATTGAGGGAGGAGCCGAGGATGCGTTTGGCATTTATGAAGTACAAGGGGTGGGAAGAGGGGAAAATTATGATTGAGAGGGAATTTAGAGGAAGGGGGGTTGAGCCCCAGAAGAGGTTGGTTTGGGTTGAACAGGTGAGCCAGCCCGATGGTGGTGGGTGGGTGAGATTAGGCTGTGGGTGGTAATTTTGTTTCGGTTGGGGGTGTTGTGTTCAAGCGGCAGTCTTCTGATTGATTCTACTTCCTTGTTGTAAGCCGCGACCAGCGCAAATACTTATATATAGTGGCAAATTTTCTCACCCTTAATTATCACCGTCGGTCGTACTGCTACTGGCGCACCGTTTTTATCCACCGCTGGCTGCTTTCTCAGACCCCCTGGATCCATCACACATCGCAAAAATCGATGTTTGACCTTTCGCTCGACACACTGAAGAAAAACGGCCACACGACCCTCCTAGACTCACTATGGGCCGGAATACCAACTGTTGTATTTGACGGGGGCGGAGGCGTCTTAGAAGCCAGAGCCGCTTTGGGGGCTGCAGAGAAATTGAGCGGTGGTGCTGTAGACAGTGATCGGGGAGCCAGCGGGGGTATTATCGTGTACGGGAGAAAAGACTACGAAGCGCAAAGCCTACTTTTCTTATCAGACGGCCTCCTGCGAAGCGGCGCAAGGCAAGTGTTACACTCTCATAATGAGCGGAGAGGTGGGGTTTTCGATACGGCATTTTTTGCGAAGGAATTTTTGGGATTACTAGAGGGGATGAGGAGGGTGGGAAGAAGGAAGAAAACCCACCATTTGATAGGTGGGGAGACGTTGGTGGCAGAAGGAGGTGATGTTCCCATACCAATAGAGAGCAGATTGGAGTCTTTGGAATATCATTCCGAGGTCAAATTGAATATTGGTGGGATTGTGCAGAGTGAGGGGTGGACAATCGTGAACGCACTTGATGATGTTTTCGTAGATGAGGTAGCAATGATGCATGATTTGGGAATGTTTGGTGATAACAGCGTTGATGTAATTTACGCCAGGTGAGCACTCACAAACGCACGCCGCGTACAAGCGAGGTCTAATCAAACTTTATTGATTCACACCCAGCACCGACTGGAACTCAAACTCTAACTCTAACTCTAACTCTAACTCTGAATCTTCCATCGGATCGGGTGGCTGCAATTGCAAATAGCCACGTTTTGGAGCACGCACACTATGGGGAGGTTGGTCCCGCAGGGTCACCTCAACAGGGAAATGTCGGCAACACACTATCGGAGTGGAACCGCGTTTTGAAACCGCGAGGGATTTTGATGGTTAGTGTGCCGGATCTAATGACAATGAGCGATTTGTTTGCCAACGCACGCCTTGGTCCCGCGGATAAGTTCCACCTCATGCGGATGATGTTCGGTGGCCAGACGACCGAGAAAGATAGCCATCTGGTTGGATTCGACGAGAACATACTGGCAGACTTCCTCGCATCGGGAGGGTTTTGTAGAATTAGAAGGGTAGCAGGATTCAATGGATTTAAGGGGGTAGACTGGGAGGATACTAGTGAAATGATTTGGCATGCAGCGAAGATAAGCATAAATGTAATTGCAGAGAAGTGCTTCGATGTGTAAATTTTTACTTCGGTAATGAAACCCATAGAATTAAATTGTGACTCAAGTCGTTCCTTACGTTTACAGGAATTTCAATATGTATCCTACCAGACCCTGAACTCCATTTTTACCCCCGGAAGCATTCATCGTTTGCAGAAAAAGACCAACGTCTAGCGTACTAGAGTTGTCTGTTGGAAAGTAAGCAAGAGCAATTGCTGCTTTGTGCTTCAGTTCCATTAGCTTCATTTTTTACTCCCTTTGCATTCCTTGCACTTACTGCGTATACGACCGTGA
>Ga0115555_1002122_pt1 | contig 13360 bp, 9 predicted proteins | sample COGITO_mtgs_1104_2_FD_87285 | JGI IMG/M metagenome (GOLD analysis project Ga0115555, IMG submission 87285) | Pelagic marine microbial communities from North Sea - COGITO_mtgs_110407 | ecosystem: Environmental > Aquatic > Marine > Epipelagic | place: Germany:Helgoland, sampling site Kabeltonne... | reverse complement strand
GATGAGGCGTTTTGTTCTTTTCGCGCCCTTTAAGGCCCTTCCTTTTGAGTGCGCGCTCTTTAACCCCGGACGCGCGTGTCGTGGCGTTCGAATACTGATTCTCTCTTTCTCTTCATACCGGTGTACTTACCTCTCGCGCGCGCACTCATAATCATCAAATAGTTAATCAAAGGCTTGACCGAAGCCCGGGGAAACGGGACGTCGATGATTTCTCTCGTCATTCCACCGAAAGGGCAGGTGAACTTGGTGAATAAGATGCTCACGGACGAAATCGGGACCGCGTCGAACATTAAATCGCGAGTGAATCGCTTGTCCGTGTTAAACGCGATCGGGTCCGCGCAAACGAGGTTGAAGCTTTACAATCGCGTGCCCGATAACGGGTTGATCATATACACCGGGACGGTGTTAACCGACGAGGGAAAGGAGAAAAAAATGAACATTGATTTTGAACCGTTTAAACCGATTAACACGACGTTGTACATGTGCGATAACAAGTTTCACACGGAGTGTTTGCACGATTTATTGGCCGCAGATCAAACGTACGGGTTTATTATCATGGACGGTAACGGGACGCTGTACGGGACGTTGTGCGGGAACCATCGGGAAGTGTTGCAGAAAATTACCGTAGATTTGCCGAAAAAACACGGGAGAGGGGGTCAGTCCGCATTGCGTTTCGCGCGTTTGCGTTTAGAAAAAAGGCAGAACTATTTGACGAAAGTTGCCGAGTTGGCGACGCACCATTTTATCACCAACGATAAGTGTAACGTCGCCGGATTGATTTTAGCCGGTTCCGCGGATTTTAAAAACAGACTGAGCGAGGCGGATGTTTTTGACGCTCGATTGAGCGCGAAGGTGTTGAACGTCATCGATGTCTCCTACGGTGGCGATAATGGATTTTCTCAAGCCATCGAGCTCTCCGCGGACACGCTGGCGAACGTAAAATTCATCGCCGAAAAGAAACTCATCGGTAAATTTTTCGATCAAATAGCGCAAGATACCGGCAAGTTTTGTTTCGGCATCAACGATACTTTGAATTGTTTGGATATGGGCGCGGTCGAAACCTTAGTCGTTTGGGAAGACTTACCGCACGAACGCTTAGAACTCATCAACTCCGTCACTGGAACCACCGAGGTGAAAATTCTCACCCCTGAACAGCAAAAAGACCCGAAACACTTTCACGACGCCGAAAATAACCAACTGGAAACGACGGAAAAAATAGCCTTCAGCGAATGGTTGGCCAAAGAGTACAAAAAATTCGGGTGCCAGTTAGAGTTCATCTCGGACAAATCGCAAGAAGGAAACCAGTTTTGCCAAGGTTTTGGCGGCTGCGGAGGTTTGCTGAGATACCAAGTCGATTTGGACGCGTTCGAGGTCCCCGACGACGTCGACTCGGACTCCGGATTCGGAAGCGACTCGAGCGAGGCGTTTATTTAAATAAAACACATGTATAACAGTCACCACCGGAAAGAAAGAAAAAAGTAAGAGAAAAAAAAGAACAGAAACAAACAGACAGACAGATAGATGGAGAGAGAAAGAGGGAGAGGAGAGCGCGCTTTCTCTTTTTAGTGTTGTTGCTTTATAATATTATTATTAATACCACAGTTGTTCGTAGTTCTTTTTTGGAGAGTAAAAATCTGCCACATTTTGCCTCGTTTGAACAAGAAAAGGATAAGACATTTCCAACGGTATTTCCAATTCTTCATTTTATCTCACGACGCGGTTTATTATACACACGCTTTGAATCTGCATCGTCCGCGGTAACAACAGCAACAAGAACAACAACACGTACCACCAAGGAGATTTATTTAAGAAGACGACGAAGAAGAATGGTCGCCGACGCGGTTCACGAGCTCCCTTCGTCTATCATTGTGCACCCAACCAGAGGTCAGCTCCACCACACGAACCCGCTCGTTCCGGTGGGATGGCAACACCCGCAAATAGCGAGTAGTTCCTGTACTAATAAAGCGTTCGGGTTGGACGACTTCCACGACTCGTTGTTGGAAACGATTTTGTCCTTCATGGACGCGGAAACGATCTTACTGACTGGGCAAACCTGTAAGCGTTTGCACGCTTTGTGCGAGCGAGAGGAACTCTGGGCCGCTTTGGTGAACACGCGCTTTGGCCACCGGCCGAATCGAACCATCGTGAGTTCAGAAAAGCATCAAAAACAGAAAAGGAGTGGAGAAACTCTGGAGGAGGAGAAGCGGTTTTGCATCGTCAAGCGCTTGAGCTGGAAAATGGTGTACAAGAAACACCGAGAAGTGTTGTTCGCTCTGTTTCGCGGGAACAGCAACGGGCGCGTGCAACAATTCGGCGGGGATTTCTTCATCAATCACGCGAACGAGCTGGCATTGCCGCCGTCGAATTCGTCATCTGCCAATGCCGTGATGATGATGGCGTAGGGAGTGCGAGTAGGAGTACTCTCTTACGCCGCGCGGTATCCTTAAAATTTTGTGTAATTAAACTCTCGTGTACTTTCAGACTTGTATTCTCTTCATAGGCAAAGCGCACGAAACACACACACGCACGATCAAACGAACGCACAAAGAAGAATGAATCTGACGGAAATCCTGGAGCAACACAACGCTTTACTCGACCTCGGTCGCGAACACTTGGAAAAACTTTCCTCCTCGTTCCGTGAGGCGTTCGATAAGAGCGCGTTTGAGAACGCGAAACAGAATTGGATTGGATTTTACCACGCGATTGATTGGAAGACAGATCGATGGATATCCGCGGTTTTGGTTTTTCATTTGGTCTCGTTGATGTGCTTGGTGAAATGGAGACACTGGGAGCAGTTCCAAGTGAGAATGTTCGTCATATTAGGCGCGTGTAGCTTTGGAGCGGAACGGATGAATGGATTTTTGTCCAAACGGTGGGAGATGTTTAGCACGCAAAACTACTTCGACGAGAGAGGCGCGTTCGTGTCGGTGATTTGGAACGCGCCGTTGATGGTGAATTTAGTGATTATTTTAGTCAACTTTTTACGGTTAACGGTGAAGGAGATGGTGAAGATGAAGAAAGCGCAGATGAAGAGGAGATTTAGGGAGAGTCAAAAGGAATCGGGAGTCGGCGCGAAGAAGAAGAAGACGAAAAGAGAGACGAAAAAGAAGCAGTAGTATTTAGGCGATGTAATAGTTTGTTTAACGATAATATAGTTTTAGGGATGTGTGCGTGTGTGTGTGTGTGTGTGTGTGTGTGTGTTTATTTATACAAGGGTGATTTGAATTCTGTGTCTATTCTTTTCTCTCTCAATCTCAATCTAAAAAGCCTCGCGATCGCTATCGTCGATTAAGACGCTCACGTGAGTTTCCGTTTCGTGCGCTAACTTCTTAATCTCTTCGAATCGTTCTTTCGCGTTCGGGACGTCTAAAGACAAGTCCTCGATTAAGTTTCCAACTCTCGTAAAACCTTTGGTCATTTGTACCGCGGACACTTCTCCTGAATTGTTTAAGACGTGCAATAAACCCAACAGAATCGCCGGCGCGTTGGAATCTTTATCGCTTTCAATCATCATCACCAGCGCTTTCTTCACCAATTCGTGGTGGAAGAACGGTTTCGCTAAATCGTGCAGCCTTCTTCTCGCCTCGGTGACGTCGTGCGATTCCAAGTACTCTTTCAAAAGCATCTCCAACTCCGTCTTAGCCTGCTCGTACGGGGTTTTATCGAAATGTCCCCACGCGTGTAACACTCTGTCCGTGGAAAAGCGCTGCGAAATTTGCTCGCTCGCTTTACTCGCCACCGTTTGCGCGTCTGGACCTTGGCACGTCGGGTCTCCGGCTAAAGTCACCTCGGCAAATTTTGGTGGCAAAATATCGTCCACGACACCTCTCGCGATGAACGTCGAGATCGTTTCAATCGCATCCGGAACGTCCAATTTCAAATCGTGCACGCTCGCCGCTAAATCGACGAAACCTCGCATCATTTGCTTCCCGGAAATCACGCTCGGGTAAAACGCCGACAACAACGCGCTCGCGGCTTCTTTTTCTCTATTTCCTCTATCCAGCGCCATCGTGATTAATTTCTTCACGAAAAAATGCTCGTACAAAGGCTCTTCCAGTCCTCTCAATCGTAACCCAGCCTCGGCGATGTCGTTCGAATCAAAGTATTCCTCGATCGTCGCCTCGCTCGCCATCTTATACGCCTTCACTCGGTCGTACGCTTCCGACCCTTGAATCAACGTCTTCTCCCTGAACACCGTCTTCTCCGCATCTTCGGTGGAATCGTAATTCGGATCGCCTTTATCTAACGCGTACACCGGACTCTGGTCGTCCACCAAAACGTTCGCCGCGCTTTCGTCGCCTTTTCGTCCTCGTCCGGACACTTTCACTTGCACGTGCTTGTGGCCTTTGTGCCAATCCAACCATCTGTTGTCGGTGATTTCCCCGAGGGAAGGTTTTCGCCCGAACGATGCGAGCTCGCGCTTTTTGATCGTTTTCTCGAAGATTTTCCGTTGGTCCGCCGTTAACATTTTGATGAGACTTTATATCGATATTTGTCCTTTTCCCTATAAGCTTTAGAGGTTGCCTTTCCGTATCTAATTTTCGCCGCGAAGATTAAGACTGTTTCTTACGTTCTCGTTCGCCGCGAACCAACCAACGCGAAACAACGAACGCGTTTAAAGTTTTCTCTCGGTTTTGTTCTTCTCGCTGTTCCCCGCGCAAAGACGATACTGTGTATTCTATATATCGCAAGAAAGAAAAGGCAGAGACGAGGGATATACAAATTCTCGTTAGGGATCTCTCTCTCTCTCTAATAAGAAACTCTCTCTTAAAACTCTCTCTTTCTCTCTTCCCTGCTTCTGAGAAGAAGAAAAAAGAATAACGACGATAAAGGAATGAGAAAGATTAACCCTTTGACGAAAAAACACACCGAACAGGTTATTGTCTTTCCTTCTTACGCGTGTTTGCGTGTCTCGCCTTTGTTCTGCGAATAAAATGGATCGTCGCGTAAGAATTTTTTGGAAATGCACTAACACCCTAAATTATTGGTCTTGGATTTCCTTCCTCTTTGTGTAGCGCGGCATAATACTAAAAACAGAACGCGCGACTAACAGAAAGACAGTCTCGCGACAACAACAAACGACAGAGATTACCAACATGCCACGTATGCCTGTGATTCCTCGTTACCTTATATTCCTCTTCCAAGTCGTCCTCGCTTTCTGCTTCATCAGTTTTAGTGGTCTTCATCAATCATCATCATCATCATCATCGTTCAATTTCGTTCAAGGGAAAACCAAACTGAACATCAAATCCAGCGGCATCGACATGGTCCACGCCTCGCACATACTCTGCGCATCAAACCGCACGTTATGCGAAGATATCATGGAATTACTCGAACCATTCGCCGAGGACGATTTATTACGGCCGAAGTTAGAGCGAGGGTTCGAAGAGCTCGCGAGGAAATTCAGTCGCTGCCCGACAGGGAAGAGGAACGGAGGGGATTTGGGGTACTTTCCGAGAGGGGAGATGACGAAGGATTTCGATGGTACGTCTTCTTTCTTTGCTGCTCTTCGCGTTAATGCATCGCTGACCTTTACGCATATCCTCTCTTTCATTACTTTTAATATTTTTATTCTTTCAACGAAACAGCCATCGTCTTCTCGGAACTGGCGGCGCCGTTGCACAAACCGGTTGGACCGCACCAAACGTCCAACGGGTTCCACGTGATCATGGTCCACGACCGCCACTTGGCGGACGCGGAAATGCGCGAGCAAGCGAGAATTGCCACGGAAGAAGCCAAGAAAAAACGCGAGGAAAGTTTCAAAAGAAACATGAAAAAAGAGCAAGGGAAGCAGGAGAGGAAAGGCGCGAGAGCAAACGCGAGACAGGGTGAGAGAAGACCGCCGGCGAGTTCGAAGCACCGCGCTGCGGTGGGTTCGCACGACGAGTTTTGATGTTTCTCGCTCACTTAGCGAGAGAGAGAGGGAGAAAGAAAGAGAGCTGCGAATATTGTCGTTTAGTAATAAGGACGATGCGTTGTAATAGTATTATATTTAAAGAAGAAGAGGCGAAGAATGGTATATGCGTACGAGCACATTCCTCTCTTGTTGGTAGTGGGTGAAATCCCCTAAAATTCCCCCAAATCTTCACTTCAGATATCAACCGAGAACTTCCTTTCGTTGTCATCATGTGGCCGCGTCGGTAGGGAAAAATGCTGCAACGCAAACGCCTTTTTCTGTTGTTGTTGTTCTCGTTCGTAATCTTTCTGTCGGAACACGTGCAGTCGAACGACGACGAGAACGATTTCGATTGGGTTTCCGACGAATTCGCGGAGCGAGAGAAACAGAACGACGACGATGCCCAGTTCTCGTTTAAGGATCCAACCGTTATCGTTGGCAACCGCGGGGTGCATTCGGACGATGTCCTCAAATATCCACTCTCAAAAACGTCCAAAAGGAAAGATAAACTTCAAGTGAGCGAGTGCCGCGCGTGCGATGTTTCCGGACTGAAAGTCGGTTGCGACCAAGCGAAATATATTAAACCGTGCGGTATCGAAGGGAGCTACGCGCTGAAGTCGTCGTATTTGGAGCACAGGGCGGAGGAGTGCGGGGGTGGGGGCAGAAATACGAAGATACCGTTGATGGCGAGTTTCGTCAGAGACGTTCGCGCGACGGCGACGGAGTACGCTCTCGTTTTAGATGGGACGAGACGGTTTTTAATCGAAGCGTTTTGCGTGAGAGGGAGGACGAATGACTGTCGCAGGTTTCCCAAACACGCGAGGTGTCCAAAGGAGATTGTAGAGAGTGGTACTGGTATGTGTGCGTACGGCAGATTGCTCAATCAGCACGAGGGGACGTTTACGGACGAAGATCTGGATAGTTTTGGAGAAGAAGCAGCCGAGGCGGTCGTGGCGACGATACATTGGGAACTGCCAGATTTTCGCGCGTGCAAGGACTTAGAGGTGAATAAAAAGCGAGACGCGAAGGCGAACAAATTGAGAAATTTGTATGACAAACCGTACGAAGGAAGGAGTATCGAGGCGCCTATTCAGGTAGAAACGACGGTTGGATTCGAGAGGAAAGAGAAGATGTTTTTAAAGTTTACCGTCCAGAAAGATGTGGAGAATGCAGAATATAATGTCGAGCACAAGATATCTCCTTCGCAAGTAGAGAAGATCTTGAACGCGCGGTGTCCAGCGACGCTGGCACTCATCGCCGATGCGTTTCATGAAATCGGCCCAGAATGGCGTAAGAAGGACGCTTTTCGAAAGACAAAGATGGACGATACGCCGGAGTATGTAACTAAAGAAGCGCAAAAGCTGTGGGCAAAACTAGGTAAGAAAACACACGAAAAGGCCATGAAGGCAAAGAAAGATAGGGATAGAAAAATAGATAAGTCGGGGATGACGCAAGAAGTGAAGGATGAGCTCGGTCACGATTGGTGGAAACAAATCGCAAAAGGCGCGCCGAGTAGGAAAACGGTATACTGGCAAGATTCTCACCCTGTGTTTGAGTTCGGTTCCTCGACATACTTGGAACCACCAGAAAGACACATACTTCGAATGGTAATAGCTGGCGTACCGCGACGAATCCGCGCGAGTGGGGAACAGAGAACTCCTTACGGGACGTTATTCGTCGCGACAAGGGATAATAGGGATACGAGTTTAAGCGAAGAGTACCAAGCGGCTTTATTAAGGTCTGCGTCGAAGTGTTTGCGAGAGACCAACTTGCGAATAATCGAGATTAATCCCATACACAGGAAATCACACGCAACTGACGACGTCGTATTCCCTTTGGAACCGCCGGTTGATTGGATAGAGAAGGCATCCGTATACGAAAAAACGGCGAGTGGTGGCGTGCGAACAGAGATTGATGGCGACAGAAACACATACAGAGGTGGTCAAAACGTCGATTTGGACTGGGAGGGATATTCTATCGATGGAGGATCGCATTTAGGATGGAGTTCTGTTTCTATCCTGCTCACCTCGGATATTACGGGGAAGAATATCTCAAGCGAAGAGGTTCGCGCGATGTACGGCGCGACAGAGACAGAGTACGAAAGGACGGAAGAGTTTAAAGATAAACGAGGTAATCGACGAAGCAGAACAGTCAAACTTCGATGCTCGCCTCCCAGGTATCAAAGCTTAGCGCCGTGTTTAGGCTATGCGGAGAAACCTTCAGTCTTTCGCGTGTTGGATAAAAATAAAGGCCACGACCTATTGTTGAAACACGAGCGTGTGGATGTAAAGACGGCGGAAGCTATGGGAAGTTTTGTATTCATCCTTCTCGCGTTGGCCGCTTTCGCTGCATTCTTTTTCATCGCTTTGACCAGAGAGCAGAGATTTGTCGTTTGGGCGATGGCGAAAGCGCAAAATATACAGTTGCGAAACAAATTGGCTGCGCTGGTTGCGAATAAAGAAAGAAGAGAGAACAGAGCGGCGGCGGCTTCAAAAAATGTCTCGGTTTAGTTTAGTTTAGACAGCTTAATTTAAGGTACCTACTTCTCCTTCTCGTCCTCGTCATCGTCGAGAAACTTTTTGAGAAAGTCTGGCGCTATGTTTTTAATCTGCTCCTTATAATCCTTCCCTATGCGATCACTCCAGATTCCCTTCGAATATTCTCCTTGACCAGTGAACCAGTCCGGCCTTGGAACATCCGGTAGAGTTGGATCTTGCACGATGGTATCATCTAATTTTTGCGCCACGCTTTCTAACCGTTCCGAAACGAAACCCGGGAGTTTCACTTTGATCGTGGAAGTTTCTCTTTCAATCGAGCCCCTCGCGACTCGGTCCGCTTCGCTCGCGATGCGTTCTAATCTCCGCGCTAACGATGCCGCCGTCACCGCGTAATTCTCATCACTCGTGTCGCACAACCACGCATCTCTCAACACCTCCCACACGCACTCATCGCAATCGCCAAACTTTTCCTTCAAGAAATACCTCGCCACGTCGTAATTCGGCTCCGCCTCTAAATACTCCCAAATCTGACCGTCGAAATCATAATTAAAGAGCGTTTCAAACTGTCTCGTCAACGCATCGGCCTTTGTAGACAAGGACGGTCCTTCTCTAGCCAACGCGGAAAAAATGACTTCTGCCCAGACCTTTCCCAACGCTCTCACGTCCCTCGCCATGTCCTCATCCGATGGGTCTAAAATTGCAGCGCCGAAATTGGCCAATCGGAACCTCGTGCCAAACTCACCTCGCTCCTCAAAGGCATCTCTGTCGTCGAACGAGTCGCAAAAGATTGTGCCAGCATCGATACCATTATGCGCCACTCCATTGGAGTGGCAAAATGCAACCGCTCTGGCCGTTTGTCGTATAGCAGACCGAATGTACCTAAACCTCAACACCGTCGGATGTGTCTGCACCCTCTCCACTGGCGGCCAAAACTTCGTTCGCCCTTCCCCATCGTCCTTCTGCTTCGCCGACGCGTATTCCGATAATCTCTTTAAACCAACCCATTCTTGTGCTACGTAAAAAGAAGTATTCCCCCCATCCTCATCCCTGACTTCGCTCTCGCTCGCCCCAGCGGCGAAATACGCAACGCACCTCACAACCGGCAACATTTTCTGCGACATCTGCCCTTGCCCTCTCCCATATTCATCCACAACAATATCTGGCCTATCATCAGACAACAAACGTTCATACGCATTCACCTCTGTCTCCGCTAATACTTTCACCGACGGAAAATACTCTTTTATCAACACCTGCGGCCCAGTCAAAGAGACCAAAGGATCCCCTGGATATCTAAAAAGAGGCTCGCCGGAGGACCATCGCGCGGCGTATAAAACCATCGCGCTCGAGCTGCTCTCGCTGCTCGAAGAAGATGCCGTCATGGCCTTTATTTCTCCGTCTTCAGTTCTCGAAATGGAAAACGACGAGGAAGGAGACGACGAGGACGGTTCACTTCTCGAGATGGAGATTTTCCCAAGCACTTGGAGCAACTCAAAATCAGAAGCTTCCAAACGCGTCGCGGTAGCTTTGACGATGGTTTCAATTCCTTTTCTCTCGCGATACTTTGTTCGTCGTTTGGTCTGGATTCTGCTGTTGCCGCCGCCACGCGACGATGAGCGCAAAGTTTTAGAAGAACAACAAGGAGAAGAAGCTCGCATGATTGCTTCGTTTTGTTTTGCTATACACAAAAGTGACGACGTTTCAATGCCAAAATTCTAGGGGTTGTTTCAGATTTAGTATTAGATTTTACGCGTTGATCCTCTCGATGATTATTTATTATTAAACTCGTACGCTAAATGATTGTACTCTCTTTCTACGTTTCTTCTCTCTCTCTCTCTCTCTCTTTTCGTTCTTGTTTTCTTCGTTGTGTTATTATTTTGGATTGTTCATGCACCTCTTCTTGAGCGAGCGGTTCAAGCACGTGCGGCACTTGCCGCATCGCGCGGTGGCGTTCCAACTCGTCTTCTTCAGGTGCAATCCAGACTTTTTTAATTCTTCCTCGGACAGCGCTTCGCGTTGGTGGCCGCCCGATGCTGAATTCTTCGGCGGAGTTTTGGTCGACTTCGCGTTTCTTTCCTCGGCGGTAGAGGCAGCGGATCGGAGTTTTTTTATTTTGTTCGCGCTCGATTCGTTGTCGTAGTTGAAGGTTCTTTTCTTCTTCGCGGAGCCGCCGTCTTGTTCTTCCTCGCTGCCTCTCGGCATAGGCTTTGGAGGCGGCGCGTAATTGACGTATGATCGCTGCATCTTTTGTCGATAGAGTCTGGCTAGTACTTTCGCGTCGTTGTTAGCATCCGTGCCCGGAGCGTTGAAGTTCAACGCATTCTCCAACATCAATTCGACATCATCGACGAAGTCTTCGAGGTACTTGTAGTACCCGCCGATAGTGCGTGAGATTATGGTCACCAAGTCGATTGGGTTCGGGACGTTTTCGTAGTACTCGGGCATTTCTGACTTCTCCGGTAAGCGATAGAAGTATTCAATCAACCGCTCGCCTTTTTGTTCGCATTTATCCATGTACTGGCAGACGCTCAAGCAGCTTGTGGCTTCAGTGAGATCGATCGGTTTGAGCATATCGTGAGATGCAAAGACCCACGGAAAAGAGACGTCCGGAATGTCTGGCGACATGCGCCCGGGTTTCTTATTCAACAACACCGTCTCCGTTTCATCCTCGTCTTTGTACTTCAACGTGTGTTTGTTTTCCTTCGGGTCGTACTTTAAAACGTTCGCAGTATACCATTCGCCATCGTCCCAACACACGATCACGCGCTTGTTTACTAACTTTTCGCCAAAATTTTCCCCTTTCTCAAACTCAAGTTGCGTCCAAGTGTCGTTCTGGAATTTATCAATCGCTGCTTGGTCTGGTTTCGGCGTCGCGATGAGAATCGCAGCCTTGCGAAACTCCGGACGAACGCTAAAATCGATGTCTTCCCAAAACTCCGTGTTGTCCACGCTGGTTTGATCAAACAGTTCTTCCATGACTTTCACAAATTCTGCGACGTTCTTAAAACCTTTATCTTTGCACTTTTTCGAGATTGCGTCGAGCTCTTTCATGATGTACGTACACGCGAGTAACCCTTTCTTCGATGGAGGCGTTTGTGTCGTTTTCACATTTCGAATTGCATCTATGGCGTACACGCAACGTTGCGCGATGACGTCTGTAAACGAATTAGCGGAGTCCGGAACAGGAGAGTTTGTCAAGTGCTCCATCGCCGAGATAGAAGCCTCCTGAATCCGCGCTTTCTCTTCCATCGCGATGATGTGCGCTTGCGCCTCCGATTCTACACCGCCCTCGGTTGTTCCTTCTTTCTTCGTACTCATGACGAATCGAATCGTTTTCGGCTGAAGGTCGAATCCATCGCCTCCTTCATTCTGGTTATTTTGATCATGTTGCTGCTGTTGTCCTTCCTTGGGAGATTGGACCGCGTCGCCCTCTCCCTCCAATTTTCTCTTCGCCAATTCCATATACTCCTTTTCCATCGCCAATCTCTCGGCCTTCTTCACGTAATATGTACCCGTCTTCTTTTTTTCCACGTGCGTCGGCTTAATCTTTTCGTCCGCGATGGCCTGTCGCAACGCTCCTTCGTCCAACATGAGAGCAAGTTTCCATCGCGCGACTTTTGGGTTTTGCCAAAGCGAGTAATCTTTCCCAGTTTTCTCAAATACCATCCTTTCGAGGACGTCTCTCGGAAGTTCGAGATGCGCGGTGGCGTAAAACGTACCCGGCTCTGCGCGTTCCATGTCTGGAAGCGTCGGCAAAAGGCTCACTCGTCCACCGGTGTGCGTTTTAGACTCTCCTGCTGTTGATTCGCTCTTTTTAGAAGCCTTTTTCTTTCCGCGTCGCGCGGGGATGCTTCCTCTCGCTCGAATGCTGCCTTTGGAGATGATATCTTTGAAGTCTTCGATGTCCATGCTCTCTAGCTCACCAGTCTCGTATTGTATTTCAACTTTGTTGCTGAAGGCGTCTTCGTTATCTTTGTCTGGACCATCATCATCATCGACAGCGGCTTTTTCTCGTTGCGCGTACTCGTCTCCGAACTCTCGATCTTCGCAGCACTTGACAATTTCCCCGCGATACCAGACTTCGTCGTCTTCCCAAAGCACTTCGACTTTGCAGCCCGCAAGGTGCGTTCCGATGTCCTCGTATGTGATCGGTATGGTTACCGATTGTCGTCCGGGCGTAAAACCTGGATTGAATCCCAAGTTTTTCTCCTCCGCGCGCGTCCAACCCCGAATCTTCGTTTCGTAGATGTTCATGAGGAACAGAGGACAATCGGTGTCGTTGATCCAAATCGGAACAGGTTCTTCTTCCTTCTTTTCCTCTTCTTTGGTTTCATTCTTTTCGTCGCTTGTCGGTGGCACGGTAATTGCCGTTGCAGCACTTAATGGATCATGAATAGTTACTCCAGCTGGAGCGGCGGCTACAGCAGCGGCGAGAGCAGCGGCAAGGTTATTGCCTTGCTCTTGAACTCCATCGCCTAGCACCGACGCTTCCGCGCCTTCCGTTTTCACCGGCGAAGGTTGCTTTTCAGTCAAGGGGACAGCTTCTTGTCCTCTTAACTCCCCTGCTTCTGGCGGCACTTCCTCCATTTCCATCTTTTCAGCCGCTGGCGCTTCTTCGACTTCTCTTTTCTCCTCCGCTGGTGGCGCTGGGGCCTTTTCGACTTCCGTGTTCTCCTCCGCTTGCGGCACAGGGACATTTTCGACTTCCGTGTTCTCCTCCGCTGGCGACGCCGGGACCTTTTCGACTTCCATCTTTTCCTCCGCTGGCGGAACTGGGACATTTTCGACTTCCATCTTCTCCTCCGCTGGCGGCACTGGGATTTTTTCGACTTCCGTGTTCTCCTCCGCTGGCGGCGCTGGGATTTTTTCGACTTCTTTCTTTTCCTCCGCCGCTGGCGGCGCAAGCGCTTCCTCCGCGTCCGGCATCTTCTTGTCCTCCTCCATTGGCCTCGCCGAATCTTTCTCTCCT
>Ga0115555_1002118_pt1 | contig 13377 bp, 10 predicted proteins | sample COGITO_mtgs_1104_2_FD_87285 | JGI IMG/M metagenome (GOLD analysis project Ga0115555, IMG submission 87285) | Pelagic marine microbial communities from North Sea - COGITO_mtgs_110407 | ecosystem: Environmental > Aquatic > Marine > Epipelagic | place: Germany:Helgoland, sampling site Kabeltonne... | reverse complement strand
TCGTCGTAAACCGATGGTGATGCGACGGAGCATTTTATGCAACGCGTTTTCTCTCGGAAGAAACCACAGAAGAAGAAGTTTTCAACAACAACAACAACAACAACAACAACAACAACGAACGAGAGAGAAAAGCTGGAAAAGGAATTCGCTGAAAAACGCTTCTTCTTTGGCCGCTTTCGGTAGTCGAGGAGAAGGGAGCAGAAGTGGTGGTGATACGATGGGTTCGTCGATACTAAGCGAGAAGGAGAAAAAGGAGGAAAAGAAAGACGACGATGAAGATGAAGAAGTCGTCTGTTACGAACACGACGGTAAAAACACGGGAGACGCGCGAAAATTGGAAGCGTGGTTGACACAGCGCGGCATCAACGTGCGCGAGACGTTTTCTCCTTCTTCTTCTTCTTCTTCGGCGTTATCGCCGTCGAAGAATGAAAACGAGGATACGCAAAACGGATTGAAATCTATCGATGATTTGCTCAAAGAGATTGAAAACGGCGAAACTGTTTTAACCGAACACGAGACAACTCACGACGACGGCACCGTGAAGCTCTCGTGCATCCGCCGCGTCTCGGTCGTCGTCGTCGAAATAACCTCAAAATCGAAACCGAACAAAAAACTCGTCGAATACGAACAAACGCTCCCGTCCGGCCTCGCGCGAAAACGAGAACGGTTTTTGAGCGAGAAAATCATGTCCGGTAAAGGTGAAACACCTTTAGAAGCCGCAAAAAGAGGCATACGCGAAGAGTTAGGCGACGCGTTATCGCCAAACGCAGTCATTAACATCGACGAAACGTCTTTACGAAGTCTGCCGCTTTCGTCGAAACCGTCCTTTTCTCAAAGCTATAAAGCTTTGCCGACGCGGTATCGATTTTACGAGGTGAACTGCGAAATCGATGGTTTAGCTGAAGATAAGGATGAATTCACGAGCACAGAAAAGTGTGGCACCAAGGCTGTGTGGAAGTGGGTGTAAAATGAGTAATACTAGAGTAGTAGTCGTAGTAGATAATAGTAGTTCGTTGAAAGTATTTTGGTAATAAGAAGTATGTACTCGTACTAGAGTTTTACAACAGCTTTTTACGAGTCTTATCCCATGCCTCAAAAAACTCCATTCCTCCAAAAGAATATCTCGTGTACACGACATAAACATAAACAACATACAAAACAGATCATCTCACTGAGAAGAAAAGACGACTAAAAATGGCTGGCGCAGGAGAACTCCCGCCTGGATTCGGTGGCATGCCCGGCGGTAACGGCATCCCCGGCGGAGGAGCGCCGTTCGACGTGGAAAAAATCCGCCAAATGCTCGAAGACCCTTCCATAAAAGAAGCCGCAGAAGCGATCGCTTCGGACCCTGCGTTTAAACAAATGCAAGAGAACATGGCTTCACAAATCGCAAAGATGCAACAATCCGGCCAAGCGTTAGGCGCAGGACCATCGTCTGCAGCTGAATTGCAACAAATGATGATGCAAGGCGGCGTTCCCGGTGGTGGGATGATGGGGCAAGGCGTGGACCCACAACAAGCGATGCAAGCGATGGAAGGCGTGATGAAGAACCCGGCGTTCGCGCAGATGGCGCAGAAATTGGGCGAGCAAATGATGCAAGACCCGACGATGCAATCGATGATGAGCGAGATGAATAACCCGGAAACGACGAGAAAGATGAAAGAGAAGATGGATAAGTTGAAAGAAGATCCGGAGATGGGACCGATTATGAAAGATATCGAACAAGGCGGACCGCAAGCGATGATGAAGTATTGGAACGATCCGGAGACGTTGAAGAAGATCAACGAGGCGATGGCGGATGTCATGCCTGGGATGGGAGGGATGATGCCACCTGGGTTTGGAGGTGGTGGTGGCCACGCGGATGTCGCCGAACAGATGAAGAATTTGAACGTAGATAATGAAGAAGAAGAGGAAGAAGAAGAGGACGAAGAGGACAGCGTGTTGACCGCGGCGAGCGCCGGCGACGTCGAGTTGTTGAAACAATTGATCGAAGAAAAGGAGGACGTGAACAAAAGCGACGGGGAAGGGCGAACGGCGTTGCACTTTGCCGCTGGGTACGGAGAAATGGAGTGCTGCAAGATGTTGATTGAAGCCAAAGCAGACGCTTCAGCCAAGGATAAGAATAACAACACGCCGATGCATTACGCCGCCGGATACGGGAGAGTAGATATCGTCGAGTTGTTGGTTGAAGCCGGTGGAAGCGTGACGACGAAGAATGTGGACGGGAAGTCGCCGTTGGACGTGGCGAAACTGAACGACCAAGAAGACGTCGTCAAGGCGTTGGAGAAGGACGTTTTTCTTTAATCATTTTCATCATCACTTTTGATATTCAGTCGTCGAAGAAGAGAGAGCTTTTACTTACATTGTACTAGATTTAATAATAATAATAATAATAATAACACATCGAGTATCAACTCGATAAACAACAACAATAACAACACGTTCTTCTTCTATTAGTAATTACAACTTTTCTTTGTTTATCAAATAAGATCTTTACACATCAACACCTTCCGTTTCCTCAAAATGATATCCAACGGCGACTTTAAACTCATATCCGTCAACAACTCTTCGTACCCTAACTGTTTATACAACGAAATCCCCGGAATGTTATCTTCGTAACAGTGCAAACAGAGCAAATTAAACCCCCACTTCTTGGCGACGTTTTCACTCTCTCTCAATAACTCCGTCGCGACGCCCATTTTCCTATACTCCTCGTCCACGCACATGCACGACACGTACGCGTATTCGCTATTCGCTTCCTCCAAGTCTTTAAATTTCATTATCGATCGTCCAATGAGAACATCTCTTTGCACCGAAACCTCCGCCACGCCGACGATGTTACCGGTATCGTTTTCGCCTTCCTTCGTTTTGTTTCCTCCCATGGTATTCTCGCTGTTCGTTTTCTTCATCACCGCCAGCGGCGCGAACCGATCTTGTTTCACGTATCTAAACTTTTCGAGTAAAGTTTCATCCACGTCGCCTTGGAATAAAAACATCGACAGTTGATCTAACGGCGAGTTTGGTCCTAAAATCGGCGTGAAAAAACACTTCGCTTGTAAGTTGCTCATCTCTTTCAGTTGGTTTTCGGTCACGTGTGTTGCTTTCGACAGACTTTTCTTCTTCGCGTTTAAGTTACTGGAAATGGTTTTCGTGGTTGTCGTGGAGGTGGAGGACGATGCGTTTGCTCCTTTTATTAACTTTTGCTGATTCGTAGTAGTATTACGATAGTAATAAAAACGAGGAGCAGGAGGACGTAAACGACGACGCGTCCTCGCAGTCCTCGCAGCAGCAGTTGGTGTTGTTGTTCTTGGTGTTGGTGTTCTCGTCGTCGTCGTCTGAATCATCGTCCTCGTCATCCTCGTCCAAAGTTTTTTTTTTGTAGAAGAGAAAGAAGAAAGGAAAACGAGAAAAAAACCGACGAGAGAGACGAACGAGAAGAAGAGAAATTTTTTGTCACGATGAAACTCGATTTTTAAAGAAAAAAAACACTTGAAAATTTTGTTAAGCTCTCGTCGTCGTCAGTAGTATTCAGCCTCTCTTTGTTGAGAAGAAGAAGAAGACAAGAAGAAGAAGAAGAAGAATCCTCCTTTTCCTCCTTCTGTCCTTCTTAACTTCTCCTAAACGAGTTTTGTTGTCGTTCGTCTCTCCTCTCTCGTCCTCCTCGGTGTCGTCTGAATCGTCTGAATCGTCGTCGGGAATTTTTTTGTTTACGAGGCGTTTGAAGCGCGGAGGACACGCGCGAGGACATCATCCACAACAACAAGAACAAATACGATTCAGACGACGATTCAGACGACGACCGGTGGTAAAACGAGTAAAAATGAATAACGCTCGCGCTGTTTCCTCTTCGAATGAAGAAGAAGACCAAGAAGCGAAGAAGGTGGTGACGTTTGTCACCGGAAACGCGAAGAAACTGGAAGAAGTAAAATCGATATTAAAATTAGCCTCAACAGACGAAGAAGAAGAAGAAGAAGAAGACAACAAAGGAGGAAAAAAAATGATGATGAAAATTAATTTAATCTCACGATCGATCGACTTACCGGAACTCCAAGGCGATCCGATCGATATCGCCAAAGAGAAGTGCTTGTTAGCTTCGAGAGAGATAGAAGGACCAACTTTAGTGGAAGATACGAGTTTATGCTTCAACGCGTTGAAAGGGCTACCCGGGCCGTACGTGAAGTGGTTTTTAGAAAAAACCGGATTGGATGGGTTGAATAACATGTTGCTCGCGTACGAGGATAAAACGGCGTACGCGCAGTGCGTGTTCGCGTATTGCGAGGGCGGCGAGAAGAGCGCGGAGGAAGTGGAGGTGTTCGTCGGGCGGACGAACGGGAGGATCGTAAAAGCGAGAGGTAAAACGGAGTTTGGATGGGACGCGGTGTTTGAACCGGACGAACAGAGAGATGTTGACGAGAAGAAGACGTACGGAGAGATGGAGAAGGAGGAGAAGAATGCGATTTCGCACCGGTTTCGAGCGTTGGAAAAATTGAGAGAGGCAAAGTTTCGATGATGATACGTTGTTGATAAAAGAAAGATGACTGACCCTCGAGAAATGTATGGTAGTTCAACGACGACGATTCTGATTCTGATTCTGACGAAGAACGCGTGTATTTGTAGTATTAATAATATTATTAACTGGTAATAGTACGTAGTTATAGATGGTAGTTAAAACTTAAGTAGTAGGTATTTACATTTCGGCTTTCGCGTCGCACGCTTCGGTTTCGCCGTTACCGATGAAGCAAAAGATAGTCTCTTGCATCCCGTTCGGGTTACGGCAATAATTAGATTCTAAACCTTGGTGAGGGTTGTCGTTCGGCGTGATCGTCGTTTGGACCCAATTTTTGCACTCCATCCCGGATCGAGTGTGGGTTTGTTTACCTCTGTACGTCAACCCGTTTTCGATGACAGTTTCGTCGTCTGGATCTTGCACGTCCAAGTCCGGATCCTCGCCATCTAATTCATTTTGCAACTCTTCGATGTGGCTTTGCTCGGAGGTCGCATCGACCGAATCCGCATCATCTTCCGGCTCCGGCCCCATTTCAGCATTGGTTTCTCCTTGTTCTTCTTGTTTTTCTTCGGCGGTTTCGGGGGCGGCGGTGCTGTCTGTGGCCTCTGTTGGCTCTTTATGCTCGTCTTCATCGATCGATTGGTCCGACTCTTCGTTCACTTGAATTTCTTGAACATCGCTTTCGTCCGCAACGTCGGCTCCTTCGTCTAACGATTCGTCTTCACCGAGTTGTTGTTCCGCCGTCGCCATCGTGTCTTTGCACGTCGCCGCCGGTCCCATGTCCGGCATGGCGCACTTGAATCGCGCGTGGAACGCAGATGCACCGGAGAACATCATGCCTTGGTTTTGTGTCGACGCTTGGCCGGTGAACGAAGACACGTCTTGAGCAAACGACTTGGCGCGTTGGAACATGCCTTGCATGCCGTCCCATTTCGAAGAGCCGGTGTTCCACTTCCCAATGGCTTGGTTAAACTGCTCGGCGCCTTCAAATTGGCTCACAAAGCTTTCCACCTTCGACGTGTCCCAATCTGAAATGTCTTGGTTGAAGTTAATCGCGTCTTTGAACATGCCTTGCATGGTCTTCGCTTTACTCGTGTTCCATTTGGAAATGTCCGCGTTGAACGCGGCGTTGCCGTTAAACATGCCTTGGAAGCTTTCCACGTTCGAGACGTCCCAGTTCGAGATGTCCGAATTGAACAACCGACAACTGTGAAACATTTGGTACGCACTGGTCAACGAGGACGTGTCCCATTCGGACAAATCACCGTTAAATGCTTCTTTACCTTTGAACAACTCTTGCATGTTCGTGACTTTGGAGACGTCCCAATCCTTCATGACGCCGAATTGCGACTTGGCGGCAAAGTGTGGGCAATTCCCATCGTTCGGCGCTTCTTGTAAGCATTTGTTCACGGCTTCTTTAATGTTCGCGTTGTTTAACTCTTTCGGCGCTTGCAACGGTTCGCACAATTCCGCGACGTTATTTCCAACGTAACAATAGATGGACTTTTGGTTGTCCGGGTTACGGCAAAAGTTACCGGACAAATCGCCATCCGGGTATTCGAACGCGGTGCGTTGCGTGAATTGCCACGCGACGCACTCTTTGCCAGTTTTGGAGAACGTCTGGAAGCCTCTGTACGAGGTACCGTCGCCGTCGAGGACTTCAACCGCCGGGTCAAAGTTACCTTTTTTCTTCGCTTGTTTTTCTTCTTCTTCGTTTACTTCCGGAGTCTCGTCAAACCCGACGCCGGCTTCGTTATTCGGTGGGTTCAACCTTTGCTCTTCCGATTGTAAAGCGTCCGCTTCCGTCCTCAACGCGTCCGCCGTTTTCTCCACTTCTTGCAAAATATCAGTGAACGAGTTTTGTTGTTGTTCCGTGGTGGCTTGTTGCACAGACGCCGCGACGACGTTGGCGTCCGGCTCCGCGGATTCCTCCACCGAACCGCCTCCGAGCGGGTCGCACAACTCGGATTGGCCACCGCCAACGTAGCACCATATCGATTCCTGAGCACCGTGTGGGTTACGGCAAAAGTTTTCCTCTAAACCTTCGGTCGGGTTATCGTCCGGAGTGGAGGTGGTTTGCACCCACTTCTTACACTCGACGCCAGATTTCGACTTTGTTTGTTTCCCTCGGTACGCTTGACCGTTTCCGACGACGCGTTCGTCGTCCGGCGATTGCGGTTGAACCATTTGTCCATCATCGGCAAAAGATCCGTCCGGATCGTTGTTATTTCCGCCAGTTTCACCTTGGAACTGCATCGGCTCTCTCGACCCGATCGTATCGTCCATCTCGTCCGCGGTTGGCCCGTCCGTCACCGGCACTTCCTCCGTGATGATAATCTCCCCGACTTGCGGCTCTTGCGGGTTTGAAGACTCGTCGCCATCCGCGCGCGGCAATTTTGCCTCTTCCTCGGCTTGCGCCAACTCCCGTTCTAATCGTTCCACTTCCTCTTCGTCTTGTGTAAGAAGAACGTTCTTAAAACCCAGCGGTTCGCACTTCTCCGTTTCGCCTCCGCCGACGAAGCAAAAGATAGTCTCTTGCTGTCCTTGCGGGTTCCGACAATAGTTCTCGTATAAACCATCGTTCGGGTGATCGTCTGGGTGCATGGTCGTTTGCACCCAGTTCTTGCAGTCTTTCCCGGTGACTGATTTCGTTTGTTTCCCGCGATATTGCGTGCCTTTTGCGTCGATTAAGAGTTCGCTTTCGTCAACACCATTTTCAGAGAAGTTTTGTGTTCCTCCCGCGGTCTCAAATTCTTCTTCGCCTCCTCCCAATCTGCTGGTATTGAACATCCTCAAAGACGAAGAAGACGAAGAGGATGAGGTGGAAACAGCCAACGCGCTGCCGCCGACGCACAAGGCACCAATGGCGACGACAAACTTCTTCGTCGTCGTCGCGTGGTGCGTTTTTGTTTTCGTTTTATTCAAAATCGAACCATTTTGGAACAATTTTTCGTCGTCATCGGGAGATGGAACGACAAAAGTATTCGATTCGAGATCATCGCGTTGGTGATGTTGCTTCTTAGAAAGAAGCGAAGAGGTTTCGTCGTTGTTAAACATATTATTTTTGATCGAGAGTATTCTATTATATATTCGCGAATAGACTACTCGATTTTGTGTGTGTGTGTATATATAATCAGAGAAGAAAGATAAAGAAGTCGTCTTCTGTTGTCAAACGCGAATGAAGAATGAAGGCAAGAACGACGCGCGGCTTTTTTAACACACCAACGCGCTCGAACAAAAAAAACAGAGAAGGAGTTTAGGAGTTTAGGGTATCAAATGCTCAGAAAATCCGAAAATCAGAAAAAAAAGGAGAGAAAAGAGAAGAAAATTCAAAAAAGGAGCGAATGCAGAAAAGTAAAGCCAGAAGAGTTCTTCTAAACACTTTTTAATCGTTTTCATCATCATCGTACTAATAATATAATAACTTTGTCAAAGTGGTGAGAGGAAGACAACCTAAAGAAGAAGTGTATTGAGGATGACGACGACGACGAATGCTATACACTCGAAGTCGAATTTTTTAACCGAGTACGAAAAAGAAAGAAACGCGCGAGTGATGCGAAACGAACTGTTGATGCGTCGTTTAGGATTGTCCGACTTTGATTCGCACATGCATCGTAACGCATCATCTTCTAAAAACAAAAGAGAAGAAGAGGATGATTCATCCGATGAGAAGAAGAAGAAGAAGAAGAAGGAGAAGAAAAGGCGCGAAAGAGAAACTGACGACGTTGAAAAAGTTGTCGGTGTTCGAAGATCGTCTTCGCGATTAAAACGAGGAGGAGGAGGAAAAGGAGAAACTGACGAACAACAACAACAAGAAGAAGACAAAGACATCAAAGAAGACAAAGAAGAAGAATTCAAAGAAAGAGACGAAGAACAAGAACGAAAACATCGCATCGCAGAGCAGGAGTTTTCGTACAGAAACAAGATGAAACAGAAGAAACAGACCATCGTGGGCACGGCGTCGTATCAACACACGTTGATGAGAGTGCGAACGATGACGGAACCGAAATTAAGGAACAGGATGCATGCGATATCGCGAGCGAAAGGGCAACACTGCGTAACGAAGATGCGTTTGTTCGCGAGGATATTGTTTTTAGAAGGATACGAGGAACTCGCCGAGGAGTGCGCGGAGGAGTTAAGCGAGTTGATTGGGATTCTAGGAGACGCGAAAGATGACGAAACGAGGGAGGTTGAAGAAGAAAAAGTTTTGGAAGAAGAGGAAGAAGATGACGAAAACGATACTAATAACAAAGAAAACGAAGAAGAATTTTGTAAGCAATTTCATTGCGGGCAAAAGACAAACTTGGACGATCCTCAGATTTTTAAGTGTGTCGTCGACATCGAAAGTCACGCGAGAACGATGAGCAGCGGCGGCGAGAATAAAGACGGAGAAAAGGACGAAGACGTTTACCATCGAGCTTGCCTATCGATGTCGAAGGGCAAATCCGGGATGTTGGATAAAACAGGGGGGGTCACTTTTGTTCTCAACGAGGACGGCACGTACGACGTGGTTAAATCGTCGGTATGAAAGACGAAAAAGAAGACGAGGAAGCAAGAAGTCTCTTGTGTAAAATCAATGTTAATAATCAGTAGCAGCGGCGGCGGCAGCAAACAGTAGCGGTGAAATACAGCAATCTGTGCATAACGAACAAGATACTACAACCTAAAATTATTTCTAACATCTATTATACCACTACATCTACATTTCCTCTTCTCTTTCTTCTTCCTTCTTACTCGTCGTATTTCGGACAAACGAATTCGCGCTCGCGAAGGACATCATAGCCATAGCCGAGAAAACAGCACATATCACGTAAGATTCGTACACCGCGTCTTTCAGAACCAAATAATCCAACGCCCACGTCATCGCAGGTTGTAACAAAAAGTACCTCGCAGTTATGTTTGGGCCTAAAAGTTTCGAACTCTTTGCGAAAATGATCAAATTCATCGCGCTCGGAAAGAACGCGCCGAAGAGCACGGCGTATAAACCATCGGAAGATAACGTCCAAATATCTTTCGCGGTTCCGTGGGCGATTAAACCAACGATGAGTAACCAAAACGCGCCTATACCGGTCATCGCCGCGTTGACTACCTCGATTGGTATCTTTGCGTTTATAATCATTTTTTGCATGACAATCGCCACGGAGCTCGCCAACGTGTTGGTCAACATCCATATCGCGCCGACGACAACGTTCGGCGCTTCGTACTCTTTCGGGTCCCCAAACATCAACGCACCTTTATACGAACACACGACGGCAACGCTAATCGTCACGAACAAAATCGCCAAAACTTTCATCACGTTTTCCGGATGCTCTCGATTCACCTCTCGAAACGAAAAGTGTTCCACTCGCAACAACGCCGAGAAGAAAAACGTCAACACGGGCGTCGTCAACACCAACGCCGAGGTCACGTCCGGCCCCGCGTTCGCGTTCGCTAAGACTACCGATCCTCGTATCAGAGCTAATATTGCGCCTAAAACTATGGAAACTGCGACTATTTGCATCGATGTCACCCCATTTTCATCTTTTGTCTTCTTTGTTGCATCATCGTTCGCCTGTTCCGCCGTCGCCGTCACCACCACCTCCGTCGTCATCTCATCCGTCGTCATCTCCTTCCTTTTCCTCTTCTTCCTCCTCTGTCTGACATAAAAACAATACATCGTCAGTAAAACACACGCCAACATCTCTCTGTAAAAGGATAAAACCATCGCTCTCGTTGAACTTCTCAAGGCGACCGCGAAGACGATGTGCATTCCCATCCAGTTCAGTTGCGAAAGGAACAAGAGGACGTGCGTTTGGATGGATTTGGATTTGTTGTTTTTGTCTGAGTCGTCGTCGTCTGAATCATTTTTGTCGCTCTTTTTTTCAGCAACATTTTGCGCGACAACAATTTCAGCGTGAGCTTTAGCACTGGGAGAGAAAGTTTCACTCTTCTTCATCTCTTCATCTCTTCATCTCTCCATCTTCTTCATTAGAATAACTGTGTGACATAAGAGGAAAAGTCTCGCGACAAAAAATCTGTTGCTTTTTCGGATGGATTTTTGGATAAAATCGAGCACAAAAAACACGCTTTGTGAGCGACGAGTTTAGGATGAAGCCACGCACTACTCAAACGACGACGACTTTCACCACCACCACCATCAAGAACAACAGTTGTTTTCCTCGTGTTCGTCGTAAAAGTCTGTGTCGTAAAAGTCGTTCGGAGGAAACATCATCACGGAGAAGAAGAGCAAACAACAACAACGACGATGACTTTGACGACGGAAACGACGATTTTGTCAAAGCGTTGAGGGACGAAGCCTCTCGAGGATGTTCCGAGTGTTACTTCCCTCGAGAGAAAGACCGAGCGGAAAATGTTTTTAATGCGTGCTTTCCCGCTTTCATCAGGTCGAAACCGTTTGGAACCGCGTTACTCGTCGGCGCGGAGACCGGCGAGGTCGTGGAGCGTTTCGTGTCCTCGTGTGCTGCGTTTGAAGGAGAAGGGGCGAAGTTGGCGACGGTTGTGGACGTATCGGAAAAACAGCTCGATCGCGCGATGGAGAAAGTCCCGGACGTGGGAATATCAGGAAACGAGAAAGGCGCGAAGTATTTCCAACTCTCCGAGATGAGTTTAGAGGAAGTGAAACCGTATTTCGGTCCGTTCGACGCGATCGTCTTCAACGACACGTTCGAACAGTTTCCGGAAAAGAAGAGGAAAGAGACGCTGGCGAGAGCGGCGAATTTATTGAAACAAACAACCTCGTCGTCGTCGTCGTCGTCGGGAAGTGATGAGGGTGGCGTAAACGAGGCGACGTCTAGGATTGTTATTTCGTCCAGGGAGACCAGAGAAGGCGACGAGAGTTACGCGAGATTGAAAAGGGAGGAGCTGGAGGCGTTAGTAAAAGGATTGCCGTTAGCGTGGACGGAGGAAGAGGCGAAGAGAGGGAAAGCGTTAGATTTGAGCAGCGATAGTAATATAGATAATAGAAGTAGCAGCAGCAATAGCAATAGCAATAGCAACAACAACAACTCGATAGGAAACAACAACGTCCAAAACGACGACAACGATTTAGACGCCACGAGAGTTTTATACTTGACGGAAAACTATAAACTGGCGAAACCTCTTCACATGCGAGCTAAAGTCGTGAGAGGTTTCGGTCGCGGCAGCGCCGAGATGGGTTTACCGACGGCGAATTTGGATCCCGCCGAAATCTCTCTGAACTGGCAAAAGGAGTTGAACGACGATACCGTCGACGTGAAAAACATTCCATTGGGAGTCTATTTCGGATATTGTCAGTTAGAAGGCGACGAATCGGGTAAAAAAATAGCCGTCTTAAACGTCGGTCGACGCCCTTCGTTCGTCGACAAGAAAAACTACGAAAACGACGTCACGGTTGAAGTGCACTGCGTGGAGAAGAACGAGGACGGACTCGCGTTTGAGAACGGGAAGAAACAGTTTTACGGAGAAACCATGTCCGTGGAATGCCTCGGTTTCGTGCGACCGGAGATGAAATTTAACGGATTAGATGAGCTCGTCACGAGGATTAAAACCGACGTCGGTTTGTCCAAGAACTCGCTGATGAAGATGGGAATTTAAGGACGACGAGTACAGTTGTCTTTGTTGTTACGCTATATTATTTTTATTAAACACGTATCAAAACGTTTCGAGTAAACGAGGGATGGTACCATCAAAACATCGTTCGCTGGACAAGTTTGTCTGTCCTGTAATCTTTTACGAACGCGTTCATCACTTCTTTATAATTTTTACATCATTCTCATCCCGTTTACTTGTACTTTGTTCTTTCTGTTCTTCTAAATTATATATAGATACACGCGTGTACGTGCACGTTTCGTCGTGCATAATCTCGAGACGATACGACCTTTGTCTTTTACAAGCGAGCAAGACATTTTCAAGTTAAGCATCCTTCATCTTCGTCTCGATGAACACATCCAGCGCACCTCCCGGTTTCCCGTCCACCAAATGACTCCCAGTCTCTTTCTTCGAGTACAACAACTCGTTCGTGTCTAATCTCAAAACCTCGAAAGCGCCTTTTCTCCACAAGGCGTTTTCCCCGTTCGGAATCGGCTTTTCGGCTTGGTTTTCAATCGCCCAACCTTGTCCTTCCGGAACGGTTTTTTTCAAAATCTCGTTATCGTTCATGGTAAAAGTAAACTTCCCCGGGTACGCCGCGTCTGCTTTATCGATGAGCATTTTAACGCGGGGGAGGTAGTTTCACTTTTCGCAGTATTCGATGTGGATTGGGATCGACGACGCGGAAATTTTGATCGAAGAAGATCTCTTGTTTGAAAAGGAAAGGGTAGATTTACGAGTAAGTTTTCTTGGGGAAGGTGCGACTGCGCGCGCGAAAGATAAAGTTTGAGACGATGCCATCATCTCTGTCTTCTTCTTCTTAAATATATATATATATGTGTGTGTGTTGTGATATATATACGTGTGTATGTGAAGTGAAGATTTTTCTCCCCTTGAAAAAAGGGACGATTGAACGCAAAACACAAACACGTGTCAGGTTCACACTTTCTCTCTCTCCCTCTCTCTTTCTCTCTGGACTCTTTCGCTCTCTCTGTCCAAATCTTTCACTTTTCTCTCTGGTTCGAAAAAAAAAGAGAAAAAAAAAATCGAATCAAATTTCTTTTCGAAAAAGCGTGGATTTTTTCAAGAATCCCACCACTTTTTGTTTCTCGCGTTATTATTATTACGTGGAATTATTCTCTCTCTGCGCGTAAAGAGAGGGTTGGAGAAAAGGGAGAAGACAAGCGCGTATAAAAGTAATAATAATAATAAGAGAGAGAGAGAGAAAGAAAGAACAGTTTTGATAACACACAGAATAGATGAAGCGGAAAAGTCTCGAGCATACACAAACGACGACGACGACG
>Ga0115555_1002109_pt1 | contig 13429 bp, 15 predicted proteins | sample COGITO_mtgs_1104_2_FD_87285 | JGI IMG/M metagenome (GOLD analysis project Ga0115555, IMG submission 87285) | Pelagic marine microbial communities from North Sea - COGITO_mtgs_110407 | ecosystem: Environmental > Aquatic > Marine > Epipelagic | place: Germany:Helgoland, sampling site Kabeltonne... | reverse complement strand
GAATCCTCCTCCTCCTCCCCCTCCTCCTCCGAACCCCCCCCCGTTGAATCCCCCCCCGTTGAATCCTCCCCCGCCACCCATGTTCTGGTCCATTCCCGCCCCGCCCTCAGGTTTGGGGGCGTTGCACTTAAAGCAATTGATGCGACTGGCGAAATTGTTCACTTGGCAGGATTGGCAGTTCCAATCTCCAGGGCGAACATTTCCAAAGCCGCGGCGTCCACCGTAGGTGGCATAGGGTCCTTGCCCGTCGGCACCCTCGGCCTCGTTGCTGTGGGTGAAGCGGCAGTTCTCCCCGCGCTCGCACGAGCCCTTCTGCCAGTCGAAGCAGACACCACGGCTACGTCCAAAGTTTGGGTTTCCACCTCCACCTCCCATGCCGCCATTGTTCACATCACTACCATCCTCGCTGTGGGAGAAACGGCAAGCGTTCCCACGGTTGCACTCGCCCTTCTGCCAGTCGTAGCAAACGCCACGGCTGCGGGGCTGCTGACGGAACCCTCCGTTGAAGCCACCATTGAAGCCTCCACCGTTGTTGTACCCACCCCCATTAGTTTGAGGGCAGTCACGGCTGATGTGGCCGGGTTGGCCGCAGGTGTAACAGGACAATGCAGACTGTTGTAGTGAAGAGAGGGAGAGATTTAATGTAGGTTAGAGGATGTGGTTTAGTTTAGGTGGAAGATTAGTGGTGGTCGAGGCTGACTTAAGCCCAGAATAAAGCATTTAGCAATATATCTTCTTTCTCCCAGGACTATTCTCGTTCAATAAGCGTTCTCACCATTTTATTTATTTCTAAATTAAGTTTGAGATCCGGTAAGTTGTGTCTCGTTGCTCTGTGGTTAGGAGAGACCGGAAAGTCCAGCTTGACAGATCCAAGATCCACAGGCATTTTAATTGGACAAAGAACAAATATTCATTAAATACAGCAACATGGCTTCAACAATCATGCTACCGAGCGCGCTGATGGGAATTGGCTTTCCAATCCTGGAATCAAAAGTCCTCCCCGCCACTCCGTTGAGCTTCATTCTGGGTCCTTCTGAAGCCCTCGGTGGGCGACCCAAAGCATTTGGGCTTTGCTTGGGCATTATGAGTGCTGCGGGATTTTGGGTTACAATGTATGGCTTCTCTGTGGGTGGGGCCCGCAAAAAGTGCAAGGAGATGGCTGCGAAAAACGGGGAGAAGGATGTTGAGGACCGCTACAGCTACCCAAATCTTTATGTTGATGGGAACACAAAGCCAGCCCGAGCCTTCAACTGCAAACAGCGCTCGCACCAGCATATTCTTGAGACAATGCCTCAGTTTTTCCTCACCAATATCTTGGTGGCGACAGTTTACCCGGTGACAGCCTCAGCTGCTGCTCTCTTGTGGCTTCTAGGACGAAAGGTTTGGTGTGATGGCTACAGCAATGACGCAGGGGAGCCTGGAAAGCGCTATGACCACCCTCTTTCAAAAGGAATCTGGGTGTCCTATATGGGTTCCTTCCTCGCCACCGGTTTGTGCATGCTCAAGATTTTTGGAATATCTCTTTTCTAATTTGTCGCTGGCACAGACGCTGGCAAAAAAAAGACGCTGGCACAACGATAACGCCACAATAGATGGCACTTAAAAGATAGAAGTTTTATTTAATAGCTGCTAAATCAACAATATTGTCAGTGCCACCAAATTTTTATCGTTGACGAATAGACAAACGTCTGTTGTTGAAGCCATCGTCGTACTCGTCCTCTAAATTTTCGTAGTCGTCCCCTTCTTCCTCTGCTGGATTGCTGTCCCAGTCATCCATTGCATCATCGAGAGTATCGAGATTTACAAGCAAGCCATGCAGAAGAGCCGAAATAGCATCTCCTGCATCCTTGACCGCTTCCGTAGCTTCTTCCACGCTCGAAAACCTTATAATGGGCGTTTCCTCCAATGACTGTCTCCTCAGAGGGCTCTGGAAGGCGACAGCTTGCTGTTCTTCTGTCATGACAAGCCCCTTAGCGCCATCGTCAGCTAAACCATTACTAAGGTTGTGTGTGGCATTCAGCTGCGTGTTGTCGTCATCGTATTCCTCATCGGCATCACCACCCAGTTCATTGTCATTCTCAAATCCGTATTTTTTTCTCCGCTGAGCACGCCTTGGGTTCTCAATAACACGATACTTGCTCTTGCCGCTCATCATGTCCTCGCTCTTCATCGAATGGAAAGGGAAACTGTTGCTCGTATCGAGTGCTGGGTTGTACATGATAATCAGAATCAGATGAGCGACAAAGATTAGAGTGGTTTCCCACCCAAGGGAAAATATTGCCCTCACATGTACGTCCACGGAGGGGGTGATTGCTATCAGCAGGATGTTGAGAAAGAACCAGACTGAGAACAGGACGGTAAACTTCCGATAAAATCGCCTTTTCTTGGTAGGATAGTTGTTGATCGTGGTCAAGCATGCGTAAACGAACCAGACAGCCGCGCAGGACCGGAACAAAAAGATACAGACTGTGGTAATATTTTTCATCAGGAGTAAGAGATAGATTAGATTCATGACAAAGAAACTCGAAACTCGGTGGATGACCGTACAAAACAACAGAACTGCTCACCTCCTGGTCCAGTCTCGTATTCAAATATGACGAGCCCCTTGTCCATGACCCGCGTGCTGTAGTACCTCATGACCATCATCATGATGCTGTAACAACAAAAAAACACAGCGATCTTGATTCTGCCCTGCGCGCTCAACTTTCTCCTAACAATTGTCCAACCCTTACCGACCAGCACAAGCATCAACGTTAGGAGCAATTCTGCTACGCTGGCGAAGTTCTTGCTGTATTGAAGTGTTTTAATAGACCCTACACCATTTTCTGCGTACGAATTTGTGTGCGAAAATAGACACAGCAGCGAAATCCACTGGCAATAAACGGAGTATATAAGCAGTCGAACTGTGTAGTGGTATTTGTTCTGCAAGACGAGGCGGAAGGTTGTGAGAGCGAGGCGTAAGATTGCAAAAAATACCAGACATTTTGGACGCTGATTCCCGCACCTGCTTCTGAAGCTTTTTTTTAACACCCATATGACCGGCAATCACTAACAGGGTGTACAGAACCAGGTAAACAATGCAAAGCTCGAGCGTCCCAATTTCGTCAGCTGAAAAATGCTTGACACCGGGATCCTTCCCGTTTGTGAAGACGAAATCATACTCTAACATAAGTGGACCGTCGCAGTTTCTTCCGACGGAGTTTGTGCAATTGGTGATGTCACCCCCGTCAGACTGGACAGATATGTAGTCACAGCCACAGTCAGGGTCACAGTTGGCAATGGCCACAAAGAAATACTTTGGTGTTGAGGCCTTGAAGTAAGTATAGCCCGTCACCTCTCGGTTGAGCCCATCAGATGAAGTTCGGGTTACAAGAGAATTGTGATCGTTCATGTTGAAGTGAGCCGCAGCAAATTGTTGGCGATCAGAGCATGTGAGGATCTATGACAGAGTAGGGAAATACATAAAGTTAGGTTAAATAACATAAATGGGAGGGAGATGGGGGGGTGGGGGGGGTGGGGGGGACTTACCTCTGAAAGTAAATTCCTTTTTCCCTCAGTAGGACCGTCGTCAGGTTTTGAACTTAATTTGACTCGGCGATCGGGAGGGTAAACCGCTTCCCAGCCAGAAGTGTCCCAACCATTTTGGGATGATTTCTGGAAGTATACTTCAAGTTTTAGATTTGATTTTGAGGGGAATCGGATTTTCTGCAAATTGGCAGGCGCCACTGTTAGTTGCCACGAGTAAATGAAGGAGGAATATTATGCGAAAAGTTTTCCAGTTCCAAAGATGCCAACTCACATATTCAAACATTCCATAATTCTCCACCGAGTCTTTGTCTTGGCAGTTAACGATGGAACAATCTATGGGAATGAAACAGAAACGATCGATGAAAGACCAAGAGGTTAGTTGGTCAATCGAGCCAGAGGAGACATAAGAAAAGGAGGGGAGAGGGAGGAAGGCAAGGAGGAGGAGATACGGAGCCATATTTTTATTACGCCTAGGTGTTGCTTAGGACTTGGCAGTACCTCACTTCAACCAAGAATCGCGGAAACGCATCTATGTCAGAGGAGGTTTTCAATTTACTCGGCAAATTACTCGATCTCTCAGAATCTCCGAACTCGAAAAAAAATTAAAAATAAGTTTGAATTACTCAAAAGAAGAAAGGTTCGCTTTTCACGGGGTGAAAAATCTCTCCCAGCGATGATGGCAAATCCTGATGAAATGGCGGAACTCGCGTCTCTTCGCGAAAAAGTTGCCCAACTAGAGGGCCAACTCTCTCTTCAAAATGAGGAACAACAAAAAGCACAACAGCAGCGCCGACAAGAACAACCACCAAAACACCGTGAGCCAATCCGCGAATCGCGGCCCTCTTCTGTCGAGATCGACCCGAACCCAACAACAATTCAGCATCTAAACTCTGCATCAATCATCTCCAAGTCAATCATCAAACCGCTAAAAACAACAAAACCCAAAAGCCCCAGTCCACCTAGTGTATTGAAACCGAGTAGATTCTCCCCTGTTGTGTTTGAAGATGGTGGAGGGGGGGCGGTTGATCTTGCAAAGCGTATCGATGGGGGGAGAACTCATGTAGCAGGCACGGGAGAGTTCTTCTCTGACCTAGGAGAGAATATGGAAGAAGAAGAGGGCATGAGGGCAGGGAGGGGACAGACGAAAATTGAGGTGGGCCGAGTTCTTCCTGCCGGTCACCCTCAGAATGATCTTAATTGTGATTTGAGTGTCGACGGCGATGATGATGATAATGATAATGATGACAGTGATCACCTCGCTTCTAGTCTTTCTTCCTTGGAGTCTTCGTTTGAATCCACTGACTTTACAACAACGGCTAAAACAGCCACCCATCCCCTGCCGGTCCAACCGCCCATCACCCCTAAAACTCCTGCTGGCGTACACCGGACAAAACCTCCAGGAGCGTTGGATCCTGACCCTACAACGTCGGATATCTTCTCGCCCAACAACATCAGTCAAGGCGCTTGCCTGGAAAAGTTTGGTTACGCCCCGGGAGAGATTGTCAACAAGCTTTTTAGTGAACACGTCATAAGTGCGAGGGAAGATCGTGTGGTAAGGTATCTTCTCGCTCATGATGATCGCCAAATGCTTGGTTTCTTGATGATGATTGAGGGAGAGGTAAGAAATGTGGGCTCATTTGGCAGAAAAGTACAAGTCTGCCACAAACATTACTTGCCTCGACAGGCACTGGCATATACTAACATTGTAAAATATTAATTTCGCTTATCTTCCGTGCTTTGTCACTAAATCGTTCCTTCTCCGTACCCCTCAGGGGATAACGAAAGCTTCGGTCAAGCTATTCCGTGAGGAGCTTGGGCGGAAGATGGAGGCTTTCAGGAATTCTCCAAAGAAGAAGAATATGAAAACATCGAAACTTTTCTTTGACGAGAGTGCGGATGGTGGCAAACCAGAAGAGCCGCCGATCCGGCCAGACACTTCCATGGATATTAATTATGAGAGAGACGACGCTATGGCAACGAGCCCCCCCCCTGGAGGGGGAAACCGCGGTCGTGTAGATTCGTTGGATTCTATGAGCTCGGGGGGGGCGGCGGGCAACGATAAGGAAAATGTTGACAGTAAGCAAGAGAAAAATCGTCACCAGCAGCAACTGCAACTGCAACTGCAACAGAACCAACCTATCCCTCAGCCTATCCCCTTCCAAACTTTGATCCATAAGGTGCTTGTAAAAATTGCGACTCGCCTTAGGGAGCTCGGACCGAGCACGAGGCAAAAAGTTATATTGGTCGGATCCGGTGTGTACAACCCTCTTCATCGCCTACATTTGCGGATGTTTTATCTTGCCCGTCAATTTTTGGAAGGCCACAGCTCCTTTGAGGTATTGGGAGGGATTGTGAGCCCCTCACATAGCACCGCTGTCCGTCAAAAATTTAGACAGAAACCCAAGGAAATAATCCCCCCTAAACACCGCTTATCGATGGCAAGACTTACAGTTGGAGACAGCGCGTGGCTTACCGTAGATCCGTGGGAAATTACCCGAAGACGGGTATTAGACTACTTGAGCGTGCTGGATCATGTCAGAGAATTAGTTGAAAACGCCTTCCCGTCGGTCAACATCAAGCTCATTTACCTTTGCAAGGGTAATATGCTACCGAAACTCAATAGTGAGGCGCTTGTCGAGCGAAACTGCAATTGTCTTTGCATCTGCCGTCCGATGGCAGTCGACATTTTGCTGAAACAGCTCACGAAGGAATGGAAGAATGTGGCTTATGTTCTAGAGGACACAGCGATTCTTTCCAACGATCTCGAAAGGATAAATAGCGCCCAAGTTCGGTTTGATGCCATCAATGGGAGCGATGTTAGCAAAGCGACCTGCAAGAAGGTCGCGAACTACATGCGGAAACACAAGATTGGTGAGAAAATGAACACAAAGGGGAACGAGAGGTGGAACAAGGAAGACAAAGAATTTGACTTCGAAAACTCTGACGAGAATGATAGGCCTTACATAAAAATGCCGGAGCAGATTATGAAAGACCGGAGAAAAGACCGGAAGACAAATCTTGCACCCGGTGAGGACATTTTGGGGAGGAATGACAGCAACGATCACTTTAGTGTTGGTGGGTCGAAGCTACACAAGGAGGCCTTCTCGCTCTTATTTTGAATAATTACGGTAGCAATAATTTTTTTGTGAGGAATGGAAATGTTTTGAATATCGCTACCTAAACAGACACAAGCCATTTTATTATTCTTTCACCATGAAACCCTCCAATGTCTTTTGTTCACCAACTCCACCACTCAAAACCTTATCAACTTCGTCAACATTGTTTCTAAAATTTATTGATAGCACGTCGCATAACTCCTTAGTTCGCCTCATATGCGGATTCGTCCAGGCGTCCACAACCTTCGTTTTCAGTTTGCTGAAAGTCTCCCGCAAATTATCCAATTCTCTCCGTGCGCTGGAGGCGACGGGTTTCGACCCGTAGGGCCTGTAAATAATATTATTCGCCTCATCCTCCCCGAACAAAACCATTCCCGCAAATGCGACAGACATGATCCCACTCACCACCGCGTAAAATAGACATCCGTCTTTCTTGACCTATTGGGCGGGGGTGAGCTACAGCAAATTACGTGGGGCCAAAAAAAATAGGATGGCACAAAAAATGACGTCACGGCCGCCTCTTAAACGATCGTGCTTTTGTCGGCGCTAAGCGCTCGCTAATCGACTCACCTCCTCGCATATCTTCTTGTCGCTGAGTGCGATGTTTGCGGCCTTGTTGCAAACCATGAGTGTTTGCAACCCCCCGTTCGACTCTTCGCTTGCAAAATCCAGGAAATTGAACCTAAGCATCCTACCTAAAAGCACCTTCCCGACATTTACCCTGGTTTTTGCATTCTCCCTGCACTTCTCTCCTGTCTGAATGTTGATGATAGGGATAGATCGGAGGGCGAGAACAGGGGGGAGAATGCCGTTGACATCATCATAATCATGGCAGTTGTACGTGGTTCCAGGGCCCAGAGAGAGAAGTTTCATCGTTATCGTCGAGGTAAGAGATTGTGTCTAGGCAGAACCAGAAAAGCGAGTGAGTTGAGTGGAGTTGAAGGGGGCTTGAAAAACCTTGATGCAGCTCGCAGACGAAGCTCACTCACCTCGCCAATATTCTTACTGTAGTGCCTGACCATGACTCCCAAAAGCCTACTGTGAACTGCTCCGACCCTCTTCCCCTCATAAAATATTGTATCCAGCCCCACACGAACAACCATCGCCAGGGCATTTGCAAGTTCACCCCCATTTGTATACATAACAGAATCCGAAGAGTAAATATGTATCCAGAAATTGAGGAAGGTAAAAAGGGCAGTAGAAGAGATGAGTGACCCTTTGCATTTATCATCGGATGTTTCATCGTTGTCATCTTTGGCGTCGTCTGCACCGTCGATTGGGGTCACCGTGTCCCTATTTTTGAAGTTCCTGAAAAGGCGAGAGTGGCGGTAAAACGTGAAAGAAGAAATTTGAGTGGCTGCTTCGCGAGAAAAAGTCTATGATGGACCGACCGCCAAAAAAAAAACGTTGAGCAATGCAAGTCTCTCTCACCTTCTCCCCTTTCCCTCTTTCACTCTCCCATACCCGAACATATTCTCCAAACCAAGGCGGAGAAAGTCAATCTTACACTGAAATCCCCCGCGACTCACCACGTTGAGCAATACCTGACCACACGCGTCACGCAAAACCACATCCGCCGCAGCTTGAGTACGCTTTCCCCCACCGCCCTCGCAAGCAAAGCAAAACAGCCAGCAGAATACACCAGCCTCGATAAAGGGATTCTTGTGCAGCGTTCTCTCCACCAAACCGGATAATAAAACAAAATGGAGCTCGTTCTTCTGAACTGCTAAGTGCAGAATCTTTTGCAAGGGTGTAGTTGGTTTTGACGGGAGGTTTTTGAGAAGAAAAGACGGGGCATCATCACAAGCATCGCCCCTCCCACTAATCCTAGAACCGGCAGCGACTTCTTCGTCGCCAATTATCACCATCCCGATACAAATGTCCATAAGAGAGTCATAATCGCAGTCAGTGACAGACAAAATTTCCCTGGATCCCAGTGTGTAGCTCCGCTCCAAATCTATCTCCATCTCGTTTTCCTCTGCCTGCATCTGTTTCTTGAAACTCTTCTTGGAACCGGACGCATTTTTATCGAGCACGTCGCTATTACCCCTCTTCTTCGTAGAGTGATCGATACTTTCAATGAGATTCCAGTTTATTTCAGCTTCTTTGCCACCTTGGCTATTACTACCTACGTCCACTTTTTCCTCAAAAACGCGCTTTCGCTCAAGTCGCTTCTCCACCTCATTATCCACTTCGTCGAACATCTTGTCGAGTTCAGAAAGCCTCGATGTTCGCTCTGCAGCCTCGGCGTCCGATTTTGAGCGCAGAGAATTCATATGGATCCGACCAGAAGATCGATTCAATGCAGTAGGACCAAGATCAACATCGCTGTCATCGCTGTCAGATAACATGGTCAGAGGAGCAAGAATATAGTGCCCTTTTTTCTTCCCCCCCCGCCCCAAAAGGCAACGCACTGCTTGATTTTCACTTTATTCTTTCTTGAATATCATATTTGTCAACAGGTTGTGTTGTTCTCGTGTGAGGCACTCAAGGACGTTGAGTAAACAAGAGCGTTTTACCCGTCATTAACGTCTCTTCTCTCCTGCAGGAAATTCTCCATCTTTGACTCTTGACCATGAGAGCCTTCACGCATGTGTCGGCCACGAGGAATGGATCGCACCGTTCTGTCTACTCGTATGAGGACGGAGAGCTGATTGAAAATGTTTCCGTCAACACATTGAAGAGCCATGACAGAGGGGGCAAAGTAGCATCGAAAGAGCAATTAGGTTCTGATGTTGATTTGGAGGAGGAAAGGGGCAGAACTCCGTTTGAGCCGGAAAAGATGACAATTGGTCGAAAGATCTATCTTTTCTTCGAAAAACGCAGAGAGTGCCAAGAAGAGCAAAGCAGCACACCACACACAACACACAACGACCCTTCACTTGCTTTATCGTGGCAATTTTTCGAGACTTACACACTTCCGCGTTACATCACCCTACCGGATGCACCGAATGAAAAAATTAAAGCGCGTCAGGGCGCCGTAGGCGGAGTCCCAGGTACCGCCACCCAAACCCCAGGTGGCGCCCCGGATGTGATCAGTTCAAAGCTTTATTCCCCTCTTTCCACCAAAATAGTGGATTTGAACGATTTTGGCATGGGCATTTCGATGTATTTTGCTACGATAGCATTTTGTATTTTTGTGTTGTTCGTTAGTTGCTGTGTCACCGTTCCGAGCTTGCTCTACTACAGCGGCAAAGAGTACAGCGGCGGTCAATCCGGCGTGAGCACCCTGCTCAGGGGCTCAGCGATTTGCACGATAACTTCTTGGGTTGAATGCGACGATTGCAATCCGAATGAATTTCCCAAAAGTCGTAAAAATGGTGACGGGCTCTATTTAAAGAACCTCTGCGAAGTCGACGCTGCGAAGGCAACTTATTTTGACCTTGCGTCGATCGCTTGGCTGACGATAATGATCTTCTTGATGGGCTGGCTTCAAAAAAAGTTAGAAATCGCATTTGATGAGAGCGAACAGACTGCTAGTGATTATACTGTCGTAGTGCAGGATCCTGACCCCGATGCCGTGGATCCCGACGAATGGAAGGGATTCTTTGAACAGGTGATTACCGAAAATATATATATATTTGTTTTCAAACTTCTCTTCCTTTTTGAAGAAAACATCCCTTGGCACTGCTTACTGTACTCACCACACGTATTATTGTTGTTGTTCGGTGTAGTTTGCAGACGAGAAGGGGGTTGCTTGTATCTCCATTGCTTTGAATAACCAGCGCTTGATCAAGGCACTAGCAGAGCAGCGCCGCCTTCGCCACCTCATCTCCCTCGAGCTCGATGATGGAAAGGAATATGAGAAGTTATTCGGCCGTTACGACGAGTCGCAACCCTATATGGTCCCCGATCCCGACAAGCCGCTGTGGAAGTGGCTGCTTCAGAAATATTTTGGGTTCTTACTAGAACTCCCTGAGCTCCATAACGCGTTGAAATCCGCGCAGCTGACCATTGCCGATGAGCGGCTGAAGGGATTTTCTGCGACTAGAGTGTTCTGCACTTTTGAGACAGAGTTCTCACAGCGGCAATGTTTAACGTATCTCTCTTGCGGCTATATTGCGTCCGTCTTTGATCGCAGCGCCAAAGTACCAAGTGAGCATCGTTTTAGGGTGCAGAATATCTTGACAGTCAAGGAATCTAGTGAGCCCAGCGCCATGAACTGGATGAGTATGGGAGTGGGGGGGTGCAAATTGTTTTGGCAGCGGACGCTGACCTTTTTACTCAGTGTCATCTTGATTGTGAGTGGGGCACTTCTCGTTACCTTGCTCAACAAAAGAGTAGGATTCACTTGGAGCAGCATTGCCATCAGTCTCTTTAACGTTATCTTGCCCATCATATTAAAGGCTATAAGGTGAGAGGCTTGTTTTCGTCGACAGCTTGAGTCGCGTTTACCGCCAAGCTGTTCCCGCGCCCTCTTTTGCCTGGGTCCCCTCCTCTGGTACACAGAAACGTACTCAATACTAATTGTTGTTTTCTCCCTCCTGCAGCTCGTTGGAGGACCACGAGGATGTCGGAACTTCTCAAACATCGTTGTACTGCAAAATTGCGATCGCTCGAATGATCAATAGCGCCGTAATCGTGTTCATCATCACACCCTTTACGGCCACATTGACGGCAGAGCTAATTGACCAGGTCTATACTATTCTATTTGCGGACATGGTGACCTCCCCCCTCGTGCGCCTTTTGGATGTTGGTGGCGTTTTTGGAAAGTATATTCTCGCTCCTCGAGCCAAAACGCAGGAGGGCATGAATAGTTACTTCATGGGGACACCATACACGATCGCTGAGCGGTATACAGACATCACCAAGACCGTATTTCTCGCTTTCTTTTACGCTTCAATCTACCCTGCTGCCTACTTTTTCTGCTTCGCGAGTTTGATAATCAATTTTTTTGTGGATAAGTACTGTCTATTGCGGGTTTGGAGACAGAAGGGTAGAGTCACCAAGTCCATCGGGAAGGCTGCCCGGTTCTTTATGGTTCTCTCGCTGTGCGCCCACGTGGTGATGAGCTCATATTGGTGGTCCGGATTCCCGTACGACAATCTCTGCGCTTCTACCGGTAGTAATGACGACGCAGCTGCATCGTCACCTTACGAATTCTGCAATCAAGATTTACTTCGGTTGAACAAGTTCCCTGCCATACCGGCGTTTGGTGATGAGTGGATGTCAACCCAGCAGAGGACAATAACCGCCATACTTGGATGGTTTTCTGTCGCTATATTAGGTGAGCATGGGTTCAGGAGGTTCAGGAGGTTCAGGAGGTTCAGGAGGTTCTGGGTGTGGAAGCACTTTGCTCACCCTTCCCTTCCTCCACACCCTACAAAACATACCACATCTGCATCTGCAAAACAAAGTCATCGTCTTCATTTTCTTCGTAGCAAAGGCCCTCTACTACGGCTGCATCCTTAAGCTTTTTACTCAACGATACAGGGTCTCGGGAATGGACCAGGGAATTGATTTCAGCGCAGCGGTTGAAACAGAGGCATTCGGATTTGTCCCCCAAATCCGAATGCCAAGCTCAAGCGGATTCAGGCACCCTTTCTTGGCTTGTAATATCGACGGGACGGAAGAGGAGGCTGAGAAGATTTGCGAGAAATTGTTAAATTGGAGAGACGAAAATAGTCCATTCTCGGCGTGGAACTTAGCCGGGGACCTGGAGGACACCGGAAATCAGGAGGAGGGGGGGAGAGACAAGTGTTTTGGCAGGGTCGCCTACTGGAAGCTACCGCAGACAATCGGTTGAATCAATTTTGTAGGGCAATTGGAAAAGCAGTAGTAAAAATCTGACAAGTTTTGAAATTCTATAAAGAGCTCATCGAATTTCTGGTTTTCCTCGCTTCTCTTTCCTTTCTCTCCTCTCTCCTCTTCATCTGTCTCTCTCGAGCCCTGCTTGCCCTCAGGTAATTTCCCACACACAAGGACAGAACAAAACCAATTAGGAAAAATAAAACCGTTAACGCCATGATTGTCTCAAGAGGATGGCGAGATGATTTGTACGTCAGACTCCGGCTCATGGTGTTGTAGGGACTAAAGGACCGTGTGACGGGAGGATGACAAAATAGCGATCACAAAGCACCGTGAAGTCGGAATATGCCCCAGATAGTCACTTCAGGATAGTTTTTTGTGAAAGTGACGGAAGAAAAAGTGGGGTGTTCGTGAAAAACAATCATTTGCTATTTGGGTGACTAATCGTGGTTTTTTTTTGCTCTAAATCAATTGGTGGCTTTATCTCTGACAAAGAAATCACACAATGCCGTCAAATAACAAGAAAAAAAAGAAGGGAAAGTCAAAAAGCGGAAAGAAAGAAATAAATGACGACAACGAAGTGCCGTCCCCACCTCAAGGAGCGTCATCCTCCCCGCTGGTTTTTCAAGAAACTAGTGGAGATCCTAATGCTGCTAGTGCGTTGGGAATAATTCGTGGAGAGGGCGAAGGGAACGACAGCGCTGACAGAGTTGACCTTGTCGCTGATGTGAATGACGACTGCTCCAAAACCAAGGCAACCCAGAATGAAGATGCTGACGTTGATGGGGTGGATGAGGTGCCGTTCGATCCAGCACCAGATATTATCGCGAGCGACGATGCTTTGAACGAAATATCAGCTCACACCTCTTGCAATGAAGATTTGGTTGATTTGGAGACCGAGGTGGAGGTGAAGAAGGGGAGGGGAGGGGAGGAGGAGGATGTGGAAGTGGAAGTGGAAGTGGAAGTGGAAGTGGAAGTGGAAGTGGAAGTGGAAGTGGAAGTGGAAGTACCACCACCTGCCGAAGCTAAATTCCCAG
>Ga0115555_1002108_pt1 | contig 13430 bp, 11 predicted proteins | sample COGITO_mtgs_1104_2_FD_87285 | JGI IMG/M metagenome (GOLD analysis project Ga0115555, IMG submission 87285) | Pelagic marine microbial communities from North Sea - COGITO_mtgs_110407 | ecosystem: Environmental > Aquatic > Marine > Epipelagic | place: Germany:Helgoland, sampling site Kabeltonne... | reverse complement strand
TGCTTCTTGCTTCTTTTGCTTCTTTTGCAGCAGAGAGAGAGAGAGAAAAAAGAGCTGTCACCAAGAATTTCTTTCTCAGAAAAAAGAAAAAAAATTCTTCGTTTCATCAGATTTACACACACACACAAACGCAAATCAAAAACGCTCTTATATAGAGAAGAAGAAGAAGAAGACAAAGAAGAAGTTCATCCTCAGAATGTTTCGATTTGGAGGAGGAGGAGACCCAAGAGGAAACAACAGATCGTCTCTGTTCGAAGCGCAATACAGAGCCTACCCGGTCTCGTTCATCGACCGCTCGGAGTTGGACAAAGGGGACAAAATCATCCTACCACCGAGCGCGTTGGACAGATTGTCGCAACTCGGAGACTTGGATTTCCCGATGTTGTTCAACGTTGAAAACGTGAAAGAGAAAACAAAAACGCACTGCGGGGTTTTAGAATTCATCGCCGATGAAGGCGTGTGTTATCTTCCGTACTGGATGATGCAAAACTTACGACTGGTAGAAGGGGACGTTCTGAGAGTGAAAAACGCGCGGTTACCGAAAGGGACGTTCGTGAAGCTGCAACCGCAAACGAGCGATTTTCTGAACATTAGCAACCCGAAGGCGGTGTTGGAAACGTGTTTGAGAAATTACACGTGCTTAACCGTGAACGATACGTTTATGATTGAATACAACAATAAGAGATATTTTATCGACGTGATTGAGGCGAAGCCGGCGGACGGGGTGTGCGTGGTGGAGACGGATTGCGAGGTGGATTTCGCGGCGCCGTTGGATTACGTGGAACCGGATTATAATAGTAAGGGAGGAGGTTTAGGAGGAGGTGGTGGTGGTAATGCAACGACGACGACGACAACGACGAAGAAAAGAGGAGATGGAGAAGAGGAAAGTTTTATGGACGTGGATGAGAACGGAGTGGTGGATTTGACCGGCGGAAGTACATCGACGCGAGCGAAAGACGAGAAAAAAGAAGAAAAGAAAGATGAAAAAGAAGAAGAGAACAACAAAAATACGTTTTTAGCGTTCGCGGGGAGCGGGAACCGATTGGACGGGAAAGCGCCTAAAGTTGGGGAATCGCAACCGGTAAAAGTAGAGCTTCCGACAACCTCTTTGCGAGTGACGAAAGAGTGGCAGAAACTGCGCGAAGGCGGCGTTTTAGGCGACGCCGAAGGCGCCAACGACGAAAAGAAGAAGAGTTTATCCGAAGCAGAAAGAGCGGAACGAAAAGCGGCTGGGAAAGTCATGTTTGGCGGCGGCGCGCGAGTAGCGGCGATGGCGAGGAAAAAACAAAAAGAGTCCGAGAAGAAGAGCGCAGACGCTGCTGACGATAAAAATGGGACGACCGAGAAGAAGGACGGCTTTAGCGCCTTCAAAGGCGGTGGCAACAAACTGAGATAATAGCACCTCTCGATGGAGTATACATAGAAATACAAACAAGTAAGCAATCATCAATGCTCTCTCTCTTTTCCTTTCTGTTTTTTTTACATCAACACCTTCTTCGCGTACGAGCGAATGCTCCTCCTCTTCTCCACCGCTTTAAACGTCTCCGGACTCGGCGCGACTTCTTCATCGTACATGGTATCGATAATTTCCTCCGCTCTCTCAAAATCGTTCGTATTCGCGCAGCATTGCAATAAAACGTTGTACGTCACCGCAGTTCTTGTGATCCCGTACTCGTTCGTCATCTTGGCGCATAAACTCGTCGCTTTCTGCCACAAGGGCACATTCTCTCTCCCAATGGTCAAATACCCTTTCACGAGTTCGGCGACGGCGATTTCATCCGGTTCGCACACGCCGCCTTCAAACACTTGTTCGAACACTTTTTCCGCCATGTCTAAATCCCGACCGGCGATGCACGCCGCGATGCACGTGGACGCCGCGCGCGCGTCCGGTTCGATCCCATGGTCTCTCCCTAAAGACACGAGCAAATCGACGGCGGATGACGGCGCTTTCCTCTTGACGCAATCGCGGAGTTTCTTCGTCACGTCTCTTAAGATCTGCTGGTTAGAACTCGTCGTCGTCTGTCCAGAGGGAGAAGATGAAGACGAAGAGCACCCCGCGTTTTGTCTTCTGCTTCTTTGACTGCTTCTTTGAATGCGAGCGCCTCTTCTCGACGACGATGAAGAGGACGAAGTGAAACTGTTGGACTCGTTTCGCCGCCACACCGCCACTGAATTCAATGTACTCATCGTCGCAGACATGATGACGACCCCGACGCGCGAAAAAGATACTACTTTTATATGTACAGGTTTAGGCGCGTGAACTGTGATGAACTTTTGTGATGTTTTGCTTCTTCTCCTTCTTTGTCTTTGTCTTCTTTTCTCTCGAGGAAAGGAGGAGTGCGTTATAAGGCAATTGGAAAGGGAACTTTTCAGTATTAATTAATTACACTTTTGTTGTGGCATGTGGATGTGAGATGTCAAATCGAAAGTCTTTTTCAAGAGTTTCTCTTCATCTCTCTTATATAAATAGTATTTTACATAGCGCCGGCGGATTGAAACAACTGCCTCTCCGGCGGATACATGTAACTCCAGAAGTTACACTTATCACCTCCGGCGGATTGCGGCGACTCGATGTCTACGCCTCGTTTGGGATACGAGTTTCTTTTTGCCTCGGCGTTTTTATCGCCGGCGACGACGCCGGTCATGTTTTCGATGTTGAGCAGCGTATCCGCCTCGTCTTGGGAGAGGAAGTTGAGCACTTCCGTGGCGACTTGAGAAACTGGTTTGTTCGTTTCTAGCGCGGTTTTTGCGACGAGGGTGGCTTTTTTGTACCCGATTTTAGGCAACAACGCGGTCACGATGCCGATGGAATTGTTCACGTGGCTCGCGCAGACGTCTTCGTTCGCGGTGATACCATCGATACACTTTTCGCGCAAGACTTTTAAACCGTTGGTCATGGAGTCTAACGAGTTTAATAAGTTGTACACGATCAAAGGTTCAAACGCGTTGAGTTGCAACTGCGCGTGTTCGGAAGCCATGGATATCGCGGCATCCGCGCCTATGACTTGAAAGCACACTTGATTCATCACCTCGGGGATGACGGGATTGATTTTCCCCGGCATAATGGAAGACCCAGGCGCGACGGCGGGTAAATCAATCTCGTTGAAACCACATCTCGGACCAGAGCTCAACAAACGCAAATCGTTGCAAATTTTTGACGTTTTCAAAGCGATTCTTCTCAAAATGCTCGAAAACAACAAAAACGAAGAGGTGGAACTCGACGCCTCGACGAAATCTTTCGCGCTCGTGAATGGTAATTTTGTCAACTCTTTCAAAGCGTCGATCGATTCTTTGGAAAACTCTTTGTGCGCGGTAATGGAGGTACCAATCGCGGTGCCTCCTAAATTGCATTCATACAACGCGTTGACGTTCTTCATTAAATACGCCAAGTCCGATTCGAGAGAATTGGCAAAGGAGTTAAACTCTTGACCCAACGTCATCGGCACGGCATCCTGTAACTGGGTTCTTCCCATCTTGACGATGTATTTAAACTCGTCGCCTTTTTTGCGGAAAGACTGAATCAACAGTTTCAATTCGCAAACCATTTTTTCGTGGTGTAAACCAACCGCGAGTTTGGCGGCGGTAGGATAGGCGTCGTTCGTGGATTGGCACAAGTTAACGTGATCGTTCGGATGGACGATTTCGTACGATCCGATTGGTTTGTTCAAACTCAAGTTAGCCAAATTCGCGATGATTTCGTTCGCAGCCATGTTTGTGGATGTGCCAGCGCCGCCTTGGATGACATCGACGATGAAGTCTCCGTGATGTTCGTTCGAATCCAACAAACTATCGCACGCGATGGAAATCGCCTCAAAAATTTCTTTCGAGATTAATCCAACCTTAAAGTTAGCCGTCGCGGCTGCTTTCTTGACGAACGCTAAAGCGCGAATAAACTCCGGAAAGTGGCTCAGTTTCACTCCGGTGATTGGATAATTGTCCACTGCCCTTTGGGTGGCAATACCGTACAAAGCGCTTTTTGGAATGGTATCCAGTTCGCCGAGTAAATCGGATTCCGAGCGTGTCTTCTCGTTTCTTCCCGCCACCACTAAAGTCTTCGTCGCATCGTCGCATTCTTTTTTCGTAGCAACCCCGGAGGAGAACGAGGAAGAGCGACAGATGTATTCTGGCACGTTTCCAACGACGCACTTTTTTTCGTTCTTCTTTTGTTTCGTCGTCTTCGTCGTCGTATAATTCTGTGCACCTGTTGTCGGTTCACTTTTAGTCGAAGCCGCGTTTTTTATGTTGTTCTTGTTGTTCTTGTTGTTGTTGTAACGATGATGATTGAACATTTGTTGTAACTCGAGTTTCAAATCGTTGTTCGTCATCCATTGATGAGCGTGCTTTTCTTCTTCTTCTTCGATTTCCGCGTTGAGTTCCCTCCGCGTCGCGGCAGAAGAAGAAAATGAGTTTTTTGCCACGAAGGCACTCCATTGGCCTCGTTCTTTTTCCATTATGAATTCCGAATGCGAGGAAAGCGTACGAGACGACGACGATGATGGTGAAGATAAAGGAGATAAAGGAAGAGAACGAGGACGACGAGTACGTAAAATCCTCCAATAAGTCATCAACGCCGCTGCTTCTGCCGCGACTCGCGAACGGAAGAACATCTCTTTGTCTTCTTCTTTGGTGTTGGTGTTTTCTCGTTATTATTGCGTTCTTCTTTTCTTTTTTAATCTGACGAGGACACTTGCAAACGTGCATTTTTCAAGGCGCACACAAGGCAACGAAGACGAAAGATGGTTTGTGAGAGAGATGTTTGTTTTTCCCTCTCTCTGGTTCCTTCCTTGGGTGTTGGTCTCTCTCGACTCGATGACCAAAAAAAAAATCACACGCGTGCATTTACTTTGCAGGCACGAACAACGTTTCCCACGCTTTACACGCGCGCAAAGCATCGGTGGTCATCGCGAGAGTAGCAGTACCGGTCGCACCATAACTACCCGAAATCGTATTTGTCCGTTTGTATCATCCTTTTCTGTACTTCTGTATATAAAACTCAAAGTTGTTGTTTGACTTTTTTGCTTGTGTCGTGATCAAATTCATCTCGTCGTTTTCTTTTTTTTTTTTTCTCGCGAGTCAAAAATATCTTGACGTGGCGCTTTGACACAGAGGCACGCAGATGTTTTTTTGTGGCTCCTCGTGACGTTTCGGTTGCATTCGCGAAGAAAAAACAGAGAAAAGAAAGAAAATTTCTTCATTCGAATTCACACAAACGCACGCGCGCTCTCACACACAACGCAGTCGTAAATACTCGCTCTTTTGCGAACACCTGGATAACGATGATGTCTTCATCCTTGTCTGCCTCGCAGCATGTATTTGTACAACACCAACAAAAATCTTCTTCTTCTTTATCTTCGAGGAAGAATTCATCTTCTTCTTTGACGACGACGACGCGTCGACACTCGTCAAAACGTGGCGTAATCACGAGTTCAAAAGTTTCGTCTTCCCAAAGCGATGTCATCACGAACAACGCGGTGCAAATCCCAACGAAACCCACGGGAGAACCGAAAGTGGTGTACATTTTCAACTCCAAAACCTGCGATGGTGGCGCTGAATTGAAAGACATTCTCGGGAACAAGTGCGTATCTTTTTCTTTACATCCTCATTGATTACGAGAGAGTTGGTTAAGCCGCTCCCGAGTGCGCAGAAACGAACTCACAGAGGGACACGTTTTTTTTCATTTTTTGAGGGGGAAAAAAATATGAGCCCATTCAGAAGGAGCAAAAATGCAAGACCAATTTTTTTCTTACATACTACTCTTCTTCTTCTTGGTCTTCTTCTTCTTTCGCGAACGATCGATCGACGAGGATACACGAATGACATTTACTCACCACCAATTCCGTTTATTCTTATTATATTATCGTTTGAAAAACAAACAAAACAGAGGCGCTTTGTTGGCGGAGATGATGAAACTGGGCGTTCCCGTGCCGCCGGGATTTACCATTCCGGCGTCCATGTGCGAGACGTACGAATCGTGCCGAGTTGAAGGCACGGACGCGGTGGAAGATATTTGGGAAGACGTCGAGTTTGCCATCTCTGAAACCGAAAAAGAGTTGGGGAAGAAGTTTGGCGGCGAAGGCGACGCCGAACCGCTTTTGTTCTCGGTGAGATCCGGCGCCGCCGTGTCCATGCCGGGGATGTTGGAAACCGTTTTGAACATTGGTTTGAACAAATCGGTCTGTGAAAAGATTGCCGCGGCGAACGGTGGTGCGAACAAGAGGTTCGCATACGACGCGTACAGACGTTTGTTGGATATGTTTGGTTCGGTCGTTTTCGAGATGGATAGAAGTCAATTCGAAATGGAACTCGAACGCGTCAAGGAGAAGAAAGGCGTCGAGAAGGATACCGAGTTGTCCGCGGAGGATTTGATGGAAGTGTGCGATGCGTACGAGCAAGTATATTTGAAGGTTGACCCGAACAGGCCGTTCCCGTCGGACCCAACGATGCAATTGAAACTCGCCATCGAAGCAGTCTTTGAGTCTTGGAACAAGCCGAGAGCCAAGGCGTACCGGGAGATCGCCGGCTTGAGCTCCTTGGGCGGCACCGCCGTCAACGTCCAATCCATGGTCTTTGGTAACCTTGGTGAAACTTCCGGTACTGGCGTGTGCTTTACGCGCAGACCGGATACTGGCGAGAAGATCATCTTTGGTGAATATCTCATCAACGCGCAAGGAGAAGACGTCGTCGCGGGTATTCGAACGCCGGAACCGATTTCCACGCTGTTTGAAAAAATGCCGGTCGTCGCGCAGAGTTTGCAAGACACGCTCGATAAGCTCGAGATGCACTTCAAGAACATGCAAGACATCGAGTTTACCATTGATTCTGGCAAGTTGTTCATCTTGCAAACGAGAAACGGCAAGCGCAACGGCGTTGCCGCCATCAACGTCGCCGTCGATATGTACGAAGAAGGCTTGATCACGAAAGCAGAAGCGATCGAAATGGTCGAATTGGATCACTTGAACCAATTGATCCACCCGGCATTCAAAGAGACCGAGGAAGAGTACGAGGACGCGAAAATATCTACCGGTTTAGCCGCCAGTCCCGGGGCAGCTGTCGGCCGCGTCGCGTTTTCCTCCGAAGACGTCTTGGCGATGAAGAAAGCGAACCCGAAAGAGGGCGTCATTTTGTGCCGCGTTGAAACTTCTGCCGAAGATGTGTCCGGTATGCACGCCTCAAATGGTTTCTTGACGCAAAACGGTGGCATGACGTCGCACGCCGCCGTCGTCGCTCGTGGATGGGGCTTGCCGTGCGTTTCTGGCGTCGCGACCATGCGAGTGGACGAGGCGAAGAAAGAAGCGTATTTCTACAGCAGCGAAAGCATCTCGCCCGCGAACTTGATCGCCACCGTGAAATCCGGCGATTGGATTTCGCTGGATGGTGGTGAAGGGTTCGTCATCAACAGAAAAGTTGAAATGAACGCCGCCGGTGAGGGCGTGTACGATCAACACCCGAAGATGGCCAAGTTCATGAGTTGGGTGGAAGAAGCGAAGAGTTTGGGCGTGTACGCAAACGCCGATACCGCTGCGGAATTGAAGCTTGCCATGTATTTTGGCGCGCAAGGCATCGGATTGTGCCGCACGGAGCACATGCTCTTGGCGAGCGCGGAACGCGTCTCCATCTCTCGATCGATGATTTTGGCCAAGGATGACGCATCGAGAGTTGAAATCTTGGACAAGAAGATGGGCCCGATGCTCAAAGACGATTTCCAAGCTTTGTTTGAGCAAGCTGGTAACTTGCCGGTTACCATCCGTTTGTTGGACCCGCCTTTGCACGAATTTTTGCCGACCGAGCTCGAATTGAAGGATGAGAAGTTCGCCGCGGACTTGGCGAAGAAGTGCTCTTTGGAATCTGCGGATGCTTTGAGAGAAATGTGCGAAGCCAAAAGAGAAAAGAACCCGATGATGGGTTTACGTGGCGTTCGCGTGGGTATTCTTGAACCGAAAATCACGATTATGCAAACCAAGGCCATCGTAAACGCGATTATTGATGCGTACATCGCCACTGGCGTGCACCCGAACGGGAAAATCATGGTTCCGCTCGTTTCCACCACCGAGGAATTTGAAAACCAACGCGCGTTGATTTTTCAAACCATCCAAGAAGTATTCAATGCTCGCGCTTCCGAAGTCAGTCGAGCCGACGTGCTCGGACCGGACAACCGCGAGATTCCAATCGGTATGATGTGCGAAACGCCGCGAGCGTGCATCGTCTCTGGCAACTTGGTCGAAGAAGGCGCCGCGTTCATGAGCTTCGGTTCTAACGATTTATCGCAGCTTTCTTTTGGATTCTCCCGCGACGACGCGAGTTCGTTCTTGGAGAAATACAAAGAATTTGGTATCATCGAGACGGATCCGTTCAACACCATCGATGTCGATGGCGTCGGGGAATTGATCAAGATGTCCGTCCGAGGCGCCAGAGCGGTGAATTCAAAGATTCCAGTTTCGGTTTGCGGAGAGCACGGCGGCGACGAGAAGTCTATCGAATTCTTCCACGAAGCTGGATTGAACGTCGTCTCGTGTTCGGCGTTCCGTGTTTTGGGCGCGAGATTGGCCGCAGCTAAAGCCAACATCGCCAACCCGAAGTCTTCCACGGGAGGCGCCGGTCCTCGTTAAAAATCGGGAGGGAAATGTGCGAGAGATGACATGCGAAAGAGAGATGAGAAGAAATAAAGTCAATCAGAATTAACCATATTGTTGTACATGTTAAACTATCAGAAGAGCTTCCTCTCGACGTCGGGATAAAACAAAAATAAGAGAGTATAAACGAAATACGATGGCGAGAGCAAAGTTGCGCGCGCAGCGGATCAATGTAACACGAGATTCCGTTCAACACACACAGCTTGTAAAATTTATCAATACATTCTACGAATAATATCGACAATATACATCTAATTCTCTAACACGCCAGCGCTAACTTCGCCTAAGAGTCCAATGACTGCAGAAAAGCCAAACGTGATTATAAACGCCACCAACACCGGATTATCGAGGGAGAAGAAATCCGGCGTCTTTCTCGCTCTCTGAATGATAATATCGATGTCTTCGCTCTTCGTTTTATCGCCGCCGCCTTCAGTGTCTCCCAATTTGATAGCATTATTATTATCAGTCTCTCTTTCTCCTTCATCTTCTCGCAATAAATACTTCGTCTCCGGGTCTATCTTCACCAACCACTCGGTAAAAAACCACCTCTCCAACTTTCGCGAATCGTCTTGTTTCAACTCCTCCAGATACGTCTTCAGTTTGCCTTGATTCTTGTTCACCGCGAGATTGATGCGCGCAGCCGGGACGACGACGAACCACCAATACGCCACGGTGATCGAGACGACACCTAAAACGGCAAATTGTGCGTTCAGTGCTCCGGGTTCCAGCGGCGATGGCGCGTATTTTATCGCTTCAAAATCAGCCGGCAACGGCGGTAAAGTTGTTGCATCTACCACGTTGTAACTTTCCAAAACATCATCGACGCTGGCAACAGCTTCGGTCCTCCTCCTCGTCGTCTGTCTCCTTCTCCTCGTATTGGTTACAGTGGTAGCTCTTCTGGGGGTCGACGGACTCGATTTCGATGTGGACGTGAACGAGGACGAGTGCGCTCTGCTGCTGCTGCTCGTCTGCATCATCATCATCATCATCCTCATCATCATCAGTGACGTCTCTCGTCTTGTGAACACTTATTAAGGAGAAAAAAAAAATTTTTTCATCACCCCTCACTCGATCGATTTTCACGCACAAAAAGAACCAAAAAGTCTCTCTAAAAAAATTCGTCTCTTTTCTCTTTCAAGAAAGAGTTCGTTATAAAAATTGAAATTACGTGGACCAAAACGACGACGCCCTCCCAAACAACCCCGCTTCAACAACAACAACAACAAACAGCTTTCTCGATCATCGATCGTCTCTGATCTGAACGCGCTTTGAGTACTGATGCGTTCTTTTTCTCTCTCTTTTTCTGTCTCGTCGTCGCTTTCCTCCTGTTGGAGAGGATCGTCGTCGAAGAAGAAGAAAACATTTACGAAGAAGAAGAAGACGAACCGTTGCCGTCAAACGACGAGTCGAAATTTTACCGTCGCTTCTTTGAAAAGCGATGAGAACGACGACGACGACGATCGAACAACAACAACAACACCGGTTGGTATGGTCGTGGTAAAAGAAGAAGCGAAAGAGAAAACTATCGAGTCCTCCAGAGTTGTTTTCGCCATGCCGAACAGGTTGTTGTCCTCCGAAAATCTCACCACGGTACGCGTCGTTTCCTTTACAAAAGCGAGTCGTCTCTCGAATTTTAAATTTTTTTTTGGAAGGTTGCCTTTCATCTTTTCTCTCAAAACTCACCAAAACACCTTTGAAACAACAACAAACAGGATGAAATTGAAGACGCTCGATTTCGAACGTACACGCTACACATTCGCTCGGGATTCCCGGACAAGAAGAAAGAAAGCAGTTTTGACTGGGAACAACCGTCCGCGCTGAACGTGTGCATTATCGGCACGGATGGGAGAGCGTTGATGGAACGCATCGATTCGTTCACCGCCGACGGGTGCGAAGGAAGGTTCAACGTACCCGGTAAAACGGACATTGTGACGTTCCGAGCGAGAGAGGTAGGAAAACCAACCGCGTTGTGGGTGAGCGTTGAAGGAAAACACGTGAAATCGTGGACGTTGGATTGCATTTCCATCGTGGATACTTTCGATGAGCGTCCGGAGGAAAACGCAATTAATTTTCCAACCAAGTATTACGAGTGCGACGTGGTGAAAGCGGGCGCCTTGGAACTTCGTCCAGGGGAAGTAAAGAAAAAGTCGCCAGAACAGATTGAGATGGAAAGAGAAGTTTCCATGCATAATTACGACGCGTATAAAATGCGTTTGTTTTGTTTCACCGCGGGTATCATCGCCGCGGGTTTTACTCTTGAGTTTACAAAAGGCGACATCGAACAGGCGAAAGCGTTTGCGAGCGGAGGCGTGATTGGCGTTTTGTACATGCAAATGCTCACGAAATCTATCGATCAGTTCTTCAGTGGAGTCGATGACGAGGAAGAGAAGAGGAAGAAGAGCGAAAGAGAGGGCGAAGAAGGAGTAAAGAAGAAGTTTTCGTTGGAATCTCCGTTCGCGCGTCTTCAAAAAATCGCAGATATTGTAATCGGAAGCACGCCCGTGCGAATGTCCGTGGTGGCGTATTTCGGATATCTCGCCGCGCAACATTTCGGCGCCGACCATTGCTTGGGATGGACCATCTTTGGGTTCTTTTCGTATAAATTTGCCGTCTTTCCAGCTACGTTTTCACACTTTGGCGACGAAGAGATCGACTTGGAAAGTTTCGAAGCGATGAATGCCATTCCTATTTCCTCTGAAAACGCCGAGGGCAAGTTTGGTCCGCGTTAAGATGTGTGAAAGATTAAAATAAATCTCTTTGTTGTATCATCAGTTTGTATAATAGTTTACGTGTATGTGTGGCAGTATATTTGAAACATCGCTTAAATCCATCTATCGTCGTTGTCTTCGAAATCTCGCCTCGGCGCTCGGTCTTCGTTTGAAAACCGTCGTTCGCCTCGTCCGCCGCCACTCCTACCTCCTCGACCGCCGTATCCTCCACCCGATCTACCACCAAATCCTCTACCGCCTCTGTTTTCGAAATTACTTCTACCTCTGCCTCCGCCAGAATCTCTTTGTCGCGGCTGCGGGCAGTCTCGCGAGATGTGTCCAAATTCTCCGCAGTTGAAACACGGACCGCTCGGAGCACCTCTTCCACCACCGCCCCTTCCTCCAAAATCTCTTCGTTCTCCAAAATCTCTTCGTTCTCCAAAATCTCTTCGTTCTCCAAAATCTCTTCGTTCTCCAAAATCTCTTCTTCCACCGCGATCATCGCTGCGTTCGAATCCCCCTCGCTCTGAGGACCTGTTATCATAATTATTAAACCGTCCTCTACCACCAAAACCTCCTCGGCTGCTGCTGCTGCTGTCGTCGTAGTCTCCTCTTCGATCGCGTCGATTTTCCAGTATGCGTTGTTTACCAAGCGCACGTCCTCTCGTTTCTGGGTTCCAGGTTGTAATACCATCCGTGCGTCCAGCACCGCCTTCGTATCGCAACAAGTGCGCCTTTCGATTCCTCTCCTCGATAGCATTGATCTTCTCGCGAACTGCGAACGTGGATTCCCCGGAAGAAGGTGCTCTCGGGACAGATTTCGGTACTTCCGGTTCTTTGTAGTTTGGATCTTTCGGAACGACAGCTTTTTCCATTATAGATCTGAGCACGTTCGAAGCTACTTTTTTCGGCGGTAAATCGCGAAATTGATCTGGGTCTTCTATGTACGATAAACTCATGATTATGCGCATCAAATCCGTGAAATGCAACGTCGGGTTCACGGCTTGGATTTTAGTTGAGCCGTTTAAACTCGCGCACTTCCCTCGCCAGTGCGAACAATCCACTTGGAACGCGCTGCGTAGTCTCGACATCGCAGATACGAGTTTCCTCGAAGCCAAAAGCTTTGGAATGGGCCAATCGAGGAGCTGATACAGCTGCGCTTCCGTGACGGCGCTGTCGAAAATATCGCGGCGGTCGCGACAAAACGCTATGATCATTCTTTTCCTATCGCCTAAATCCGTAATCGTAAGATCCTCGAACTCGTCCTCGAACGCCGATTTAAAATCGCCTTCGCCATCATCATCTTCTTCTTCAGAAGATGTGGATCCATCTCGCACTTCTTCCTTATAGTCCACACCACCTCGCGCCCACGCAGGAACGTTCGAATCTTCGTCTACTTTTGACGACGAAGACGACCCTCTCTGATACTCCGGCGATGGTTGCGCGTAACCTTGCGATTGCAACATGGCTAGAAATTGAACGTATTCCGGCCAATCGGCGCCCCAAATCTCGTTCGAAACTAAAGTATCTGATGCGGCGATTATACTGTTCTCCTCTTCTCCTTGTTCTTCGTGGTCGTCGAAAATGTCGTCGTCGGCATCCATCTCCACCTCGTCGTCCTCGTCGTCGTCGTCTTCTGTGGCTTTCAGTGCAAAGTGAGTGGAGGTGACGAATCCTCGTCGTCTGCTTTTAGTACCAACGACGAATGCGGTTTTTTGTCGATGCGATCTGATGCATTGTCTGACGATGACGCTGCTGTTGTTGTTCTTTTTATGAGTAGCAGTAGTCGTTGTTCTCGTTGTTCGAAAGCTCGATGTTATTGATGTCATGTCGTTGTTGGTTGTTAGAAATCGGCGGCTGTGGATTGAAACGTTCCCGGTGTTCTTGTTGTTGTTGAAAAGTTTTGTCACTGTCGTTCTGAAGATGACAGCGGAGCGCCCCGAGAGCATTCAAAGAAGAGAAAGCGAAATGGGAATGAACTCACGATACTGTACCGCGTCGTGTGTAATAAACAGTGCTTCGTCGTCGCGCGGGGCTATCTTCTTTATGAAAAATGAGGAAGAAAGACACTGAAAGAGAGAGAGAGAGAGAG
>Ga0115555_1002105_pt1 | contig 13439 bp, 9 predicted proteins | sample COGITO_mtgs_1104_2_FD_87285 | JGI IMG/M metagenome (GOLD analysis project Ga0115555, IMG submission 87285) | Pelagic marine microbial communities from North Sea - COGITO_mtgs_110407 | ecosystem: Environmental > Aquatic > Marine > Epipelagic | place: Germany:Helgoland, sampling site Kabeltonne... | reverse complement strand
GTGCCGGCTGAAATCACAGTCGGGCTTTTGAAGAAAGCCATGGAGAAAAGCGGCAAGAAGAAATTCTTAATCGACGGTTTCCCGAGGAGCAAGGAAAATTTGGATAGTTTTTACGACGTTATGGGATCAGACTTCACTCTCAATATGGTTTTGGTCTTCCATTGTCCCGAGGAAGTCTTGCAAGAGCGTCTTTTGAAGAGAGGAGAGACCAGTGGGCGCAGTGATGACAATCTCGAGAGTATTAAGAAGAGGTTCAGGACTTTTCATGAAACTAGCGAACCTGTTATCGCGGAGTTCAAGAGGATGGGAAAGGTGAAAATCATCGACAGCGTGCCATCGGCCGACATTGTGTATAATCGGACTCGGCGATTATTCATCGGCAGCAGTGTTTGTCACAGTGTGGATAGGACGCTGGCGATGATCAAGCCTGATGCCATGAAGAGTGGACAGGCGAGCGCTATTATCGATGAAATCGAAGAGGCTGGTTTCACCGTGGTCGCTCGGAAGACCCACAAGATGACAGGGAAACAGATCGAGGAGTTTTACGCTGAGCACAAGGGTAAGGAGTTTTTCAAGAATCTGAGTTCTTTCATGTCTAGTGGGGAGGTCATGGCATTATTGTTGGAGAAACACGATGCCGTGGCGTCTTGGAGGAAGTTGATGGGCCCCACAAACGTTGCTACGGCGAGAGAAGTCGCACCTGACAGTCTAAGAGCTAGGTACGGAAGCGGACAGACAGAGAACGCTTGTCATGGTAGCGATAGCTTCTTGAGCGCCGCGAGGGAGGCGGCTTTTTGGTTCCCAGAGCTAGAGCTGGAAGACGAGGTGACATTGGCCATGATCAAGCCAGGAACTAGCGAACTCAACTACGAGCAGATCATGGGCTGCATTGAATATTGGGGCTTCAATGTGGTCGGAGAGGTGAAGATGGTCTTGAGTGACGCCGACGCGGAAGGTTTCTACTCTGAACACAAGGGTAAAAGCTTCTTCCCGAATCTAGTGGGGTACATGACGAGTGGTCCGATAGTTGCATTGGCATTGCAGAAACCCAGTGCCATCAAAAGCTGGAGGAAGATGATGGGGAAGACGAACACCTTTGATGCTAAGAAGGACGACCCTTGGTGTTTGAGGGCTCTGTTTGGAAAAGATGGGACAAGGAATGCCGTCCATGGAAGTGACAGCGAGAAGAGTGCCAGGAGAGAACTAGGATTCTTCTTTAACATCTCTCGGATCAAACTTGGAAGGGAGCCCGTCGTGGCAAATGCCAGCCCTGCGCAGATGGACGCTGTTGCTTACCTGAAAGAATTCGTAGATCCCATATTTGCGCCGCTGCTGCAGCGCATCTTGAGTTCGAGACCTTCTGACGTTGCACAGTTTGTTTGTGGCGATTTGGCCTCCGGGGGAAATTGAGAAGGAGGCTTATTTATAGGGGGTTTGATTTGGAATGATGGGTGTAATTTGCAATTTTAACGCTGCCACTGCTGTATTTTGCGATCTTAACAATTTTTTTATCTATTTGCTTAAAGAGAACACACGTACGTCAGTCGTCCGTCAACTACTGTTGAATTCTGCGCCCTCCTTAAGTAGTCTCTTAGCAAACTCTTTGCCTTCATTCTTTTTTTCTCCCGATATCATTCGTATGATCTCCTGGAGTCTTTCTTCCTCCTGCTCAGCCCCTGCACCGTTCCCGAAGCCGAAATCTGTGACGCCACCGTCCTTCACACAAAGGTGTTTTTTTCCGAAGCTGGCGACTACGCCACTGTGCGTGATACTGAGGCACTGCGCTTGGCTTTGCGCCATCATTTCCGCACACGACTTGGCCGCCCTACCCCCGATGTGTGCGTCAATTTCGTCAAAAATCGTCATTATCGGTGGTTCGTTGGTGTACGAAGCACTCACAGCCCCCCCAATGCAGCCGGGGACCACGCTCTCCAGAATCAATAGAATTCGGCTCCTTTCTCCGCTGCTCGCGATGGTATCGATCTCTCCAATAACCCCTCCCTTCCCATTCGCCAATTTGTTCTCGTCTACCAAATTAAAGTCTACAAAGTCCATTCCGACACATCCTGGTTGTGTGCTTTTCAGGAGAGTGTCGTCATCGTACGCCTTCGACTTCACAGAGACGCGTAACACGACATTGCTTTGGAAGCCAAGCTTACTCATTTCGTCGCTCACTGTGGCAGAGAGAATACCAGCCCACAATTTACGCTGCGCGGTCAGGTCTTCGCAAGCTGATATGTATGCTTCCTTTGCGTTTTCCTCGTCGATGATGTGTTCTTTCAGCCGGTTGGTAAGCTCTTCTCCGCTCGTGAGCTTAAGTTTCAAGTCGGAGTAGACATTGACGAGCGCATTCGGCTGAACGCTATGCTTCCTCGAGAATGAAGTCCAACGCTTTATGATGCTTTCAAGCAAAGAATCATTACCTTCGTTGTAACTTTGCTTACAACATGCCTCCTCAAACTCCACGATATCGGCCTCTAATTTTGAAGCTAAAACTCCATCAATCCTCCGATCGACAAGCTTTCTCATATCTCCTTCACACGCGTTAATCTGCTCATGTATAGCTTCCAGCTCACGCTCATCGCAAGCATCCGCCAGGTTGAAGAGTTCTTTGCGCGCGTCTTCAAGTGTATTGAGGTTTTCGCGACAAATTTTATTCAGCGAGTTGATCGTTTCAAGGCTGCTTCTGAGGACATCATGATTTTCTTGCAAGGCAATCAGCAGTTGGTAATCATCTGACTGTTCCTTTTCAGGATCAAAAGACAATATTGTTGGAGGTGGGCCGTCGCGCAAGTACTGCAGTGTTTTCTTAAAGTTCGCCGTCTTAGACAACATGTCTTCGTTGCCACCATCATTCTCCTCCAACGAGTCCCTCTCGAAATTTCTCGAATTCGCAATTGCGACCAACTGTGAGACCACAGTTTTCCAATCCTTCAAACACATCTCAATCTCTTCGACCCACTCAACCATCAGCTCTTTGTCATCAGCTCCTCTGTCACCGTCACCGTCACCGTCACCGTCACCGTCACCGTCACCGTCACCGTCACCGTCACCGTTACCGTTACCGTTACCATAGCTATTGAGCCTTTGCAACTGCTTTTCCAGTTTCCCCCTCTTTTGCCGAGCTATTTGCCAACGACAGGCATTCGATCGGGCGAGCTCAACCGTCGCCGGGGACATTCCGAGACGGTCCAATATTAACACTTTCTCAGGCTGGGTGAATTTCTTTGTAGTGGTAGCAGTTGTGACACGGGATATCAAATGGTTCGTTTTGCCCTACACATACAAGCAACAGCGACGGAAGAGGCAAATAGGTTAGCGTTGGGCATTGCGGAGGGAGGTTTTTGCGAGTCTAAACTTACCCTCATCTGATCTAAAGTCAGAGATACCCCCCCAATTGAGCAAGATTCAATGGTCCGTATTTTTTTCGAGTTTTTTCTCTGCTTGGTCAAATCCGCCGTAACCGTTCGCTTAATAGTAATTTCACCATCGACTGTACTGATAACAGCAATAATTTCGACAAAAATCTCACCCCCCGTGCCGCCCGTAAAATATTCATTTAGGGGCTCAGCAGTGACGCCAAGCACCCCGAGATCAAAGAGAACGGACTTACCAGCACCAGTTTCCCCCGTCAAGGTCGTGAATGTATCACTGAATGACATCTTGATGGGTGAAGAAGAGGTGCGAAGAGCCTGCAGGGGGGGAATATTACCATCAATTGTTATTGATTTGATGTACGATTTACTCAAAGGCAGGGACATTTGGGCTATAGAAGATTCAAGAGGCTCGGGCGACACTTTCACCCCCTTCTGTTTCGTCGTAGTCGCAAAGAAAGGATTTCTTGCTGCTCTTTGTGGGTGGAAGATTGTAACATGCTGGTGAAACGATACGGCTACATCAGCCGAGAATAATATGACGGTTATGGCGGCCACAAAGACGGGCGTCATATTAATTCACCCAATGATGAAAACAAGGGTAGGGAATTTGGGGAGGGGGGATAATGGCGGATCGAGGTATCGAGAATCGAGATCGACGACGACGAAACCCAAATAAGTTGATTTATGCCAACTTCAAAAATGTTCTCACAGAAGTCATTCGATGACGCGGTAAGCCTGGCAAAATCGCTGCCTACCCAACCTCAACAAGTTCAGCTCATTTTATACTCATGCTACAAGACTGCCACTTTTGGGAGAAGAGATGAACAAACAAAATTCAAGCCCCCAGGGATGTTTGATGTAGTGGGGAAAAAGAAGTGGGACGCCTGGGGTAACTACAGCAATAGCATAGGGAAGGATACCGATGCGCGCAACGCAGCGAGGAAGCGATATGTGGAGCTTGTTGAGGATATAAGTGGGGTGAAGAATAATGTCGTTGATACAGCGACAACATCCGCAACCTCAGAAATGAGCACATTGATGACAGCTGGAGCAACTACATCACGCACAGACTTTCCACCATTTCCTTGGCGATTTTCGGCAAAAACCATCCTAATGCTGCTCTTGCTTGTCGCGACCTCCCCCTTGCTTTTAATTCTCATCTTGGGCATAGCCTTGGAAAAGTTGACTGGCAGTAACAGAGACTTCTCCAAACAACTCATTTGGGAGTGGACGTATTTCTTTTACAGCGATCTGATTGCTCTTTCGCACCTAATACTACCTAAAACGTTTGGAAGCTGCATATATCGCTTTCCGAAGTTCACCAACACCTCAGGTGAACAATTTATGTCTCTGACATTCGATGATGCACCTGGAGACAGTCTGCTCGATTTTTTGGAGTTGCTCGATCTTCTGAAGTCGAATAACGTACACTCGACCTTTTTCATTACGAGCGACTTTATTAACTTGAAGGACGATAGAATGGTTGACTTACTGAAGAGGATGGTGACCGATGGCCACGAACTCGCAAATCATTGTCCCGAAGATATAAGTTACTTTTGGCACAGCGAGGAGGCCTTTGAAGCGGAGCTGATGAAGACAGAGGAAATAATAAAAAAGTTCAACGGCGGCAAAGATGTGCGATGGTTTCGACCTCCTCAAGGGACAATTAGTAGAGGCATGGCGCGAGTGCTCAGGAAGCACAATTATCGTATGGTACTGTGCGACGTTTGGTCGAATGACCCGCTGGTGGCCGGAGACAGCACCGACAGGGTAATCGAAGGGGCCGTGAATTACCACGTGAATTTTAACTACTCGCATACTGTTGGAGGGAGCGTGTCTATATTCCACGTGCCAAACTTTAGACGTCGGAAACAGTGCATTGCTGCACTTGAAAGGCTGCTGCCAATGTTCAGAGAGTCTCACTTGAGGTGCGTTAATCTCAGTGAATTGGCAGACAAATACAGTGGTGTTGGTGTTGGTGTTGGTGTTGGTGTTGGTGTTGATGTTGGTGTTGGTGTTGGTGTTGGTGTAGATGTAGGTGTAGGTGTCGGAGTCGGCGATGTGAATTTGGATATTTTGCGAGTAAAAAGTTAGTTTACCCTACTTTTACCTACAAGGCACGAACTCGTCATCGTCATCATTCATGTGGACATTATTACTTATAAAATTACTCTCCGCACTATTTCGGGTGGTTCTATTTCTCATTTGACCGCGTTGCTGAGCGTTGAGAATATTTCTAGCGTTACCGCTATTCTCGATCCTTTGCCTGGTTGTTGTTGTGAATGCTCCATCATCGTCACCTCGATTTTTTTTGGCGAGCGCCAGACCCGCAGCAACCCCCCCTAGCGCAACACCACCAGCGATCAAAGCTCCAGCCCACGCCTTGGTGGGCTCCTCCGACGGTTGGGATGATTCGCTATGTAGGAGAGAGGAGGTAGAGCCTGACACGGAGTCATCAACATCGACATCGACATCGACATCGACATCGACATCGACGTCGACATCGACATCGACATCGACATCGACATCGACATCGACATCGACGTCGACATCGACGTCGACCTCAACCTCATTGTGGGAATGGTTATTATTGTCTAGGACGTGGTCATCAATGTCGTCGTCGCCCCTTTCTTCATAATTAATATCTTCTTCATCGGAGGAAATACTATGAGCAAGTACAAGCTCGTTATCCACAGCTTCCAGCTGATTATTATCCTCGTCAAGCTCCTCCGCTTGAAGCTGAATATTCTCACCCACAAGCTCCTCCACATCTAGCTGAATACTCTCACCCGCGAGCTCCTCCAACTCCTCCCCCAACACCTCCACCGCCCGCAAGCTGGTTGCAACTACAGCTATGTTGGAGTAACTCACATCTTCGCTCGCCAGCAGCATATTCAGTAAGCGCAGTTTTTCACCGTCATCTATTTCCCCTTTACCATGTAGTACGGTGATCTTCTCAACAAGATTTCTCACGGTTTCCGCCTTCTCAGCCGAGGACGGTGGTGACTTGTTCTGGCGGTCCCAGAGCCAGCCTTTCCCAACGATGACCTTCATTGAGTCCCTTATCCCCTCAACGAACTCCTCATCCTCATCAGCAATTTCACGCGCAGACCTTATCACATTCCCGCCCTCTTTTACAACCCTCATCGCAGTGCTGATTGTGGGTGCCTCGGCATTCCACCTCTCGTTGTCATTGCTGGTGCCATCGGGGTTATTTGAGGATGTTGGATCTAGCAGACGATTGATATTAACAAGCTCGTTAGCAACCACCCCAAGCCCCCACCACCAACCCTTCGTGTAGACGTCGACTCCAATTTGGGCAAGGGAAACAATGTTCGTGGCGAGCTCATAAGTGTGAGCTGTAGTCTGAGCGCACCTCACCACGGTGAGGGATTTCTCCAGTGCCGTGACGGAACGGAGCACATTGCGCCACACAGGAAGTAGGAGAGTTGGTGTTAAAAGAAGTTCCATTGGATCGTCAAAAGAGAGTAGTCCCGAAGAGTATAGGGTTTGTATTTCTAAGGATGCTATCAAAAAAAGAATCAGAGGTGACCCGTTGAAAAGTACTGCGATGAGGGAAGGAAGTTCTCGAATTAATCTATAGAACCTGGCGGTATTAAGAGAGACTGGGACGGAGAAGACAGCGTAGCGGTAAGATTGCACGAGCGGTTTGGCATCGGCAGACACATCCAAGCTTAGGAGCAATGATTGGAGTCTGTTCTGTGTTATTGTAGTTGAGGTTGAGGTGCGCGCTTGCGTCGTTGAGGTGCGCGCTTGCGTCGTTGTTGCATCATTAAGCGGCGTCGTCGTCGTTGCAGAGGGTGCTGTGGACGCTGACACGCTTTCCTCACCCATTATGCCCATAGTCTCCCTCAACATCCCAAACATTTCCTCCCCTCCAAAATCACCGTTGCTACCAACGCTACCACCAGTGTCACCGGCTCCACTACTCTCCTCCCTCCCGCCATTCACCGTCGCCCAGTAGTCAACCAGCCACCTTCCCATCGCAACCATCAACACTTCATCCTTCTGCAGTTCCTCACCAAGATCTTGAAGTGTCTCCGCTACAACTCGCCTCAGCGACGTCCTCAGAGTTTCCTGGAAAAGATCAGGCGGCGTGAGGGAGAGAACCCGGGCGGAAACGACAAGAAAGATTGGCGCGCCAATCTTGAAAAAAATGAGCCTGTCAAAATTCAAGAGGGAAAGGGACAAGGCATACAAATGCAGAAAGGCAATGAGTTGGAGTCGGAGGGTCAAAAATTGACTTTCATGTCGCAGTCGAGAGTAGGCGAAGGCTACGAGCGACAGTGCAGAGTACAGAACTACCACAGCGACATGATGAGAGGCGACGTAAGTGGATAGAAACGCGAGGGAAAGGCCATTCACAATGCTAGGGAGGACACTCACAACAAGAATAACATTCTTGAGGTTCCGGACAGAGAGGGTCGAAAGAAGCTTCTCGACCGAGTTAAACCCGATACCCTTCACCAAAACAGCACCTCCGACGACAATACAAACTACCGTTACAACAGCATGACTAAAATACGTCACAAAGTAGGAGAAAAGAGAGAGGAGCAGCAGACCTATTCCGATGCCCACGAACGGGTCACTAAATAGGGTTTTCAAAAATAAATAGGTCAGGGCGACAAGGAACCGCTTAGCATGGACCGGTGACATGGTAGAAATGTGAGCGGAGAGGTCTGCAATACCATCGTCATTAACAGTCATTGGAAAGAAGTCCCAGACGAGATTTTGTGAGATTTGACGATTCGATTTAAGACTTAAGACCGCTTATTTTTTGGCACGAAACACCCGAGAAGCAAGAAGTAGCAATATGCCAGACAGAAAAAACCACAATTAGTCCTTGCCAAAACGATTTTCTGGTGTTGTCTTTTTCCGAACTTTTTTTCTGGAGGATTTTTGCCTTTTTTCGATTTTCCCATTATTAGAAAATCCCAATAATTGTGCAGCTATTTATCTTAAACGCCACTGACTTAGGTGAGGAGGAATACTTAGAGGGGGTGTGTGCTTGATCAGGGAGAATTATTCAATAAAACTTCAACTTTTTTTGTCAGCACGGGTCAGCGCGATCTTGTTTTGGTTGCGCCCTACCACCTACCCAGTGTCCCTTCGCCTCTTTCAACCACCTATCTAGAATCACTGTGCCTCTAACATTCTCATAAACGCAGAATACTATTTAATTGGGGAAGCAAAAGCCCCCCGATCTTCCCCGAAAGAGAGGCCTTGTCAGAGATGTCAAATGGCCTTGAGTCAGATGGCCTTGAGGATAGGCTACATAACCTTATGCACTCACAAGAGAATTACTCATGGGGCAACTATTTGGGTACGGATGATTTGCAAGGGTCTGACTTCCGTCATCCCCGTGTTGAAGGTCAGACAGGGGAAGGAGACGGGGGGAGCATTAACGAAAAGTGGCGTCTAAGGTGAGTTGGACAACTAACTTCTTCGGAAATTGAATGAATATAATTCACTTCGGTTGAGATAGTTAGCAATCACGACGACTTTTCTGTCTGCTACCTTTTTTTTTTCGCCAACACATTGACACAAACCAAACCAAATGCAGAATTGTTAAGTGGGAATACCAGATCATTGATCACTTCGACTTAAAGCGCGAGATCGTTGAAATCAGCATGAACTACCTGGACCGCTACTTATCTATTTTTAGATGTGACAAGCACAGTTTTCAGCTTGCTGCTATGACAACACTCTACCTTGCTTTGAAGGTGAGTATGGCTACTGATAATGAAAATGCGGCGAGTTTTCTCGTATCTGTTACTTCAGTTTGGTCGCCTTTTTATTCGCTAACCCTAGACACAGACACACTGTTGCGTCTCTCATTTCCCCCTCTCAAACTTACTTGCCCTCGCGAGGGGCTGTTTTACTGCAGATGACATCTACACCGCAGAGAACTCAATTTTAGGTCATCTTGACTGGTACCTTCACCCTCCCACTACTATCACTTTCATCGAGCACATGTTACTCCTCTTGTTGCCAATCATCGACGACCGCGAAGAAAACAATACTGGTGGTAGCAATAGGGAGTGCAAGAATTTAATGTGTGTGTGCAAAAAAGAAATCTACAAGCAAGTGTTCGAAAACGCTAAACATATCAGTGAAGTCGGTGTAGGAGACTACCTGTTCTCACGTCGCCACTTTGCGACGAAAGCCCTATGCTGTATTATTATAGGCCTGAGACAATTCAACGAGCGAGCATGTCAAGGGGTAGGCTGCAAGGCAGACGAACAAAGTATGGAGCAAACTACGGGCTTGGTCTCAGACTCCCGCAGCGACTCTATTGAGTCTTTCTTGTCGTTTGAGGTGATGGAGCAACATTCACCGGCGAAGGAACAGTGCTGCGTACCAATCAGCCCCACCGAGATCGAGAAGTATCTGAAAGTTGTTGAGAGCACGACGAAGCTGTCTACCAAATCAGTGGATGTTGTGGTCGGTCTGGAGACGCTGGAAATTCTTCTCGGATACGAAGCAGAGGCAGCGAATCAGCAGCAGTTCGCAGCGGTCAATTCGGACGATGAATTTGATAACACTGACGTATCCTTGAAGATGTCGGGTAGCCCCAACAGCGTCATTGATGAGTTTGGTGTCGTTGCTCAAGGCACGAAGAACAAGAAAATCCGCGAGAGTACGGCTAACGCCAAAAAAAGTAGGAAATGGTGAGGGTGTGTCGTTTAACGACAAGGACTGTGGGCATTTAATCGAGCCTCAGTCATAGGAGAAAGTGTAGGCTAGTTTTAAATTTTATAGCGCACAAGAATAGTAGGAAATGGTGAGGGTGTGTCGTTTAACGACAAGGACTGTGGGCATTTAATCGAGCCTCAGTCATAGGAGAAAGTGTAGGCTAGCTTTTATTTTATAGCGCACAAGAAAATCCGCCAGAGAGTAAGGCGTAGGCCAAAACAAGTAGGAAATGGTGAGGGTGTGTCGTTTAACGACAAGGACTGTGGGCATTTAATCGAGCCTCAGTCGTTTTATTTTATAGCGACCCCCAAAAGAGTAAAAAGTACATGGAACATTGAAGACCAAAAAAAATGGTAAAAAAACACGAAAAATCTTTTCCACAACAAAATTTTCAAGTCATTGTATTCTTAGGACATCTTTTGGATACCATCTTTTGGATACCAAATACCAAATAAAGGAAGGGAATGTCATATCGACCAGTCATTTCCCAATCCGAATTTGTAACGCCATCCATCATCTGCTCCGCCAGTTTGTCCGCCAGAGCCGCTTCTATAGATGTCGACTTTAAGAGGAAAGCTCATAAAATTAGCCCGAAAACCGCTCCCGACAAAGAAGCCATCTTTCTCAGACAGAAGACTAAGCAGCGTCGATTTGAGCTTGCCTCGAGACTCTGGGAGAGTCTCCGATGGTTTCTCAGCCCCCGGAAGGGACTTGTCCGTTCGACTCACATCCACAAATGCGACGATGCCAAAATCTTGTACTCCCATTTTTTTTAGGCGAACATCGTACCGAGGGAAATCGACGGGCACGCGAACCTCATAAGTACCAGTTGCACCGCCGCCAAGTGCAGGCTCGGCTAGACCTCGGGGATTAAGGATCAAGCGCTCGACAGAACCATCATAACTGGGAACCTTCGAGGTGAGAGTCACCTTAGCAAACCTGAACGCACCCTCCACGTTTCTGCACGGTCAGAGACAAAATAGGGGCAAAGAACAAGTATTTCGGCGTTAGATTGCTTGCAATAGTTTTACAAATAAAAAAAAAACAAAGAATTGTGATTGGCTTTGATTGTTTTTCATGCTGTTGTTGCTCGCTCGACAACAGCAACAACAGCAACAACAAAACTCACCTCTTTGCGAAAGCGGACGGCTGCCTGGAAATGCGCATGATCCACTTCACCGTCGTCGCTACACCCCCGAAAGAAGTGCTTGCAGCGTACTTTTCCGGAAGCCTAGAAGATAGAGTATTGTCAACACGGAGACCAGACATGAGAGTAGAGTGAAGAGAGACGAGCCCGTTCCGACCCGGAGCGTTTCGCACAATTGGACCGACGGACAATTTTGTGCTCGCTACGACTTCTGAAGAAGGAGAATTCGTATGCTTCTCCAAGTTAAGACTAACGCCAGAGTTCTCGATAAATCTGAAAAGCGGCTTGTTGAGATGCAACTTTGCGCCATTTCGGGCAAAGCCACTTGTTTGAGTGATCGTCGTGTACTCTGCTATGTCCGAAGGGGTCGCAGATTGTTGATCCTCGCCATCGACAAGTACTTCTCCCGCAGCTTGATCTTCATCGCCATCCTTTATCCTAACACTGTCCTCCCGCCCCCCACCCCTTTCTGCAATTTCAACGTTGTTGCCATCGTGAGTACTACCATCCCCACTCCCAACAAAAATCCCTCCGCCTCCATCTCCACCTGCAACAGAATCTGAAAAGAATTCAACACCCCACCCTAGCTCTCGACCGAATTTGTCATCCCGGAAACTAATTTTGTGAGATCCTCGGAAGCCTGCTTCCTTTCCTTTGCTCTTCATAACCCCTTCCTCTGACCCTTTTTTTTTCTCCCCTCTCTGGCGAAAAATGCTTTTGAGCGAACCTAAATTAATCCCCGCCCCGCCAAACTTGCTCGCAATGTCACTGCTTAACCCAAGACACTCGCCTCCGCCAAAAAGATTTCTGTGGCTCACCGAAAAGGTTATCTGCGAGTTGTCGATCGCTCGGGTGACAGGTATTTTTGGTGCTTTTACTGAAGCAGCGGCAGATGAGGCAGATACGGACCGCTCAAGTCCAGCCGAAGGCAGAGAACCGCCGGCACCACCCAAGCTAACTCCGTAATCAATTCGCTTCACAGGTTTTTCCACGACATTAATCACAAGCACCACCTCTTCTTCCTCCCCTCCCAGATCATTTTTAAATCGCCTGGTCGCTGGCCGGAGATTAAAAACGTCGAATAAGCTGTCAGAGCTCATATCACCCGCAACGCCTCGAAGGAGACCCTCTTCGAGACGCACAATATCACCGCACTTGATCTTCAGCGCTCTGGCCACCTTGCGGGGACTGGTAAGGCCAGTGTTGTTGTGAGTCGGGACTAAGCTATTGTTGAAGGAGGAGATGGGGGGGGTTGACGTGGGATGATCTCGTTGGAGATATTCCAAAAAGAGAGCTTCTGAATCGCTTTGAGCAGAAGCTTCAGTTATTATCCCCTTGGTGCGAGCATTGGAATTTTTGCCGCTTGCAGAGCTGCTTGCAGTGCCGCTTGCAGTCCCGCTTGCAGTCCCGCTTGCAGTGCCGCTTGCTGTCCCGCTTGCAGTGCCGCTTGCAGTGCCGCTTGCAGTACTGCTTGCAGAAGACACCCTCATTCGCTTTTCTCCCAAACTCATCTTTCCCCACCGACAGAGGATCTTCTTCACTCTGTCAACAGGTATGTACTTATTCTCAGTACCAGGGATCTCAATGACTTCTTGGAAAAAACGAATTTCTACAGGCTGCTTTGGGGACTCATGCGATACCCAACGTGGCTCAAGAGTCTTTACAACGAACCTCCCTGTTCTTTCAATATTACCGCCAATGACACGGGACAAAAGATATGATTCACTTTGGAACCAGTTATCCAAATTTTTTTTCAGCTTTTCAAACTTCTTCCTGGTGAGTTGCCCGGCGGGAAGAAGATTCACAGAGGGGTGGTGAGCCAGTGTGGTAAGAAGAGAGGGCGGTAGCAATGGAGAATTTGATATTATAGAGGTCACATTCGGAGGAAGTATTGGAGTAGGAGTTTTGTTGGGTATGAAGCGCCGAAACGGATTCGACGGCAATGTAGAGGATGGTCGTAGAAGGAGGAGAAATGTGATAACCTTGAGAATCATGGGAGGGGAATAGGGGGGGAATAATGAGGTGGAACAATGACGACAAATGACGACGAGAGAAAAGATCACGAGAGGCTTTCAAAAGTGTTAATATCTCATCTGTTTTTTTCCTAATGTCTGTGTTCCCCACTGAAACTGTTACGCGGGTTTTCAAAGGTTGAGAATTAATAAGGGAGAGAAGTGGGTCAGAGAGAATTGAGAAAT
>Ga0115555_1002102_pt1 | contig 13454 bp, 9 predicted proteins | sample COGITO_mtgs_1104_2_FD_87285 | JGI IMG/M metagenome (GOLD analysis project Ga0115555, IMG submission 87285) | Pelagic marine microbial communities from North Sea - COGITO_mtgs_110407 | ecosystem: Environmental > Aquatic > Marine > Epipelagic | place: Germany:Helgoland, sampling site Kabeltonne... | reverse complement strand
TGTCCTTGTCCTTGTCCTTGTCCTTGTCCTTGTCCTTGTCCTTGTCGTGGGCAGCTGCCGCAGCAGCCTGACCAAGAGCCACATCGTAGACACTGAGGGAAGTAGACACACCCTGCGCTCCCCCCCCTGCCCCCCCACATATTCCCCCATCATTATCAAAAGGCTTCCCGACCCATTCGACCGCGCCTCCCATTTCTTCATAGAGGTCACCAATGGCGCCGGGCATTTGGTCCCTTGTTGGACCTGGGCGGACTCGGTCAGGGTTTGTCACCAGCATCTTCACCTTCCTGTCCTTGAGCTTCGTCAGGATTCCTTCTAGGTCGTTCAAAGGGATAGGCCCCCCCCTCTCCTTCTCCTTCTCCTTCTCCTTCTCCTTCTCCTCCCCCCCCCTCCCCCCCGCCTTCGAGGAAGGGAACACAGCGAACGTTCCCCTCGCCACGCAGTACTGGCACCGTTCCTCATCCCCCGGTAGCCACCCGGACTCTCTCACATACTCCTCGTCGTCCACGCCGTTGCCGAAGCAAAGGAGCGTCGGCCCGCGGCCGGAGGAGTCGGCGAGCGAGGACGAGGAAGCCAAGGAGGCCAGGCGGTCAAAACCGACCTCGCCAGATGTGACGATACCAGAGTATAGAGAGGGGAGGATGCCGAACTTATCCGATAGCATCGATCGGATGGAGGACACGCGACGAGATGAATTTGAGAGGAAATGAACCTTTTTCCCGTGCTTTTGAAGGGTTTCCAAGGTTCTCTTAATTGAGGCAGTGGAAGGGGTTGAGGTTGGATATGTTGGCGACGTTGACGTTGACGTTGACGTTGACGATGACGGAGAATAGAGCGAGTGCCCATCATGCAAAACCCCCCAAAGGTCTACCAAGTAAGTATCATAGAGAGGGAACGTGGAAGTGATCGACGATATGGGTATGGGTTGCATCACACTTTCTCTCTCCCTTGGCGTGATAGACCCCTTCCCCTGCCCCTTCCCACCCAAACTCCCACAGAGTCTCGTCGTACAACCTAGAAACTCTCGCCGCGACCTGAAAGGCAGGATTGAAGTTGAGAGCAGCCCCGTTACAATTTTCATCACTTATGTAAATGTCACAGGGGATTTTCTTTTAATTTCCCGAAAAAAAACTTCGTGCCTTCAAAATGCCAGATTGTGACCCCAAGAAGAACCCGAAGCGCTTTTCTCGTTTGCTGGCTTTTCGGTCATCCCCATCTTTGGTGGTGGGAAAGTGTGAATAAAAACATTAAACACTTTGTACGGATTCTTCCCAGAAAAGAAATTTTGCCGCCTGCCTATTGCAGGTTTGCAGTGGTGCTCGCTTCTATAGGTAAAAATCAGGGCGATTAGAATTTTAGATATGGACAAGTTTTTGGGAGGCTTACGCACCAATTTTGGTGTGGACACTACGCCTATAACAGAGGATGAGGATGTAATGACTTATGTGGAGAGCATTGCTTTGGAGACTGTTGCAGACGGAGATTTAGATGAGGACGAGAGAGTAGAAACGTTTGCCAAAGCCTTAGAAGGGTTTATTGGGGACTCAGATTTAGAACTGGGGATGGGGGATCGCCCTGAAATGAGGGAGTTGGTGAACGATTTTCTCAGAGCAATAGCACCAAAACAAGGACAAGAGCCGGAGAAAGATAAGCAATCCCAAAGTCAAGGACAGCACCAGCAAGATCGACAAGAACCGCCCTCTTCATCCCCTCGCACGACAGTTTACGAGATTTTTTCCGGTCAATTTCAGCTGAAGTTCATTGACTTTGCCCTGACAAAAATCAGCTCTGTGGAGGAGTTAGTGGACGTGTTGATGGACAGAGCAGGGGTGCGTTACACCAAGATTCGTACTGAGTGGGAAAAATTGAAGGAGAGGGAGGCCGAGAAGGAGAACGAGGAGCAGGGAGAGAAATACCACGTCGTGACTGTGAACAAGCAGAACATTCTGAAACGGTTCGATGACGTTGCAATCTCGACTGGTAGCACTACGCGCCAAAAGCCGAAGCCCTCGAAGCCGAAGAAGGAGAAGACGGACGACAATTCGAAAATACGCTACATCGATGGACAGGTTGTGAGTCGGACGGGACAAAAGACGATAGTTTTTGACGATACTTTGGAATGGGATGGAGGATCCCGGGGAAAGGTCAAATCGAAAGGAAAGAGAGGGAAGGGTTACTACTGAGTGACGCCAATTCTCATAATGGATAGAAACTAGCAATTGGGCTCGGACGGTGGTCAAGTCGGTGTCAATGAGGTGCAGGTAGTTAATTAGTTGCAAAAAAAAGTAACAAAAGTTGGGCAGAATTTTTATTGGTGGAGAAAAGTGTGCCAAGTCCTTTTTTTTTCTTATTCAAACATCAAACCCCCCCCGCAAAGCTGACCCCCTTCTTTCCCAGGCCAGTTTCTTCGTCTCCTTCAACGACACGTCTACTAGGCTCCTTCGGTACTCCGGGGGGAGGAGGCAAAGGTGCAGTTTCCAACGCAGCGCTCGAAGATTTCACTTGAACATCAAGTAATGCCTGCTTACCCACGAGAGCCATTTTCTCCCCCGCGTCTGCCTTGCTGCTACTCCTCAACTTAATCTTGTTTGCCGCAGACTTGAACATTCCGATGTTTTTCTTCCGTTTCGTAGATTCGATTTTAGTTGTTGACCCAGTGTCCTTCTGCCCAATTTCCTTCTTGAGTTTCCTGTTGCTTTCCATCAATCTTCGCATTTGGTCTTTCAGCTCCGCATTTTCACCATTATCCATGCCGACTATTGTTTCAGTACTGTTTTCAACCACCGGTTTAACCCAACTCGTCTCCCCTGTGGCCATTTCAACGTAGTAGAATTTGCCGGTCTTATCGTCTTGGAAGGCTCTCCAGCCCTCCGGCAATCCCTTCTCTGCCTCTTCTTTCGCCCTTTTCTTCGCTTCAGCGGCCTCTTTCTGTTTGTCTTTTGCTTGTTTCTTAGCATCCTTCAAAGCAGCTCGGCTTTTCTGGTTTTCTCCTTTTAGCCTCTGCATTTCGAGATCCCTGTCCCTCTCCTCTTTCTGTCGCCGAATTTCGGCCTGTTCTTTCGCAAGGCGCTCAGCATTCTTCATGCGTTCACGGAAGCCCTTTCTACTAAGGTGGCACATACAACCACAAATAAGAATCAAGGCGGCGACAAAAATACTGCCCACAACTGTCGCTGCTTCTGTCTTATCCTCAGCCTCGAATCCGAGCATTCTCATGAAGGCCTCCATCCACGACTCCTGCTTGACCACTACAGGCTCTTGGGGGGGGGTTTCTGAAGGTCGGCCGTCGCCCGCGGCACAAAACACAGGCTGCGATTTCGCGGGACAGCTCCCTTTGCTTTCTTCATTTCTGAACTTTTCCCAGTGAGTGTCAGCCTCACAACTCTGGCACATGATGTGGTAAGTGTCCACTGGCTTGGCCGCTTCGCGTAGGTCGCTGACCTCGTCCTTCAAATCAGCCGTACAGAGTTTGTAACTAGTGCATCCGCCACCCACAAATGGGGAAGGCTCCCCAGGCCCCTTTTCCACCCAAGTGTTGTTGTAGTTGTACATGCACTTGTTGGTACGATAAGGGCTATCGGGACACGCAGCTGCAAAGTCGCTGGCTCTGTAAGGAGTATACGTGTAACACTCCTGAGGGTAATTATTTGCAATACAGTTTCGCACTCCTGCAGTGTTGAGTCCATAAGGACGGTACCCTTCTCCGCACAAAAGGCACATTACCCTGTGGTAGAAACGCACTGCGACTTTACCGCTGCAGCAGTCATCTACACCCTCAGTACAAATTGTAGTATCTGTCTGGAACAAACTTGTCCAGCATTCCTCTTGCCTCTCACAAAGATCCCAGCTCATGCAGCTCTCTCTGAAAGGGGATTCTGGCCCTGAACCTCCCTGACTGATTCGTTTCCCATCTTCAGTTGTAGAATCATAAGGTGCAGACCACTGATTTTGATAATATGCATAGCAACTGTCTGAACTCGTGGAAAATGTCGAGATATCCTGAGTGTAGAGGAAAGGAGGGAGTAAGTTGTTCAGTTCGGATGCTCATTCAATCATGGGTCTTGGGTATGTACTCACCGGGCAAGTCCAATACTCCCCCGCTCCGCTCACAGGGTCAAGAACACCCAGAAGCAGCACAATTAAAGGGAAGGCAGAATGCATTGTTGGAATGTCACTATTGAGAATGAACAAACGAGGACGAGGACGTCCGAGAGCTCAAGTCGAAAATTTCAGTCTGACAAAAAAACCAGAATTTTCCTTCATTTTAAGAAAAAAAGTTCTAATCAGCTCATAGCACGTAAATACTTACAGGAGCAATGTTCTTTTATAAGACTATAAGTGAAAAGAGGCTGAACGAAATTGCAACCATCAGCGATTCCGAGAAGTTCCTACAAAAAGAAAACATCAGGAACATTCTCTCGCGCCACTTCGAAGAGCTCTATCGCAGCCTACCGGCACCTCTAGAAATATCAGCCTCGCGGGGAGCATTGATCAGAACAAAGCATCCTACTGAGAAACACCACAGAATAAAGAGAGTTGGGTCTGATTCCAACTTTCACTTGCTATGTCAAGATTGCGACGAGGAGATGATACAGTATGCAAAGGAGGGTGTAGGAAAATACATATGTAAGAGCAATAGAGACGAGGTACTCCATTGCGCCTTCTGCGGCCTGATTTCACCCAATTTGCATGACATCCTTTACCACATTGCACTGAAGCATGGCATTTTGGACCGGTGCAAGTTTAATTTGAAGAAGTCATCATTGAGAAAGATATTCCAGCTTCCCAAAAAACCTCCCACTACCTTGATTCCACACATCACGCCGTCGCAGCCAGAAAGTATGCTTGACATGCGTCTTCGTTCTCAGTATCCCCATAAATGCCAAACAAAATCCACTTTCTCCCAAAAAATAGGCAAACACTTGTTCTGGATCCGAAAGAGAAAAAAGAGCGTGAAGCCCTTGACGATTACAATCGAGTAATAAGCAAAAAAACTAAAGGTTGGGTGCATTTACTACTAAGCGTCTTGAGACATTGACGATGTCGCTGCCGCCTCTGTGGTCCCCTCCGCTGCTGCTGTATTTTTTTTGGTAGCTGCAAGCCGTCCGACAGCCTCTGCAATCGCATCGGGCGTAGTCACACATCCGTGGAACCACAGGTGGACGGCAAAAATGCCGCCATTGTTACTGTCATCAGAGAGCTTGATAGGAAGCCTCTCATTCAGGACGTCTTTACTCCTCCACATGACAAGGCGATCGGCTTTGCATTCAATTGTTGATGTCGATTCATCGCTCACGTTGGTCAGCTTAAGGGCTCCGCTACCTTTCGAGACCCCTTCAACTTTGCAAAAATATAAACAGCTCACAGCATGACCAACATCATCTTTATCCCCGCTATCTAGTCGCTCTGGTTGCCTATCACCTGATCCCATGAATGAAACAGACGTGGTGTTCCCCATGGGATTGCTCAACTTCAAGAGCATCATTTCCCTATCGCCAATACTGTTTTTGCCACTGTCACGCAATTCATTCGTCTCCTGTCGGAAGCGTTCCGTCGCCTTTTCATTCAGCTCGAGGGGCAGATTCCTCAAGTTTCTTATAACTTCACTGACGCTTGCGTAATTGTTCTCCAGTTCCTTCCCATCAACCCATGCAATTTTCCCATAGCCTGCGCCTAGAAGGCTTCCGTCCTCCACATTACTGTCACCACCGTCATCACCTTTATCTCCATCATTGCTATTGCTACTACCCCCCCTGGGCTTCTGGAGCACAGGTATTGTCGAGAGACGGTCAGTCTGGAGAAGCCGTTCGCAGTCACGCCTGATAGATGGGCCGAAGAAATCAAAATCGCCAATGAGGTCGTCCACTACAACATAGCCGCTCCCTGTGGAGAGACCAGATGAAGGTGAGTGGGAGCAAAGTTCCTTCATTCTAGGGGCCGGTAAGTTTGGAACAACAAGAAGACCCTCAATAGCCTCGAAGGGGAGCTGCTCAACAACGCTATCGTCCTCACTGTCGTCAGAATTGTCGTCCTTCCCACCTAAATTGGTGCTTTGGGGAAGAATGTTCCTGGCCATTTCCAGCATTTGATCGGGGAGTGCGATCGGTTCAGCCAGGACATTCGAATCGTTGAGGTCGAGAGCACAGCATACAGCTGTCAAAACGGCCGCGTTGATCCCGAGAGAAGAATGTGCCCGCTTGTGGACCCGATTTACTACATTGACGACTTGGTGGGCGATTGCTTCCTGCATAATCTGAGGCCACAAGGAAGCTTCCGTCTGAGGATCCATGAACTGCCCAGCAGCAGCCCCTTTCTTCTTAACGCTAATCAAAACTTCTTCAGCCTTTTTGCGCGCGTCAGGAATGCCTCTACTCGCCATTTCTTCTTCGTAAGTATCATTGTTCAAGAATTCATGCAATGACTTTGGAGCATGCATCTTTGCTTCATTTGAGAGGCCAGGAAATATCGTCTGCTGAAACGTTGATGCATTCATCAGTTTACTGAAAACTCCCTTGAAGCTGTTGTGAGTGGTATTAATCTTACCAGACGTCAGTTCAGCCTGGAAAGCGATACGAAAAGGAGTACGAGACAGTGTCGGTGTGAGGGCCAAACGTCAAAGTCATTCTTCATTGTTTGTGTCTCTGTTGCCTGTGGTTTGGTGCCGCCACAAGCAGCTTACTAGCCTCATCCTTACCTTCAACTGCGCGATGATCTCCCTTGAGCTAGCGTGCTTCCCACCCTTATCACCATAAAGCCCCCCGAGGTCTATTGACTTTGCCGGCTTCGTCCCTTTGATCTCCTTGGCAGCCCTGGCATTGGCTGATACGGAAGCTTCCTTTATCTTTCTTTTTGAATCTCTCTGGAGCTTCAAGAGTGGTATATTCTCGGGGTTAAGTTTGAGTCCAGCTTCTGCCTGCGTCTTAGCAGCAGCAAAGTTCCCGATAGCGCTGAGACTAGCTGATAGCCTCCAGAAAAACTTTGGGTTGGCTGAGTCAAGCTTGATAGCTTTCTTGGCATCATTAATTGCTCGGCCATGCTTTTTGATGTTGGCAAAGGATGTCGCACGATTATTGTAGAGGAGGGAGAGATAGGGATCGTTGGAGGTCCCAGCTTTCTCGAAGGAATCTATAGCGTCAGTATAATGGAAGATAGCATCTTCGTAGAGCTTTTCAGAGAAGCATTCATTTCCCTTTGATTTAGACAGGGCAGTGGATTCTGTGGGGTCGTCGAGGAGAGTAAAAGATGACATTAGAGAAAAGACAACATCAAATCCAGAGGTATCGAACGTAAAGGGAGGGATTGGGAAGGCAGTGTGGGGGGTTGCTTCCTTTCTTAGCAAAAGATGAAATTGAAATGAAACATTAATTATTCACCCGCAATCAAATCATGTCGAACCCAACGGCAGAGACCATCGCTATGATGAACGCCAAAATTCTTGGCACCCCGCCCCCCTCCTCCCAATCGTCTCGAGCCGGGAACAACAACTCCACCGACGAGCTGAAGCAAAAAGCACCAAAGGATTTCTTCTCCTCCTTAAACAGTGGCGGAGGGGCCGGCAGCGTCGGGGTTGGCAGGAGTAGTACTGGCGGCGGCGATGACGGGAAAAACAAAGTAACTCCATCCACCTTCTACGGTAGCACAGTTTCTGTAACAATTATTGAGGCGGTTGGCCTTGTAGCGATGGATAAATCCATGTTCAATAAGAACGGAAAATCCGACCCGTTCATTAGAATTCAGGGAACAGAGAAACCTAAGGACACGAAACAAAGCAAAAAGAACAGAGCAGTGAAGGAAAAACGCACCACCTTCTTCACCACCTCAACCCAGAAATCCACTCTTTCTCCAACTTACAACGAGTCTTTTACAGTCACGCTCCCCTCTTCTCACCTTCCTCGCCTCACTTTATCTGTTTTCGACTATGATATTGCGAGCGCAAGTGATCCAATGGGGGAGGCCTGTTTTGACCTGAGTGGAAAGCGCCCAAACTTCACCCATGATCTTTGGCTCCAGGTCGAGGCGACTTCTTCTTGTCCGAAGGCATCGGGGAGTATTCATGCTAGAGTTACTTTCAGTTTGAATCCGCCCCCAATGAAGACGAGGAGGAGCAGTGTTTTAGAGGTAGAGGCTTTTGGTGGAGGAAAATTATGTCTTGAAATTGTCAGGGCGGAGGGGTTAGTAGCAAAGGACAGCAGCCTTTTCAGCAAGGAGGGGTCTAGTGATCCATACTGCAAAATCTTTGCAAAGTCTAAGGAAACTCAAAAAGCCGTCCTGATGGGACAAACAAAAGTAGTGAAGAAGAAGCTCAGCCCTGTTTGGAATTTCAAGGAGAACTTTCTCATCAATCGGACTCAAAGCCCTGAAGTCAAGATCATTGTTTACGATTATGATGCCATGAGCCTTGATGACCCGATGGGTACACTGGATATCGACGTCATGCAGCATACTGTGATCGTCGGAAGAGAGTCAGAAGAGCAGGGAGATCTAGAAGAGAAGACATTCGCGGTTGAGGCCTGCGAGGGGTGTGAGGATGCCAAGGGCACCATAACTATCAAAGCTCGTTTTATACCCAATCCTCCGGATAAATGGAAATACAAGCCATTCTTTGGCGGGCTTCTTGATTGCACAGTCGTCAGAGGCCAGGGACTTCTCGCTGTTGATCGTAATTTTGTCGGTAAAAATAGCAGCGACCCGTTTGTCAGGGTGACGACAAGAGATGGCCGAAAGAAGAGAGAGGAATTGTACGCGACGAAGCACAAGAACAGCAACTTGAATCCAAAATGGGAAGAAAAATTTGCATTTATGATGACACCCTATCACGACCCGATGCTGGAGTTTGGTGTGATGGACTACGATGCCTTCAGCTCCCCGGATCCCATGGGTACTGTTTTCATCAATCTTCATGAGGTAATCCATGCGAACGAGCAACACGAGCTTGAGGTAACTCGCGAGCTCCAACCTGTGGAAGGTTGCGTAGATCCTAAGGGTACGCTCACCGTTCATTTAAAGTTTTATCCAAATAAAGAATTTGATACCTGCAACGGTGGAGATCTGAAGATTAATGTGCTTGGGGGGCATGATTTGCTAGCTGTTGATGGGGCTGGGCTTTTTAGTAGTAGAAAGGTCACCACTAGCGATCCGTTCGTGAAAATCCTCATCCCTACCTTCTCGGACTACAAGCTTCAGCTCCTCTCAAAGACAAAGGTAGCAAAGAAGAACCTGAACCCAAAATGGAACGAGGAATTCTCTTTTATCATTCGCGATAGCTACTTCCCTGTTGTCAACCTTCAAGTGATGGATCATGACATGGGAAGCGGTTCGGACCCGATGGGTTGCGCTTATTTACAGTTGTGCGATGTGAAAAGCGAGCCGACTCCTTTATCTCTGGACGTGCTTCCCTGCAAAGGTTGCTTTGGGGCTACAGGAAAAATCGACGTGGTGGCGAGTTACACGCCGAACCCGGCTCCGAGAATCGAGGAGTTTTATGGGGGCAAGCTCGTTGTCACTGTGATGGAAGCAGAGGGTTTGCTCGCGGTCGACAGTGATGGGATGTTCGGGGGTGGATTTGGAAGTAGAGGAGGTAGTAGCGACCCATACGTAAAGCTCCAGGGTACCAAGTTAGTTAGAGGGAAAAAGAAAACGATAGAAACAGTCGCGGACCCAAAGATGGAGAAAAGCATCTTTACTGACAAGCTGATGAACCCAAAAACAAAGGTGGAGACGTTTGACAAGACCAAAGTAATTAAAAAGAATCTCAATCCCAGGTGGAACCAGAGGCTTGGGTGCACTTTGAGTGCCGACCATCTGAGCAAGGTTGTATTTGCGATTTACGATCACGATATGGTTGGGGGAGATGATCCCATGGGAGTAGTGGAGATAGAGTTGACTACCCTAGAAGATACAGAGGATGACGGGGACGAGTTCACAGATACTGTCGACGATTGGTACGAAGTAAAGGCTTGCAAAGGTTGTAGTGCTGCGACTGGAAGGCTTCATTTAAAGATAATTTGGGTGCCTGAATGTAGTCCAGAAGAGAAGAGAAGGAGGCTGGAAGAAGCGAAGAAAAAAATGCTCGGGGAAACGGAGTCGCCAGAGAGAGACTTAACTTTGGAGGAGGTGAAGGAGGAGGCGAAGAGAAGGATGAGAGAGCTTGCGCGGATAACCTCATTCCAGTACTACGAGGAGAATGCAAATGAAGAGAGCAAAAAGGTTTTGAACGTTGAAGGGGAGCTTCACAAATACCAGAGGAGAAACTCTCTGGAGTACACAGGGAAGCCGAGGGACAGCACACAGGACGAGATTGACGAAATTCTGAACTCGCGAGCCTTTCAGGAACGGCCTGGGAAGAAATTAATCGACGAAGAAATGATGGAGGCGATGGTTAAGCAACAGAAGGGGAGCGCGAGAGGTACGCACGATGCGGCCGTGAAGACTCTTAAGAGTGCGTTTGCGAGGAGGGCAACATTCCAAATGAATGACCAATTTGTCGGGGCCGCCCTAGAACATAGATCTCAACCTCGAGAGAGGCAAAGAGGAATCGCTTTCATGCTGAAGCAACCAAGGGCAAAGACGCCACTCTTGAAGGTCAGCCGGCTGGTCAGCGTGAAGAACAGCAGCGAAAAGTACTACGATGACCCCAAGCAGGAGTATAGCAAGCTGATAAAAGGAGTGGAGGCGAGATTCAAGAAGAAGAACAAACTCATGGTGAACTTGGAGACAGTCAGCAAATTCATTCCCCGGAATCCTAGCCACAGCTTGAACGTGCTCAACGCCACGGCGAGGGATGAGCCCATCAAGCACATGGCGGCCGACATGCAGGCGGCCGACATTCGCTTCCACAACAAGCAGGATGCGTTCAGGGCAAATTTTACAAAGTTCAAACCTCTTTTCAACCATCCGTTGCCGACTGGAAGGCCAAGATTCGACTGCGAGAAACTCATGAAAAGACTTAATAACCTGTCAAGGGGAGAGAGGGCAGCCGCTGCGGCATTCTGGGGTAATGCATGGTGTATTGAGGAAATATACATGCAAGACTGCCCCGTCAATACGACCAATTCAACAGGGTTCACGCCGTTGCACATCGCGTGTAGGTTCAACTACAAGGACTGCGTGCACTGCCTGTTGAATATTGGGTTGGAGCCAAGCAGCGGAGTGGACGTTAACGCTGAAACGGAGTCTTATTTGACACCCATGAGGGTCGCCATCGCTAGTGGAGCGGTGGACTGCATCGAACTTTTGACGGCTGCCGGCGGGGTTGACAAAATATTGAGAGAAAAGACTGGCTTTAGGAGCATTTTGGACATGGACGAAGTGTTGAAATACAAGTGGCCGAACAAGAGGGACGGGGACGAGGAAGGGGATTTCGAAGATTGTGCGGAACCTGATGATTATTTATTCAAGAGGAGTACAGACAGGGCTATCGATAATAAGGCTGCGAATTTGGGAAGGCAGAGCATCTATTATATGTACACGTAGAGTAGAGTGGAGGAAATGAGTCTGGACAGAAGGATGCTAAATAGAAACAGATTTTTTTTGGAAAAGATTGGTAAAACTTATTTAAAAACCACTACTTGCTTATCAGATCGGGGATAGTCCGGAATTAGAGACTGTATTTGAGAGATCTTCTGGACTCTCATCTTAGTGCGTGCGAAGTCTTGGGACTGTCCAGTTATGTAGACAACACTACCATTGCGCCTTTTCACCAGTGGCTTCGAAAGAGCGAGAAAATCGTTCAAATTTGTCACGCTCCGCCCTGTCACTATGTCAAAGTGATCAGTGATTTGTTCAGCTCTTATCCATCTTGTGGTAACATTCTTCAAACCTAGCTTTGAAATCATGGCGTCTACTGCCGCTAGTTTCTTTTTCGTTGAGTCAACCAAGGTGAACGATATGTCCGGGCGAGCGATAGCGAGGGGCAAGCCGGGGAAGCCGCCACCAGTGCCTATGTCGGCAACTTGCAGGGTAACTTTTGATTCAGTTTGCTGGAAGGGGGCTGTTTGTAAAATGGAGAGGGACGGAAGCACATGGTCAACCAAGACAGTGTCGACAGTAGGTTGCGGCGAACGAGAAATTAGATTTATTTTCTGGTTCCACTCCACCACTTGAGTGGCATAGGATATATGTAGAGGATCAAATTGAAACGCGTGTAGAGAATCAAATTGAAACACGAGAAGAAGCAGAGAGAGAATCATGCCTTGTTTTGCGCCGGAGCTTTATGGCCGCACCTATTGGAACTATGCACCTTCACTCTGCTCGTCAATTTCCCGTCTATCTCGCTCCAACTGTCGCCGTCCTTTGTGCTTATTTCTTTCTCACTCAACAAACTGCACGTAACAACATTCTGTGTGTTGCGGGGTTAGTTTTTCAAAAGAGGGTAAAAATGTAGTAGATCAAGCCCTTCCCACAAAGCAAATCACGCAGGAATTCCAGTAAGGATACGTTCGCAATGGGGACTGGCCTTTGACATTTATGTTGGAAACATGTAGCACCGCAGCACGTCATTGATTGAGACGGCTGAGCAACTCTAAATATGTGTCCGTTCTATAAGCGCGGTGGACACGGGGAAAAGGTAGGGGGAGCGAGCGAGAAAGAGACTTACCAGTTCTCGACAGGTGTTGGCAGTCTACACTTTAAAGGTCTGGCCTGTGTATCAAACACAGTTGATTATAGGTACGTCAATATATACCCGACGATACTTTGAATTGGCTGTCGTGGTTAAGAGATGGAGCGAGGTGTGTGGTGTGTGGGGCCGAGTAAATCAGGTATAGGTTTTCTTTCACAATCTTCATTTTCTGTTTTTGTTGTTTCCACACTCGGCCGAAAAAAAGAGCCTTGCACGTATTATTGTACCTCAGATCCTTCTTCCCCTCAAAACAACTCCACCCCAAGTCTCCGTCGTCGACGACGATGTTCAGCTTCTTCTCTAAGACGCTAGCGCGATGCGACGAGCCCCCTCCGCCCCCACCCCTCCCTTCCACAGACATGCCGCCTCCACCGCCAACATCCACTGATGTCGCCGATCAAGCCCCAGATTTTGACAAGACGTCCTCCTGCACCAACCCAGGCACATTCGAGACTCTTTCCTCTTCACTGCGTGGAACCACTTCCCTTGACGTATTCGACGGCACGAGAGTCTTGATCCAAAAGCAGCTTAGTCCTCAAATGGTGGTTGGGCACAATTTTTTCCTCGGCAGCTCACAATTTGGACCCGAGAAAAATAAGCATTTTCAGCTGAGTTGCCAAGTCAATAAAGGTAAGCGATGATTTTTTATATTATTTTGGCGGGTCCTTCTTAGCGCCATTCCGTACTGATGACGACCAAGGGTCTCTGTCCACTCCTGCTGCATCCACGCTCACTCACTCACTCACTCACTCACTCACTCACTCACTCACTCACTCACTCACTCACTCACTCACTCACTCACTCACTCACTCACTCACTCACTCACTCACTCACT
>Ga0115555_1002078_pt1 | contig 13570 bp, 10 predicted proteins | sample COGITO_mtgs_1104_2_FD_87285 | JGI IMG/M metagenome (GOLD analysis project Ga0115555, IMG submission 87285) | Pelagic marine microbial communities from North Sea - COGITO_mtgs_110407 | ecosystem: Environmental > Aquatic > Marine > Epipelagic | place: Germany:Helgoland, sampling site Kabeltonne... | reverse complement strand
TCCAGGTACCTCTCCCCCGCCCTCCCCTCCCCCGTACCGTCCACCCCCGCGACCTCCGGCCTCCCGCTCGACGACGCCACGATCTCCGACATCGCGCGCAGCGTCGAGTAGTCCGAGGAGCTGTGCACCTTCCGCCTCTTCTTCCCCGAGGCGTTTGTCGCCGAGTCGTCGAGCGCCGCCGCCGCGGCGCCGCCGACGGAAGATGAGGACATACGGGGCGGGACGTACAAGGAGGAGGAGGAACCGTTCGGACGCGAACGACGGACAACTGAGTTTTGTTTGGAATTGTCGTCGTTGTCGTTGTCGTCGTTGTCGTCGTTGTTGTCGTCGTCGTCGTCACTGCTGTCGAACCTCCCACTCTCTAGACCCCCAGCACCTCCTAAGACACCTCCCACATTCTCCAAGGCCCTCATGACCTCCTCCTCTCCCTCCTTCTCTCCCTTTCCACCATCCTTTCCACCATCCTTTCCACCATCCTTTCCACCATCCTTTCCACCATCCTTTCCACCAGCCAACCTCGGCCTCTCCTTGAGCTTCTCCCCCTCAATAATGCTCCACTCCCCCTGCCCCTTCCCATCCTCCTCCCTTATCGCCTTGTCCACAGAGTACTTAACCTTCCTACCCGCGTTCCGTAACTTCTCCAAAAGAACCCGACACTCATCCAACTGCCTAATAAGTTCCCTCCCCCCCTCCACATCCGCCCCCTCCCCATCCGCCCCCCCTCCCCCAACGCTCCTCCCCGCCAGCTCCAACCTGCACCTCGCCATCTCCACAAGCGTCCTCACGTACCTGGCCGTCACGTCCCTCCTCAGTCCCACCACGGTGACCGGCGGGTTCAAGGGGGCCTCGTGGGACGCGTAGGGCAGGGACGGGCACGTGGAGGAGTAGGCTACGACGCAGGAGGAGAGGGAGCGGAGGAAGGGGAGGAGGAGGGCGAGGGATTCGGAGGTTTCTGTGAGGGCGGAGAGGGGGAGGGACAGCGGGAGAAGGGAAGGGAAAGGAAAGGGGGAGAGTAGACAAGAGACAAGAGACAAGAGACAAGAGACAAAACGATTGGAAGGGTATACCTCTGTACTTTTATCGAGAACGTAAGCTTGCCAAAATGATACCCCAACGAGGACTTTCCACGGGCGGTGATTACACTCTATTAATTCACTGGTGATTGCTCTGGTTGGTGCTGCGCCTGTGTCCTATGTCACTTCCCTTCGATTGAGTTTGAAAACAACAACAACAACTTCGATCTTCAGAAGACACGATCCGATAAAAATCGGTTCAATTACTCTTTTAAAAAGCAGATATTTCTCTTTTCCAACTTTTAACCACCCCTCCCAAAATCAAGCACTTTTTCCCTTTTCTTCTCCGCAACCAGCGCTTCATCGTTCGATCAAGGTACGTTACATTGAACATTCGGCAATAAATTCCGTCCCACCTGTTATCTTGTTACAGGTGCCCCCCCTTCTCGCGTAAATTATTCCCCTTCTCCGTCGCCTTCCCCTCGTTGTGGACCCGTCCGCCCCCCGTGTCCCCGTCTTGATTTGCCCCCTGTGTCGCGTGGCGGGTATCGCGTCATCGGCGTCAATTCCTTGCCCATGGCCGGATCACACTTCCAACTCCCCGCGACCGAGATTTCAGGGCGAGGAACTCGCTGTATCTCTGGGGAACGCCCCACTTCGCACAACCCACTATTTCGCGACCGCGGATTGAGGGGGGTCTTTGGAACCCTGTGCTGTGGGACGTGGAATAAAACTGTTTGATTGGGCGGGAGAATGTATTGTTAGAGCCGGAAAGGGGTTTTATTTACGATTTTTTAAGCGCCATGTATCCTAACGACGCACCACTGAATTTTGTCTCACGACCCACTAACTTCACCCCCCCCTCCCTCCTCCTCTTTACTCCTTTTCCCTCAGATAATTAATACAACCCAATACAAATACAAAAATGGACCCCAACGAAGAAGAACCCGTCGCCACTGAGGAGGTTGTGGAGGAGCTCACCCCCGAGTCCGACATCAAGCTGTACATGAAATGGTCCTTTGACGACATTGAGGTCGGGGACATCTCCCTGGAGGACTACATCGCTTGCAAGGGTAAGCACGCGACCTACAGCGCCCACACCGCCGGCCGCTACCAGAAGAAGAAGTTCAGGAAGGCCTCCTGCCCCGTTGTGGAGCGCCTGGCCTGCGCCCTCATGCGCAAGGGCCGTAACGCCGGCAAGAAGCTCATGGCCAACCGCATCGTCCGCCACACCCTCGAAATCATCGCCCTCCAGACGGACCAGAACCCCATCCAGGTCCTCGTCGACGCTATCATCAACAGCGGACCCCGCGAGGACTCCACCCGCGTCGGCGGCGCCGGCGTCGTGCGCCGACAGGCCGTCGACATGTCCCCCTTCCGACGCGTCAACTACGCCATCTACCTCCTCGCCACCGGGGCCCGCGAGGCCACCTTCCGAAACCTCAAGTCTGCCGCCGAGTGCCTCGCCGACGAGATCATCAACGCCGCCCGCGGCTCCTCAAACTCCTTCGCTATCAAGAAGAAGGACGAGATTGAGCGTGTCGCCAAGAGCAACCGATAAGCAAATGACATTTCAAGAACAAATAACTAACTTGACGATATTGTTTGCCAGGAAAATAGGATACATCCTTTTTTTCTTTTTTTTACTTCTTTTCTTTTCATTTTCTTTTCTTTTTTCTCTTCTCTCAACTTTTCTCTCCTTCAACTTCAACTTCCAACTTCAACCCTTGGCAACCCTCCTGGCAACCCTGGCAACCCTGGCAACCCTGGCAACCCTGGTTTTTGGAGTACTTCCCCTAACCCTAATCCATCATGAACTTCCCCTACTCATTTTTGAAAAATGGATCGTTCTGGACAGCAATTAAATCTCCGCGATTCTCTGGGTTGGGGTCGGTGAGTCTCTTGATGAGGGCTCCGGCCCCTTGAAATGCTTCTCGGGACATGATTGCCCCCAAGATCCCCCCCCCCCCGAGCATCCGGTGGATGATACTTGGCGGGTCCGTCGCCCTCACGATCCGTTCGACGATAATCCGTGAGAGGGTGGAAAAGCTAATCCCTCCCATGACGAATTCCGGGCTGAATGGGTGGGCCCCGGACGTCAGGACAAAGTGGAACATACAGCCGAGAGAGAACACGTCGTGAGCGATGGATCTCGCGGGCGTCTGAGCGGCGACGTCGGTTAGAATCTCCCGAGGCATGTACGCTGCGGTTTCGGCATTGACTCCCCGGAGATTTTCTGATACTCCTACATCAGCAAATTCAACACCACCACCACCTTCTTTACTGTAATTCCCATTCATGTAGATTCCCATGTCGGCGACCTTTATCACGATGGAGTTGGCGCTTCTTCTCTTATACAAGATATTACTTGGCTTTATGTTGCAATGCCACACATTCAGCTCATGCAGCTTCGTAATTCCAGCCATGATCTGTCGGCAGAGGTCAACTTTCGTATCATTGTCAAAAGAAGAAGCCGCCTCGAGGAAGTCACGCTGGGCGAGCGAGCCGTCGCAGATCTCCTGGCATAGGACCACCTCGCGCCCCTTGTGCGTTTCAATCAGCTGCAAGATGTTCCGGTGGACGCACTCGCCGGACGATGTATTTAAAACTTTCTTCATGTGCGTGATATCGCTGATGAGGAGAACAAGAAAGGTTAGGCCGCACTCTTATCTCGTATCTCGTATCTCGTATCTCGTATCTCGTATCTCGTATCTCGTATCCAGACAGGCCGAACTATCACAACTTAAACAAAAAACTTACCTCCACTTGACAATTGATAGCGGTATCTTCTTCACGACACAGAGCTGCAACCGTTCGCTGCTCTCGGCACGGTTCACGATCTTAATTAGTCCTTTGAACACTTCCTGCTCAAGCGAACCGATCCGCTGGTTCACGAAGTACTTCAGGTCCAGTTTTCGTAAATTTCTTCCGATCCTCTCGCTCGCAAGTAGGTGCCTTTTGGCTCTCTCGAGCCTGAGCTTGAAAGCCGCAAAGGCCAAGAAGCGATTGCGTACATCCAAGCTACTTTTATCATCTTGCTTTGGTTTTGATTGTGGTCTCTCCGGTCGAGCCTTGTTCTCTTGAGCCTTGTTCTCTTTCTTTTTCTCCTTGGCCTTCTTCTTCTTGTTCTTTACCCTCTCTTTCTCCCTCTCTTTCTCCTCCTCTGCTTTCTCCATTTCCTCCATAACCCTCTGAATCTTTCTCTCATCCTCCCTCTTCCTCTCTTCTTCCCTCTCCCTCTCTTCTTCCCTCTGCTTCACCCTCTCCCTTTCCCTCTGCATCTCCTTCTCTTTCTCCTTCTGCCTTTCCTCCCTAACCCTCTGCTTCTCCTTCTCTTTCTCCCTTTCCTCTCTAGCCCTCTGCCTCTCTCTCTCTTCTTCCTTCTGCCTTTCCTCCCTAACCCTCTGCTTCTCCTTCTCTTTCTCCTTCTGCCTTTCCTCCCTAACCCTCTGCTTCTCCTTCTCTTTCTCCCTCTCTTTCTCCCTCTCTTTTTCCCTCTCTTTTTCCCTCTTCCTCTTCCGCTCCTTCTCCTTCGCTCTCTGATCAATATCATCATCGCTGACTCCACTCAAAGCAAAAACTGGATCAAAATACCGAAAACACGACCGCCTAACATCCGAAATTTGGCTCTCTTCAAATTTTACTTTCTCCTCTCGGATCGAGAAATATCTCACGATCTGTTTCTCATAGCCTTTATGAAACTCTGACTCGAGCATCCGGTTCCGAGTCCGGGTCAGGTCAGTGCTTCCTTCTTCATAAACCCAACCGGGCACTTCGAGCCCGTTTATCCCCTTGCGCAGGAGCTTTTCAAAACTTCTTATTTTCGAGTCTTCTGTGAAGCGAATATCGCAGTACAGCTTCAATTGCTTCAGCCACTCCAAAGTTCCATCGGTCGGTTGCGGTACGATCTGTTCACCAAGATAAGGTTTTGCGAATTTAAGTTCCAAGTCGAATGTCGTTCTCAGGGCCTCAGTAAATATCTCACAGGCTTCTACCTCCAGCTGACTCGGGGGTTCAGCAGATGGGTGAGAAAGGCCGGGTAATTCTGGTGGTGTGTTTTTAATCGCTCCATACCAAGACAGCGGGAGCTGGGAACCGGGGTCGCGTTCGCAGGGGTCGCCCTTCTCGTAGGATTTCGGCTTCTCGTCGCTCGTGCCTTCCCCCTTCCACCCACCACCCAATTGGCGCGCAGTGTAGGACAACTTCTTACCCCTCCCTTTCCATCTCCTCTCCCTCCTCCCGTCCCCTCCGTTACTAGCCCACCGTTCCATCGAAAACCTCCCCTTGGTGTCTTCCCCATCCACCAAAAACGTCATTTCAGTCGTCCTCTCCGTCGAAGGCAGACAGAATACTGGAGGAAGGAGAAGATCCCCCCGGACGGTTTGGAGAGGAAGATTACTCTCACCATCGTCACCGTCAACGTCGTCGTAACCTTCGTCCGAGGAGTCAGACATGCACTCCCATGTGCAACTTTCAGGGGAGGGGTTCAGAGGCTCGGGGAGAAAGTCAGAGGAGGTCTTCAAGGCATTAAAACTCTCGGAGACAGCGTTGGCAATCTCGATTGCGCCGCTTGGGGCAGATTTGGAGACATTTACGACCTCATTATTCGGCTGGAGGGGTGCGGGTGCTTGACCGTGGATCAGCTTGAAAACCTGATCAGCGTAGTAGGGATAGAAGGATGCGAGAGGCGTCGGCTCCTCCTTTGCATTGCCGAGAGCCTCCCGCCGACTTTCACACTCCTTCATGCTCTGCTTCGCAATATACTTTATTGTCCGGAAAGGCTGAGGATAGGGGACAGTCATTTGATTTTCAATCATGCGGACCATTCTTTCTTCACCAATAGACAAGAAGACGGCGCGGGCATGGCCAAGCAATTGAATACTTTCAGCATGTTGTTTAGAGGTACTCAACCCCACCCTATCAGAGTTAGCGCTTTCTGAGATTAACCAGTAGCCCAGAATCTGACGATCCAAACGCGTACCCCAGCGGTTGCAACGACTGCCCTCAATTAACCCTTCAATTCCGCTGCTCATGCCAATGCCACACAGATATTCGGGTCTTTCCAGGCGTTCAAAAAGTTCAATTACTGATCCAAAGAACTTTTGACACTTTAAATCCTCTTGGTCGCCATGTTCCAGAAAAACCGTGCGACATGGTCCTAATCTTAGGAGGCGATGTACGATCGACATCCACTCCGAAGGGCTTTGGGCTGATGAAAACAGATTTACAACTACGATCTGCCCACTCGTAAACATGCCGGATGTGCCTTCGCCGGATAACACTCTAGAAAGGTCGACAGTTTTGAACGAATTTTCCTCGTCTTCCTCTTTGCGACACTTTTCCAGAAGACTATGGAGGACTTTACAATTTTCATCTTCACCACAAAAAATGAAGACAAAATCTTTCATCACACGTATGTTGGCAACGTACCTCACGTGGTCGTCGGTGTCTGTGGGTACGCAGTAGAAGGAGGGCCGCGTCGCCACGCGTGCGAACCCGTGAGGTGGGACAAGCGGGACAGTATCTAGATATGCCGTCGTCATCGCCAATTCTCCGATAGGGGTGGTGCTATGGCCGGGGTTACCGGGATGTCCACCTTTTTGAGATGAGAGATATACACACACGTCAGTGCCGCCGCGTTAATCAACCAATATTTGACCACAGGGGGGGAACATGCAGTTTTGTTGGATCGTACCCCTTTTTGTCAAGCATTTTCGTGTATTGTTTAAACCTTTTTTGGGGTAAGCCCTAAACCACACTCAGTTAGCAGCAATAATAATCTGGATAACATCTTACTTGAACAGAAATATTAGAAAACCCCGGTCCCTCACAGAAGAAGGTTCCTCAATACAAATACGGAGGGAGTCCGTGAAGGACTCCATGACGGACCCTAACCCATCCTGGGCAAAGACAAGCAGCAGCGATCGTTTGACCCACCATCTCCAGAAGCACCAGGCGGCCAATCCGAAGAAAAGCAGCATTGGAACAAGGACCAACCAAAATAAGGATAAAAATGACGATCCCTCCACTGCCACCATTAACAACGCAAGTATCAACAGCAATGACAACAACAACGACGGCACAGGGGTGAAATTTGACGATGCGAAACGAGATCGTAGGGAAGAGAGGGCGAGAAAGAGCCACATCCCCGACTGGGCAAGCGAAGGCAGCGACGAAACGGGCAGCTCAATCAACGAAAACACCAAGCTTCGGGGAGGTAAAGGGGGGCACAGAGAGGGGCGGAGAGGGGGGAACGGCAGGCGCTATCACAAGCCTTACCAGGCGACTCAGGACTTTGGGGAGGGCGACTTCGGGTTCGAGGGGGAGGAACAGGGCATGCTCAGCGATGGGCAGGATCAGCACGAATACTTTTCTGAGGATCCTCCCATAGAACGAACTCCTCTGCACCGCTTTTTCATTTTCTACCAAGTCTTGGTGGTACTGAATCTTTGTTGCATGTGCGCGTGTCAGGTACTGATGATAATATACAAGAGCAAGATGGGGGCTGTGCAGCTCACGACTCGGGTCTACGGAGCCATATTCGCGATCTTGGCTATTGTCGTGGAGAGCGAGAAGGGGAATAGCGTGCGCAGCAGCGTGTTGATGAACTGGTGCGCGCGGGGGTTCGTATACTCTTACCTCGGAGTTATGGGGTTGGAAGAGAGCATCGTTGTCAATATATCGAAGTCGCACGTCGCGGACGCTCAATTTGTCGCTGTCTTTGTCCAATTTAGCAGCTTGGGGTTGATTGTGCTGGGTGGGGGATATTTTGTCATGGGGGCCCTTTGTCTAAGGAACGTGCGGGATCGGCGGATAGCAGCATATAAGACGCAAGTCAAGCAGCGAGATCTGAGGATTGCTATGTTGGAGGAGCACAGTCTAAAAGTGTGATAGTTGGTGAAGGTCATGGTGAGGAGGTGACTGACGGTGAAAAAAAAAATTGCAAAGAATGGTTGAAATTTTGTTTCCCACAAAAAGACGGCCTTTGTTTGTCCCAATTTACCCAATTACTTTAACAAGAAGTCAAAACGACCTCCTCACCCCTAGTCATCGTCACCGAACGTGATCTTTGTTGCCTTCTTCATAGGCCCCCCGCCCCGCGGTCCGAATGCTCCATAGAGTTTGTGTTCCTTTTTCTTGATGGTAGATCCGAATGCCATCAGCTCCTCAGGGACGTCCTGACCAGCTTGCTTCATCACCTGCTGAAGCTCACCGGCATGGCTTTTGTCGCCGGGTTGGAAGAACGTATAGGACATTCCTGTCTTACCGGCACGGCCTGTGCGGCCTATCCTGTGAACGTAGTCCTCGATGGTGAGGGGGAATGTGTAATTAATGACAAGTTCGACGTCCGGGATGTCCAATCCGCGCGCGGCGACGTCGGTGGCAATCAACAGGGGGCAAGAGCAGTCCTTGAAGCCGTTAAGTGCATTTGTGCGAGCTTCTTGAGTCTTATCGCCGTGGATAGAGTTCACATTCCATCCCTGGCGCTTCAGATTTCCCTCAATGCGGGCAGCTTCCTTCTTGTACAGAGCAAAGACAAGCACGCGAGTTTTTTGGCCCTTGTGATGCTGATTTAGCAAGGCCTTCAGCCGAAATTCTCGCTCGCGGTCCTCAATCACTTCAACAGTTTGGGTGACGCGCTTATTGGCGGACAAGGAGTCGTCCACCTCCATCTGACCGTCAGCGGCAATCGATTCGAACCCAACGTACACGCGCACCGGCTCACGCATGTAGCTCTTTGCGATCTCTTGCACATCTTTCGGCCACGTTGCACTGAACATGGCAGTCTGGCGCCCGGCCGAGATTGGCTTTGTCTGCCCAATGATGTAGCGCACTTCTTCCTCAAAGCCAAGGTCAAGCATGCGGTCAGCCTCGTCCAGCACCATAAAGCCAACGTTGCTTAGGTCGCACACCTTCTCTTCAATTAGGTCCTTCAGTCGGCCGGGGGTTCCAACAATAATGTCGACGCCCGCTGACAGCTTCTTCTTCTGCTCGAACTTCGGGATCCCTCCGTAGATTACCATGCTCCTCAAGCCGCAAGCGAAGCCGAATTCCTCTAGAACCTCGTAAGATTGATTTGCCAGCTCGCGGGTAGGCGCAAGTACAAGCATGCTGGCATTTTTGCTTTTTGAAGATTTTTTCGACTCGCTGATGAAGTGAATGCCCGGAACACCAAATGCAAGAGTCTTTCCACTTCCAGTTTCGGCAATTCCCACAATGTCTTTCCCCGAGTCCATAAGAATCGGCCATGTCTGGGCTTGAATCGGAGTGGGATTTGTAAACTTCTTTTCTTTGAAGAGTTCGAGGAGAGCGGCGGGCAAGGTAGCAACAATCTGGGGGGTATCAAATGTGCGATAAGGGGCGTAGTCCGGCTGGGGTGTTTCATTGGACATGACAACTATTTTTTTGGAGGTCCTCCACTCAGCTAAATTGGCCATTGAGTCGGATGACGACGACATTAACGAAGAGGTTGTTGGGGCGGTAGAGGGCACATCGTTCTCAGGACCAGAATTCTTTGCCTTTTTGGCCTTTTTGGCAGCTTTTTTGTCTTTCTTCGAGAGCTTTGGTGACTTTGGGGTCTCTGAAGCGTCCTTTCCTGCGTTCGCTGAGCCCGCAGCGACTTCATGCTTTCGCTTCTTCACCCCATTGCTCAGAGAGGGCTCCACATCATCCTTCTTCGGGGATGGGACAGGCGAAGCATTGGGGGTGAGGTCAGGGTCTGACAAATTCAGTGTCACATTCTCACCGTCACAGACGAACTTCTTCTTCTTCTTTTGCACAAGCTTTGAAACTTCATCTACCGAGGAGCTGGTCGACGCTGCAAGTTCAGCGATCGTTAAACTCTTCCCAGAGCTCTTACGGATCGCCTTCTTAATTGCTTTCTGAAGGTCACCCATATTAGGAGAGGATATATTTTCTCGGGAAAAACAAACAAACAAATGTGACAATGAATGTGTTAAGAAGAGACCAGTCAATGATTTGAGAAAAAAATCTGCAAGAATAGCCCGGAATGTTGCTTTTTTCTTTTTTTCCAGAAATGGTTGGGGATTTGACGGAGACCTCAATTATCAACCTTTTCCGTTTTTAATGCGCACTCGCTGCCAGAAACCTGGCATATTGACACAAAAACGCTAAATTAAAATCATAATACTGTCCATCTCACTCAACTGTGCCCCTCCTCTAAGGTGGGCCGCGTAAAGCGTTTACCGCTCCGACTTTCATTGACTGAGGCAGTAACGGGTAGGCCCACAGTTTGATCTCACCTACAGATAGAATATACACAAAATTCTTGTCGAATAGTCCGTTATTTGAAACCAGGGACTTTGGCTGCTGAAAAAAATGTTTCGAACAGGACGAATTTTGTTCTGGCCAATGTCACAGAACATTGCTCTGGCCACAACTGACGTTTTATCCCGTCCTAGATTGAGCCACCTTCTCACAGCGGCATCAGCATCCCGAACAATGTCAACAACACCTACCTCTGCAACCACTACAGTGACAACGTCTGCATCACCGCCAACATCAGAAAAACAACCAGCAACAACAGTGTCATCTAAGATGGATGAAAGAACAACTTTAAAAACGATGACGACGACAGTCCCCTCCATTTCGCAGGAATACTTCATCAAATCTCTCAGAAGCCTCCTTAAGAAGCCCGCACGCACTCGTAATCCTGTCGAATTCGAGACACGGAAGAAGAAGGAGCTGCAGCTCAGTGTCCGGGAAATTGAGAGAAAGATTCTGCTTATCGCTCGTGAAACACCAGGGTACCTAACGCCCGCCCTGACGCACGCGCTTCTTCGAGCGCACTCTAAAACGGGGGATATTGAGCGTGCCGAGCGGGTCTACGAGACGCACTTGGGCTTGTTGCGGTCCAGGCAAGGCGGAGAAGGCTACAGCGATTTTTACAAGAGCGGAAAAACACTCAAGCACAATCTCCCTCACAACCTACTCTTCAAGGCCTACGCCCAGGCACACGCAACGTCACCTCTCGCGTGGCGAATGCTAACGAAAGGACACGAGTCACACTGCCGTAAAATTATCGCTCGGGATTTGGCTCCCCTCAGTGAGTGCACGAGGGAGGGTAGTAGTGGTGAGAGCAGTGCCACATTCGACACCTTTACGTTAAATTTGATTATCGACGGGTTTGCGCGGTCAGCTTCGGCTCCAGCGCTGCACAACTTAAAAAATACTGAAAGCGCCATCGGAAATGAGGAGATGGGGCAAGCGTTGATGGAAAGGAGGCGGCAGGGTCATTTCCATACGACAGTTTCCTTTTTGCGAGAGTTTACAGCTAAAAACTCGAAATTTGAGGTTCCAATCGACACAACGACAATAAACACGTTGGTCAAAGTTGCTTGTCGAGCTCATTGCGTCGACAAGGCCTTCCATTTGGTCGAGAATAGCGAGGCAGAATGGGGGGTAGGCGTTGACAGAGTGGGATACAACACCTTGATTGATTTCATCGGCTCTCTTCAGGACGGGAATGGCATGGATAGTTTCAGCTTTGACCAGATAGAGGGTCTGATAGGAGCTATGATGGCGAAGGAAATCGGCGTCGACGAATTCACCGTCAATGCAGCGATCAGTGGCCATGCTTTCTCATCATCAAGCCGGGCTGTTTCTAGGAGCATCGACACTGTGGAGAGCTTCTGGAATCAGCACAAAGTGCTGCCGAAAAAAGAAATTTTCGTCGGATTATTTCGAAAGCTGAGGAAGGAAGGAGACTCTCACGAGGCCAAGAGACTTTCATTTCTACTTGAACAGATCCGAGAGTTTGATAAGAAAAACGATCACCATGGCAACGCAGAGGGAAGTTTTCGTCTCTCAAGGGATACAAAGCGATGTTTAAGTGCAATGAAAGGCAACAGTATACTGTCCGCGACAAGCGTCGAAAATCTTATCAGATCTATTTCATAGAAAAACAAAAAAAGACAAGAAAGATGCCGTGTTATCCACGTGTGCACACAAAAAAGAGACTGGATTTCGTCATTTGGGAGATTAACCGTAAAATACTTGGAAACTTTCGAAAAGTACGACACACGCACTCCCTGTGTTGTTCTGCGGCAAACTCGGTTATTAACAGTCTTGTTCGCGGTTCAATTTCTCCCTTTTCGTCGTCGACGAACCAGATAAAACAATATGATTCGTTTAGGTTGTCATACCTCGTCACGCCAATGTTTCCCCTTACTCCAGCGCTTTCAACCACGAGCTAGGCCTCATTCTAAAATCGAATTGGTGCAGCGGGTCTGCCCCTTCTCAACAACGGGAACGCAGGCGAAAGGAGATTTGATTTACGAAGGTCCGTTCTCCTCAGTTGTTCTGAGACTGAAACGTGTATCAATAATTTCGGCTACTTTTGGCTCCATCGGCTTGCCTCTCCTCATTACATACACGGAAAAAACAGCGCTCGCAGCTGGAGCTGTTGGTGGAACTGCCATGATCGCGGCTGTCGGAAGCACGTTACTACTCAACTACTGCACCAATCCTTATGTTCACGGTGAGCTCCTCAACGACAAAAAATTGGCCCGAAAGATTCTGGGCGCGAGCCCTTACCGACGCCGAAATGCGTGCAAGAGCCGGCGAAAAGTAGACAAAAAAGTATATAAAGTTTGACAGGTTTGATTTAACGGGCTGATCCTCCTTTTTATGTGCTTTATCATCTTCCTCCTTTTCTGTGATTTGGTGATGTTTAATTAAGTCCATCCAAAGCAAGATACCATGTCAGTTTGACCTAGAGATCTCCTGCTTGTTGACTAAAAGGACATTGCAGGCGATAACGAGAGCTCTATTGTTGTTAATGATGCACATATGGCTATGTGAGATTTTTGGGTTCCCTCTGCAAGAAGCGGTGTCGCACAGACAGACCCGCAATCTTCTAGCCCAACCTCAACATTGTATAGTAATACAAGACGGGATCATTAGGTGCGCCAGCGCGGCGACTTCACGCACTCCTTCAACATTCTCGTACCCCACCCCCATCCCCATCCCCATGAATCTTTTGCCGCTTCCCCCCACATTCTTCTTGTCCTTGTGGGGGAAGTGAAATCATGACCCCCAGACCATTTCCAACTGATATAAATTCATAGTTTCTCTCTAGCGCCCCTATTGTATGTAGAATGTGAACAGGGGGGTAAGAGGCGTGGAGATCCCGTTTGTTGGTGGTGAGCCGGGGGGCTGAAACGGAGCAAATCCCAGTTTTGGAGGAGGAGTTATAGACGGGCTCGCGTGAATTGAGAGTTCATTGGGAGTCGAGGGGCCCTTAATATAATGTATAAGTCAGAAACGAAGAGTTTTGATGTAAAACATTCATCTTGAGTGGAGAAATCCTTTGGTTGAAGATTGTCATTTTTTTTTGCGAAAGATAAAATCGTTTGTCCGTTTGGCAGCATCAAACACGCCCCTCCCCACCTACAAAGGACACCATGCACCTCATCTCTTTTGTTTTCCTTGCTTTAACCGCTGTCATCGCTGCCACCGCCGCCGTGGGCCAATATCCTTGTGTCACCACGAACGCTGCCAACGGCAACTGCACAGCGCTCACTGACGACAACATC